>ERZ724522.952-NODE-952-length-16839-cov-8.247796_pt1 | contig 16839 bp, 26 predicted proteins | sample MGYA00376055_ERZ724522 | MGnify/ENA primary metagenome ERZ724522 (study PRJEB28724, sample SAMN07190884) | wastewater metagenome | isolation source: effluent of sewage treatment plant in Hong Hong | place: Hong Kong | collected 2016-03-17 ... | reverse complement strand
GCCTGTACACCCACCATCGCCCGCATCTACCCTGTGTCCACATCGGCGGCAGGGACTACCTGTACCACCCGGATGCCGTCGCGCTACTCAAGGTCAGGGTCAAGCAGACGCACCGGGCGGGGTCAGGGCGACGGGCGAAACGGCAGGGGACGAGTACGGCGTTTTGTGACAAAGTGGTCAAGCAATAAAAAAACCCCCGGTCATGGGGGCTTTTTGTTTGGCTGTGTAGGATGAATTATTCGTCCTGTAACTTTTTGCGCGCTTTTTCGGCTACATAGTCCATGAAGGCGTATTCTTTGACGTTTTCGCTTCCGCGCCAATTTACAAGGTGTTTTTCGTAAAGCGTGTATTCTGGCGTGTCTTCTTTAGGCATGGGCGTACCTGCAAAAAATTCAATCATTTCTTCGGCTGTCATTTCGCACCCCCTGCCAAATAATCAGCAAACGCCTTGACCGCCGAAGCCGGAAGCAAGATGTACCCCGACTGCTTCTTCCCCCCGGCGATGCGGATATAGATATGCTCAAACCAGTTCGCCACCTTGCCAGCGTTACCGGGTTTGAACATATTTTGGATAGTTTGTTGCACGGCGGTTCTCACGACCCCCCGCACGGCTAACTCAGTCTCCACCAAGTCGGCAAAGACTGAGATAGGCAGGTAGTTTACGACGACCCGGTGGTCGTCAAGTTCGAGGGTGATAGTTTTCATGCGGTCTCCTTATCAAGTGGTTTCAAGCGCGTCAATGTCACACGCGTTTTCGAGTAAAAACATGGACGATTCCATGTCTTGCAGTTCGCCATCTGAAAGCACGTCATCCCATTGATAAACGCGCCCACAATCGGGGCAAGACACAAAGTTGGTGCGAGCATAATCGTCAATGTGTTGAGTTTGGCAGTGCCGGCAACGCCATTCGATATTTGTGATGTTCATCTCATCTCCTCACGGTATCCACTCAAGGACACCGCTCTCGTATAATTCCATCGTCTCTTGTGCCCGCCGCTCCGATAACACGGTCATCACGTGTACCCACGCGCCGAAAAACCGGGCGCGGATGGAGTAGCCGAAGGGCGCGGGGATGTAGTCGAAGGCGGGGTTAGTTTTGGGTTTCATCTTCATCTTCGATTTCTTCCGTTGCCAATTTTTCAAACGCGGCAAGCCCTTGTTTGACGTACTGCATAGCCAAGTCAAGATTGTGCTTTTTCACGTTGTTTGATGCGTGGAAAAAGTCAATACTGATTTCTTCTATCTCGCGGGTATAGTCTTGGTGGTTCATCGTGTCTCCTGTGGGGTGGGGGTTAGGGGCGATTCTCAAGAACACGGCGCACGCCAGCGAGTTGATATTCGTAACCGTACCGCCTGCTGTCCATGCTGGAATACTCGTGAGTTTCACAATATTTGTCGAAATCTTCCTGTAACTGACGCTCGAATTTTTCGAGCAAATCGTACATAGTTTCAAGTTCGGATGGGGTCATTTTGTTCATCTCTGCGTCTCCTGTATTTCTAAGATACCCCAATTATACCAAAACGTGTAAACATGTCAAGCACGAATATCAGGTGTTCCGGTGTCGCTTTTTATCCGGCACTGGGCAATAAAAAAGCCCCTGTGTTAGAGGGGCTTTAGGCTGGTCGTCTGTTTTTACTCTTCAAGAGAAACCCTTGCACGCGGGAAGCGTTGACCTTGACGACTAGGTGACAAGCACGGGTGCAAACCGTAGTCTTTAGCATCAGCCTGGGTACATGATAACAAAAAAGCCCCTGGTTTTCAAGGGGCTATTTGCGATAGCCCGTCTGACTGATAGGCTATTCTAAAGCTTCTTTGGCGGGTGGGTGATAGGCTAACCCGTCAGAGACATCAAAGCGTGAAGTTATCCAAACCAGACATCACAAAACGGTAATCTTCGGCGCGGTGAGATACCCGTACCAAATGACCCGTACATACAGCACAAGGCCAGGTGTCGTGGCACTTGACCCGGTGCTGTCGATTTGAAATTGTACGTCATTTAGGTATTCGCTCGTTTCGGTGACAGTGGCGGTGACGGTGGAAATATCCCGTGTCAGGCTGGTGGTCGCCGCGCTTCCAGTCTCACTGATTTCAGAGACGGCACTATTCACCCCCGTGCCGTCGCTTTTTTGGGCGCGGCTAAAATGGGCGGTGTAGGATTTGGTCGCGGCGTTGGAACTTTTACTACTTACGCCATGCGTGACCAGTCCGTGCATAAACACGGCATATCCACCCCCGTCGGTACTGCCTGTCTCGTTGGTCGTTTCGATCCGAAACACGGATGTAGCAACGTTATCTGTTAGCCCGGTTTTGACAATCAGCTTTTCAAGAATATACCGCCCTTGCCCGATTTCAAGTTTCGCCAGGGTATCCTCAAGAGCCTGAAAGCGGTCATTGTTCCGCTTTATCATTTGCTCCAAAGTTTCTTGTACACTATTCATCTAGTACCTGAAAGCGGCCTTTAATACTTGTCTTGCCGCCGGAAAAGTCAAATTCTACGCCTGTGACCATGATTTCAAATTCTTCTTCGCCGTCTTGCGCGTCGAGTAAATCGCCCAAATCCCAATCTAGCCCATACCGTGACCCTTCTGCATCTTGCAACTGCCCCTTGAATAAACGCAGAGGTTTATTGCGTTCAAGAGCCTGATACCCCACGCTCGCCAGGGCGTTGTCATCGGTATTCGTGGCGTTATACACCCCTTCAATGCGGTTCAAGGGGGAGTGTTGCACATTCGCGACATTCTGCACTTCTTCAATTTTGCGATACTCTTCACGCCCTTTCCCGGCGACATACAGATAGTTGACTTCATTGCTCCGGTCAAGGGTAAGTTCGGTGTCAGTCAGGTTGCCAAACGCCGCGCTAAAGATTTGTTGCCCCCGGCGGTCTATGCCGTAAGCGTTCGCGAAAGTCTGAAACTGGAAAGCGTTATCGCTCACCCTGACCACTTCAAAAAACAAGCGCGTGCCTTGCTGGGTAGCGTTCTCCGCCAGTTTGACGAGCGTCTCATAGACGTTATCCCACGCAAAGGCAACGGAAGCAGACGGGGCAAGAGTGGTTTCCGGCTGGACGGTGAAATCAATAATCTGCGAGTAATCCCGTTCAGGTACAACGGTTGTGCCGTCTTCATAATCTACCGCTTCTGTGTAACAATTCTCTTTGACGATGGCCTTCATCATGTCATCTAAAGCGGCAGTTTTTTTTGCAAAACTTGACCCGGTGTAATAGGCAATCACCCGCCGTTTTAGTAGGTGATTCAGGCCCATCCCGGCAACAATCAAGCCGTCTTGTGTGCGGGTGGTTTTGCGCTTGTAGAACGAAAACGACTTGACCGCGCCATGTTTGCGCCGAAATTCTAAAAGGCTATCAGTGGGGATGTCTTTATACCCCGCCGCTTGGAGTTTATCTAATGAGAGTTCGAGTGAGCACGACCCCAACCCATTGAGCGAAACGTACAAATGCCCCCGGTTGACCATGTCGGTCAACGGCAAGAGTGCCGAACCGTCATACCGTTCCAGCCATACTTCCCACGCGGGAGCCTGTAAAGCTAAGGGGAGTGTCCCGCTTCCGTAGGTCGTCATGCCGCCGTCCCTGAGAGTGACCAGTGTTTATTGCGCCAGAGCATGTATGCATCAATCGAAGGCGTCCCGTTGACATCCGGGGCGGACACTAGAATTTCATTGACCCCTGGCGTAAGGGCAAAGGCGGACACGTCACTATCCCGGCGGAACACGCCAGGGGTGATGTCCTGTAAGGTTTGCCCGGTGCGCCGATACACCCGCCCGGCTTCAATATCCACATAGATGACCGACCCTGCCAAGATAAAAAGGTCATTGAAGTTGATTTGCGCCCCGGTCGTGCGGTTGGCTAAAGTGCTGAGTTGCGCGTACTCCGTGCCGATGACATCGGCCTTACCATCAAACACAAAAATCGGCTTGCTCTCGTCTGTGCCATTGTTGGTAATCGTATTCAACGCAGAAGGGATAATCATTGTGCCGGTAGTGTCAAACCCGATGTAATAATCCCCGTTAGCGTGGCGAGCGAAAGTATAAACCGTCGCACTTCCGGGGAAGTCAAGTGGCAACTTTTCGTAAGTTGTGCCGTTCCAATACACCGCCCGATCAACACTGCGTCCAGAGGACAAGGACGTAAATGAGCCACTCAGTAACAGTTTATTGAGCGCTTCATCCCAATACGCAAAGTACACAATCCCGTTTGAAATCCCTTCTCCTAACGGTTCCAGGGTGTTTTGTCCAGGGCGTAGGCGGGCAACCCGGTTCAGGGTAATCGGGTCAGGATACACCAGCCCTGGTACGGTTTCCGTAAAGGTTCCGGCAAAGTACACATTCCCCTGCTTGTCGCCCGTGATGGCATACACGGTGTCGTCAACCCCTGTATGGTCGCCGCCGATATTGTCCCAACCTTGCAATTCATAATCCCACCGCGCCATGTTGTTGACAGTTGACCCACCTGCGGTGGCAAAGTCACCGCCGATGTACACATCTCCGGTGGGGTGGTCAATGTAAATCGCACCTACATAAGGCGTTCCCCCGCCGCCGCTCACACCCGGTGTTCCACCCATTGCGGTAAAGGTTCCCGTTGAGAGTGTATAGCGGGCAATGCCGTTGACCGTTACGCCGTCGGCAGTGGTAAACAGCCCCCCAAAGTAAAGGATACCGCGTTTGTAGTCTATCTCCACGCACGCAACCAACCCATTGAAGCCTGTCCCAAAGCCAGTGAGGGTACTACCGTCCCACCGTGCCGCCCGGTTGAGAGCCGAACCGCCGATACTGGTAAAGCCCCCCACGATAACCAGGTCGCCATCGTCTAAAATGATAATGTCTGAGACGTTACCATTCGCGCCCCCGGTGAAAAGGTGTGACCATGTATTTGAACTGCGATTATAGCGGGCAATGCGGTCTGCGTCGGCGTTGGCGTCCCAGTTCGTGAAACTACCGCCGATGTACAGGTCGCCGTTTTCCGCCGTTACCATTGTGGCGATTGTGCCCGTGCCTGTATTGTTGAGATTGCTGTACCCTGTCCCATCATTCAACCAGCCCACCAAGTATTTGACGCTCAAACTACTGGAACGGGTCAAAGCGGCGTACTTGTCCCCGGCTTCATACCATTGCGGATTGGTCGCCAAACTGCGCCAAATCCCCTGCCCTGAAAAGCCGTCTTGTTGTAAGTTCAAATCCCCATCCAGCCGCGCATCAAGTAGATTAGGGACATAGCTATTCGCGCCCAAGTAGCGAATGGTGTATTCGCCGGGGGCTTTGTTCAGCTTGACGACGTTCTCGAAAGCCTTCTTGATAGAGTGGTAATTCTCGTTGGATGTGCCAATCAGCGTAATCGGCAATTGTCCGGCCCGGTCAGTGATGTTTGCGTATTGATATTCACTCCCGCGCCCAAGCGCACGCGGACGGGTGACGTGCTTGAAGGGCGGGAAGTCAAACCCACGCGGGAAGCCTGCGTACACCGCCAGGTCGTCAAGGTTCGTCGCTTTGCCATGTTTGCGGTTCCTAAAATCCATCACGCTGGCGGCGGCATGGCGTGAGCCATCCCAATAAGCCATCGGTTCGTCGCCATCGAAATACTCGCCGTCATTCTCGGAGATGTACCAGCTATCCAGGTAGATATACCGTCCAGTGGTAGGGGTTCCGGTGGTCTCGACGGTGATAGTTCCCACCTCATCACTGGCGATGTTGAAGGTGCTTTTGAGTTCTACCCATATGCCCGTCGTACTGCCCGAAGTCCAGGTCTTCACGGTAGAAATACCTGCGCTGGCGTAGCCACTCCCGTTAATGGAGAGTGTGCCGCCGTTCCAGTTTGAAGGAATGTACGCTTTGACCTTGACATAATACAGCGTGCTTTTTGACGCAAACGAAAAGGTGTAGTTATCCAAAACGGCGTTGTTTTGGTAGGTGCATTTGAGCGCGTACCGCCCCCGGTACTGTTGTTCGGTTGATTGGGTAATGGTGTTTGACCCGCTCGCACTGTGCCCGGTTGTGTCCGTCTCAAAGGACGGATTAGTCGCATAGTTAATGTCGTCTGCGCTAAAAGGAACGATGATTTCCCAAAGGCCCGCCATTAGTAACCCCCCCACGAGTAGAAGTAAGAGTTTACGCATAAAGTCCTCATGTGGTTATCCTGCGGCCAATGCTTCCAGCATGGCGAAATCGTCCAAAATGTTTTCAGTCCCGGCGGTGGTATTGATGTGCAAGTGATATTCCGTGCCCCCTTTGGAAGTCCCCCCCCCTGAACTACCATTGCGACTGCGTGGGTCAGTGGTAGGCGCATCTTCTTTGTTTAGTACCATATTGATTGCCCGCCCGAAATCTTCAACAGAACCAAACTGCCCGGCGATAGATTGCACCAGCCCCTTTTGTTTTGCGGACAAAGTTTCATAAATCTTATTAAGTTCGCTGAAACTCGTGCCCATAGCAGGCGCACCAGCGGGAGTTGTTCCGCCCGCAACTTGAAAACCGCCGTTGTTTCCTGTATCGGTGTCGTCAGTTGTGCCGCTCCCCGGCATCCCAGGAATAGCGTTAATTTTATTAATAAGCGTCTGAACAAAGCCAATCAAACCGCTTACGGTAGTTTTTAGCCCGTCGAAGAAACTTTGTAAACTTTCTAGCGTCGGCATAACCCCTAGAACAGCAGGGCCGATAGTTTCGGCAAAAAACGCCGATAAGTTATCAAGAACAGGCTGTAAATATGTTTTGACTAAATCCCACACATCTTCGAGTGCCGGATAAAGAGTATTGTTCCAGTAATCACTCAGAGATGTTACCGCCAACAAAAGGGTTGTTCCAAAAAGTTCTGAGACCTTTTCGAACAAGGGGACTAAACTCTCTTTTGCAAAATCCCACACGATTTCAAGCGCAGGCTTAAGGGTTGTCTCCCAATAGTCGGACAATGTTTGCAAAGCCGCCGTGAGCTTCGTGGAGAGCCAATCCCAAAGAGTTGTGAGCATCGGGAACAAGGTATTGATAACCCAAGACCAAACCGACAAAACAGCGGGCAAAAGTGTATTCACCCAGAAATCGCCCAAACTGGTAAGAGCACTTGTGAGTTTTGGCGCGAGCCAATCCCATAGCTCTTGCAACGCCGGAAAAAGGGTCGTGGTGGCCCACTGCCAAACTTGTGTTATTGCTGGCAATAATGTGCCTGTCCAAAAATCCGAAAGTTGTTGCAAGGCGCTAGGCAAATTGTTTTGCGCCCATGTGTAAAGCTCTGTAAAAATTGGTAAAAGATTAATAGTAATCCATTCCCAAACCTGCGTTAACGCAGGTTGCAATGTGCCTGTCCAAAAATCCGAAAGGGTTTGAACCGCCAAAGGAAGATTGATGGATAGCCAATTCCAAATTTCTTGCAGGGCTGGGTAGAGTGTCGTTGTCCAAAAATCCGAAACAGCCTGAAATGCTATCGGTAAATTTGTTCCTAGCCACTGTACTAAATTGTTGATAGCATCCCCGATTTTGTTGGCTGTCTCTTCGCCAAATCCTAACGTCTCAAAAAATGACCCAACCCAAGACGAACCATCTTCGAAGGTGACAAAGAAATCTTTCCATCCTACTTCCTGAAAAATGCCAAGTAGCCGCGAAAATTCCTCGCCTACACCTTGAATCCAGGGTAAAACGTTCTCCGTCACAAACCCTGTCAGGTCTTGCAATAACGGCAATAACGCCATCCCTACGCCTTCTGCCACATTCAACAAACTATTTTTCAGGATGTCCAATTGCCCGGCGAAGGTTTGCCCGGCGGCTTCCGCACTCCCACCAAATTCTTTTTGCAGTTCGTCAAGGATGATAGTCTGCGCCCCGGCGACATCCCCCATTGCGACCATCTGCTCAATCATCTTCTTTTGTTCGTCGGTGAACGTCACGCCGACGCGGGTCAGGGCGGTAATGCCCGCGACCGGGTCATTCAACGCTTTGCCAAGTTGAATCGCCCCGCTTTTGGCATCTGTCCCCATTGTCGTCGCCATGTCGAGCAAGGTTTCAGTCGCACGCGGAAACACGTCTTCGCCAATGTTGGTGAAGGTTAGAAGTAGGTTTTCGGCAGAAAGCACCGCGTCATCAGAAAACCTAGTGACACCTGAAAGCGAATCCGCCAATTCAAGAGCCATATTCCGCGTCACCCCCGCCGCGCCCCCGGTGGACTTCAAAACGGCGTCCAGTTGCGCCAGTCCCGCTTGCGCTTCCATTGCCTCAGAAACAGCAATGCCTAACCCCGCGCCCAAAGCCGCAACCCCGGCGGCGGCGGCGGCCATCCCCACCGTTAGAATCCCCTTCCCAATCCCGCCTAACTTCTCAAGCGCGGTGCTGGCTTTGCCGAACTCCCCACTGGCTTTGTCCGTGCCCTGAATAATGATTTCTAGGATTTCCTGCGTTGTTGACATACTCACCCTTGCGCGTGTGCTTGCGCTTCATTCAAGGCTTTTTTCCGCATAAACCACCGCACTTTTTTTGGCGGGTTTTCGTCGGTCAGTTCCCAGGGGGGGATTCCGAATTGTTCCGCAACGATTAGCACATTGACCCATCCCGGCACAGGGGTATGACTGTCCGGGTACTTGTAGGCGAAGGCTAATCGTTGCTTTACGCTTGGGGGACTTCCGCCTTCATCTCCCCGACAATTTGCGCGTTTAGGTCGCTCATCTGTGCGATGGTCAATTTGCGGATTTGTCCCGCGCCTTCTTCCGGCGGGAGATATTCCCCGTTATCCCCTACAACAAACTTGCTGTACACCTCAACAATCCCGGTCAGCTTGCCGCCTTCGATTTTCAGCAGGTCGTCGATGGTCAGAATGTCAAGGTTCAGTTTTACACGAATAGTCATATAGGTTTCCTTAGGGGACGGTAGTCAGTTCGTTGACTACTTTGATTTCAGTAAACAGGGAGTCGGTGGATGAATAGCGGGCGCGGAGTGTACCCGTGACGATGTTATTTCCATCCTGGTCGCCCAATGCGTCAAACGTTTCCCATTTGCCCGCCAAGTCAATAATCAGCGTTTTCTTGCTGTACGTTGTGCCGGGTGTACCCAGGCTGGAGCCTTCAAAAAGCAGACGGACTAAACGCCCCGTGCCTGCGCGCCATGCGGCTTTCTCGGCAACGGACGTGCTATCGTGCTCGAAGGTGATGTTCAGGGTCACTTCCGGGGCTACGGATTTGACAAAGGTAAAGTACAAGCTCCCATCGGCGGTATAGACGGGCATCAGCCCGGTTTTGACGGCGAGCGTAGCCGAGAGCAGGGTAGCGGTCTTTTGCGTGCTTCCGATGGTTCCGCCTGCCGCGTCAATGTACAACTTACCTTTGCTAAACAGGATTTCTTCGACCGTTGGGACAGACAGAGCCGCCGTGAAACTTCCGGTTGCCACTTGTCGCCCCCGCCAGTTGGCCGCCATCGTCAACGCCTCGCCTGCGTTCCCGGCCAGGGTGAAGTCTTCTACGTACCCATAGAGCATTTGCTCTTCTTGCTGATTGTCGCCCATTTCCAGGGTGTAGGTTTTGATGGTCGGGGCGGAAGTGGTCGGCAAGGGGTAAGCGTAGACATAGCCCGAACCCGTCCCGTCCTGTGCGGGGGTCGCGGTTAAAACCCCGGCTTCCAGGATGTGTAAGATTTGTTCAAACGTCGCCGGGGTGCTATCCATTGCCAACACGCCGCCGACTTTGGGAATGTACGCGCGGTTTGTGCCGCTCAATAGCCCGACATTTTCTTCGGGAAAGACCACCTGCGTCTCATCTTTCAGCCCACCTGTCCCGCGCCAAATGCTCGTCGCGTTGGCTTCGGTTCCGGCGGTTCCTTCCCGACCTAGTTGAATTTTGCGTAACGGTTTGACACCAGCCATTGTTACTCCTCACTCTTGCGCGTTTTCTTGACGGGCAACGGCAACGGCACAGCCTTGTAGAGCGGGTATTCCCCGTTTAGTAGTTTTTCCGGTTGACCTTCGGTACAGGCTTCGGCTTCTTTCAAGGTCAGATGGCGTGCCGGGATACCGGGCACAAACGCCCCTTGCCCAATGTACTCAAAGGCGATGGGTTCGGCTTTGCCGCCTTCTTCCGCGCCTTGTTCGTACAGATGCGTAGATAAAAGCCATTCCCGCCCCCATAATTCAACTTCCTGCGCGGTCAAGTCCCGGCCAGGAATCCCCTTTATCGTCACCCCATTGCCAATGTATTTCAATTCTGTCATGTAATCACCGTTTGAATTTTGACGCCCTTAATCGTAAAGAGCCAGCCGAAACATTCCATCCCGGCCCAATCCACCGGCCCGAAAGTATGCGTGATGTCGCCGAAGGTTTGTGCATTGGTGTACCCGGTACTCATCAGCTTGCTATTGATAGCCAGGGGGACACTCTCACGGAAGGGCAGTAATAAAGCCACTTTGCGCGCCATGTCCACCAAAGGGACGAGGACGGCAATCGTCACATCATCGAGCGTGGTCAGCGTTTGCGCGGGCGCATTTTTGGCAACCCCTGCCGTAGAGTAGACGACGGCAATCGGCCATGCGCTAATCTTTTCGGGTGGGTCATTAGGGGCTTGTCTAATCCCCGACACACTCGCTACCTCTGTAATGACTTCATCAATAAAGCCTTGTAACGTTGCCATTAGTCCGCGCCCCCTGCGCGCATAACGGCTTGAATCGCCTCAGTCAGTTTGGGGGTCAGGGTTTCACTCACGCGCTTTTGGGTTTCATCGGGAGCAATCCACCAGCGGCCTTTGTGCATCCACGCCTGTTGTTTTCCCACCACAAAGCCCGCGTACTCTTGCCCGCTTTTGTTTTTTGCCGTGTTGACCATCTGATACACGCCCGCTTTGAGTCTTTCCACCTTCCAACTGTTTGCAAGGCGGCCTGTCCGTTTGTACTTTTGGAGCGGACGCGGGGCAGGGTAAGGAGTGCTTTTCAACGCGGCGCGTTCGGCCCGCATAAAGTCGCCGATAATGGGGTCGGTGATTTCGGGGTGGGTTTTGGCAAGACTGCGAATCTTGTTCCCTACCCGGTTTGCCCCATTGATAGTGATAAACTCAGCCATAGTGCATCCATAACCCACGCGGGCGGGCGGGGACGTTACTCAGCAAAGCCATAAGCTCGCCGTCTTGCTGTAAGGCGTTGACGACTTGCGCCGTGCCGAGTTGGGTTGTGCCACTCACCCCGAAAATGGCGTCGCGCCGTTTGAACAGTCTTTCGGATGCCAATAGACACGCCCCGGCGATATAGTCGGGGATACTGGCAGTGGCGTTGAACCCGAATTTTCCGGTCACTTCAACGGCATGGGGCATCAGGGGGAAAGCGTACCCTTCTTTCGCGGTCAGGTGGGTATAGGGGAGACCGTTCAGGGTGGCGTTACGGGGTTCGGTGAAGTAGGCAGTCAGGGTGGTTTCATACGTGCCATCCTGCCCGGCGTCGGTCTTGACACTCGTCACGCTTACCAAGTCGTCAATCACCACCCGGTCTTCAAAACTGGCGGTGTAATAGCGCACTTCATCGCTGGCAGTGGTGTAGAACCGCGTCGGGCAATGGCGCAATTGCGAACACAGTAAGTCAAGTGCCCGGCTCGTGGCTTCAATGACATTTTCTAGCGCGGTATCATCGGTGGTGTCTGCAATCCCCAATTCCGCTTTGAGAAGCGCGAGCGTGGTGTAGCCGTTTGTGATCGCCATGTGTTATCCGTTTACATCGTCACGTGCCACCGACACAAGGCCGGGGCGTTGCCGTTTGCGGTACAGTTTGGCGACTTCCATCAGTTTGGCACTCCCTTCGCCAATCGCCATCACTGCCGCCTGTTCGAGCAGGTCAGCCGCCGCGCCGTAACGGTCATAGGTGTAGCCGACCAGGTACACCGGGCGGGTGGGCTCCGTGTTGAAAGCCCACCGCCCGGCAATACAGTCGGTTTCGTCCGGCGTTAGCGCGGCAAAGCTGTAATCGTAAAGAGCTGTTGCGGTATCCCAATCCCCGACGGGCGCGGTATAGGTTTTATACGTTGTTGCGCTTGAGGTCTTCGTTGGATGAGCGTCAAGCACGAGATAGCGGTATTCCATCCGGCGCACATCGAGCGCATCCTGTATCTGTTCATCCGAAAAGCGGAAGTCAGCATTAGGAAGCGCATCCAAAAGCGCACGCACGCGCCCAATCAGGGGATAGAGAGACGTTCTAGCCATTTACGGTTTAGGTTCCGCCTTGAACCCAATGCAAGACAACGGTCAGATAGCCAGGGGCAACCGTGCCGCTCTCGTCATATTTGACATGGATTTGGTCGCCTTCGTCCACGTCATAATCCGAGATGGTCAGGGCGTGCAGTTGATTGGCTGACCAGCCCACCGAAGCCCCGCCCACGCGGGTTGCCATTTCAGTTGTGCCGGAGCCGTCCGTGCCTGCATCGAGCAGAGAGACGGTGATTTTGTTGGTGGCATCGGCGGCAATGGCGGCAGAGAAAGCCGCATAAGCCGCCACCAGAGTTGCACCCCCCAACGGGGCTTTGAAGACCGTGAAGGTGGCGTCTGCGGTGGGGTCAGGAACGACGATAGTCGTTGTTTTGACGTTATAGCCTGCGATACTCATGTCTCATACTCCTTACGCGGGTTCGGTGGCATCGGCAGTGAATTTCACGCCAAGCGTGCCACGCACCACACCATATGCATAACCGGCGGTCATGTTGATTTCAGTTGCGCGGGCGGACGCGTCGCGTTCCGTTTCCATGCGCGGGGCACGCCGTACATCCAGCATCAGAGCCGGACGGGAGAAGACACCAGAAATGGCATCCGCCGAGCCGTCAATGGTGATGTTGGCACTGGTGTAGATGTCCGCATCAATGAGTTTGTAAACCATGTAGTTCTGCAAGGCTTCATTGGCAACGGCAGACGCCACGACGTTGGTGGTCGGTTTGCCGAGTTCAAGCCACAGGTCGTGCCAGTGGTACGGGTGCAGAACGTTGTTAATCCGGCCATACTGCGCGGCGTGGTTGAAGCGCACGACGGCATTGGCGGCGGCGAGATTTTCCAGGGTGGCGGCGTTGCCTGCGCCGTCCCCTTTGTCGGTGGAGAAGGACGAAAACGCGTTCACAAGGTCGCTGTCAATCTTGGTGCTGATTGCCGCGCCGAGTTCGCTCGCGGCGTCCATTGCCGCACCGTTGGGGTCAGTGTCCATATCGCGGTCAGTCAAGGTGACTTGCGCGATGATTTCGCCAGGGGTCAGGGTGGCGAGATTGGTCAGGCCGAACGAAGTCGGGCTGTTGAAGTCCTGCGTTTCACCGACAGAAGAAGCGGTGATTTGCGGGCGAATGTTGATTTTCCGAGCCATCCAGCCACTCGCTGAGCGAATGTCAACGAGATTGGTCATCAGGTTCATTTCACGCGCCACAAAAAGGGCGCGTTCATAAATCAGATTGAAAAGACTGTTGAGGTCGGAAGTGGATGTGACTGCCATATTAGCCTCCGAGTGTTACGTTTTGTTTTGGAAAGATTAGGTCACGATTCGAGCGTCCCGCCCCAAAGTGGAATGAACGCATTTCGGCTTCAGTCGCCTTGCCTTCGTTCTCGCCCCGTGCCGGGTTACTCGGTTTCCCACCTGTCGCGGTGGTTTGCGTCGCCTTTCCGAAGCGTTTCAACGCCTCAAGCGTCTTTTCTTCGTCGTCAAGGTCAAATTTGGAAACGTCCAGATAATCCAAAATGGTTGCGTCCACGTTGGCTTTTGCCGCCAGGGACAAAAGTTTATTGGTACGCGCAAGGGCGTCGGCTTTGGCTTGGGCGGCCTTTGCTTCGCCTTCCAGTTTGGCGAGTTTATCCAGAGCTTTTTGTAAGTCGCTTTTCTGCGCTTCTTCCGCGTGTTTGGCCTGCTCCGCTAGGGGTTGCAGGTCTTTCAATTGGCCTTGTACTTCGCGCAATTGCGTGCGGTACTTGGCGGCTTCATCGCGTAGCTTCTGAACGTACTCTTTATCGAACGTTTCCGCCGGGGTTTCCCCTTTCGCTTCCGCCCCGGTTGTGCCGCTCGGTTTGGGTGCTTCAAACAACCCTTTCCCGGCGGTCTCTTGTAAGTCGCTGACTTCCTGAGTCATGCTGGTGTCTCCTAGCCTAGTTTTGAACTGGTCTTGAATAATTTGACATAGGCTTTTGCCGCTTCATCTAGGGGTTTGCCTTGTCGGTTGAGAACATCACCAAGCCACTCCATCAAGTGCCCTGGCGCAACAATACGCTTTTCGCCCGGCGTGTTGGGGATACTTTGCGGGGTAGGGGCAAGTTTGCGCCACAAATCCCCGATGGTATCTTTTGCCCACTTATCCCCCATCGTAATCGGCGCAACTACCGCTTCTAATTCGCGGAAGGTCAGCATCAAAGGGGGTAAGCCGCCGTTAGAGGACATACACCGTCACCGCCCCGCTTTTGGTATCGCCGCCCTGTGCCACGACAACTTTCAGCCGTCCTACCGCCAAATTCATCAGGCGATTGGTAGCATCCGCTCCGGCGTTGTCGTCTTCGACTTCGCGGGGGAAGTAGCGGCCATTGGCCGAGACGTTGGTCAGGGTCAAGAGCGTGCGGTCAACGCCATCGGGGGTATTGGTGACGCTCACCGTCACGTCTGCCGCCCCGCTGGTCAACGTACCCACCGCCAAATCAATGGCGTAGATAAAGCCGTTGATATCGGTGGCTTTGGTCTCGCTGGCCGCGCCGCTTGAATTGGTTGTGACAGGAATGTAAATCGCTTCAAAAGTTTTCATGCTCACCCGTAAAAAGAAAAGCCCGGTTGCACCGTATCCGGCACAAAGCCTGCTTGACTGTCTTGTAAAATTGCGAGTACCCGGCGGGTCACTTTCCCAACTGCTCCCGCCGGAAGTCCCCATCCCGCGACAAGTTGCATGTACTGTTCTCTGACGTATCCCTCTATGTTCTCAAGGGTGTGTAACCGTCCCTGGTAATCTTTGAGCAACTGTGCGGCTAGGTTGTCGGCTATGCGGTCAGTGTTGACGAGATACCGCCCCGGCGCAAGGACGAGCCAAGCCAAAGCGAGAGTGTTTAGGAAAAGGAGTAGGTCTGTCAACATAAACAAAAAAAGCGGCCTCTCACAATGGAGAGGCCGCTGGTTGCCCGGTAGCCGAGTACAAATCTAGTGTAGCATAAAGGCGGTTAGTTTGTCAAGTACGCTAGTCTTACTTATTATCCACGCCGTCTACTTCTTCGCCGCCGAATGTGAATAATTTTCGATTATAAACACGCCATGCACCCTTTCCGGTTTGCTTGTTTTTTCGATACACGAGCGCATACCCTTCTTTTTCGAGCGCGCCTTTTAGTGAATTGTGACCCGCGTTAATGCCAATCACAAAACACACCAAGCCAATCAAAACGAAATAAATGATAGTCATTATTGTCTCCTTGTCTGTATTATAACATACACTTACTTATTATCCAACCATAATGCGAATAGTTGAAAACGTTGCTATGCATACAACGCAAACAACTTGAAACACCAATGTCGCAATAAATCCTAATCTCACCGAATACTCTATTTCGTCAATGTCTGCGCTTGTGATTAGCAGTCTAATGATGTTGAAATCCACCCCGGCGGCGGTCAGGAATGTCGAAGCAAAGACAAGCATAACTATCGCAAGGGTATAAGGTATCCAAGTCATTTGCGCTCCTTCGGCGGAATACTCCGCGCCTTCAACGCCCCAGCACTAATCAGCATGTCTTCAATTGCGCCGAGTTCGATAATCAACGCACGCCGCCGCGCATCCAAGAACGTCAATAGGCTTGGTGGGTTCGCGGGTGGTTCCGGGGGTAACGGGGTATAGGAAGTGATGTGATTATAAAAGTTGCTCATAGTTGCACAATCTCCTTTGTCTTACTGTTACGATACTCCATACTGCATTGGCAGTTACGGTTGCATTGCCGTTCCCCAATCGGCACAAGTTCGCCAATTCCAACCCATCCTTTATCAGTCTCCTCTACGCACCCGTCGCAGTGGTCGGCCTGCCCTAAGATGTTGCGCTCTTCGTCAAAGCCCAACGCCCGCAAGCCATCTTCTGCAAAGCGGTAGTAAGTGTTCCGTGCCGCCTCATTGTACAAGTCTGCCCGGCGGGTAAACGAGCCGTCAAGTTTCTGCTTGCCGCTGGCGATGTCGTTGGCAAAGTTCTTGAGATACCCGTATTCCCGTTTTAGGATACCACCCACACGCCCAAAATCGGCTTGTGTAAGTTGCGCCCATCCGCCTTTCTCAAGTGCCGCCGTTGCCAGATGCAAGAGCTTGAGTTGTTCCCGCATAGCAAGTTCCCACTCAATGAGCGTGATGTTGCCTGCCTTCAACGCTTCCGCTAAGGCTTTGATTTCGCTGGCGGCGTTCTTGATGGTTTCATCTAACGCCGCGCGAATGGTCGCCCGTGAGACAATGCGCCCCGCCGCGTCAATGTACTGCCCGGCGGGTTTTAGGTCAGGGTTCCAGCGATATTCGGGGGTTAGGTCACTTGCGCTAAGAGCCACAATGTTTCTCTCAATTCACCTAAAAAGTGTGTCGGTTCGGCGTGTTTGATATTTACGGAGAAAACATAGCCTAGCTGTTTCTCGATTAATTTTGCGTATGGTGCGCCGCACGCCTTGCATCGGTGTAACTCGTCTGGTTCTGCCCACACACCACAATACAAACACGTATGATTGATTGCGTCTTTCATGCGTTATTCCTTCTCCATCGGCTTTGCGTCTAACAGCTTGCGATACTTGCGCGGGGCATACCGTCGCCAAAACTGTTTGGCGTTCTCAATATCGCGAGCGGAGATAGTCGCGGCGGCTTCGAGTTCGTCATCATCTGAGTTTAGCGGTCTGCCAAGTGGAACTTTACGCTCTTTGTCAATTATCATG
>ERZ724522.948-NODE-948-length-16865-cov-4.669423_pt1 | contig 16865 bp, 15 predicted proteins | sample MGYA00376055_ERZ724522 | MGnify/ENA primary metagenome ERZ724522 (study PRJEB28724, sample SAMN07190884) | wastewater metagenome | isolation source: effluent of sewage treatment plant in Hong Hong | place: Hong Kong | collected 2016-03-17 ... | reverse complement strand
GACAACACGGGACCGGGCAACTCGGTCAAGTCCATCCTGTTCGACACGACCATCGTGTACGGCAAGAACGGGTCGGTGACGACCCCCTCCAACGTGGCCTACGGCGCCCGCAAGGTGCGTGACACCACCGTGGTGTCCTCGGACCTCGGTACGGAGCTCCACGGCGTCGAGCTCCCCCCGTACCTGGGCATCGCGCGCCTCTACGGTGTGTACGAGCGGGCAGACTTCGTCGCCCACACGGATGCCTCCAACGTCGGAGCGTTCCAGAACACCAACCGCACGCAGTCCATCGTGGGCGTGGGCGGAAGGCCCCCGGTCAACCTCCTCCGCACGGACGCGACCAAGCAGACCCTGTTCATCCGTCAGGGCGGGGCCAACGACTACACGTCGTCCCTCGCTGCACCGTTGACTGACTCCCACACCTACGTGGTCCCCAAGGACGCCATCGACATCACCCGCATCCCGAGCTACGTGTCGGGACAGGACTTCCAGGATTTCGACTACGTGGTGGAGTGTGTGGTCTTCGGGTTCGCGGAGGGGTTCATCAACAAGAACAACTACGTGCTGGCCCGTCGTCACAGCGGCACCGCGGCGCTGATCCTGGACACGTCGTCACGGGAGCTCACCAACGTGAGCATGGTGCTCCCGGCCGCGGCCCCTGCCTCGGTGAGCCCCTACGAGGTGTACGACCGCACCGTGTACCAGGGTGACCCGTACATGACCCGCGGAGGGGCATCGGCACAGCCTGCGGACTACGCCACCCGGTATGGGCAGATCCCCCAGGTGGACGCAGCCCAACTGGCGACGGTCATCGACCAGAGCGGCATCAAGACCCCGAACGCCCGCGCCCTTGAGGTGCTGGCGACGATGGACTTCTACACCACCCTCGGGACGGGCAAGATCGGTGGGGCCATGGCCCCCAACACCGTGCTCGACTGTGGGTACACGGCACCCAACTTCAACGGGTCTCGCATCCCGAGCTCGATCTTCGACCTGCCGTGGCGCATCCTCCCAAGGGCGTTCACGGCGGGACAGAACGAGAACCCGACGCACGCCACCGCGGAAATCCAGATCCTGCAATACGTCACGGGGCAGTCCAACACCCTGACCGTGACGATCCATGGCGTGGTCATCACCCCGAGCATCGGTGCAGGCAACAACACCGCGTACGCAGAGGAGATCGCGACGCTCATCAACGACCCCTTGAACGGCCTCACCCCGTACGTCTACGCATCGGCCAGCGGCGGTGTGGTGACCCTGATCGCCGTTGAGCCCGGTGCCAACGGGAACGGTCTGACGGTGTCCCTCGCGTTCGCGAACCCCCTCGGGGGCAACATGGCCGCTACGGCGAACGTGCGAAGCGGCAACTCTCTCCCCCAGACCAAGGTGAACTTCTCGGGAGGGGTGGACGTGCCGACCAACGGCGGGAACGGCAACTCCATCGTGTCCCTCACGGGGATGTCCGAGCGTCTGCCCCTGGGCATCCTGGTGTCCGACTCGGACTTCCTCGCGGAGAACATCCTCGGGGACGGGGCAACCTCCCTCCGGTCGTACCAAGGTGGCCTCCGGGCGGTGTACCAGAACGTCCCGCTCACCAGCAACGGGTTCGAGTACACCCGGTTCCTGGGCGAGCCTGGAACCGAGCTCTCAATGACGGACGGGTCCATTCTCCAGTACGTCCCGTACAACCCGCCCACTACGCCGGGCGGCACCAAGGCGTATCGCCTCTACCGTGGCGGCGGGGCGACGTTCGTCCTGTCGGGTGTCGCACCCGGCGGACCCGTCACCTGGGTGGGGGACTCGTTCTCGGCGTCGGTCCAGCCGGTGCTCAAGGGCGCCGTGCTGGCCTGCAAGGCCATCCTGGTTCGGAACTACCACGAAGGGGCGTTCGGCACCGTGCGCTCCGAGGGTGACGAGATCCAGATGGTCGTGCTCACCCAAGCCCTCTACGGGACGCCCACCACCACGGAGGACGGGCTCACCCTCAAGGGTCTCATTTCCCCCACGGGCTACGGTGAGGGCTACGCGGCAGCGGACCGCTACCGTCTCCCGGGTCTCCCCATGGACCGCGGTCGCACCCGCACCACCCTGGACCCCGCCATCCGGCCCGCCCCGTACAACGGAACCCAGTGAACCTTGGGAACAACGACGAGGAGAGGGAGCACCGGGCCGAGCTAGACAAGGCCGTCCTGGGGTTCGCTCTCCTCGTCGGAGTTCTCATCTGCCACTGGATCGGATGGATTCCGTGACTGTTCGGGCGTAACGTCGGGCATGTCAGAATCGGACGACGAGATCGTCTCATCTCTCAGCGAGACACCCGCCGACATCAGCCCAACCCACGCGAAACTCCTGAAGATCCGGGAGCGCAAGGACCTCGAAGCTCGGCCCTCTTCGTACATGAGGGAGTCCTTCACGGGGTTCGATGGGAATGAACACCCCCTCAAGCTCCGGTACTACCAAGTTCAGGGGGTGATGCACCTTCTGGCGTGTACCCGGTTTCTCCTGGGTGACGACACCGGCCTCGGGAAATGTGCCGCAAAATCCGTGCCGGTCATCACTGACCGGGGGATGGTGGGGATGGGGGAACTGGGGCCATGGCAGACCATGGCCCCGGACACGTTCATCCCCATGGCTACGCCTACGAAGGTGTGGACCGGGTGGGAATGGGCACCTGTCAAGCACTTCTACTTCGGGGGGGTGAAGCCCACTCTCAAGCTCACGACCCGTCGGGGTTATGAAATCACGGTGTCCAGGGTGCATCCCCTGTGGTGCCGTCGAGAGTCGGGCGGGGAGGGGTTTGTTCAGGCACAGGATCTCTCCATTGGAGCGGTTGTCGTGCAGGAACGCAAACTGGTGGATTTTCCAGTGGATGAGCCTTCACTTCCGACCCCCAACATCAGTGACCATGGCAGGGCAACCAAGAGCTACCCTCTCCCCAGCCATCTCAGCCCGGATCTGGCTGCATTCCTGGCCTACGTGGTGGCCGAGGGCAACAGGCATCCTGCTTGTGTCACCATCACTCAGGACAAGAACCTCAACCCCGAGACCCACCGCCATATCCGTGATCTTGGAGACACCCTGTTTGGGTGGGTTGTGAATCAGGGGGATGCCCAGCGTGATCTTCGGATCAACATCTCCAGTGTGCTCATCCGATCCTACCTGGAGGGTCTGGGAGTGGCCCCCGTGCTGTCGGCACAGAAGTCGGTGCCGTGGCCTATCTTCCGTGGCACCCGAGAGTCCGTGACGGCATTTCTCCGGGCCTTCTTCGACAGGGAGGGGTCGGTCGGCGGGGGTGTGGTGGAGGTGTCCAGCGCATCGGAACAGATGCTCCGTGAGGTGCAGGTTCTTCTTCTTCGGTTCGGGGTCGTCTGCACTCGCAGCCCGAAGAAGGTCAAGGGCTACAACCACACCTACTGGCGTCTGGCACTGTGTGGGGATGATCTCAGAGCATTCAAGGAACACATCGGGTTCCTGACTCCTCGTAAGCAGCAAGCCCTGGACGATGCTGCATCCAAGGAGTCTAACACCAACCTGGACGTGGTCCCCCACGCACGGGAGGTGGTGGAGGGCCTTCGTTCTGACATCCTCAAGGCTGTGTCCGTGCTGGGTTCCAATGGGGAACGGAAGGGGTCCGGGCTCAAGAGGTTCGGGGTGTCCTTCGAGAAGACCCTGAACGGCATTCGCAATGCTGGTCGGAACCCCACCTACAATTTCCTCGTGAAGTTGGGTGCTGTGGCCGAGGTCGTCGGGGCGGACAATGGACCGGCCTACGGGGCTGTGTGTGAGCTCGTCCACAACCACTTCTTCTACGACCCCATCGTCAGCATCGAGGAGGGTGAGGAAGAAGTGATGGACATCGAGGTGGACCATCCCCGTCACAGCTTCGTGGCTGGGGGGTTCGTCAACCACAACACGCTCATGACCATCTCGGCGCTCACGTACCTGTGGGAGCGCAACCCCGACCAGAAGGTCATCATCCTCACGTCCAAGTCCGCGGTGGAGCAGTGGGCTGGCGAGCTCCGCAAATTCACCAAGGGAATCACCACGTTCGTGTCTCGGGGAACACCCGCACAGCGCCGGAAGATCCGCGAGAAGTTCATCGCCGCCACGGGACCGTCGGTGCTGGTGATGGGGTACCGGACGGCGGTGCAGGACTTCAGTGACCTTCAGGGCGAAGAGGGGTACGTGCTCGTCACGGACGAAGCCGCCGCGTACAAGAACCACCAGACGCAGGTCCATCAGGTGTGCAAGTGGCTCTCGGGGAAGGCCGTGAGAACCTGGGCACTCACCGCCACCCTCATCAAGAACAACTTGGTGGAGGGATGGGGGGTGTACAACGTGGTGGTCCCGGGCCTGTTCGGGTCTCACAACGCCTTCCTCAACGACTTCTGCATCACCCGACTGCAACAGCTTCCGGGGACACGGCGTCAGGTGCCTGTGATCGTGGGCTACCGCCAGAAGGACATTGCGGAGTTCCGCCGCAGGATCGACCCGTACTTCCTGGGGCGCCCGAAGTTCGAGGTGGCGAGCGAGCTCCCGCCTCTGGTGACCCGGCACATCATGGTGGGGATGAACTCCGCGCAGCAGGCCAAGTACGAGGAAGCCCTGGAGGGACTTCTCGTGGTGGGGTCGAAGCAGGGGCAAACCGAGGAGAAGGAGGTCACCAAGCTCACCGCGGTGACCTACTGCCAACAGATCGTGAACCACCCGGACCTCATCGGAGTGGACGGTGAGTCCGAGAAGCTCGACGCGCTGTTGGACCTTGTGGGTCCCGGGGGCGAGCTCGAAGGCGAGAAGGTGATCGTGTTCACCCGGTTCCGCAAGATGGTGGACATCCTGGTCCCGGCGCTCAAGAAGCTGGGGATCAAGTCGTCGCGCATCACCGGGGCCGAGGACGAGAAGGAGCGGAAAGCGTCACAGGACGCTTTCCAGAACACCAAGAGCGACACCCTGGTGTGTTGCATCACGACTGCCGCCGCCGAAGCTATCAACCTTCAGACGGCGAAGGCCCTGGTGTTCTACGACACCCCGTGGTCTGCCGGTGACTACCTCCAGATCCTCGGGCGCATGATCCGAATCGGGTCCACCCACGACCGCTGCTACGCCATCCACCTCGTCACCGAGAAGACCATTGACGAGCGGGTGGTGAAGGTGCTCTCGAAGAAGATGGGGCTGGTCGAGGCAGTTCTCGGAAAGCGCATCAAAGGCGAGGGGGACTCTGGCGTAATGGTAGACGCCGTGAACGACCTTTCCGACCTGTTCGAGGGGCTCCTCCAGGATGCCCGGAGCATCAACAAGTGATGACCGAGGGACAACTCAAGGAGTTGGGAGACATCATCGCCTCCCTCCCCGCCAGACCTCTGTCGAACAGTTCCGAGGGCCAGATCCGGTCCGCCCCCATGAAGGGGACAGGGTACGAGGGCTACTACATCCATTCCGTGTGCGGTGACGACCCCAACGAGCCCGACCCGGAGGAGAAGCACCACTGCATCGGCAACGTCATTGCCAAGGACGAAGACACCGCGGCGATCCTCGCAACGCTCATCGAGTTGGCTCCCGTGTTGTTGGATGAGGTGGTCCGTCTCCGGGCGGCACTCACCCACCTCGCAGACGCCGACAACGCGAACAAGAGGATTGCGGAGGCGGAAGAGTGCGGCGGCGATGGTATCCACTGTGCCGTGCGGGAGGCCCAGCACTTCGCCCAGGAAGTGCTGGGTTTCGGGGTGGGTGATGTCTGACGAGCTCCACTACGAGGAGTTCTGCGGGTCGATCTACCTCTACAATGGAGGGTCCAAGGACATCCTCAGGATGGTGGACGGCACCGATGAGATCGCTCTCGCGTTCGAGCGAGAGAACTTCACCCTCATCCGTCAGGGCTCTCCCGCGAGTGTGTCGGACTACATGATGAAGTTCGAGGTGAGTTTCCCTGGGTTCCTGGCCTCGATCACCCTCCCGAAGGGGTTCCCCCTGAGCGAGCTCAACGAGGCCCTGCGAACACAGAACGTCCGGGCGCTCATCACCAAGCACTGCCCCGAAGCCCTGGCATCCATCGCTCCCCCGGTGCGTGAGTGAAGCCCCTGACGGACCCGTGCCCGGCATCGGACCCTGCCAACCCCGTCCGCTGCCAGAACATGGACATTGGGCGCAAGTCCATCCAGTGCATCCGATGTAACACGGTCCGCCACTACCAATGCTGTTCAGAGATTGGTCTGACCTGTGTTCGTGGATGGGACGGATTCTGTGTGGTTTGCGACAACCCCCCATCTGAGGTGAAGAAGTGACCGGCTGCGACAAGTGTTATCACACAGGTGCCCTCGACGCCGGGTTCACCGACGTGGGCATTCCCATCACCCGACCGTGTGCGTGTCAGATCGCACGGGACATCGTGCGGAACGTCAACCGCGCATGGCCCAACCTGTCCACGGCACCCAAGATCGAGAGCTCGCCCCTCAGTGAGCTCACGGACGAGAACGTGTACATCACGGCATCGGACGCCTCTCTCCGGGCGCACCTCCGTCATGTCGGGCTCCGCATGGGTGCCAAGTGGGGATTCAAGGTCCACACGGACTCGGACCTGATGACCGCGTGGCTGGCCCCTATCGCCATCGCAGGGAAGGAGATCCTCGACCCCGAGGCAACGGCGGTCTCCACCGAGCGGGCGACCCTGGTGGACCTCACAGAGCCCCCTGAGCTCCTCATCCTGCGACTCGGGGTGAAGTCCGCCCGCAACAGCGCCATGGGGGAGGTGCTCCTGGAGGCCCTCTACCACCGGGCGCACATCGGGAAGCCTGTGTGGCTGGTGGACCAGCCCGGACGCCTGTTCAACCCCGCCCACATCGCGTTCAGCGAAGACGCCCTGCACCACATCACCCAATGGGAGCGCGTGGCCCTCGACGAAGTGGGACCCGGTCTGTCCATCGAGATGGTGAGTCACGGGGGGCAAGAGCACTCTGCACAGCCCTCACAGAGCCGCGGCAACGCCCTCACCCTGTCCGCGGGGTACAGCACGTCGAACGCCACGGCGAGCGCCACCACCCGGATCGAACGCCCCGTGGTCGAACCCAAGAAGAAGAAGTTCAAGAGGACCGAGGAATGAGCACCAACGAATCCGGCCCCCCCGACGACGACGGCGGCGCTGGACCCGCCTACGGAGCGCCCCCAGCCTTCGGTGGGTCTCAGTACGTCACGTCCAGTACCCCCCGGGACGACATCCCCATCTTCACCCTCAACGACATCGTGGCGATGCTCACCCAGGCCCAGGAGAAGTTGCAAGAGACGACGCACACCGTTTTCCACAAGAGCTACACCAACTTCCGTGAGGAAGCAGAGAAGCAGGCCCGTGCGGCCCTCAATGCTGAGATGTCCAAGTTCTACCGGGATCGGATGTTTCGATGAAGTTCCTCCTGCGTTCGTGTTTCATTGCAGTCCCCACGGATGACCCGGAGCTCACGTTCCGCAACTACTTCGCCCTGTCCGACTCGGGTCTCGGGTTCGACGTGCCCGAGGACACGGTCATCTGGGACTTCGTCAAGGACTTCGCACAGACCCACAACCACGCCCCCGACGTGCGGACCATCCGGTCGCATTTCGAGAACATCAAGAACCCCGAGGCGGGTGACCGCCTGGAGATCGTCGCCCCCCTCAAGCCCCTGTTCAAGGGCGACTTCGTCAAGCGTCTGGAGGAGCGAGCCGAGGAACGTCGGTCCAGGATGGTGACGGACATCCTCCGGGAGGCCTCGCAGATCCTCCAGACGGGGGTGGAGATCCAGGAGGGCAAGAAGAAGAAGCACCTCCGCGGCCCCATGGACGCTGTCCGCTACCTCGTGAACAAGTCCCACGACATCGTGATGCCCACCTCGGGAGCACGGTTGTCCGGTGAGATCACCGGGGACGGCAGTGACTTCATGCGCGAGTACGAGCGGGTGGAGAACGACCCTCTCGCGGGCATCGGTCAGTTCACGGGCATCCAACAGATGGACGAGGCCCTGGGCGGGGCCAAGAAGCACGAACTCTGGACGCACGCGGCGTTCACGGGCGGGCTCAAGTCCACCCTCGCGTTCAACTGGGCCTACAACCAAGCGGTGTACTACAAGTACGACTCGCTGGTGTTCTCCCTGGAGATGCCCTACGCCCAGGTGCGCCGCATCCTCTACGCGATGCACTCCCTCCACGGGAAGTTCCGGGACGAGCGCATTCGCCTGGGTGTGCAGAAGTTCCCTGGTCCGAACGTCGGTCTGGACTACGGCAAGATCCGCGATGGGAAGCTCTCCAAGCTGGACCCCGCGGAGAAGACGTTCCTCATGGACTACGTGGTCCCCGATTTCAACTCAGGGATCTACGGCAAGATCAACATCGAGGTGAGCGACCCCGACAAGTCCGACTACAACGTGGCGGACCTCCGGGCACGGGCAGAGCTCATCTATTCCAAGTCCCCGTTCAACCTCCTGTTCGTGGACCACGCCGGTCTGCTCTCCCCCCGACAGTGGGTGCCCAGCACCACCGAGCGCATCAACGAGGTCATCCGGGACCTCAAGCGTCTGGCCATGAACTTCAACCGCGGCGCGGGCATGGCCGTGGTGAACCTGTTCCAGATCAGCCGCGAGGGCTACAAGGCCGCGGAGAAGATCGCGGAGAAGTCCCAGGGGACGTTCGCCAACGGCCCCTACAACCTCACCCACCTGTCGTACGCCAACGAGGTGGAGCGGTCATCGGACATCGTGACGGCGAGCTACCTCAACGATGAGCTCCGGGCCGCGAACCGGGTGCTCCTCCAGTGCATGAAGTCCCGCGATCAAGCGCCGTTTCAGAACTTCTACTCTCGCGTCGAGTGGCACTGCCGTCGTATCCTCACCTCGCAGGAGATGCCCATGGTGACCGGCCGCAAGGACGGCGACGCCAAGCTGGCAGACTCCCTGAACGAGATCGAGGGACTGCTGTGACACTGCTCATCAAGAACCACCGACCCCCCACGTACTACGGGGTGAACACCAAGCCACTCCCCGCGTCATGGGACAGCCACACCATGTGGCGATGCTCCCGGCACATCCCCTCATCGAAGGTCTACCCGGCCTTCGTGGAGGCGTGCCCAAGCTGCAAGCAACCCAGGCCACCCGAGGATCGCAGGCCCGCCGACCCGTACGCGGGACCCGCGCCCGTGAAGGCTGTGCCGTCGCTCCCCACGGGGGGCGCGGACATCCTGGAGCTTCCCCCGGCTGTGGTGACCGAGGAGTCCCTGGAGAACATGCGGACCCTCCGAGAGGTGAACGCAGAGCTCAACTTCGACAAGGACATGTCGCTGGGGCAGGCACAGCGGGACTTCGACGCCGAGGTCATGGGAGACCTGTTCGCCACGGCCGACGCCCTCAAGGAGACCACGGGGTGTGAGATCCCCCCCGCGCTCACCGAGGAGTTCCCCGAGCCCTCCCCCAAGCCCGTGAAGCCCAAGTGCCCTGGACACGGGTGCCGGAAGAACGCACGGGAGAACAGCCCGTACTGCTCGAAGATCTGTTCTGACCGCTGTGGCCGTCTCCGCAAGAAGGCCACCACGTCGAACCTCACGGACGATGATGTCAAGAACCTCGCACGTATCGAGAGGGCACTGGATGCCTGGGGAACCCGATGATCGAGCCCAAGATCGTCATCTATCCGTTCGGGGATGCAGCCTACACGTCTGCCCTGTACTACGGGGCCGACGTGCGGAAGTCCCTGCGAGGGTTCAAGGCGGGCTCCGTCCAGTGCGTGGTGACCAGCCCGCCCTATTGGGGGCTCCGGGACTACGGCACGGGTTCGTGGGAGGGGGGTGACCCTGCGTGTGCCCACTCCGTGGGGGGTCAGGTCCAGGACTCCAAGTACACGGGGGCCATCACCACGGGCCAGCGCCCCGGGGTAGACGCGAGCCACTGCCGTCTGTGCGGTGCAACTCGGGTCGATGACCAGATCGGGCTGGAACAGTCCCCCGAGGACTACGTGGCGGCGATGGTGGAGGTGTTCCGGGAGGTTCGCCGGGTGCTCCGTGAAGACGGCGTCCTGTGGCTGAACCTCGGGGACAGCTACACCAGCGGCGGGCGAGACTCGCGGGCACCCGACTCGAAGGACTCCAAGGGTGGCCGTGAGAACGACAGCCGTCCCCCGACTCCGTCCGGGCTCAAGCCCAAGGACTTGGTGGGCATTCCATGGATGGTGGCGCTCGCCCTCCGGGCGGACGGGTGGTACCTGCGGAGTGACGTGATTTGGTGTCTCTCTGGTGGGGCGTGGGTGTACGCCCGCACGCAAAAGGGCGAGATGCCAGTGATGGTGAAGGATCTCGTCAGGCTGAACCCGTCCACTGTGGAACTCTGGAACGGGTCCAAGTGGACCCGTGTGCTGGGGTGGAACCAGAGCGCCGACACCACGGAGAAGTTCGAGCTCGTTCTTCGTTCGGGTGAGCGCATCGGATGTACGGGCGGGCACCTGTGGCCGACCCAGCGTGGCAACGTGGCGGCGCGCGACCTCCGTGTTGGGGACGTGATCGCAACGTGTACCCTCCCTGAGCCGGGGGCGGTACAAGCTCCCGGGTACCTGACGCTGGATGCTGCATGGCTCACGGGGCTCTATCTCGCAGAGGGGAGCCGGTCCGATGACATGGCCCAATTGGCGCTCCACGCTGACGAAGCGAAGTGGCTCCCGAGAATCGAGTCTGTGGCTCACCACTTTGGCGGGACCATGACGTACACGGTTTCCGGCAACAAGCTCTCGGTCAGGCTCTATGGCCGGGTGCTGATGGCCCATTTCGAGAACTACGTCGGGGGGCACACTGCCCTCGACAAACACCTGACCAACGCCTGTTGGCGACTGCCCAACGAGCATCTCAAGGAACTCACACACGGCTACCTCGATGGGGACGGTCACTACGACCCCAAGAACCCTCGCGTTCGGTTGGGGTTCACGCGGAACTACTCCCTGGAGAGAGACCTCCGCACCCTCGCAGCCCGTCTCGGCGCAACCCTCTCCCTTCGTCCCACGGTGGCAACCTGCACTACCGGGAAGTTCCCTGCTTTCCGTGGTGAGTGGCGGTGGTCCCGGAGCGGGCACGGCAACGAACGAGAGATGGGTGAGGTGGCCGAGATCCGTGCTAGCAGGGCGCGGAAGTTCTGGGACATCGGGGTCGAGGATGAGCCTCATCTGTTCGCTCTGGCGTCGGGTGTGCTCACACACAACTCCAAAGGGAACCCCATGCCCGAGAGCGTCACGGACAGACCCACCCGCTCCCACGAGTACATCTTCCTGCTCACCAAGAACCGGGAGTACTTCTACGACCATGTCGCCGTGAAGGAGCCCATCTCCGAGGCCACCAAGGTGGACCCTCGCATCGGGACCACTCGGGGTCGGGACTACCAGAACGCCGGGAAGTCCTTCGGTGTCGGGACGAGTGCCGCGCGACGGATGGCGACGAACTGTGTGGGTGGTGAGGGTGGGCTGCGGAACCAGCGGTCGGTCTGGACCATCAACCCCAAGCCCTACAAGGGTGCCCACTTCGCCACGATGCCCACCACCCTGGCAGAGCTCTGCATCAAGGCGGGGTCGTCCGAGAAGGGCTGTTGCCCGACCTGTGGAGCCCCCTGGGCGCGCGTGGCCGAGCACGAACAGGTCCCGGACCGCCCTGGCAGGGTCCAGGGGCGGGAAGGGGACACCCTGCACGAAGCCCACGGGAAGGACGGCCGGGCGGGCAACCGCCGTCGGGTGTCGTCGCGGACGGTGGGATGGGAGCCAACGTGCGACTGCCCCGAGCATGAGCCCATCCCCTGTGTGGTCCTGGACCCTTTCAGCGGGAGCGGGACGACGGGCTACGTGTCCAACCGACTGGGACGTAACTACGTGGGGACGGACCTCAACACGGAGTACCTCCCCCTGGCAGAAGCCCGCCTCCTCGGGATGGACCCCCCGGAGGACGATGAGCTCATGGAGGACCTGGGCGACACGGCTTCCATCCTGGACATGTTCGGAGGTGGGTGATGAGTGAGCTTCCCACAAGGTCGGAGCGCCGGGTCGCTCGCATTCATGAGGTGGTCCGCATCGACAAGGTGCTGGAGGGCTACGGCTACCGGGTGCAGGCCAACACCGACCGGGAGCAACAGTTCTCGTGCGATCTGCACGGTGACGGCACCGACTCCAAGCCTTCGGCCCGTGTCTACCCGAGCACCAACCAGTGGTACTGCTGGGCGTGCTCGCGGTCGCGGGACGCCATTCAGACGGTGCGTGAGAAGGAGAACCTGTCCTTCCACGACGCCATCGAGAAGCTGGAGAAGACATACGGCCTCCCGTCCCTCCCCTGGGACGAGGGCGACCGGGAGGAGAAGCCCGCTGACGAGGTGGCAGCGATCCTCGACGCCCCCTACGCCGATCCGGTGCGGGTGAGGGCTGAACGGATGATCCGAGCCATCACCACCGAGCGTGCGGAGTCCCTCAACCGGGTGCTCAAGATGTGGGAGGTGTTCGACCGGGCGCGGAAGCTCGAAGAGGCCGGTGACACCGAGCCCATGCGTTCGCTTCTCACGGTGCTCCTCCGACCGGCCGCACAGTGAACATGCCCCGTCGAAACGCTCGCTGTTGTGTGGAACGCACAGCACACCATGGGGTGTGGTGGATTCTTCAGGATGGCCTTCGGACGTTCGGGTTCAACACCCGGGAGGAAGCCCGGAACTACCGTCGTCTCCTTGGTGGCGGGTCCGTCACATCCGTCAACAAGAACCTCTGTGACATCATCCACTCGTGTGGCATCGAGGTGGTCCTGCGACAGATGGCATCCCTCCACCCAAGGGAGAGGAAGATTCTGGGGATGGTCCTGACAGGCCAGTCTCAGACGGAGATCGCTCGCGTCATCGGAGTGTCACAACCTTCGATCAACTACGCCATTTCTCGCGCATCACAGAGGATGGAGTACTTCATCGGGCGACCCACGTTCGATCGGGATCAAATGCTCCAGGATCTGAAGAGAGCTAGCCTCCAAGACCCGGAGGACGTTGGCATTCTGGTGGATTTCTGGTCAGTCGGGAGCCAGTCTCGGGTTGCCGAGAAGTATCAAAGGACGCAGGGATTCATCCGGCATCGTATTACAAGGGCGTTGGGGGACCTCTCATGTCACAACGGAAGTGACGGGGAATGGCGTGGCCGTTGTTGTGCTTACCGGGTGGCACTGGAAGATTTGCTCTCCAAGGGTCGCCTCATGTTGCCAATGATCAGGAAGCAATGAAAGCCCTGTTCCTGGACTGCGACGGGGTCATCAACCACCACAGGGTGTACGCCGAGTGCGTCAAGCGTCCGGGTCAGACCAAGCCCGAGGACTGGGTGGACCCGGTGTGTGTGGCCCTGGTGAACGAGATTTGTGCCCGCACGGGTGCCGTGATCGTGGTGTCAAGCTCCTGGCGGGACTACCTCAACGGATGGGAGGGTGTCCGGGACGTTCTGGCCAAGAGAGGGCTCACCGCAGAAGTGGTTGGACACACTCCAACCACGGCGGAAAGGGTCAAGATGGGCTGGCACAACGGCAACCGATGGAGTGAGATCAAGCATTGGCTGGACGGCCACCCCGAGGTCACCCATTGGGCTGTGTTGGAAGACGCCCTGGTTGACGACATCCCGCCCGAGAACTTGGTCCGCACCACCCTGGAACTCGGACTCACCCGCGACGGTGCCGAGAGGGCTGTGGCCATCCTGACAGGGGTATAGCGATCCGTGGACCAGAACGAGTGGATGAAGGGTGTTCAACGGGACCTGGAGAGCGCCGCACAGCGCATCCTCCCGGTTCTCAAGTCCCGACAGGCGGACATCCGTCGTGTGGCTCAACGGCTGTTGCCGGTGCTCAAGTTCGGCACGGCGATCGTGGACAAGATCCCGACATCCGAGGACACATGGCCTCAGGTCGCGGCCAAGGTTCTGGCCCTGTGCGACGCCGCTGCCAAGAGCGCCAACGAAGGTCGCGCTCCGTTGTACGAGTTGGTCGGTCGGTACGACATGACTGCCCACCAGGGCGAGACCTTCGTGCAGTTGTTCTTCAACACGGCCCTACAGGACCAGTTCAAGCTGGTACGTCACACCCTGACGGACAACGAAGCCGCCATCGAGGCGACAGACGTAGAGGGGAACAAGCTGTTCTTCCACGAGTACAGGGGGATGGGTGGGGTGGTCCTGGAGAGCGATTTCTACACGTCCACCGGGCTCGACATGGACCGGGTGATCGACGTGTTGTGGCAGGGCTACCCCGGTGGGATCTACCTGACCGTGGTCCAGAACCCCGGCGAGTGGCGCACCAAGACATCCATCCACGCCATCCCGCCGGTTGGTGGGTCGGAGACCTCGGTTGCCGCGCAGTCCAGGTTGGCGACCCTCGCTGCCCGGCACCGTCAGTTCCTCAAGGACAGGGTCCATCGCTGCTACCTGTTCTTCGGGCCACCCGGTACGGGCAAGACCACGGCGGCGTGTGCGCTGTCTGCGGGGTTCGGTGGCAGGATCCTGAAGCTCGACGCGGTCTCCCTCCCACGCATGACAATCGGGGAGATGGAGTTCCTTCTGGAGACCCTCAAGCCGTCGTTCCTACTCGTGGACGATGTGGATCTGGCCCCGATGGATGGTGTCGGGCCTCGGGTGCTGTACCTGATGGAGCACCTCAAGGCGCACTTCCCCGAGACGGCCATCATCCTCACCGCCAACGACCCGTCAAAGCTCCCAACCGCATGGTTGAGGTGTGGTCGCATTGACATCCCCGTGGAGTTCGAGGTCCCGACAAGCTCCGAGCGCGCCCAGATGGTGGCTTCGCTTCTGGTTCGGTACGGGGCGGACCCTGGACTGACGGAGGGTGTCATTCAGGAGATCGAGAAGGACGACCTTCCCCATGCCGACCTGGACGACATGTGCCGACGCCTCAAGCATGAGTCGCTGGACGAAGTCCTGACGAGCCTGAGGCTCCTCAAGAAGCTGTCCGCACTGGCATCGGCACCTCCCGCGGACCCCTCTCCCGCCCCCACCGTCAGTCCATCGTGAAGGGGCTGGTCACCCACAAGCTCCCCGACCCCGCCTGGGCGTTCCCCTCCGTGGCGCGGGTCATCCCCAACGACGACACCCCTTGGGGGAGGTTGCAGTTCCTGGTGGGGACCGAGTGGGAGCAGTTCTTCCCTCGCGTCCCTGTGGGCATCCTGGACATGGCCCTTCGGGGCCACGCCACACCGCTCATGAAGATCCTGGGACCGCCTCCGCGGGGGTTCCTGAAGCGTCTCCCGGTGCTGGAGGGGCAGTGCGCCCAACGGAAGACGTGCATCTCGTACACCCCCCTGTGTGTCCCCGGACCCAAGGTCCCCGCGTGCTGGGAGCCTTCGACGTTCAAGGGCGAAGAGGCCTCCATGGTGAGCGACGTAGTGAGGCTCTGGGCCGACGGTGTGGTCATCATCGTCACCCTCCCTGACCCACGGGCGTAATCGTCCGCATGTGGACCCGGACGCCTGCGACCGATCGCATCGAGAACATCATGCGCGCCATGGCGGCGGCGCTCGACAACCTCTACACGGAGATCCACGTCAAGTGCGACGTGGAGACGACGGTGCGGGAAGTTCTCATGTCGGCCGCGTCCGCCGCCGGGTGGCACCCCTCACGGAACCCCTACGCCAAGTCCGAGGGGGACCGGGTGATCCAGTTCATCAACCGTCGGTTCTACGGGCTCACGTCCATCACCGACATCGACGCCGCGGTGGACGCCATCACCGCCATTGCCAGCACCTACGCGACGGTGCTGGAGATCAAGTACGAGACGGCGGTGTACGACAGCAACGACCATCACGACAGGTGGTGGATGGAGCCCGCCACCAACAAGTAGTTCGGGCGTAACGTGGGCATGTCCCCAGTGAAACAGATCATCGTGGTGCGGAAAGACCTGAAGATGCGCCGTGGCAAGGAGATCGCCCAGGGATCTCACGCCTCGATGGCGTGGATGACCCGCCTCCTGATGAACGGAGGGGAGATGACACCGGACCAGCGCGCGTGGCTGGAGAGCCATTTCGCTAAGGTCTGCGTCCAGGTCAACTCGGAGGCAGAACTTCGCGAGGTTCACCAGCGGGCACTCGACGCCGGGTTGGACGCCCACCTCATCACGGACTTGGGGATGACGGAGTTCCATGGCGTCCACACCCTGACGTGCTGTGCCATCGGCCCCCACTCGGACGAGGTTCTCCGTCCCATCACGGGCCACCTTTCCCTGTACTGAGGGAGGGCCATCGGGCGTAAGGCTGGGTCATGGCAACGACCCCCACGATGGACCTGTTTTCTTTCCTGGAGGACTCCAAAACCCTCAAGGTGGAGCCCAAACCGTGGATGACGACGGGGGAGTACAAGCTCCTCCGCGCCACCAACGAGACGCTCCCCGGCATCATCGACGCCTGCATCGCGAGTGGGCTGTACGCCCTCGACCTGGAGACCACGGGTCTCGACACCCGTGTCATCAACGGTGAGACGGTCTCCAAGATCGTCGGGTGCTGCCTGTCCCCGGACGGCAAATCCGGCTACTACATCCCCCTGCGACACAAGACGGGTCAGGAGCACAACGTGTCCTGGTCCCTGTGGAAGCGGGAGATGCTCCGACTCATTCGTTCCGCGGCGGTGGCGATCTTCCACCGTGGAAAGTTCGACCAGGAGTTCCTCCAGTTCTGCGGAGGGGAGCCCATCGGAGAGTGGGACGAGCCCTCCAAGTGGGAGGACACCCTCATCCTCGCGTACCTCGGGGACACCCGAGCCAAGCAGCGCGGTCTGAAGTTCCTCGCCAAGACCGTCCTCGGGATGGAGATGATCGAGCTCGAAGAACTGTTCCCCGAGGACCACCCCAAGGGCAACCTGGACTTCAGCGA
>ERZ724522.947-NODE-947-length-16871-cov-91.549893_pt1 | contig 16871 bp, 28 predicted proteins | sample MGYA00376055_ERZ724522 | MGnify/ENA primary metagenome ERZ724522 (study PRJEB28724, sample SAMN07190884) | wastewater metagenome | isolation source: effluent of sewage treatment plant in Hong Hong | place: Hong Kong | collected 2016-03-17 ... | reverse complement strand
GTGAAAGCTTCAATAAATTTAAAATAAAAATTGCACCGAGTTACGAATTTGTTACACCGTGCGATATTTGTGAAACGTGTATAGATGATGATACAATCGACTGTACAAGATAATTTAGTAATATGAGCTGTATATTTAATGTAGAAGGTAGACCAAAGGCGATTCCAAACGGCTCCGCAGAATGTGAGTTAAATTGGACAGCTATGGGTATTATTTGGGATGCTTTAGGATGCTTGGGTAAACAAAATTGTCTAAGTGAATTAGTATGCTATACTTTTGATGGGGTGAGTGAATTTGATTCATTCGAGATCCCATTTGAAGACATTAACAATGCAGAATTAACCGACTGTTTGATGCTGTTTTTCAAAGATGGGGTTCAATATGGGCTTCAATCTAGTAATCCAGATAGCCCATTATACTACGAAATTGATGAACAGATCACCAAATATGTAATAAATTTAAGTACTCCGATAGGTGAAACCGATAATTTAAGCGATTTAGAAGTAAAGATATTTGTTAAAACAACTTTTGAGGCGTTGTTTACGTGTGATGATAGAACGTGTCCTGAATAAATTTTAGATTTGAAACACCAAATGCAAACTAAAATTTAAAAAATATGAGCTGTTTATGTACTCCTAAGTGTTCAACTCCAAAAACTTGCACGTGTGCTGTTTCAGGTGCGGACTGTTCAGAGGATTTTAACAAACTTTTTAAAAGTGCAGATTGCAATGCGGTTGTGGTTAGTTCATGCCCTACTAAGGATCAAGTAGAAACAAACTGGAAAATATTAGCTCAAAATAACGCTGCTTTATGTTTGCTAAAAGCTTACAAACTACATAAAGAAACAACATACGCTTATAATCCAGTTCCAAAAGTCACAACCAATACGCCTTATTTAGCTCCTTTAAAGCCTTGTATTGGTGACCTTCATTCAGTTACTTACTTGGAAACACCGGAAACAGATACAACCGATGCGGTTTATTCACATGGCTTATATAAGTGGATTGGCACAGCTTGGGTAGATATGTTAGGTTCCCAAGTATGTTTGAGCGATACTGTAATGTTAGCCTTAAAACCAGATAGATTTTTTATTGATGGCGTTATTGGCTTGGATCGTATTGATACTGGATTTTCTTTTATTGGAGTGGATTATAGAGATTTAGAGGTTTACTGGAATGATGGGCATGAAATATTCCACAAAGATGAACAAACGTCTGGCGGTGTTGTGGTGTATGACTTTAATACGGTCGATGGGAATATATTTTTCTTGCATGGACCCGAAGGTGATGGAACATATTTAGATCCAGTATTTTTGGGAACAACCGAAGACCCAGCATATTTCAAAGTAATTAAAAACAATTACGGATCTTCAATGTCCGTTTTAAGCTGTTAAAATATGAAAAAAGTAATATTTTTATTATTAATTTGTTTTCAATCGTTTGGTCAAACTCCTTTGAAGTCAATACAACCATGTAAAGTTGGTGGTGTTGTAACTGATTCATGTTTTATCATGACTGATGTAAACGGGGTTCAAACATATATTTCTTATCAAGATTTGATTACTATTGTTAGTGGTGGCTCAGTTGTTTGTACTGCTTTAAATAGTTTTACAAATAGGGTTCCAATAGCAACCGATAAGGTATATTTTAACAATGGTTCAAGCTGTTATAAAGGTACAATTTCAGATCTTTTAGGTATAAATAAATTTAATTGTGATAGTGTTTTGGCTTGTATGACTTCTGGTACTCTTTGCGCTGCTTTAGCTGCTTTAGATGAAGATAACATAACATCAACGGATTATATATTCTTTGAAAATAGTTCCGGTGAATGTAAAAAAGGCTTAGTTTCTAGTATTTCAGGATTCGGCTTTAATTGCGATTCTGTAATAACTTGTTTGACTGATGGTGCATTATGTGAGGCGTTGGAAGCCTTAACAGGTGGTACACCAACGGGAACAGATAGTGTATTTTATTTTCACAATGGCCAATGTTTAAAAGGGCCAATTTCAGCAATTACAGGATCATTTAATTGTGATTCTGTTTTGGCTTGTATTGGTGATGGTACATGGTTTTGCGATTCAATAGAGGCGTGTTTAAACGATGGAGTTTTGTGTAATGCTTTAAAAGAATTAGACTTTATGAGCGTAGAACAAAATGGTGAAATAATATGGATTACAAATGGCGGAACTTGTAAACGTGGAAATGTTGCGGATATTGCGGCTGCTTATCAATTATGTGATTCCTTAAATGCTTTAGAAGATACCGAATTTGATACAACGGCTGGTAAAGTTATTTGGATCGATGGGGGCGAATGTAAGCAGGGATCTTTAACAGAACTATTCAGGAATTTCAATGCGTGTGATTCGTTCACCAATACAGGGTGTAAATTAAGATTTGTTTGTGGTGCTACTGGTGCGGTGTCAACAAGTGACTATCATATTGAGCCTGGAAGTGGTACAAATGAGTTTAATTTAATCCTATCTGATAACTTAGGTAATTCATGTTTGAGATCTACGATTGAAATAGGTTCAATAGTTTCAAATATTACAAGCTCATTAAGTTGTGGCGAAAATAAGTTAGTAGTTACTAAAGATGGTGCGAGTGTTGACGTTGCATTACCTGAATTTACATTAAGCAAAACAGGAACGGCGGCAAACCCCATTATAAATTTATTGCAAAATGGTGTCATTTGTTCAAGTGTTACGATCCCAATTTGTGATGGACTTAATTGTGGTGGTGACTTTACGGCTCCAGACAATTTCGATAGATTTAAGGCTAAAAACTTATCCTTACCTGAAAATGGAAACCAATTAAAAAGATATAAATCTCATAAAGAGGCTGATAATGATCCTAACTTACCAAGCGGGGGCTATTATTTAGTTGGAAAATATAGATCAATTCAAGTTAAACCATAAACGAATGAAAAAAATATTATTTTTACTTTTATTCCTTATATCGTATTATTGCGATGGACAAATAAAGCTTAATCAGTTACAACCATGTAAAATAGGTGGTGTATTAACGGATAGTTGTTTTATTATGACCAATTCGCAAGGTATACAAACCTATGTACCTTATTCTACGGTCGTTTCAATGGGCGGCGGTGAAATCACTGATAATGGTGATGGTACATATACTTATACAACTATGTCCGATTCGATTCGATTTGGATATACTTGTAATATCACTCAGGACACGATTATAAGGATATATAACGAGCAGGGAACTTTAGCCTCTACGTGTTCAGTACGTGGAATGTACAAAGCCATCAAAACGGTGGCTATGAATACAGACACTACATTGATTTTTACTAATGTAGGTGGTCAAGTTTTCACCGTAGATATGTGTCCATTCGTTCGGAATTGCCAAACAACCACAACACTAACCTATGACGTGGCTACTAATAACTTAGAATTTACTAATGAACTTGGAATACCACAAACCATAAACCTAAACGAGTCAAATATAGTTAACCGCACAAATGGAAGTTATACACATACAAACCAAAAAGGCGATACTTTAAATTTCGGATATAAACTAAGTTGTGTCAATGACAGTACAATAAGATTAACAGATCAAGATGGAACTATTGTTACAACCTGCGTAATTAAAGGTGGTGCAAGTGGTGACGCTGTGACCTTAGTAGAATTAAGTCCGGATACGGTATTGCACGTAGTTTATTCAAGTGGCGCAGAAACAGATATAGACCTTTGTCCAGTTGTGAAAACGTGTGAAACAAAGACTATTTTTGTAAACAAAATAGATGGGTCTTATGATTATTACAATGAAGATGGAACTATTTATACCGTAGGCTACAAATTTAAAACCAACGAAATATCTACAAATGGTTATTTATACTTAACCGATCAAGATGGTACAAAAGTTGACAGTGTAGATCTTTGCGGTGGTAATTGCCCGCCTTTGACCGTTACGGCTGTTAATGATACTTTTACTTCGACAGTTTGCACCTATATAAGTGGTATTTTAAATTCAAATGATACCGAATGTAATAAGGGTTTAAGTACTTATTCATATGTTCAAAATTCAGGCGTTGGTGGTTTTGCAATGGTCGATGCAAATGGTAATTTTACATACTATTTTACTAATTGTTTAAGTGGTGCGGTTCATTCATTTTCATACATGGTATGTTGTAAAGATGGAGTTTGCGATTTTGCAGACGTAATTATAACGCCTCCTAGTTGTGGCGGGGGTGTGGCTAATTTAGACTTATACTCATTACCACGTGCAACTACTTTGAGCTTTAATGTAGCTGCAAATGATGCGCCTTGTACGGCTCCAAAACTTATTACCTATTCACTTTTAACCACAACATATTCAGGGGCTTTATACTTACCTTCAAATGGTCAAGGCACTTATTCGCCTTTGCCTTCGTTTCAAGGGCGTGATAGTGCAATAGTTCAGATCCTTTGTGACGGTACAATTTGCGATACTGCCTATTTAAAATTCAATGTAATCGCTTCAAGTGTTTATGATGACTTTTATAGTATAGTAAATGGTGGCACAAGAACCGGTTTAAATAATACAAGTAATGATGTAGCATGTTCAAGTGGTGTAACTACTTATGCGTGGTATGATTCTTTGTACCCCTTAGGTGTGGGTAATATAATAGGTACTAATCCAAGTTCATACAATTTTTATGCAAGTACTTCTTTTTGTGGCGTGGCTCATAGACAATATGCCCAATATTGTGATGCTGTTTTGAGTAATGTAGCAACGGCTTACTTTTATGTTTCATGCGGGAACGCAATAGATGACATTTATGAAAGTTCAGATACTTTAATTTCGTTTGATGTAAGTAATAATGATAATTGGTGTACTAATGGTGGTATCACTACCTTTCACCTAATTAACGCAATGACTACGAGCGGAACGGGATTAGCCTACGTAGTTGAGGATTGTTTAGGTGATAATTGTCCAGGTGGTACACCGTATGCAACGGGTGACGCTCGTATAACAACCTGGGATACTACAAATGGACACATGAAATTAGGTGTAAAATCTGATTTTTCGGGTGACGTTTGTTTCAAATATGTTCTTAAATGTAAGTCAGGCGGTACGGTGTCCTTAGATACAGCGTGTGTTCATATAATCCGTGAAGTGGCTGCAATGGCTAGTTTACAAATTACAAACCCAGACACATTGCAACCAGTGTTCCAATTTAGAATGGGCGGTTATTGTATGAACGGAAATAATAAGGTGCAATTAAAAGATGGTGACCACATGAAACTTTACTGCCCTACTGCAAACGGTAATATAGACGTGGAGTTAATCGTAGGTCAAAACATTAAAACTGGATTTACCAATGATGTAGGTGGTTATTGGGCTGCTTGGTGTGTTCCATCGGTTAACAGTGTAATACTTTCTAAGTCTGCTTTACTTGGCGGTGTAATGACGTTCACATTTAGAAAAGATACTTTTGCTAAAAAATCTCAGAATTGGGGTGATGGAATTGTAAATGTTAATCGAATAGGTCAGGAACTACTTTGGTCTAATTATGTAAGAACGTCCGACTGTGGCGGTTCAACGGCTGCAATAGACACAATGCCGAAATGTTATGACATAATGACTACTTACCATTGGAATTTTAGCCAAAATACACCGTGTAATAAAAAACACTCATTTGCTTATAATCAAACTAATGTAAGCGGCTCATTTTGGAGTTGTGGTACGGGGTGTAAAGCATATCTACAAAGTACTGAAGTAGGGGCTACAAGCGAGATTCAATGTTATGGCGGTGGATGGGTTAATTTAGCGAATGAAACTTGCAACCCTTATAATACAGATGCTTTATGTTACTGTATGGATGGTTGTACTTTTACGAGTACGGGGCGTGATTATGCTCATAGAGGCGTTGTTAAGAGATTTAATGGGTTAAGTAATAATATAAACTATCAAGACACAATTTATACAAGGGGTTACAATGGGGATTGTCCAGGTCAGGCAGCGTCTACATTATTAACATCGGTTTATTCATGTTCGTTTGTAAGTGGTCATGTTAGGTTAAATGCTTCAAATTATAGCGAGGGCGGTGGTTGTGGTAAAGTAGTGACTACTAAAACAGTTCGGGTGTGTACAACGCCAGGATGCGGAACGGCCACAACGTCACCAATAGTATTTAGTGGGGCTGTAGCAGCTAACCAAACTGATATAGTTCCAATAGGTAGATACACTACTGAAGGCAAGTATAAGATATGGACAATTGGAAGTGCAACGGGGGGAACTCAACAATTCGAAAACAATGTATTTTTCTATGTCTTCAGCTTTTAAATATGGATAATGGGTTTAGATATAAAGGGTTTAGCAGACGAGAATCTAAAAAAAGGTTCAACAAGATTACTCATAATAGTAGTTTTGACCGCAATAGTCGCAATTGCCGTACAATATCAAGTAATGTCAAACAACAATATAAAATATGATAGGGCTTTGTATGATAAATGTCAAACGAGATTGGAAGATTGTAACCAGCAACGTATTATTGAAGCTCAGGACTACATTAATAGGATTGAACGATATTCTGAAATAATTAATAAAGTCAGGGATGAAATTAACGATAAAACCAGACAAGTTGAAAAATTAAAAACCAAATGAAAACATTTATTTTTGCAAAATTAGCTTTATTTACGATTTTAGTATTACTTTCGTTTAGTCCTAAGCACGTTAATATTAATGAAGGAGACCCAAATGTAACGAGGTGTAAAAGTAAAGCCGATTCAATGACCTACTTATTAAACGCTCAAATTGATAGTTTAATGAGCGAAAAAAACAACTATATAACAAAGGTAAATATATTAGAATTTAAAAAATCAAATAAAAAATAAATTTATATGGAAACTTTTAAAAAAATTCTTTTAGTAATTTCTACTGTTTTGGGATTTATTGGTAAAATACCGGTTTATCTATTGCCCAAGCAATTAAAAGGATATCGAACAATTTTAATAAACACTTTAGCTACTATTGTGATATTTTTACAGTCTTTTGACATTGTAAACATATCCGAAAGTATCTGTAGTTTGTTTAATTGCGACCCTACTAATATTCAAACGATATTTGGGTTATTGCTCGCTGCTGTAAATATTGACCTAAGAAGTAAAACAGATACGGCGGCTCCTAGATTATAATAAAGATGCTTCGTTCTTTTTTCAAAAATGTTTTGGTTTAAGTTGTCGATAGCCGTGTAAAAAGCGGCTATTTTTATTAAATTTGTAGTATGAATAATTCAGATAGACTATTCGAACAAGCTTTAAGATATGAAGGTGTTTCCGAAATAAACGGAATTGACACAAACAAAGTAATAAAATCTTGGATAGCGTGGGCTATGCCCTGGGTCAAGAACGAACCAGATTTGGATTCTCGTTATGCTTGGTGCGCTATTTTCATATCAAAAATGCTTGATGAAATTGGCTTACTGCCCGATCATAAGCCTATTGTAGCAGCTCGTAAGTTCTTAGATATTGGCGTGTGTATGGATACTCCCAAACGTGGTGACCTAGTAATTTTAGAACGTGAATTATATAAAGGTCATGTAACGATTTTTAATAAGTTCTTAGAAAATGGATACTTTGAAGGATTAGGAGGGAACCAAGCCAATAAAGTAGGGCTTAATCGTTTTCCTTTAAAGCGTGTTTTAGGGTTTAGATCGCTTGATTAGTTGCTTTTAGTTGCTTTTTAACCTTATTTTTGATAATATTCTAATTATCAATTACTTACATATTTGATATATATAATTTCTTTAATATATCAACTAACTATAAATGTGTATTTTTAGTTATTTTGTAATTATTTATTTATAAATATTTGTAAATAAGTAAAAGGGTTATATCTTTGATCTATCAATCACAATAAATATTAATAAAATGACAAAAGAAATTTCATTATTAGCTGTTTATTATGCTTTTAGCAAGACATTTAGTTTTGCGGGAACAATATATTTATTAAGAGATTTGGATTTAATAGAAATAAGAAATTTTATTGTTTTAGATAATCCAGAAAAAACGGGCAAAGATATCTGGGGTTTACATGCTAAGCATTATAAACACCAACTTACAAGTAGGTCATATTTAGATATGGGTACTGATTTTTTAAGCAATTTAAAAAAATATATTAATGAATAACGAAAAACAATATACCTTAGACACCAAGCAAGCTGCCTTTATAATGGGCGTTACTCCTGAATCATTCAGAACGTTATATAGTGGCTTCTTAGATCGACAAAAACGAGGGGTTAAGGTTTACTTTAATCAAGAAGATATACAATTCGCGGCCTTTAATAAGAACCTAGTAAACAAGTCAAAATTTGCAGAATATTTACAAACTATAAATAAAACAAAAAATGTATAATTATCAACAAGAAAAACAAAACATATTTACCGAAAATGGTCAGGTAATGTTTATGAAGATCAGAGATAAAGTTAATTCTCTTTTAAAAGAAAAGAAATACTTTATAATGGAAGAGGTTTTAGGATGCGAGGGGTCTGCTTGGGAAATAATGGCCTGTGTTGATAGACTTAAAGAACTTAGAGAAATAACAGAAATTTCGGGCAGTGGGGCAATGGGTCAACATAGAGCATTTATGAGATAGTAATTTTTTTTATTAAATATTTAAACAACAAAACACAACAAAATGGACAAAAATACAGCAATGACAGTGGTTCAATTTCCGCAAACTAATTACTATTCGGACTGTTATAACTTCGCCTTAGAGTTTATAAAAACTCACTACAAATTCACCAGCGAAGACCTTAAAAAAGCTTATGCAGCTTCAGGTAATCCACAACCAGATGAACCTAGAGTCTGGGGCGCAGTAATCGCAAACCTTAGAAGGGATCAGTTAATTAAATTTGATTCAATTGTTAAGTATCAAAATCCAGTAGGTCACGGAAAACCGTGCTATAAATGGGTTTCAAATCACCCCTTGTTAAATGTTGAATTAGAGGAATTCAATTTCAACTATAAAAAAGACCTTTATGAACTTTTACAACGTGTAGAAATCGGCGGTATAACGGCTGAAAGTGCGCACCAGTTAATTTGCGACATGGTACATAATCAAATTCTTAAATCACAATTAAAAACAAGATAATGACAAAGAAATTAATTAACGGTATTCTGGTAATTATTGGATCTTTTATTTTAATGCGTTATTATTATAATGGGTTTATTTTGGCCAAAAACAATCATTTTGAACCAACCTATCATAAAGTAATATCTTGCGTAGTTTTTTCCTTAGGTACTTTAGGAATTTTTTGTCTTTTGATATATATATATCTTTTAGTCACTTTGATGGATCATTCGATAAATATTATCAAAAATACACAGACCCAAAACTACAACAATTTTGCAACTGGGTAAACCGTAGAAATAAAACAGAATGTTAAATTAATTAATCACAATAAAACAAACAAAATGAACCAAGCAGAAATTTTAACAACCGATATGGCTACTTTAGCTAGTCACTTCGAACTAAAAAAAGACACACCACAAATACCTTATTTTATCAATCAAGACCACGTTAATCGTATTATTACGATATTAAAGCCTGGCGAACTTCCAAAGGTTACGATCCAAATTGACAATGCAAATGACTTAGAATTTGCCAAACTATTTTGTAACATTTTAAACGAAAATCTATGAACTTATCAAGCGTTAAGGCTAAATTTAGATACGAGATTCTAAGCTACAAAACTGGCCAAATTAATAATCATATTTTATTTGAAAGGTTATTACACCAAACAGAACACGTTATACCCAAAATAACTGGAATACAGATACAAAGCGATCCGGTAGAATTTGTAGACAATCTAATTGAACAGTGCGAATTTCAAAAATCAACTGAAAGAACAGTGCAAGGAATTGCCCTTGAAAAAATCATAAAAACTACGGTTAACGATTATTTTGATAGCGAAATAGTTGAAAATTAAACAATTATTTTTTAACTTTACAAGACAAAACAAACAATAAAAATGTCCAACGAACTAAAAATAATCAACATCTTAACCAATTGGCTAATCATAAACGGTGATAGTTTAGAAGATGACACCGTAAAAGTTGAAAAGGAAATATATGAAATATGGCCACATATATACCAAATCAAAAAAATGATGTACAAGCTTAATTCTGAGGCTGTTACAAGGCAAAAGATTGAAATATACGTTAAACAATTAAATATCAAATAAAATGGCAAATGAAATAGCAAAAATTCCAACTTATGATGATTTGGTAAATCAAAAAATCATAAACCCAAACAAAGAAGAAAACCAATTTCAGGTACTTTTAAATTCAAACCCTCCAAAAAGTTTTATAAAGGTAAATGATAACGCTAAAAATAGCGAATATATACCCATTGATAAAACAGAGTATTTGTTAACTGCTTTATTTATTAATTGGCGTGTAGAAGTTATTAATTATAATTTAATTGCAAACTCAATTGCTGTTCATGTAAGACTATTCTATAAAAGCCCAATAACGGGCGAAGAACTAAGTCAAGATGGATTAGGGGCGTGGCCTATCCAAACAAAAGCAGGGTGTAGTCCAGTAGACTTTAACAGCATAACACATGCAGCTATTCAAATGGCTTTGCCTTCTGCTAAATCATTAGCTATTAAAGACGCTTCTGATCACATAGGCAGAATTTTTGGTAAAGATCTTAATCGCAAAGACTTGATTAATTATGAAACACTAAATAATCGATTTGAAACAAAGTTAACTGAACAAGAATTAGAACCAATTGTAGAATCATTAGCGTCTATTTTTGATTTAGACGCCTTAGGTATGTACTGGAATCAGTTAACAAAAGACCTTCAAAAAGATAAAGGAATTATTAAATTATTTGAAACAAAATCAAGCGAATTAAATGCAAAAAAGTGAATTAATATCTAAAATAGAAAGTGGGGATTTTACACTATCTTTTAGCGCAATAAAAGCCTTTGCCAAAAGCCCTAGTCATTTTATGGCTTACAAAACTGGTGAACGCAAAGAAACGGCTGCAATGAAAAAAGGAACTTTAATACATTGCGCTATACTTGAACCTGAACAACTTGAAAAAAGATACTGTATTTTGGAACGTGATTTGCTTCCATTCCCAGATAAAGACTTTAGAAATACAGAAAACAACAATTTCAAAAAAGAATTTGAGGCAAAGGCACTTGAGCAAGGTAAGGAAATAATTGATTATAATGAATGGGATAACGCTATTCAACATAGAGATTTAGCCTATAATAACGAAGTAATTGCGCCTTATTTGACTAAGCTAAAAACAACCGAATACGGTGTAAATTGGGAATATTACGGTTTTAATTGGTGTGGTGTTATTGATGGAATTGGTTCAAATTATATCTTAGACCTTAAAACTGTAGCAGACGCAAGTCCAGATAAAGCGATTTGGTTAGCTAAACAAGAGAAATACCATTGGCAGCAATTTTTATACAAACAAAGTGAACGTATTGCGCCATATTTTAGTAATTATAATTTGTTAGTAGATGCAGATATGGGAATATCTTTACATAAAATTGAATGGACAGCTTTAGAACGTGCTAAAAAAGAACTTGAAATAGTTTTAGATCAGTTTAAAATTTGTACTGAACATAATTTATGGCATCAAAATTATGAATTTTGGGCTGGTAAAAATTCAGGAATATTTATCATTGAATAATGGCTTTTAACGAAACTATCCTAATCCAAGTAAAAGAAGATCTAAAGTTAACAGATCATTCTAAGAACATTTTACATAAGTTATTCAAAGAACTTAAAGAAGGCTTATATCAACTTAACCTAAAATCTCAAAAAAGGATCAGTACTTCGAGATACAAATACTATTGGGGTCACGTTCTTTTGTTAGCTGTAAACGAATTTAACAAACGTTCCTTATACCAAATAGAAATAGAGGACACTGGCGAAGTTAAACCCTTAGATTGTGTTGAACTTCATGAAATGTTTAAACAGTGGTATAATCCAGTAATACGAAGGTATAAAGGAATGAGAATAATCAAAGGCGGCTCAACTAGAACGCTATCAGATAGTGAATTTATAGGTGAATATTTAGAGAAAATTATTTGTTTTTTAGCCGAAAATGACGTAATTTGCATGACATTTGATGAGTGGGCTGACTATATGAAGTCAAGTTATACGTGTGCTGAGATAGTGGAAATTAATAATAATGATGAATTAAAATATAAATAAAATGGAAAATAAATTAATAATTAAAAAAAAATACGTAACCATATATATAGGATCTTTAGATATAGATAAAGAAATAGAGATTAATTTAATGGACAATGCCGGAAATATGATTGGTGATCTTTATTTGAATGTCAAAGAAATGAGAGAACTTAAATTGCATTTAATAGAACAAATAAATAAATCAAAATTATGAACATATTATTAATTTGCTTCCTATCCTTAACTCCAATCGATACAATACCAATCAAATACCTAACAAACAAAACATGGAATGAAGGCTATTTAGTTGCAACCATATCTAAAAAAGATGAAGTATCTATGGTTTTGAACGAGCCTTTTACATGGCTAAATTCCAAAAAAGAACCTATTGAAAAACCTAAAAAATATCATTTAACTTTTTAAAAATCTATTAATGAGCGATTTTATAAGTTGGATGCTGTGTGTAAGAATTGAAATAAATGTATTTTGTTTGTTTTACCGTCCGCAGGTATGTTTCAGTTGCGGAACACGAAGCACAAAACAATAAAATTAGTACAAATTTTAATAATAACGACAATGACAAAGCAAGAAGCAATTAAAGCTATGAGTGAAGGAAAGAAGATAACCCATAGATTTTTTGACAAAGATGAATATGTAAAAATGCGTGAGTTTGGAAACGTGGCTCAAACTGACGCGTCAATTTATTGGTTAAGTGGTAAGCACCAAGTTTCAGCCACAATGTTTTGGAATGATAGAAGTAGTCAGCACTGGGAAACGGATTGGTCAATTTGGAATCGGTAGTAGTTCTTTATGCTAACGGATTGGGTATTGCAGCAGTAAATTAAATTTTTTGAGCGATGGCAAGACATAAATGGAAAGAAGAAGTTGAAACAGAATATGGCACTAAACCACATAAATGTGTAAAGTGTGGTATCAGAAAATATTGGCGAGGTGGTGATTACCAAGCATGGGAGTATTTTTGGAATACTTGCAGTAAGGCAATGGATGGAAGTGATTATTGGCAAACACATGAAACATGGCAAAGACCGGAGTGCGTAGGCAAAGAAAAAATTTAATTTATTGGCGAAGCGAACTGCAATACCGTGTTATGTGTAGCGAAGCGGAGTTGCGGAACAACGTGGAGCAATTACACATAACGGTTTGCGGCTTGGCGTATGTGCCGCATTATAAAAATGTAAATTATTAACCACAAATGCTTATTGCGGCATTACGCTAAACCGCTGTTAGGCATCTGTATTAAAAACTTTTGAGCGATGGGTAAAATATATTACGAAACAATTAAAATCGAAACTATCTGTAAAAATGGTAGTGAAAAATTTGGTGCGAATGCGATAACCAATATGAGTATGAATATAGATGGTTCAATGAAAATGGAAGTATCTCAATTTGGAAAAACTAAAAAAGAAGCGAAGGAAAAACTTCTCAAATTTTTAACTGATGATGCAGAGTGCGTTGGCAGTTTTTAATATTGTGCCTAACGGTTGGGCTTTACGCTGTTGCCTTTTGTGCTGTTGGATTGTGCGTTGGCAAGGCAATAGAGTAAAACCATTGTTGTAGGAAGTGCGGTTTTAATGTAAAATGTAAATTATAGTAATATGAGTAATAAAAAAATAATATATGATAGATTCAGAAGCCTTGCAGGGTTTCTATGCGGTTATCTTTCAGTAGATAAAGAAAAAAGAGAAAGCGAAGATTGGAAGCAAGATTTAGCTGGAATACTTCGTAGGCACGCTGATATAAACAACCCAATAATTCTTACGGATTGTAAAAAATGTAAAACTACAGTAGAACTAAACTGGCTTGAATACGAAGAAGACGATAATTCAGGCGGATATTATTATTGTCCAAAATGTTCAGCTAATTACTTTGACAATAAAGGGAATGACGCTTATACAGAAGTGGACGAACACGAAGAAATGCAAGAAGAAGAACGAATTGAAAAACAATTAGAAAGTCAATTAGAAAGGGCTGCAAGTTGCACTTGTGTGGCATATCAAATTATAGGTATGGTAGAGCCTATTCAAGTCGCTGACTGTTGCTGTGGTGCTGGGTAGCATTTCCTACAACGTTTTGCAGCTTGGCGAAGTGGCGGAAATCGAAGCACAAATGTTCAGTTTTGCACAAAAGTCCAGTCGAAGAACTGAAGTTGAATTTAGCACTAAACCCGCCATTTTGCCAAACTGCTGTTACCTGCCGTATTTTTTATTTTCGTCATTATATTTGCAAATATGATAAATATTATCGAATATTGCAAAATAAATCTTCTTGATTATGTCAAACTGGGATGATAAAGCAAAGCGACTTCTAAAGTCAGAAATGGTCAAACGTGGTTTTACCAATGCGGATTTGGTTGGATTACTCAATGAAATTGGCGTTGAAGAAACAAAAGCAAGTATCGACAGTAAAATTAGTCGGGGTAGTTTTAGTGCTACTTTTTTGTTGCAATGTCTTACCGTTATTGGTTGTCATAAGTTAGAAATTGAAGATTATGAAAGTCAATTATTGATGGTTGCCGAACCAAACGAACCTTATAAAACTTCCAAAAAATGAAGAGCAATACTGTAAAATTTATTGATTTATTCGCTGGACTTGGCGGTATTCGTTTAGGTTTTGAAAAAGCGTTTAAAGATGCTGGAATGGAAACAGAATGCGTGATGACTTCTGAAATAAAACCGTATGCTGTAAAAACGCTGAAACATAATTTTGGTCACGAATTTTTGGCTGGAGATATTTTTGAAATTTGTAATGAGTTTATTCCCGATTTTGATTTTCTGTTGGGCGGTTTTCCTTGTCAGCCGTTTAGTGCTGGCGGAAAACGTCAAGGTTTTTTGGATACAAGAGGAACTTTGTTTTTTGAAATCGAACGCATTTTGAGAGAGAAAAAACCCTTCGGTTTTATTCTTGAAAATGTAGAAGGTTTGGTAAAGCACGATTTAGAAAACAAAAATGATGAAATAGGTAGAACATTAAAAACCATTTTGCACACACTTGAATATGATTTGGGTTACAAAACAAGCTGGAAAGTTTTTGATAGTTTGGAATTTGGTTTGCCTCAATCTCGTAAAAGAATTTTTATCGTTGGTACTAAAGATGAAAAAATAGATTTGTATGGTAACCAACCTCGATTTAAAGCGTTGGAAAGTGTTTTAGAAAAAGGGTTGCCAACATTGAAATCAGATTTTATTGATAAACTTTTGTCTCATTTTTCATTGGAAGATTTGTACGGAAAATCCATAAAAGACAAACGTGGTGGCGATAATAATATTCATAGCTGGGATATTGAAATAAAAGGAAGTGTGTCTAAACAACAAGCAGAAATCCTAAACCAATTGTTCAAACAAAGACGAAAAAAACAATGGGCAGAAGAAATCGGCATTGATTGGATGGATGGAATGGCTTTGACTTTAGAACAAATCAATACGTTTATTGACTTGCCAAAAATGGAATTGAAAACTTTGTTAGACGATTTGACTTCAAAAGGATATTTAAAATTTGAACATCCGAAAAAATTGGTTAAAACTCAAACTGAAAATGGCGTTGCAACTTCTCGTGAATATGACGAAACCAAACCGAAAGGTTACAACATCGTAACTGGAAAATTGAGTTTTGAAGTAAATAAAGTTCTTGACCCTAAAGACATTGCTCCGACTTTAGTAGCAACAGATGTTTCTCGATTAGCCGTTCCCGATGGAAATGGTTTACGTAGATTAACTATTCGAGAGGGTTTACGTTTATTTGGCTATCCCGAATGGTACGAAATTCCAACTAAAGAGTATGATGCTTTCGATTTGTTAGGAAATACGGTTGCTGTACCTGTGGTGGAATTTGTTGCGAATAAATTAGCCGAAGTTTATGTTAGCGAACTTGCAGTTTAATGCCTGTATGTTCTTCGTAATTTTTTAAAACATTTTGTAGCCAATGTCCATTGGTGTGGCGTGTTTGCGGATATTGGTAACGGGTTTCATTGAGTGCAGCAAGATACTCTTCTAAAGAATTGAAAGGTTTAAATTTAGAACGTTCTGAGTACCAAATTCCTGGTCTGATGTTATAAATTACACTTTTCTTTTCCTGAACTTTCAGCGGATAAGTGCTGCTTGGGCAAGCCAATTCCCAAATCTTTTTAATCCAAACATCTTTTATTGTCAATTCACTACCTTTCATTTGGTAAGCAAAAATCAGATAGTCGGAATTTAAACGATAAGCGGAGGTCAGTAAAGAGTTACAATAAGAATCGAAGTTGGCAAGGTCAAAGCCCGGTCCTCTGTCCCAATCAAAAGACTTTACTTCAAGAAGACCTAATTTTTTGTTGTGTTTGTCAAGATAAAAGTCAGGAAATACTTGAGAGTTGGGGTTTTCTTCAAACTCAACAGTTTCTTTCATCAACCACGCTTTTAACCATTCTTGCAAAAGGTTTCCAACTGTGTCTTTAGTTTCAATAGAAATTGTCAGGTCTTTGAGCGAAAAATTGATAATTCCTTTTTCTCCGATAATCTTGTATTCGTTTACCAATTTATTATGTAGCTCTTGTCCCGATAATTTCATTCTGTTTGTTTGTTAAATTTTGTGCAAAGGTATTAATTTTTTTTCGATATTCGGTTTTGGTACACGGTTGTTAATATGGCAGGTAACATCTGTATTCACGAATGTTAAAATAAAAAACTTAAAATGATTTGCGAAAAG
>ERZ724522.945-NODE-945-length-16897-cov-4.957725_pt1 | contig 16897 bp, 19 predicted proteins | sample MGYA00376055_ERZ724522 | MGnify/ENA primary metagenome ERZ724522 (study PRJEB28724, sample SAMN07190884) | wastewater metagenome | isolation source: effluent of sewage treatment plant in Hong Hong | place: Hong Kong | collected 2016-03-17 ... | reverse complement strand
TCAAGCGCAGCGAGGCGCGGACGAAGGCGGGTTTTACGGCAGGGCCTGAGGATGAGGTGTACTTCAGTCAGGCCAGTGCAAAATCTGCACCGCCCCAAACCGACCCCACGCAACCGCCCGATGGCAATGGGCCGACAAGTGGAAATGCCACGGCTAGTAAATCGTACAACTTTAACGGGCTGACTCTGGCGCGAAAGCCGACCGAGGCGGAAGCCGCGCAGATTCCTGCGATTATGAAATCGCAGGATGCCGCGCGCGTCGCCATTGCGGCAATCCTGGGTGACATCCGAGCGCGCCTGATTGCCGACGGGTTGGCGGCGCTGAACACTGGCACTGCACCAGAAAGCCTTGCTCTGGCTGCCGTCGAACAAGAAAGAATTGCGCTCAACAGTGCCATCACCGCAGCCTACAACGCGGGGCAAGCGACGGTGGCCGAGACGAAATCCATCAAAGCGTTACCGGAAGTTTTGCGCCGTGTGTTGTCCGCGTTGCTGGCAGCCTTCGGCGCGCGTGTGGTTGCTCGCATCATAGACGAATACAGCCGGGCCATTTTGCGTGGGCTGAGTCCGCAAGATGCAGTTGAGCAGGCGCGGCTGGAATTGGATAAAGAACCAGCGGCGTATGTTGACGAGTTGGCCTCTGGGGCGGCTTATGAATCGGTGGGCGGCGGGCGCAATGATGCCTTGGTTGGTGAGATGGGGCCGGGCATCCGGTTTATTTACTCAGCCATTCTGGACAAAAACACGTGCAAAATCTGCAAAGAGGATGATCTAAAAGAAGCTGACGATCCGCGCCAATTACCTCCAGCGCCAAATCCGAGATGCGAAGGGAAATGGCGGTGTCGGTGTCAGATTGTGATCATTTATCCCGGTGGCTAGATTGATTCTCTCGATAACAAGCCATTGAGCAGTACTTTCGATTGCTATTCATCCCAGAGGTCATCACAACAGTGGCTCCGCAATTCGCACAGGTAAGCGGTGAGCGTGTGCTTGCTCGCTGTCTTTTTTTCTCGACCATGTCATTCATATTCTCTTGAGCAGTGCCAAGCCATAGATGGCGAGGGTTGACACATTGAGGGTTGTCGCAACTGTGACAGACGTCAAATTCGCCCGGCCATTTATCGTAATGCAAAGAGTAAGCGAGGCGATGTGCTCGGAATTCCTTTCGACGTACGTAAAACCCGCCATAGCCATTCCGGCTTTCATTGGTGCGGGCTTGCCATAGCCAGCATTCGTCAGGGTTTCCAATCGCAACAGATGCCCAAAAGTCATCTTTGAGCCATTGCGGTGCGTTTGACTTCATAGGCGTGACCATCCAAGGATGAATCGTGCGCTTACACTCCATTGAGCATACTTGGATTTTATTATGAGCAAAGACGGAGGGCTTATGTGAAAACAGCTTACCGCAATAGCGGCATTCGGCTGTGACTCGGCTAGCTTTGCTTTGTTCTTTCTGGTGTAAATTGAGACACGCGAGCGAGCAGAATCTTGTGGGGCGACTACTGCGCCAAACAGCCTCAAATTGAACGCCGCAACGTGCGCAATTAAAGTTTCGACCAGCCATAAGACCTCCATCACAGTCGAGAGAGCGCGCCCCGGATGGGGCCGCGAACGAGCCGCCGCCCTCGGCAGCGCAGGGCTGCGGAGCGATGAGCGACGCGCCCGGAGTGGAGACGGGCGAGCGCCTTCTTTTGCTTCCCGCCCATCCGCCGCCCCGTCTCGGCTACGCCGGATGGCGTGCCGAGCGGAGGCTTCGATTATTGAAAAAGCACGGCACGCACCGCGCAATCTTTTGCTTCCAACAGTTTGCGAAGGGCAACTGTACGCTCTGGGTTGCGCGGCAACGGACTGCCGATTGTGACTGTGCCGCTTTCAGGCACGTTATCGCCTTTAACGATTGCGTGCGCCAAATCGCAAAAAGGCTTACTGACCAATTGCAAGTGAGCAGGCAGATGCGCGTAAGCGAAAAATTGCAAGAGTGGTTCGACGGGCTGATTTTCAGTGTTCATAGTTTCTCCAAAAAAAAGTTTTAAGGTTTAGCCCCTTCCTCGCGTGGGAAAGGGGCGGCGAATAGCAGAAACGAGTGAAGCCCCCGGAGGGGCGGAACGAGTCGCGCTGATGGGCGGGACTCCTACTATTACTCCAAAACGGTTGGAGCGCCGGGAGCTAGAAACAGCACCAAAGGTAGCTGCGGGCGTCCTTACGGATAGCCCACTCCCGGCATAATTGGCTGGAGCCAAAACAAAAAGCCGCAATACGGTGCGACATCCGCCTTCAGTGCTGTTTCTAGCAGCACGGGCAGGATACGCCGAAGCCTGTAGACCGTCAATCAGAATATCCCCTTAGGATTCCAGCGAACGCAATTTCCTTCCTTTATCGTCTGCTCCGAGGTAGCAGACGATGCAGCAAAAACAATTCGCAACTCACCTTAAATCCACGTCGCACGGCAGCGCGGGCGATGACACGCTGATCTATTTCGGCTCTGCCGTGAAGGCGCTCGGCAATGGCCGCGTGGGCGGCTATCTGGTCCTGTTTGGCGACGCCAACCAGCCTGACCTCGTCGGCGATTTTTTCACCAAGCAAACCGACTTCGACCTGGAGCGTTCGACCAAAGCGACCGTGCTCTATGACCACGGGCTGGATGACTCGCTCAAGCGTCGCAAGCTCGGCCTGGTCGAGTGCAAGGTGGATGACGTTGGTGTGTGGGTGGAGGGGCAGCTCGCGCTGCGCGACGAATACGAGCAGAGCATTTATGAAATGGCGCAGGCGGGCAAGCTCGGCTGGTCGAGCGGTACCGCGTCGCACTTGGTCGAGCGCAAACAGGTTGGCAACGCCTATCAGATCCTGACCTGGCCGCTGGGTCTGGATGCCAGCCTGACGCCGACGCCGGCGGAACCGCGCACGCTCGCCGTGTCGCTCAAGTCCTATCTGGCCGAACGCACTCCACCCGAAAACAAGCCCGCACTCAAAGGGCTGTTCGACTTGGAGCTAGCAAAAGAGGCGCGGCTTAAAACCTGGGATTTACGCTGCGCGCTCGACCGCGTGTTCGAGCAGATCGCAATGGCGGCACGCACTGCGAATGTCACGGGGCAAATGCCGGATGTGCAGGCGCTGGTGGCCGAGGCGGTCGCCTCGTATGACGCGCGCCTCATCCCCGCCGTCGTCGCCCAGATCAACGAATTTGCGGAGTCAAAGGACGAGCACTTTTGGCTCAAAACCGCATCCACTTTAGGCGCGCTGGTGTCCGGCACGCCATTGCTCGACCACTCCGAGGCGATGGTGACCGCCGTCGAGGAGTTCGCCCACCAATCGGCTGCACTCAAGAGCGCACTCAGCGCTTACGTGCAGCGCGCCAAAGACAAGCAGGAATTCCGCATTAAAGCGGGCCGTGTGCTGAGCCAGTCAAATCGCGACCGAATGGATGCCGCATGCACCAAGATCAAGGACGCGATGACGGCGATGCAGGGCTGTCACGACGATCTTTCGACCTTGTTGGCCGCCGCGATGCCCAAATCCGCCGACAACGACGAGGACGATATGAAGAAGTCGCTCGACGAAATCGGCGCGCTCTTTGCGGGCTTTCTGCAACTGGAATCGCGGCTGATCGCCGCAGGAGTGTAAGCACAATGTTTGAACGTACTGCCAATTTCGAGACTTACGACTTTAAGACCTTGACGGGCTTTCTCGGCACGCGCCGCGACGAGCTGAAGGCCATCTTCGACGCGAATAGCGACGGCAATGGCGGGCTGAAGGCGATGGCTCCTGAACTCATCACAGAGGTCCGCGCCCGCAACGCCGAGTTGGACGATGCCACCAAGCGCTACGAAGAGCTGCGCGAGATGGACTCGCTGTTCATCAAGAACCGCGACGAAATCCACAAGCTCAACAACGAGCCGGTCAATATGCCGCCGTTTGTGGGCGCACGCAACGCGGATGGCCGCAATGGTGGCCGGATGGTGAAGACGCTGGGCGAAATGTTTGCAGATTCGCGCGAATACAAAGACTTTCTCAAGACGTTCGCAGGCCGGATGGATGGCGCCAACTTCGGTCACGAACTCAAAGACTTTGAATTCAAGACCGCGATGACGACCGCCGCCGGTTTCGCGCCCGCCAACGACCGCACCAGCGACGTCGTGCCGTATGCCCGCGCTGCGGTGGTCATTCAGGACTACATCCCCACGGTCAACACCAACCTGGATGTCATCAAGTACATGGAGCAGACGGTGTTGACCAATAACGCGGCGGGCACGTCTGAGAACGCTTCGATGGCGGAATCGGCGTTGCAGTGGGTGGAGCGCAGTCAGACCGTCGAGTTGATCGGCACGTACATCCCGGTCACCGAGCAACAGATGGAAGTACCGGAACTCGCAGCGTCGGTGATTGATACCGAACTGATGAGCATGTACTACCTGAAGGAGCAGTCTGACATCTTGGTTGCGGACGGCAACAGTCCGAACATTCAGGGCATCTCGACCAAGTCGGGTATCCAAACGCAGGCCAAAGGGGCGGATTCCGTGCCGACTGCGGCATACAAGCTGCTCACCAAGCTGCGCGGCGGCTCGGGTAGTGGCTTCGTCGAGCCGAACCTGTTTGTCTTCCATCCCAATGACTGGCAGGACGTGCGGCTCCTCCAGGACGCCAACGGCAATTACATCTGGGGTAGCCCGGCGGAAGCGGGCATTGACCGTCTGTGGGGTAAACCTGTCGTGCAAACCACGGCGTTGACGGAGAACACCGGCCTGGCGGGCGACTTTGCCCTTTACTCCAAGCTGTATCGCCGTCGTGGCGCCATCGTGAGCTTCGCGCTCGTGAATGACGATCACATCAAGAACCGGATGACTGCCAAAGTGACGGGCCGTGTGGCGCTGGTGATTCGGCGCGCGGCGGCGTTCGGCAAACTGACGGGCATCTAAGCGGCTCTTTGATAGCTAAGGGTGAGAGATGAAGGATGAGGGAGGCGCTTTGTTTCCCTCATCCCTCAACCATTCAGAGGAGAAAATCAAATGTCCGTAATTTCTGGAATTAACGTCATTGCCGATGCCGTGCCGAGTCCCGTCCCTGGCGTGGCGCCGCGGTACACATACGAAGAATTTGAGGTCGCGCCGACGGCAATTAAATCCGACGGCAAAACCGCCGCCAGTGGCACGACTGGCGACACCAACTTGCTCACGTTTGAGCGCACGCGGTTCGAGTATCACATCAAGGGCACTCAGACGATCAACGTGCCGACGTTCAGCGCCTCCGGGCTGGACATCGGTATGGACCAGACCGACAACGACGGCGTCGAGTTGAGCCAGGGCATCACGGCGCGGAGCAAAGCGGCCTTCGTCGCTGGGACCGATTCGTTCTTCTTCCGCGTGCAGTTCTCCATCGAGGACGTCAGCGGGACGGACGATTGCGCCATCGGCTTCCGCACAGCGGAGGCGTACCAGGCTAATTTCGACGATTACAACAACGCCGTGTGCCTGAACGTGATCAGTGGCGACATCAAGATCGAAACGATCCTGAACAACGCGGCCACCTCGACCACGGACACGACCGACAACTGGGCCGACGGCGAGACGCACACGCTCGAAGTGATCGTCAACAAGGACCGCACGGTCACCTTCAAGATTGACGGCGTCGCGCCGACCGTTACCGCGGCGTACACCTGCGATAGCGGCGACGTGCTGGTGCCGTTCTTCTTCTTCCTGCACGCCAGCGACGTGGCTGGTGTGGTCAATATCAAGTCTTGGGAATGCGGGCTGATCAACTAAGCCTGCTGGCAACCTGAAGGGGTTCGGTAACACCGAACCTCTTCTCACAAACTCCAATGCCAGACCGTTATTTCAACAATCTGACCAAAGCGGGCGCGCCGACCAGCGGCGTGGATGAAGTCAAAACGCTGACGATCAGCGCCACCGGCGGCACGTTCACGCTCACCTACAGTGGGCAGACGACCGGGACAATTGCCTACAACGCCACAGCAGCGCAGGTGCAGGCCGCGCTGGAGGCGTTGAGCACCGTGGGCAGTGGCAATGTCACGGTCGCGGGGAACGCGGGCGGGCCGTACACGATCACCTTCACGGGCACGCTGTCGGGCTTGCCGCAGACGCTGACCTCGACGGCCTCCGGCCTGACTGGTGGCGGAGGAACGGCGACGGTGACGCAGGCGACGTTGGGCGTGCGGGGCGATTATCGCGGTTCGGCTGCCGGGCAAATTTTGCTGGATACGACAAACCGCATCATCTACGAAAACACCGGCACACGAGCGAAACCCACCTGGACGGAGATCGGAGTGTCGTAATGGCTATCGAATGGCCGCGAATACCTGAAGGGAGCAACACCATGAAAACCAGATCCGAGAAAACCTGGCATCTGACGGCGGATCGCACGCGCGCGGTGCCTGAAAATCACGCCGACGGCGCGCTGCTGCTCGTCGCGGCTGGTTGCGAAATTGAGGCCGCCGAACTCGAAAAGTACAATCTCTTGCCCGATGGCAGCGGCTATCAGCTTGAAGTTACCGCGGGCAACGGCAGCGTTTTGCCTGATGACGCCCCGACCGCTGATGCAACCGCTGAGGTGGAAATGTCTGAGACCGCAGAGGTCGCAGAGGCAGAGCGCGAGCTGGTGCCTTTTGACGACGTTGACGATCTGGACGCCGTGCCGACCGCCAAGCTGAACAAGCCAGCGGCCAAGGGCAAGCGCAAGTAACGATTCTCATCCCGTGTCAATCAACCCGGCGGGCGGTCCGTGTGGCCGTCCGCCCTTTCCCATAGAGGCAGCATCATTATGGCAAAAGAATTCAAGGGCGAAGAGCTACCGGGCATTCCGGCGCGGCAGGGCAATCCAGAGGGCGTGCAGGCCGAGGACGATGTGACGTTCAAGGGCGCGGTCGTCGTGCGCAAAGGCGAGTTTTACAGCCGCGCGTACCTGGCCGCGATTGACGAAGGCTGCGCGACCAAAACCGCCAAGAAAGCGCCGCAAGACGCCTAACCTTATCGAAAAAGTTGCGCAATTTCGCAACATTTCAACGCAAGCGTAAATCCCAATGGCCGGAAACTACTGCACCTACGAACAAGTCGAGAAACAGCTTTTCAACGCCGACGCGGCGGAGAAAGGGCAGGTCGAAGCCTATCTCGCCTCGGCCAGCCGGATGATTGATCGAATGGTTGAGGTGGACGATGGCCATTTCGACGTGGCGGCGGACGCGGCCAGCGAGCGGACGCTCTACGGCAGCGGTACCGAGTACCTGCGCTTGCCGCCGTTTGTGGGCACGATCACGGCCAATGATGTCGCGTACGATGACACCGGGCTGACTGCCCCGGCGTTCACCGTGCGCGGCGGCAAGTTCCTGGTCGCGGCGATTGGTTATTGCTGGAAAGCTGACGAGCCGATCACCGTGAGCGCGCGTTGGGGCTTTGCCGCCATCCCGGACGAAATCAATCAGGCGTGCATCGAGCTGGTGATCGCGATGTGGCGCACGAGCGATGTCGCGCGCGAGCGGGTCGTGAGCGATAACGGCGACGAACAGTTTCGCGTGGCCAAGATCCCGCTGCGCACCAAAGAGGTCTGTGAGCGCTGGCGCAAGCTGCAACCGGTGTTCTTCGCGTAATTTTCTGGGCTGACTCAGCCCAATTTTTTCGATGCTAAAACTCACGGCTGACATTGATGGCGAGCTCCAGTTCTCCCGAACGTTTACACGTTACACCGAGAACCTTGACGACTTGCGGCAACTCTGGCCAGGAGTGACCGCTGAACTACGGGCGATTATGCGCGAGCAGTTCGAGGGGGAAGGCGTCGGCGCAACAGGGAAGTGGGCCGGATTGGCGGCTGGGTATAAAGCGTGGAAAGCGCGGCATTATCCGGGCAAACCGATTCTGCAACGCTCTGGCCGGCTGCTTTCGTCACTGACCCGCAACAATGGCGACAGCATCGTCGAGCCGAAATCCGATTCCCTCGTGTTCGGAACGCGCGTTCCCTACGCCATCCATCACCAACGCGGTGGGGGGCCGCTGAAGCGGCGGAAGATCTTCGACTTGAATCAGGACCAGAAAAACCGGCTGATGAAAGTCATCCAGCGCAGACTGCTCCAGGCGGGGCGGGATGCGGGGTTTACGTTGGGGTAATCATGCTTGTTTCACTTGATCACACCTTTAGCTTAGTCGTGTATGCCAACGTTGTCAGCGGCCTGTTGCTGGATCGCGTCTCGGTTAGCTGGGGAGATGATCCGCAAATCTATCTGCAAATTCAGATTGCAAGATTTGCAATGATCCAGGCCAGCTTATTTGCCTATCTGATCAACGCGTACTTTTCATTTTATGGAAGCAATTGAACCCATCCTCCGACTCGTCAAGTACCAGCTCCAAGAGGTGCTGCCCGTCAACCTCGCCAATGCGGGCCCAGCGCAAGCCACCGACGAGACGATCCTCTTTCTCCCGCCGCCCAAACCGCAAGACGTGGTCACCACGCTGGCTAGCCTGACGCGTGAACGCTACCCGTTCGTCGCGATCATCATGGATAGCACGACGCCCGTGGATGCCGACTCGCTTCAGAGCTGCCCGGAGGATGCGAGCCAGCGGCATACGTTTTCGATTCTGTTCGGTCTGTCGGATTCCGAGAAGAACGCCGAGGATCTGATCTTCAAAATCAGCCGCTACGCCCAGGTCATCAAAGACACCATCCGTGACTATTCCCCTGAGGCGCTGGACGATGCGTTTACAACATCCCGCCTCGACCCGGTGGACCTGGTCTTTGAGGCAGGCGCGACGAACTACAGCGAGACCGACCGGCGCAACTCGCTGCTGGTGCGCGAATGCGTGATCGAATTCGCCTGCTATTCCTAGACTTTCCCAGACTTCTCCAGACTTCCCGCCACTTTCAGCCAATCCCCAACGCAATCGCTATGCTCTGCCTGTTTGAGCATCTGTGGAGAGTGAGCGGCATTGCACTGGGCTTTGTCGCTCACCAGTTATCAACCTTTTCAATTTACGAGGTGACGCAATGGCTGGACAGCCTTTGATCAATTCGGGCGCGACAAAAGAGAAACTGCGGGCGCCCGTGTGGTGGTTCGCGGACGTGGCTGTGCCCAGCAGTGGGACAGTCGTCACGCTCGCAGCCGAAAGCGGCGGCAGTGGCTGGAAAACGCCGGACGCCACCGAGAACCCGAACGCGATCTGCATCGGTTGCACCGATGATTTCGACATCAATGGCGAGCAGGCCTATGACAAGGACTACTGCCAGCAGTTTGCCGCGCCCATCGGCGTCTTCGCGGGCGATCTGACCATGAGCGTCGAGCTGCCGATTGTCGGCGCCATCAACTCAGCGTTGATGGCCAAATTGCACAGCGCAACAGTCACCACAGTCTCCAGCACGACGTTGATCCAGGGCGGTTCGCTCGACGTGCTGCCCTCAATGGCGATCCTCGGCGTTTTTAAGATGCAGAATGATCCGACCAAGTTCGGCTACATCCTGTTCTTGAACTGCAACCAGGTGATGGCCTGGAATGCCAAGGGTGTCAGCCGCAAAAAGTTTGCGCGTTCGTCGGTCAAATTCGAGGCACTCACGTTGTCTGGCCGCGCGCCGGGGAAAGACGTGTACGAGGTTGCGCTGGTCGCCGCGTAGTTCACTCACCACCTACCCAAAGGAGCATCCGAACCTTATGAGCAATTCATTGGCAAGCCAGTGGCAAACGGCGGCGCAGGAACGTGCCGCCGAATCTGCCAAACAGGAACCGACAGCCATCATCAAGCTGCCAGGCTTTGAAGAATTCCCCTTTGTCGGTCGCCGTCTGCCGATGGTGGAATGGGCGCAGAACGGGATGATCCCGCAAACGTTGGCGGATAAGTTCATCGAGCAACAGGAAGACGAGACGGACGTCGAAGCAGATGCCGGCCAACTGAGTGCTGATGAGACCAAGCGCATGCTGCGGTTTCGCCAGCGCGTCATTGCGACCGTAGTCGTTGATCCCGTCATTGTCTTTGAAGATCGTCCGGTAACCGGCAATGAAGTGATGGCCGCAGTGATGCCGGCGGATTTGCTCAATGCCATTTTCAAGTGGGCAATGGCGCTGTCGCCGGGCGTGCCGGTGGCCACGGATGAGGGGGTGACAACGGTGGCAGCCGTTGAAAGCTTTCGTCCTGACCAGTTGGGGACGGCAGCACCTGACGGCGCTAGCGTATCTGGCGAGCAAGTTTGGGCCGAGTCCGTCCCAGCGCATCGGCCTCCAAGATAAGACAGTGGCACTGGCCTTTGATGCCGCTGCCGCGCTGGCGCTGTTAAAACTGGAAGCTCCATCGAAAGACGCCGACGACGAGGAAGTGGATGATGCGCCAGAGAGGCCCAAACGGACGTTCCACCGGCGAGTCAGCGCCGCCGATCTGATGAGCGGGGTGCCACTCGTACAAGTACAGCCGATGCGTTAGGCGCGCGTCGGCTTTTCCTTTTTGGGGTTTGCGATGGAAGAACTGAAATTTCGCATTTCTGGTGACGCAAAAGAGGGCGTTAAGGCATTTCAGGATGTGCAGCTTGAGATGAAGCAGGTCCAGGCGCTGGCGAACCGGATGCAGGCTGAATTGGCGGGCGCAAAGTTTCTGGGAGACAAAGAAGCAATCAAGGAACTCCGCAAGTCCTATGAGGCCGTAAAAGTCAGCCTGCTCGACCTGCGCGCCGAAAATGCCTTCGCCAAACTGGAGCAGGATGGCAAACAGTCTTCCAAAATCCTCAAGGAAGGGTTTGAAACGGCGGCAGGTGAGATTGTTGAGTCATTTGGGGTGGATGGTGACATTGCCAATGAAGTGGGCAAAATGCTAGGGAACTTGCCGACTCAAGCCAAGATTGCTCTGGCGGCGATGACGGTGGCAGTCGTCGGAGCTGCTGCGACGGTCGGAACTCTTGTTGCCATCACCAGTAAAATGGTGGACGTCGCCAAGGAAATCGGCGACGGTTCGGCAGAGGATTTCCGCAAGCTGCAAAAGGAAATGAAGGCGGCTGGCGTCGAAGTGACGACACTGGACCGCGCTCTCAGCCAGGACTTAACGAAGTCATTTGACCAGATGAAGCTGGCAGTGGATGGCGTTTTTGTCGGACTCATTCGCGACGCCGGGCCTGCCGCCATCGTAATGTTTCGCACCTTGCGGGACGAGATCAACCGCCTCTCCGCCTCCGCTGGTGGGTTTGGCAAGATCTTCAGTTACGCGCTGATTGGGGTCACGGCGGAAATCAAGACGTTCCTTCAGACGGTCGAACACACGATCAATGCCGTAGACCTGCTCATGAAAGGTGGGCAGATCAATCGCGTGCGTGCGCTGGCGGAACTGGCGCAGGCCGCCGCCATCGGCCAACGCTTCGAGGAGAACCTGCGCCAAGCGGCCTATGACACGGCGACGTATAAACCCGGCGCGGCGACGTATGAAACCAAAGATGCGAAGGGGCCGAATCGGGCGTCCGCACGTGAACAGTTAGAGAAGGAGCTGGATCGCATCCGCATTCGCAACGCGCAGGTGACGACAGAGAGCTTGCGCGATAACGACGTGCTGCGCGCCGCGACCGATCAATATCTGAACTCGTTGAACGCCACCATCGAGCGGCAAAAGGGTTTTGTGGCCATCCTGGCAGGGCAGGCTGCGCAGTATCAGGCGATTGCCGTGAATGCCATCAAGACGGCAAAAGAGGTTCGCGACGTTCAGTTTGCCACAGCAGAGATTGAATTGAGGCGGCTCAGTACCTTCTACGGCAATGAAATCGTCATCATCCAGGCGCGCGCTGAACTCGAACGCCAAGCGGAAATTGATCGTTACGAGGCGGCCAAAGCCGCACTGGAAGAACAACTCAAAGCCAATCAGGTGACGCAGGCTGACGATGCCGCAATAGCAGCAGCCAAGCTGGTATTGCAGAAACAGTTAAATGCGTTGTTGGAGGAAGAACAGAAACGGCACAGAGCCAGCATTGACTTGATCAATCGTGGCGAAAAGGTCGAGACCGAAAGAGCGACTCCCGGTTCTGTGCGCAACGTCCTAGGAGATCGTACCGCTGATGAATTAGGAGCAGCCGGAGAGCAGCTAAAGGGCTTCGCTGCGATTGTGGCTGGAGTGAAAGCGCAAGTGTCGGCGGATTTGAAAGCAATGGGGAATGCGGGCGCGCAGCCCTTGCAGGTACTTGGTGGGATGACCGCTAAGCTCGCCGTGAATATGGCCCAGGCAGGCTTTGCCGCGTTAATTTCAGGGCGAAGCATTGGGCAGGCGATGAAACAGGCAGCAGCGGCGGGAATTGCGGCAATTGCTCAACTGGCAGCATTTGAAGCCATTAAGAACCTTGCCTGGGGATTGCACGCGGCAGGTCTGACGTTCATTCCCGGCTATCAATCGGCTGGTGGTGCAGTGCCGAATTTCTTCGCCGCTGCTGCCGCATGGGGAAGCCTGGCCGCTGGCGCTGGGGTTGCCGCTGCTGCGCTTTCACGTGGAGGCGGTAGCACAGGCGCAGGCGGCGGGGCGCTAGGAAGCGCCCTTACAGGAACACGGCCAGACGACAGCACGCGCGGCACTGAGGATCGGTTTCGCTTCATTGATCGGGATGCGCAGGGGCGGCAGACTTCCAATACCGTCGTTACTCTCAAAATCGAACAAGGAATTATGGTTGAACGCGTTGAGCAAGCCGCTCTTACCAGCTTCAGACAAGGGGGTGCCCTCAAGCAAATCACGGACAATGCAACTTCAGGTATTCCGATTACGCCTAGTTGATTTTCCTTTTAACGGTCCATCTTTGGCGGGTGATGGTGAAGGGGCAGGCGTCGGATGAGCGTTCAGTACGGGAGTTGATTGAACCTTGTCATTTAACATGTATTGCAAAAGCAAGGGACTCGATAGAAATGCCAAGGTGAGAGCGATCATGATCGCTACGCGAAAAAGAAACTTCCTCCTGTTTTTTTTGTTTTCGTCTTCAATTGCGGCAAGGAGCGGCCACGCATCGCTTGATGTAGGCTGTTTCTCGACAATCGCGCGGAGTCCCGTAATGCACGCGGACAAATCAAAGCATCCTTTTTTGTTGAAGTGGTAAGGACCAAAGGCTCGAAACTCCATACGGCCAAGACGGAGTTCTACAGTGCTTGCTGTTGCTAAGGCTTGCAATAGTTCTTCGTGGACATCAACGCAAATGACACCTGCGGTGCGTGTTCTGTTGATCGGAGCAGAAAGCCAGACCGTTAACGGACCAGGCATAATGTCGGTTCCAATTCGCATTCCACTGCTTCGAGATGTACGGTTGTCTGCATGGGTAATCTGACTTGCAAATCTTTCACCGTTGATTAGCCAGTGGACTGGCTCGCCATTTCCCGGCAATGGAAGCTGCCCATTCACGTTAAACCCAACAAGTAAACCGGCAGACCAGTCTTGATTCTCCAATTTGACTAACATCAAGCGGGCAAGATTCGGCCAAGGTGCCCCGTTTACAGGTTGTAGCGCAAGCTCAAGTGTATAGGTTTCGCTTCCCGTAAATCGGTCAAAGGTGTGCTTGATAACCTGTGTAAGCAACTTATAGGCTTGATCTGAGGTGACATCTTGCACGGGATTAAGTAAAAGTGCCTGAGACATAGGACGCTCCCTCCTTACCGCAACAATCCGCAGCGATCCAGCAGCCACAGCACGCCAACCACGATCACGCTGAGCGCGAGCCGTCGCCAAATCCACGAATTGTTTGAGTAGAAATACATTCTGAGTTGTGTTGCCGGGGTACTTGAGGAAATTGGGGCCAGTGCTGGTTTCAATCCGCGCCATGCTGCTGAAGCGTGGCGACAGGCGGGAAAGTACGCGGGATGAGCGGAAAAGGCAAGGAAGTTGCGCGGGGAAGGCGGCTGGCCACTCCCCGCGCGGTCAGGCTAGTGCGTGTGCGCGGGCATCTCCATCTGGGCGAGCGCCTGCAAAATGGCAACGAGGGCGCGCCACTTCAATCGGGAGTTGTCCGGTTTATCCAGGTCGGCAACCAGGTCAATCCAGATTTGATTCCGCAGCAGGGTCGCGGTCGCCGGGACTCCCTGCATCGCCAGCGGCAGGTCTTTGCTCTCGCTTCCGGGTTGCGGGGATTCGTTCCAGAGGCGCTCCAGTTCGGCCATCAGGGCGGCGTAGCGTCCCCAGCCGTGCGTCGTTGTCCGTAAGGCATTGACCGGCGCGAGCGAGTATTGGCCGGTTTTGCGGATGGCGGGGAGCACTTCGTGAGTGACCCAGCGTTTGAAAGTTTTTGCTTGTGGTTTGCGACTGGTGAGGATGAGCGAGTAGAGGCCAGATTCGTTGATGATGATGACTTCCTGCTGTCCACCAAGGGTCTGCACAATATGCAGACCCTTTTCGTCATCGTCTAATCGTCGCGTTTGTTCGGGTTGGCAATTCAGCGCCTTGCACACGTCAGCAGCGACAAACCAAGGCTCATCATTTAACGTTAGTGTTCGAACTTGGTTGGATTCAAAATTGAAGACTTGCAGAGCGGAAGTTTCTTTGGACATAAGTCCCTCCATCGGAATTGTTCAAGTTTGGCTTTTGTTCAGGAAGCCGGGAGTTGAACACCGCCGATGGACGGTTGGGCATCCTTACGGGTAGCCCCTCCCGGCATAAACCGGGCACACGGCAATAAAAAAGCCGCGCTGCGGGCGACGGGCCGCCATCGGTAGTGCATTGCGGTTCGAGGTGTTCAGGCTCGAACGCGGGCAGGATACGACTTACAACAGACAATCGTCAATTCTAAACTTCACGCGAGGTGCAGAAACAGCCAAGGCGGAAGGGGGTTGTTATGCTGGTAAAGTCTTACTTTTGCCCGGCCTTGAGCGCGGCAATGGCTTGTTCAAACGAGATCAATTTGCCAGAACCGTCTTCGTGCCGAATGCGGAGCACGGTCCTGCAATGGATGCAGTGAAAGCCGGGAGAAGGTGAATAATTCGCGTAAGGGCCGAGTCGCTTGTCGCACTTTGGGCAAAAGGGGTTTAGTTCTTTGTCCCACTGAATGCCGAACTTATGAACCAAAACGGGCGTGAGTTGTTTAATCAGTTTGCGGAGTCGAAATGTATAGATTAGCAATGTTAGCAACAATAGTGTCTCTATGCTCAGCAGCGCCAATAACAGCCCGGAGGATAGTCGGCTGGCTAACCAGCGGTACGTCATCGCAAAACACGCCGCCAGAAGTGGCAACACTGATGTCAGAGATAACTTTATGGTTTCTTCTAGCGGTTTCGTTATTACTGTTTTCTTTATTTCTTCTATTGGCTTCATACCCACCCGGTTGGTTCCCTGTCGCGGTCGTTTCCATCGTGCTGTTCTTGCTGGCTGCACGGAATTGACCGACAGGCGGGCAGGCTGATGATCTTTCAGGAAAAGCCTCGCTGTGGTAAGGTTTCGCTGTTATTTCCATTGCCGCAACGCCCGTTCAACTGATCTCCCGCCTGCCAAGAAAGGTCATCAGTTGAGCGGGTTTTGCTTTTCCCCGGCGCATTAAACCGCAACCGCCTCAACCCGACAAGCGAATCAGCCAACCTCACCGGCCTTCGTTATCCTCCAGTCATGGCACTCGCAACCATGACCATCACACCCGGCGTCAGTTACGTACAGGGCGGCGCTGCTACGACCTTTACCGTCGTCGCCGACGGCGTATTGGCGCAGATCAACGGGCAATCCTACGGCTGGCAAAACACGAACGGTTGCACGGAACTGCCGGGCAGCGTGCTGCAAGACTCCGCCGCCGGGCCGGATGGGTTTGGCGTTTCCGGCGCGACGATGGCGAGCGGGCAAATCGCGGAGGGCGATGGCTACGCCGAATTTATCGCGGCGGTCCCGTTTGCGAATCCGACGATCGGCTACCCGGAATTTGGGGGCCGGGCCTTTTTCGCTGGGCTGACGCGCGCCGACGCCTGCACCGACCGGGCGGATTTTGATTACGCGATCGAGGTCGGCCAAGGGGGCGTTTCGATTTATGAGGCGGGCGTGCTGAAGGCGACACCGCGCGCGCCCCGCAACAATGGCCGCTATCGCGTCGCCATCGAATCCGGCATGGTCGTGTACCGCGCCGATGACCAGGTGATTTACCGCTCTGACCTTGCGCCCGAATATCCGCTCCGCCTGGGCGCAATCTTTTACAACCGGCTGGTGGATCAAATCGGCGGCGTCGCGTCGCAGGCGATTGGCCTGTCGGCCTATGACAGCAGCGGGAACGCGGCGGGCAGTTGGACGGGCCTGACGGAATGGACGGCGCCGAACACGCGCGGGCGCTACAGGATCGTCGCGCAGGGAGCCGATTATCTGTTCGGTGAGGCGTACGTCTTCGTCTCGGAAGTGTTCCCGAATCCCCAGAACACCAATGGCTGGCCACTGCCGTATGTCTTCCGCCGGGTGCGCAGCGTTGACGATTGGAAAGTGATACGCCAACCGCTCGACGATCAGGCCGCGTTTTACGGTGTGCCCGTGCCGACAGCCGAGCCGATCCGCCGCTGGCAAATCGAGTGGCGCAATATGCAGCGCGAGTTTGCTGAGATCCTCGACGACTTTATAGACCGGCATTTTGGGCGCGGGTACTCGTTTTATCTGTGGGAGCCAGACCCGAACGGCGGGCCCGGCACGACCTGGGACAATTGCCGGATTGAGCGGTATGAGGACGGCTTGAAAAAGGACTGGAATCGCCCGCGCAAACTGACCATCGTGAGGGAGCCGGTCTAAATGCAACAGGTCCACCCGCAATTCCTGGCCGAACTCCGCGCGAAAGAGCGCAGCGTCGTCGAGCTATGGGAGTTTTTCCCGCAGGATGAGACCGACTTCAGCGATCCGTCAAAAGCGATCGCCAGATTCAGCAACGTCGGCACCGATAACAGCTACAACTGGGTGAGTGAATTTGTGTGGCCGCGCCCGGTTGGCGTGCCCGCGAATGGCGGCGGGTACACCTGGCAGGGG
>ERZ724522.944-NODE-944-length-16899-cov-23.818689_pt1 | contig 16899 bp, 30 predicted proteins | sample MGYA00376055_ERZ724522 | MGnify/ENA primary metagenome ERZ724522 (study PRJEB28724, sample SAMN07190884) | wastewater metagenome | isolation source: effluent of sewage treatment plant in Hong Hong | place: Hong Kong | collected 2016-03-17 ... | reverse complement strand
GAGCGGTTGGTCCAGATGTTGAAAGGCGGTGCGTAATGCCGCGCGTCTACCCGCCTCAACCAGCAGACGAGAGAGTCGAGTGCGCGTGCTGTGGGCGTGAAGTCGGCTTTCGAGACGCCGACTGCACGCTCCCGGCGCGCCGCACCGACGACGGGCTCGCCGAGTGGACTTGCTCGGCGTGCGTGGACGGTCCCGGCGACCCGGACTTTCAGGGGGAGGACCGCTGATCCCTCTCACCCGCCGCGTGAGTTACGGCGCGCGGCGGGTTTCCTTCAGGCCGCGACCACCGAGACGTGGCGCGGATTTTCAGACAACGCAGGCAAGGCGGCGTGGACGGTGACACGCACCCCTTCGTCGGGGATGGTTTGGAAAGACGTACCGCAGTCGCATGGGAACGCCCTGTTTCTGCAAAACAATCGCGTCAATCCGGGCCGCAAAGCGGGTTCGACTCCTGCCCTTGCCATTACGAGACTCCCATGATCGCAACCAACCAGCCGACCACCAACGCAGCCGACACCGGCGATCCCGTCTACCCGCTTCTCCCGGCGCGACCGCCGAAGCCGGGAATCTACGACGCGCTCGCCGAGTCTGAGTACCACCGGATCGCGGCGTGGTCGAAGTCGAGCATCGTTCACGTCGGGCGCTGGGATCAGACGCTCCAAGAGTGCGTACCAGCCCCGTTCCAATCCCCGTCGCACCTCCGCGCCTACCTCCACGGTCGGCTCATGAAGTCGTCGAAGGACCTGGAGTTCGGAAGCCTCTACCACGCGATGCTCTTTGAGCCGTGGACGATCGACGCGAAGTATCACCGGCTGACGCATGAGATCAACATGCGCACGAACGCTGGAAAGGCCGAGTGGAAATCACTTGTCGATCAGTTCGGCGAGGACCGGATCATCACCGACGCCGACTGGAAGAAGTGTGCGGCGATGGTCGGAGCCATGGCCGAGAATGAACTGGCGCGGGAACTCGTGGGGGCCGTCGGGCGGGTCGAAGTCTCGGGGTTCTGGCGCGACGCGGCCACCGGTCTCCCGTGCCGATTCCGAATCGACAAACTCGTCGAGACGCCGGGAACTGACATCATCATCGACCTCAAGACGACGCGATGCTCGCACTGGGCGATGTTTGCTGTGGACGTGGTGAAGTATGGGTACGACGTGCAGATGGCGCTGGAGGCCGACGGCTACGAAGCGCTGACGGGTCGGCGTCCTCGCGTCGTGATCCTCGCGCAGGAAAAGACGCCGGACTACCCCGCGATCGCTTACGAGGTGCGCGAGGACGAACTACAGGCGGGTCGGGTGAAGTACCGCGCGGCGCTCCGCGTCATCGACCGATGCCAGCGAACGGGCCAGTGGCCCGGATACGTCAACCAACAGCGCAATAGCCCGCTCGTTCCGATCGTCCTGCCCGAGTGGGGCATGGCCGAGGACGAGTCTGTCACCGAAACCGAAGGAGCCGACCGTGAGTGAAAGCCAGCCGACCACACCGAGCAACGCACGCCTATACGCTGCGATACTCGCGGCCCAGCGCGACATTGACGCCGTAACCAAGGGGGCGTCGAACTCCCATCACAACTTCAAGTACGCCGCTTCGGATGAGGTCGTCTCCGAGTGCCGCGGCGTTCTCCACAAGGCCGGCCTGACCGTGACCCGTTGCGGATCGACGATCCGCCCGGGCGAGTTCCTGGACAAGGCCAACAAGAACGGAGCGTACAAGGCCCCGTCGGCGTGGATCGATGTTCACTTCCTCATCGCCCACCCCGAGTCGGGCGAATCAGAGGTGCGGACATACGCCATGTACGCCGAGGCTGAGAACGGCCAGCCGCTCGACAAGAAGATTCTCGGCGCGATGACGGGGGCGATGGGGTACTTCCTTGTCGGCCTGTTGCTGGTTCCTCGCTTCGACGAGAACGAAATCAGCGCCCGCGACGACTCTCAGTACGACCCGAACGCGATCGGTTCCGACGGCGAGAAGTGGATTCGCAAGGAACTCCATCACCGCCAGTTTGATCTGGAGTGGCTGCGGCAAGCGGTGTTGCGGCTCGACATCGCCCGGGAAGACCCGAAGGTCAAGGCGTCCATCAAGGGACAGCCGCGGGAGTGGTCGAGGAAGTTGGTTGTCCCCATCCAGGGCCTGTTCAAGCAACACCCGACTGCGCGAGACGCGGAGCCGGAAGAAAGCGCTGCCGCGTTCGGCTCACTCCCCCAGGACACCCGCCGCGTGTTGCCGGTGAACGAGTAGCGCGGTCCATCGCGCCCCGGCGTGCGGGCTCACACCCCGCCGCCGGTTTCGCCCTGAATCGGATTTGGCCTCACGCGCGCCGGTCGGCTGGGCGTGAGGACCACCTGGGTTCGAGCCCCGGGCAGGGCATTGGAGGAAAACACATGACCAAACGAGAGTTGGCACGTGAGCGGATGAGGCAGGACGCGATTCTGGCCATCGAAGCAGCCATCGCTGATATCGCAATGGGATTCGCCGACAACGCTTCGCGCGGAGAACGGCTACGCGTGCTCATGAGCGAGCGTTTCTCCCTCGTGGACGGCGTTCTCCGTGGCTTGCGCCGCAACTGGCGCATCACTGAACGGGCTCGGGGAGAGACGACGCTGTGAACCCCGTCCCGACCCACATCCAGGTCGCGCCGGGTGATGGAGCAACCGTCACCATTCGCCCAACGGACGACGGGCGGTGGTTCCGCGTTCTCAACTGGCTGGTTGACGCTGGCTATTGGGCCCTCTTGCCCGACGCCCAGCGGAACGTTCTCATCGTCCTCGCGCGACACCGGCGCGAGGACGGACTGTCGGCCGCCGGACTCGACGCCCTCTGCGCCGGGTCCGGACTCGCCAAGCCGACCGCTTACAAGGCGCTGGCGGGCCTTCTTGCCCACAAGCCCGCGCTCGTCCGCAAGCACGGCCCGGAACTCTGGGAACTGTTCCCCGATCGGCCGTTCGCCACCCGTCGCCGACTGTCGGTAGACACTGCCGAGTCTCCGCCCAGAGAGTCGAGTCTCTGCACAGAGAATCAAGTCTCCCGCCAGAGACTTTTGGCACCCCCCCTCTCCTCACACTCCTCTCCCCCCGCTCGTTCAGAGAGAGAGACGACGACGACGGACGCGGGCAGCCGCGCGAGGCGTGGCGAAGGCCGAGACGAGACGGATCGCGTCGTCGCTTTGCTCGAAAGGGAGGGTTTCGCGGCGGGAGACGCCCGCAGACTGGTCGCCACGGGCGGCGCCGCGCGGGTCCGGATGGTGCTGGCGAACGCCGAGCACCTGGCCAGGGCCGGGAAACTCAGGAACCGCCGCGGATACATCGCCAAGGGCATCCGCGAGGGGTGGTCGCTCTTCGCGGTGGTGGAGAAGCGGGCGGCCCGGGCGCTGGCCGAGAAACTCAGCCCGCTCATGCAGGAAGGTCGGTGGCCGCTCACGCCCCACCAGACCGAGCGCATCAGCCGCCAGTTCGGCGGCGGAACACAGCAACCGACGCTCGGGTTGGTCCGGGCGGGCGTGGTGAGCGAGGCCGAGATCAACGAACTGGACGCGCTCGAACTCGTCGGCGTCATCGCCGCACGGGTGGAAGGAGGGATGAGGTGAGCCACGCTGGACACATCAAGGGTCTATCGCTCTGGCAGCCGTGGGCGACGCTCATGGAGATGGGCGCAAAGACCATCGAAACGCGCTCGTGGTACACGTCATACCGCGGGCCATTGGCCATCCTCGCCGCACGGAAGTGGGGCTGGGATTTTCATGGACTCTGCCGCACAGAGCCATACGCCCGCATCCTGCGCACCCGCTTCGACCTATCGCCCGGGCGCGGAGGTCGGTGTCCACGACCGCTCCCACTCGGAGCGATTGTGTGCGTCGTCGATCTCGTCGATTGTGTGCGCATCGGTCCGGCAAATACCCCGGCTGGTGATGAGTACGAGTTCGGCGACTACACGCCCGGACGGTTCGCGTGGAAGACGAAGAGCCTACGCCCATTGAAGGCGCCGATCGCGTGGTCTGGCGCTCAGGGCCTGTTCGACATTCCGCTTTCAGTCAAGGCGCTGCTCGACACAGTCGGTGAGGTCGCAGAGCCCGCGGTCGGACTATTCGACGGGAGGTCTGCATGACCTGCCCCGAAGGCACGCTGGCGCTCTACACCGACATCGACCCGTACTGCTGCGCCGTCCTCGGCGCGCGGGTGGAGGACGGGTCGCTTCCGCCGGGAGATGTGGTGCTCGCCGACGTGCGCGACCTGACGGCCGAGATGCTCGCACCGTACTCGCACATCCATCTGTTCGCCGGCATCGGCGGGTTCCCGCTCGGGCTCTCGTGGGCCGGGTATCCGCTGGACCGCTCGATCATCACGTTCGGTTTCCCCTGTCAGGACATCAGCGCTGCGGGCAAGGGAGCCGGGCTTGATGGGGACCGATCGGGGCTCTTCTGGGAGGCTTGTCGTGTCGTCAAAGTCCGTCAGCCGGAGGTCTTCATTGCTGAGAACGTCGGTGCTCTCAGCCGCCGCGGCCTGGACGTGGTGGCCGCTGCGATGGTCGAGGCTGGATATGTCGTCCCCGAGGCTTACCGCGTGGGCGCTTGGGCCATCGGTGCCGCCCACGAGCGTGAGCGATGGTGGATTGTGGGGTGGCGTGGAGAGGAGTCAGACACCGCTTACAAAGAAGGGCTGGAACACGTCGAGGAGCGGAGATCGGATCGGGGAACTTCTCTTGGCCGGACAGGTGCGGCACTACAGCCTCACGCCGGTGCGCAACGACGCCGAGCAGTCGGGGAGCGCGGCGCGGGGACCATCATTGACAAGCCAGTGCCGGTACAGCCAGACGCCCGGCGCGTCGAAAGCGAACAACGACGTGGGGCTGACATGCAGCGGGGACGGACGGACCAAGCCCAACAAACTTGGGTGGGCGATCACGGCGGCTGGCAACCACCCGTTTCCGGCCCGTGGCGCAGGGTCCGCGACGAGTGGCAGTACGCCGGGCCGCCGGTACTCATCTACGCCGGCTGCGCAGGACTCGGGAAACGTGACGCTGCCGCCGTCGCAGGCAGTGCGCGATTCGCTCCCCGGCGACCTGATCCTAGCATCGAGCGAGGGCACACCGTCCCCGTCCTCCCCGGCTACGAGCAGCACCCGTGGGAGTTCCCCAGGCTGCATCAGCGCGGCATGGGAGACGCAGTACATGGGCTATCCGGACGGCTGGCTGACACCTTCAACCGGCTCGGCGTCATGGCTCTTGGGAACGCTGTCGTCCCGCAAGTCGTCGCGGCGATCGGCCAAGGCGTGATCGCGGGGCTGGGCGAGCAAGGCGAGAGGAGGGCCGCGTCGTGACCCAGGACCCCGAGATGAAGATCAGGGCCCTCGCGCCGTGGTTCGGCGGGAACCGCACGTTCGCACGCCGCGCCGGCGCGGAACTCGGACGACTCGGCTGGTGCGGCGTGCTGTTCGCCGGCGGGATGCCGGAACTCCCCGAGATCAACACGTCCGCAGGCGTTGCGGTGGACAAACACCGGCACCTCATCAACCTCGCGCGTGTCGTCTCCGACGATCGGCTCCTGCTTCAACTCATCCGCCGCGTCGAACGCCTGCTCTTCCACGAGGACGTGTTGGCCGAAGCGCAGCGCCGCTGCCTCGACCGGGAGCACGCCAAGACGTGCGGCCTGTTCGGTTCCAACGACGCAGCGACCGACGCCGAGCCCGATGTCTCGTGGGCGGCCGACTACTACACCGCGTGCTGGATGGGGCGGGGCGGCTACGCCGGCCGCGGCGGCGAACTCACGCAGTCCATCGCCGTGCGTTACACGGCGTCGGGCGGTAGTTCGGCCAAGCGCTGGCGCTCGGCGGTCGAGTCGCTCCCGGCCTGGGGCAAGGTGCTGGAACGCTGGCAGTTCGTGTGCGACGACGCATTCGACGTGCTGGGACGCCTCAAGCCGCAGGAGAAAGCCGGGCTGTACCTCGACCCACCGTGGGTTGGCGCCGGCGATGAGTACACGTTCCGGTTCGGCAGGGACGACCACGCTCGGCTGGCGCGACACCTGCGCCGGCTGAGCATGTATCGGATCGTGCTGCGCTACGGAGACGACCCGCTCATCCGGGCGCTCTATCCCGAGTCCGAAGGCTGGACGTGGATCGAATCGACCACGCGCGACCAGCGAAACGGAGAAGTGAACGAAGTCCTCATCGTCAACGGCCCCAGCCTCACCGAAGGCTGGACCAACAACAGCGCCGCAAACGAAGGAGCGAGCAAGTGAAATACGACAACATCAAGCCGCCATGCGTGGACTCGCCGACCGATCACAAGAAGTACGTCAACGTCGAGGCCGTCTATCTTGCCTTGACGCTGTGCTGTGGCATCGACGGTCGCTATCACTTTCGCCTGCCATTCCGCAAAGGCGAGTGGGTGTACGCCAGCAACGGCGTGATCCTCGCCCGCGTGCCCGCGTGGTGTGCGCCGTGGGCGACCGAACAGACCCACACGCCGGACCCGAGCGATCAGGCGTGGGACAAAGCCTTGTACGTCGAGACGCCGACGCCGTGGCCGAAGTTCCCCAAGCCCAAGGCCGAGAAATGCTCGGTGTGTTGGGAAGGTGCCCGCAAGGACTTCCCGTGCTCAGTTCACGAAACCGCCGACCACGAACTCGGCAACCTCATGCCGTGTCCGTCGTGCGGGATGCTGTGTGCGCATGAGGCCAATGACGCCGTGGTGCTGGGTGCGATGGTGTTCAACTCGGCGCAGGTGCGTCGGCTTGCGACGATCGGTGCGGATATGTACGCGCCCGTGAAGGACGACGGAAAGCGACCGTGGCGGTTCGTGGTGGAGGACCTGTACATGGACGGTTTGGTACTGCCGATCGCCACCGAAGCGGAGTATTTCAAGAAGGACAACGCATGATCTCCCAAACGCCACCAACCTACCCGCCCGAGCACGAGCCCGGGGCGCGGGCCTTCGGCGCGACCATACGGGGCCGGAGGCTGCGGGCTCATTGCACGCTCCGCCTGTGCGCCGAGTTGGTGGGCATGAGCATGACCGACCTGTCAGCGGTCGAGCAGGGCGCACGGGGTTTCACGCCCGATGAACGCGAGCGGTTTGAGAACGTGATTCGGAGTCGAAACTACCTGCTCGGAGAAGCGAAGGCGCGGAAGGCGGTGAAGCCATGACCGGTACACCAACCATCAACATCTGCATTGAGGATGACACAACAAGCGTTACGTCCGACGTTGCGCGCGTGTGGTTCACGCTCGGCGATCGGCCCGACGACGCCGCCAGCGTCGCCGTCTTGGTGCGGTCGGTCGGCAAGAACAACAAGGTGCAGATCGGGTTTCACCAGTACATCCACGACGTCGTCAGGAAAGCGGTTGAGGCCGCGTGCGCTCCGGGCCAGCACCTCGAACTGCTCACGGTCGTTGACGAAGCGGGTGGGCAGGAAAAGACGGAGGCGAAGCCATGAACCTACACGTCCTCCCCAGCAACCGCGGCATCAGCCGCACCGACATCGAGTGGGCCGACTACGCCGTCGGTTCGCCCTTCCGCTTCCGCGACAAGGGCACGGGCCAGGTCTACCCGACCGCCTGCGTGAAGGTCAGCGACGGGTGCAAGAACTGCTATGCCGAGTCGATCGGGAAGCGGTTCGGAACCTACCTGCCGTTCACGAAGCCGAACATGGATCGGCTGGAGTGCTTCCTCGACCAGGGCGTGATCGACCACGTTCTGTCCTTCAAGCCCAGGCCGCCCAAGGGCGAGGCGACGTTCAAGAACGGGCGCTCGCGCCCGGCTGTGTTCTTCGGCGACACCACGGACATCTTCGGTGAGTGGGTGACGTTCGAGCAACTGGACGCGCTGTTCGCGTGCTTCGCGCTGCGCCCCGACGTGGACTTCCTGCTGCTGACAAAGAGGCCGGAGCGGATGGCGGAGTATCTGGACCGTCCATGGGTGACCATGGCCGATGGTCGCACCGGTCTTCGAGACGGCATCAATGCAGCCGCGTTCGATCTAACGGTCGGTCGCCATGTGTTTCCTACGCAAGCACACGGCATGATTGATGGCCCATCGTGGCCTCTCCCCAACGTCTGGCTGGGCTGCTCGGTCGAGAACCAGACAACCGCCGACGTGCGCATCCCGCACCTGCTCAAGTGCCCGGCGGCGGTGCGGTTCCTGAGCGTCGAGCCGCTGCTGGGCGCAGTGGACCTGAAACTGCGCAAGGCGTGGTCAGACGGAAACGTGCCGTACGGGCACGCTGTTGGTCGTGGTGCTGGCGATCTTCACTGGATCATCGTCGGCGGCGAGAGCGGGCACGACGCGCGGCCGTCCGACGTGGAGCGGGGTCGATCGGTCGTGCGGCAGTGCGCCGACGCGGGCGTGCTGTGCTTCATGAAGCAGTTGGGGGCGTGGCCGCTTTGTGGATGCGGCGGCGATCTCGCGGCATACGCCAAGAACCACGGCTTCAAGCGCGTGTCGTGCGCCTCCTGCAACGCTGTGTATCCACTCCGCAACCGCAAGGGCTCCGACCCGTCCGAGTGGCCCGCAGACCTGCGAGTGCGGCAGGTGCCGGGAGGTGCGGCGTGACACACAAAGAGAAGCAAGAACGCTACGACGCCCTGCGGCGCGAGGTGCTGCACCAACTCGCCTACGCGCGGAGGCCGATGCTCGACGATGAGATCTGCCGCAAGGCCGGCGCCGTGACGCGGGGCGAGAGGCAAGTCGTGAACCGGCTGCTCGGGAGACTGGTTCGCCTGGGCTTCGTCCGCGGCGTGTGGCGTGGCGACAACTATCGCGGAGTGGAGGTGAACTTGTGAGCCAACTCCGCTGGTCAACCCGCCACGGCGTCCGCGCGACGATGGCCGAGAGTCGGCGCGCGGACGGGTACCACTCCATCACCGTCCCGCGAGCGACAGACAGGCACGGAAAGACACCGGCCTCCGTCATCCTCGCCGGTCCACCAGCCCTGTACCCGAGACCCGTGCGGCTGAACACGGTGCTGGAAGCGATGCGCGAGGCCCAGTACCGAGAGGATCATGGAGCGAGGCGAGCATGACAACCCAACCGACCATCGCCCCCGGCGTCAGCACCGGCGTCCAGCGCGACCGCGAGGGCCGCGTCCAGCACCAGGCGCTCGCGCGGACACCCACCGGCGTCGAATACCGGTCGATCGGACTCGCCGGGCCATGCCACGGGTGCGGGCGCCGCCTGTGCTACGGAGCACCAGCGCACCACCTCAAGATCGCGCCCGGCTACGCGCACATCAACGTCGGCGACCTCGTGTACTGCCCGTGGTGCAAGGCGTGCGCCGTCATCGGCGATGACCTGGGCCTAACGCCGTGCCCGGACCCGACAGAGCCCGATGCTGCGCTCGCGTACCGCAACTGTGTGGCCAACTGCAAGGCGGCCTACCCCGCGCTCTACGCCAAGCCCAAGCCCGCGCCACCGCCGCCCGCGTCCAGCCCCGCCCAAGCCTTCTCCGGCGTCGGGACTCGCAGGCCCACCACCACCAACCGTCCGACCCGCGACTCCGAGCGGCGCGACATCGCGTGACAAGGAACCAGACCATGAAGCCCGAGTATTTCCCGCCGTCGCCCGAAGGGATCCTGTACGCCTGTGCGTTTCTGGGTGTAGACCCGGCGGTGTTCGAGCGCCGTCACGGGTGGCGCAAGAGAACGTTCGGACGCCACAGGTACATGGTCGAGTCGCGCGAGCGGGTGTACGAGTTCGTGATCGCGGCGTGGGGGTGGACGGGTATGGACCTACAGCGCCAACTCTCCACGAATCACAGCACGATTTTCACGTCGTTGAAGCGGTACGGCTTCACGCCGGAGAAGATGGCCGACTACCGGCGGCGGTTGCTTGCTGGCGAGATTTACCCGGCGACGACGGCGCTCCCGTCACCGCCACCACCGCCACCACCTGAGCCCGTCGTCCAACCCGTCGCCGAGCAGGCGCCGGAGCCGACAAGCACGCTCAAGCGCAACCGGACGCGGAGCGGCTACAAGAGCCGAAAGCACGCCGACGATTGCGGGTGCGCCGTGTGCGCTGACCTCGCGGCGCTCGCGGCCCGGCTCGCCGCAAGGCCGGACCTGCAACCAAAGGACGTGGAGTTCACCATCCGCGACCGGTTCGAGAAGGCCCGCGCCGCGATGGAAAGGGGGCGTGTCGCATGACGCTTTTACCGTGGCCGGACCTACCCCGCGCGACCGTCGCCAACTACCGGAAGTGGCGCGACACCCAGCAAGGGCGCGACGTGTACGCGGCCTTCCGGGCCAAGGCCCGCGAGATTCGCGGGAAGGGGTGGACTCACTTCGGAGCCAAGGCTATCGCCGAGTCGATCCGAGTGGACGCGGCGCTCCGCGATCCGGCCAACGCGCCCAAGGTCAACAACTCGTGGGTGGCGCTGATGGCCCGTGAACTGATGGACGAGGATTACGTGTTCAAGGGGTTCTTCGAGACCCGGAAGCGGAGGGCGGGATGAGCCGCGTGACAACGACCAGAACCGTCGCGCCGTCCGACTACCGCAACGAAGGCGAGGCGCGGTTCGGCCACGAAATGGCGCTCGGTGGCCCCATCCGCACCTACGAACAGATCGCGGCGGAGTATTCTCGCAGGAACCCGGACGACCCCATCACGAAGGAAGACGCGAAGCGCATAGTCAACCGAGTCATCGGACGGCTCAAGAAACGCGCCAGATGCGCGAAGCCGGGCGACGATCTGTGGGGGCTGTTGGAAGTTGAGGAGGAGCGAAACGATGAGTGACAAACCGAAGGAGAACAGCGGGATGAGCAAGGACATGGCGAATGAGGCTGTCACACTGCAAGACCTCTATGAGCGCGTGCAGAGGGTTTGCATGGGCGCGCTTGTTCCGCGTATTCGGCAAGACTGGAACCCACACGGCGCGAAGAGAGTGAAGTCGTGGCGCAGCACAAACGACTTCCGGCTCGACGATGCCGAAGCGGAGTCGATCATCCTCGCCGCGTGCGTGCGGTGGCTGGCGGACAATGGGCACCAACCACTGTACTGTCGTGAAGGAGAAACGAAAAAGTACACGATCTGGGTTCGATACGGCATCGATTTCGCGCGTCCACTTTCGGATGACAACCCGACAATCGCCGCACTTCTCGCCGTCGAGACGGTGTGCAAGGAGTGCAGAAAGTGACGCCGACCAACATCACCGAGAAGATCAAGCAAGCGTACGACGACGGGTATGAGGCTGGTCGCCTCGGAGGAAGCACTGTGTGCCCGTACTACTACGCCGTTCACCGGGTGCTTGAAGAACGGTGGAGACGCGGACTGCGTGATGGGCAGAATGATCGCATCGACTCTGAGAAGGAGCGTTCCCATGACTGACCAACTCCAAGCGGCACGCGACGAGATCGCGGAGATGTGCGGGTGGAAGCGATGGCACGAGGAAGGAGACGGCATCGACCACGACGATGCACAGGGCTGGTACAGGCGTTCTAAGACGCTGGTTGATCCAGACCACCCCATCCCCGCGTGCCTCAACTTCGTTTCGCGGGTGTGGCCGGAGGGGTTGTCATGGTGGAGGTCTGATGGACGATGGTCAGGCGGCAGGAAGTACGTGTCACTCGTTCTTCGCATCATCGACTCCGGCGACGAACTCGCCGACCGCATGACGCTGCTGCTCAAGGTGCTCAAGTGGCTCCGCGACAACGAACGCCCGGCCTTCGACGCCGCGTGCGAGAAGATCAGGAAGGAGATTTGAGGATGACCATCGACGACATTCTCGCTGAGAACGCCGAACTCCGCTCCGAACTCGCCCGCGTGAAGGAGGCGGCGGAACTGCTGGCGGCGTACGCCATCGACAATGCACTCACAGATAGCCGATTGGGAGATGACGGCACGAATCCCTACTGCTATCTACCGGACTACATCCGTTATAACCCCACCGCCGCCGCTCTCGTCGAGCAGGCGAGGAAGGAGAAGCCATGACCCGCCGCCCCATCATCGTCGTCTGCCCCAAGACCGGCCGCGCCCAGTCCGCCGCGATCATCGACTCACTCCGGGCGCGGGTGATGGAACTGGAAACAAAGGAGACCGCCAATGTCTGAGATGACCGACGATCAGGTCAAGCGCGTGCTGGCCGAGAAGGTGATGGGGTGGCCCGTGATCGACGATGACGAACCGTTCTCGCGTCACGCCGACAAAGGCGGCGTAGTCACGTCGTGCGGTCCTGGCGTGATACGACACGGAGTGATTCCTCAAGCATGGTCCCCACCCACCAACCGCAACGACCTCGCCGAAGTGCTGGCGAAGTTGACACCGGAGCAGTGGAGCAGACTGGATCAATCATTCACAACAATCTATTACCTCAGGTCTGACGCTTCATCAAGACACAGTTTCACGCGGTGGCTCCTCACCTGCGACCCGGCGATCATCGCGCGGGCCGTGGCGGAGGTGGTGAGCAAGGAACACCCGTGACCACCCTCACCCTCGACCCATCCCTGTCCTGCACCGGCTACGCTGTGTTCTCCGGCGCTGCGCTCGACCACGCTGGAATCATCCGCGTTCCCACCACCAGCAAGGGCCGCAGCCAGTGGTCACGGATCGCCGCGGCGCTCGACGACCTGACCGGCATCCTCCAATCGCTCCCCGCAGACGGGCGAGTCACCATCATCGTCGAGACGCCCCAGACCGTCACGCGGGGCAAGCGCGGCCAACGCTCAGCATCAAGCCTTCCGGGCTACGGGATGATGGTTGGGGCGATGCTCGCCCACGTCCGGGCCCACATCGCGTCCAAGGCGCCGGGGTGGTCGCTGGTCGAGGTCAGCGCCACGGTCTGGACCAAGGGCTACCCGAGCACCAACAACGACCCGCACAAGTCCCGCCGCGTCCGGGCGGCGGAGTACCTGTACCCCCGGATCGCCGGTAAACTCGGGGCCGAGACGACAGCCGGGAACATCGCGGACGCGATCCTGATGGGGGATTGGTGGGTCAAGCACCGGGCGGGTGCGGGGGCGGCGTAGGACTCAATGCGGATGAATCACTGTGTATATTTTATGAGCTACAGTATACAGGTTTGGTACTTGTATTCTTTAGAAAACGATGCTTTCACGTTGCGTGATCGCATGTTCGTAGAAACAACTACTCAGTACACTAGACACGTTATGATTTGTCTGCGATCGTCAAAAACTTGGTACGCAACTGGATTATTCTCGAAGACCGACGACGACATAGACGTCTTATTCGACTAACGCCTTCAACCAGTCCACACACCCGCAGCCGACGTTGAAGTCGAGCCGCCGCGGAAGGTCTGATGCTTGACGCCCGAGGTTCGACGCCAACAGGTAGCGCCACGCGGGCCACAGCCAGACGATCGGGGCCGGCAACCCGCGCCACACCACGCCCCATCGGAACTTCCCGCCCCCGACGTACCGGCACGCCCCGACCCCGCCGCGCGACCACAGTTCCGCCAGGGCGCGGCACTTCGCCAGTCTCTCGCGGTCGATCGGCTCTTTGCACTTGCACATTGGTCACCCGTTCACGATCTGGATGAGTTGATCGGTCGTCGCCGTCTCGATTGTCGGAAGCCGATCGCATCCGCCTTGGCACCGGCCCGGCGCGCGGTCGTCGATGGTGAACGTCTCGCGCCGGGTCCGCTCGGTGTACGTCCCGCTCCCGGTCGCGATCTCTTCCTTGACGTAGATGTCGGTCTTGGACTGCTGACAGGTCTGCGAAGGCAGATTCCTCCACGTCCGGTACACGACCGACCCGAACGGCGGGACCCTTCCGAGCGCCTGACCGATGCAGACCATCTGGCCTTGTGCGTTGGCGTAACGCTCGACGGTCGGCTCGGGCAGGATGCAGGTCTGGCAACTGAATCCGCCCAGCCCCTCCAGATCGAACTCCTCCACCGACGTCGAGCAGTTCGGCGGCTCGCTGTCATCGCCTGGACCGACGCACAGCGTGATGGTCCGGCGCCCGCGCCCTTGATTGACCGTGACGACGCCGTTGCGGCACTCCATCACCGCCTGCGTGATCGTCTCTTCCACGACTAGTTCGGATTGTTGGAACCGTCCGAAGAAAGGATCCTCAACGCTGTCGTTTCGGATTTCCCGGTAGTACCGGTAGTACCAGTCGCGGGTGATGGAGAAGTCCGTGCGCCCGCAGCAGCACGTCAGCGGTTCGTCCTGATCCGAGCACGGCGCGTTGTCCACCGTCTCCTGCTGGCACCCGACCTCGCACTCGCAGCAGTTCTCGAAGCCCGTCCCGGGCGGCACCTCCAGCACGAACAGCGCGCCCGGGGGAAGGTCGTCCTCATCGACCACCCGGGATTGGTCCACGGTGTAGCAGTAGAAGCCAGCGGGGGCGTTGGGAGGCTGGTAGCGGAAGGTGCGGCACCGGTACTCCAGCCCGTTGCGGCACACGAACACCCGGCCCCATTGGGCGTTGGCCGGGTCACACGGGATCGCCTCGTAGAACACGCGGGTCGCGCCGCACCGCGGGTCTTGGCAGTCGTCCGCCCACTCCTCCACGGTTTCGAGGACCACGGCGCCTTCCGGCACTTCGTCCCGCGGCAGCACCGAGAACGGCGCGACGACGTAGCACAGCCCGTTGTACAGGACCACGCCTTCCCGGTCGATCGCCGAGCGGCACACGTAGATCGGCGGAACATCGGTAGGGCACGGGGCGGTCGGTCCGGACGGTCCGCCTTCGTCGGGCGGAAGCCCCGTGTTCTCGCAGGCGCTGAGGCGGTAGACGGATGTGCAGCCGCAGCATCGTCCAGAGCATCGAACAGAATCGCGCACGAGCCTACCGGCGCGTTGGAGCGCTCGACCGGCTCTGTGCAGAATCCTCAATACCCAAACCCCCTACGCCCAGGGCTCGTAGCGCCGGTGCCCGTGATCGACACGGGCGAGTTATCGAAGTACGACGCACCCACCCACCGGTTCCCGCCCGTGATGACGAACGGGGCCGATGCGCCGCTGGCCGTGCAAACAGCGCCCGGGTATGCGTCGATGAAGTCGATGATGCCCGACGAACGATGGTTGTACGTTCCGCCGTACACGCTGAGGAAACCTCCACCGGCACCGTCCGTGATTCCGGCCTTTCCGACGACGGCGACGAATCCGTCGTAGACGTTCATCGTGACGACGCTTGCCGTGAACTCGTGGTTGCCGTCGTAGATGTTGGCTTCGGCGACGGCGCCGGCGACGATGCTTCCCATGCCCGCGCTGTACAACGCGTCGCTCGTGCCGCCGGGCATATTGAACAGGCCGGATTCTCCGAGGTAGATCGCCGTCGCCTTGCCCGACATCCACGACACAGACGCGATTGAAGCGTCGTAGATGTTGAGTTCGGTTACAGCCGTCTCCGCCGCGAGGTAGGTTTCTGCGCCGACGCGGGCGACCGTGATGCTGTTGCAGTTGCTCGTGAACGGCGTTCCGACATCGCCCAGCGATCCATCGAAGGACACGTACAGCGTTCCTGTGAACGCGGCGTTGCTCATGCCCTGCGTGATCTTCGCCGATCCGGTCTCAATATACGCCTCGTCGTTGCTGGTCGGGTACGAGGCCCCTCCGGCGCCTCCACGCGTAGCCGACCAGCAGGCGTTGTTCTGAAAAGACTGCGTTCCGTCCGGTCCGACCCAGTGCCGAGTTGCCATAAATCCCCCCTGTTACCAGCCGATTTGATTGCGCGTACCGACCGTGACGGTAACGCCTTGTTCCCTGAATGCCTGTGATCCGAACCACTCATTCACCGTCGTCGCGGTGAACGGTGCGAGCGCCTTGGCGATAGACCCCGGGTAGCAGTTCGAGGTCGTGATCGTCCCGCTGCTCTGGTGCGTGTAGTCGCTTCGGTTGTTGAGCGTGGTGATCGTGACCGCGTTGATGACGCGAGCGGTCCCGTCGTTGTGGAGTGTCGTGAGGTTTACTTCCGACAGCAGCGTCCCCGTGTTGAACACGGTCGTCGTCGTTCCACCAGCCTTGAGCATGAACCGCCCAAGGTTGTAGAGCGTGGTGATTGTGCAGCCCGAAGCCGATTCGTTGTCGCCAGATCGGTTCTCGACCTGGGCAAACGTTCCGCCGGTGAGCCACACCTTGCCAGCGCCGCGGCACTGGAGTTTGGCGATGTCAACGCCGTTGGTTCCAGCCGTGATGTACACGCTTCCCGAACCGGAGATCGAGAGCGTCGCGCCGGACGTGCCCGAGACGGCAATCGTCAGCGGAGACCCAGGAGCGCCGAGTTGGCCGTTCCAATCCGGCCCGATCGTCATGCCGTTGAGGTCTACCGCACCCTGAGACAGTCCGCTCGTGATCGCGAACTGGGGCGGATCGAGAAGGTACACCACGTCGTTCGACGACGGCGCACCGGCTCCCGTTGCGCCGTACCGCGTCGATGACCAGTTGTTGGTGTCCGACCAATCCCCGTTGCTCGTAAATCGACCGTACTTGTCGGCCATCTTGCACCCCCAGAAACCCGGTTAGCCCGTCCACCCCTTGACGAAAAGGTCGATGTACGACGACGAACTCCCGGCGGTCGTCATGGCCGCCCGGAGGAAGTTGAAACCCTTGGTGTCGATGTCAACCGTGAACCCGTCCGCGCTGAGTCGGACGGGAGTTGCGAATGCGGAGAAGTCGCGGCCGTTCTGTGACGCCGTGAACGTCAACACGCCGGACCCCCACGTTCCCTCGACCAGAACCGCCTGCGCAGTCACCCGATCAAAGTTGGTGACGTTGAAGTCGGCCTTGCGGTACAGATCGGTCAGGAGCAAGCGGTTAGGCTTGGCGAGTCCCGGCGCGTATTCGATCAGGTCTGTTCCTGGCATGGCTACACCAACCCGAGCGTGACAAACGGAGGCTGCGTTGCGGCTTCTCCAGCGATCGAACCGGTCGCCGCTGGATCAGAGAAAGACGTTGCTCCGGCGATGCGCAGGAATGAGAACGGGATCGACGCCGCGAACGCCATCCC
>ERZ724522.943-NODE-943-length-16912-cov-9.188883_pt1 | contig 16912 bp, 12 predicted proteins | sample MGYA00376055_ERZ724522 | MGnify/ENA primary metagenome ERZ724522 (study PRJEB28724, sample SAMN07190884) | wastewater metagenome | isolation source: effluent of sewage treatment plant in Hong Hong | place: Hong Kong | collected 2016-03-17 ... | reverse complement strand
TGTTACTCTTGTACCATTTAAAGTTAGCCAACCAATAGTCATTCTGTGATATGGCAGCAAAACCATCCTTACCAGCCACGCCTAAAGGAATAAAGAAATCATTACCTACAACTATTGGTAATCTATCATCTCTAGATGTTGGAGTGAATGGACTACCTGTCTTTTTAAATCTTTTGTAGTGCTTCACACAATACCCTAAGGCCTCATGTTTGCTCCCACAACCTGACACAGTGCACACATCATGTTTTTTGTTCAAAGGTATATGACCAGGTTTGAATGAGGTTTGATTATGACTTGACATCTTCCAAAATCATACTACTTCAAACATCCCACGTCAATAGGCATCTTTCCTCCACGTATGTCATCTAGATGCTTCATGCACACATCACCATTAAGGGTCATTGTGAGTTTTGAGGTTTGTTCGTGATTTAATAACTTCGGTCTATTTGTCTCATCTATTATGAAGTCTGCGCCAATCATAGCAGCCCTTCCAGCTACATCGACATTATCCCATGACCAACCCTTATCCAACTCATTCCAAAAACCACCAATATCCCTGAGCATCTGCATGGGCGCAAGTCCTACATTCGCTTCCCATTCTTCGGGCCAGCAAGTACGTGGTACATCCAGTCCATGGTATCTGCCATCGTCCGAGCCATCGTACTTAGGGGTACAGGTGGTCACGAAGGTGGTTGGTGTAGCAAGTGCTATCAGCTTCTCGAAACAATCTGGTGGCAACTCAATGAAGTCCTGGTAGAAGATGACATATTCGGTATCTATCAGCTTGAGTCCCGCATTGGTAGATTTATTGAGGTTACTCGCTTGAGTCTTTGGTGGGGCTTTGTACACCTCAGCCCCAGGGATTTCCTCTAACTCGTTCTCGGTAATCACTATCCACCTATCTGGCTGGAGTGTCTGCTTCCATATAGATTGGATAGCCGTTTCTTCCCAACCAGTTCGCTTAGTGACGGTAAGAACAGTAAAGCTCATTTAAGGAGTGACTCCAGTCCTTTCTCCAGTGCGTAAGCATAGTTATACTCAGACCAGTTTTCTACTACATAGTCTCGTGTGTTCACCTCTGTGCCACCATCAAGTATTGCTTCAATATAGCCACGGATGGATTCTACTGTCGGGTCAGCCACAAAGACACGCTGTCCCCTTACATAGTCAAACTTGTCGCTATCGGTGACGATAAGTGGTACATTCATCGCCATAGCCTCTAATACGGTGCGCTGAGAGCCTCCATCGCTCCTAGATGGTATTACAACGCATTTAGAGGCCGCGTAGAGCCTGTGAAGCGCCTGAGCCGATACATGAGGCAATACGAGGTCTCCCGCCTTCTCACAGTCCTCGTAGCACTCTTTCTCCCAACTATCTGGATACATATAGCCAACCGCACAGGCAAGCATATCTTTAGTTGCTCCTGCAAACAGGTTATAGCGCTTCCATATAGCGAATGTTCCTGCCATCATAGCATCAAATATCTTGGCTTGAGAGTCGATCGGCTTGAACAGTTCTGTGTTCGTACCAAAGGCGATAGATACATTGTCATATCCGGCTGAGTTGAGTTTGTCCATGTAAACTTTGCTCTCGACGAAGATGTGATCAAAGTACGGCGTGTTATAGTTCACCGCCTCTCCGCCAGCAAAACATATTGCCATTGGGATACCAAGTTCGCGCATTGGTTGAGCGGTAGGTCTGGAAAAATCTGCCCAGTGCAGAATAACATCTGGCGCATATTCCTTCACCCGTTCTACTATCTTATCTTCTGGTGTGAGATAGATAGGGAAGTAAGTGCCCTTTAGCTCCATTTCTGTTCCGTATCCTGCGAAGAACCTCACCTCATGTTTTTTTCCAAGAATGTTGATTGCAGCGGCAAGACCGTCACACCAAGTTGCCTCCTGCTCTAAGTCAACATTCCAATCGTGTATGACTGCGACCTTCATTTTTCACCTGCGAATTCTTTGTCCCAACCCATCGCTGTGTTACTCCAACTAAATTGTTTACGTGATGATTCTTTTGTGTCTGTAAACTTTTTGTTTCCCTTGAGCGCGTCAATGAGTGTTGCTATGTATTCGTCTGTGAACTCTTGTACCTTTCCTTGTTCATAATGCACCTTAATACCATCTTTATAGTTGCCGAGTTCGGCAAAGTCAGAAGCGACAATAGGAGTACCCGCTGCTAACGCTTTAACAAAGGTGATTGCATATACCTCTGGGAACACACACGGATATGCTAGTATTTCAGCCTTGTTCAGCTCTTCAATAATCTGCTGGTGCCCAACACGGCCATGTTCCTTAATACCTGGTTGTTTCATCAGCTTGACCATATCACGCTTCCACGCCATACGCTCTGGGTTATCGCTGTTAAGGGCATCATAGCTCTGCCAGCCATAGTAGACATCTAATGTTGCATCTGGCACTTCTGTTCTAATTTTGTTCCAATTTTCGAGTAGTATCTTGAGACCTCGGTTGTATGAACTCATGTATACCATACGATGCGGCGTGCGTTCAAACTTGTTGTCGGCATTGATGAAGTCCTGCGGGTCAATACCGTTACCCGATACGAACCATTTCTCTTCAGGAATCACACCTTTGTAGAGTTCTGCGTGGTATTGTCCGACGAATATCACCTTGTCAATGTTATCAAGACGCTCTTTGGTAAAGTCCTCGACCGGCATGACATCGTGAAGCCATAGATACTTCTTCTTGGCCTTTATGCCGTAGTCAAAGAAGTTAGGATTGCGCCAACCAATAAGAATATTGTATTCATCCTTTGGGTTGAACTCGTAGTATTGCTTCCATAGTATTGTTTGTGAGCCAACACCACTGTCCATGTTTATTGAGCCATTTGTAGACCTAACATCTGCGGTATTATAGTACCCGAACTTGTTTCCAGGTGTAGCATATACAGTAACCTTCCACCCCATTAACGCCAACTGTTTGCTCATCTGGATAACCGCTTCTTCTGAGCCACCAATGCCGTCTTTAAGGCTCCATGGCCCCCATATACCGAGTGGGCCTTGTCCGACATAGATAGCAATGCTTTTCTCTCCCCACACCTTTGGCTCAGTGTAGTTGAAGCGCGTAGTGAGTAGTAATGGATTATCTTGGATACTCATTGGAAGCGTATCAAGGAACGGAATAATCTTGTCTGTCATCTTCTCTGACTCGAATGTCCTCACAAGTCGAGCAGCAGCACGAATGTCCTCACGCTGGTCAATCATTCCATTAATCATCTCTTGAGCTGCTTTAGCATCCTTATCAAGAGGACGTAGCTTCAACGCTTTCTCCACGTACTTCTTGGCATCGTCGAGCCTTTTTCCACCTATATTAGTGTAGGCTTGGGCTGCAAGCATGTACGCACGGTATGATGTCTCCATCGGACGTTGCACCATCGTAGTCGTTGCTTTTGGTAGCTGGAGACACTTTTCAATCCAGTTAGCAGAATCTTCGTAGCGTCCCATGTTATACGATAGTTGTGAGAGTTCAATATAAGAGCGTGGGCTGTTCTGGTATTCTCCAAGTGCCCTGATATATTCCTCATAGGCATGCTCGGTGTCATCGAACCTTTGGTAGATGTTTCCTAGGTAGATATGCGCCTCACAGCGCTCCTCAGGCCACCCAGACAGAGTAAGGTATGTCCTCAGCAACCCAGCCGCATCTCTGAAGTTACCAGCGTCGTAGTAATGTGTTGCGAGATAGAAGAGGGTGCGTGGATCGTATTCACCATTATCTTCTTGTCTTTTATGCATTCCCTCCAGAAGTTCGATGTTCCTTATAAGGCTTGCTTCACGACGCTCTGAATCTGAGTGGTGAATCACTTTGAAATCCTCGCTCATTGCCTTTGGACGTGGTGTCACTTCATTGAGCGTCTCATGTACTGCCACATCTTCATCTGCTATGCTTGAGCGCCACACATACGATCCATTATTTCGGACAATGCGCGCTACCCAGTGAGATACGGTGACATTGCCATATTCATCATGGTCATAGTCGTACTTCACATAGATACCTTGCTGTTGCTGTGAAAGGACGGCTATATTGCGTCTAATTTCTTCTGGCTTATCAATCGTATCGTCGCTGTCAATCCATCCGATGAAGTCATATTCTTTTGGTACTTTGCCGAATATGAAGTTACGGGCATTGACGAAGTTGCCTGTCCACTCAGTAATAAAATAAGTGGCGTTGTACTTCTCTGCCACTTCGATCACTTCTTTTGCTACCTTTTTGCCTTTGGCGTGGTTCAGGTTGAGATAGATGGCATCGACATGTCCGCTGATACTCTCAAGGCATGTATCGAGTAGCGGAGCCTCGTCCTTCGTCCCTTTAACAATTAACGCCATTGCGATGGTTGGCTGCTGTCCCATAATACCCCTCTATTCTTTTTACCCTAGTAGTGTTAGATTTGGAAAATTCTTAATAAACCACTCAAATTGTGCTTTATCGCTAAAGATGAGTGGATATGATTTCTTAAGTGCCATTACAAATGGAGCTGGTAGACGGATGACGCGTTTTGGTGCTTCACCTTTCTTTCCAGTATTTGCCGCCCCTGAGTTCCGTACAGTTTCATCCATTCCCTCCTGTATGGCACGCTGTAGCGACTCTTCATGAGGATAAGGGAATGTCTCATCATAGAGCTTAATAAAAGCTATGATGTTTTTCCTGTCTTCCTCATCTGGTGTTTGCCCTTTGAGCTGTTTCTTAGTAACCGTGAGGTCATGCCCTTTGTTCATGTTTTGACAATACCACTAACATTATGGGGTGTCAATGATGAAGTTATCCACAGCCTTTTAGAGGACTAGCTCGGTATGGTCTTTGTGCTTTACTGCTTGATTCCCTTAAGTTTTTTATCTCTATACAAGATGGCCTCCTCTATTGTCTTAAATGCAGCATACGACCTATGTCCTAGACTGACTGGCAACTGGACTACATAACGCTGCTTAGCGTGCGCCCAGTGGATATGCTTCTCTCCAGTCCTGTTATTTGAACGTGCAGATGTATTGAGCACATTCATGCGGTAAGTAGCTCTACGGAGGTTAGAGCGCTGATTATTAAGGGGGTCTCTGTCTATGTGGTCTACTACAAACCCAGGAGCAACTGGGCAGAGTATGCTTGCCATTTTAAGTATTACTACTTTGTTTATTCCGTCATTGTCATACCCATGTAATGTCCTGACAACATCGCCACCCTTCCTACCACCTACTCGCTTCGCGTAGCGCCATTTCCATTGGTTAAGCCAATCGTATAGATCATCGTCTACTGCTGTTTGCATTCCTTGGGTTAGTTGTATATACTTCATTGTGCAGCCCCTCCTATGGGCTGTTTTTTATTAAAGAAATACTCCCTGTACTTCTACAGAGAGTATATTCTTTCTTTGAGGGATTGTCAAGTGTATTCTATCCGACAAAGTAACCATAAGCGTATACGGAGCTTTTCTGATTGAGAGCTTCCAAAGTTGCTTCTCCCTCCAGCAAAGCCTTCGTTGCAGAACCGGTCTTCGCGAGCGGCTTGACCTGGAGTCGGCGATTTACCAACCAGCTCAAGCGCCATTTGCTCAGGTCTACACCGAGCACACCACTTGCAGGAACGTTGCGCTCCATGGTGATTTCGTGTTGACCGAACGAGCTTTGGTACACATCGATACGGAGGACCTGTTTGAATGCCTCTGCGTCAAGGTACTTAGTCGTATTGGTAGCAAATTTGTCGATAACTCGCTTGAGGTATGCACCGCTCATCACGAGGTCAACATCTTCGTCCGTACCTGAGTTGTAAACCAACGTCATGAGGGAGTTGAAGACATCTTCCGTGAATGATGTACCTGAAGTCTGAGCTGTCTTGTTGCTTGAGATGAGGGCAATAGCGCCATCCATACTGCGAGCGACACCTGAAGCACCAGAAGCACGCGTACCAGCGATAGCTGCAAGTTCCATGTCACGAGCGATCTCAATCATTTTCTTCTGAGTCTGGTACTCAAAAGGACTGTTTTGACCGTAGTGAGGAATAGCAATTTCGGTATCTGATACGGTGATAACCTTCTGGAACAACTGCACGACGTTGCCGTATCGAGATGGAGCGGCGAGGTCAGCGACTGTGACATCAGCACCTTCGATTCCAGTATTAGCCGCAGCAGCAGCAAAGGTATCAGTTAGCCATTCGTGGTAGGTGTTCGTAGCGACACCCTCGCCAATGCGCGAGATGAATGGGGTTGATTTGTAATCTACGTTGAGCACCAAATCATTGACATCCTCTTGGCGAGTATTATCAATATAGGTGTGAAGTCCAATAGGCATAGTAGTTTTTTCCTGTTGTGTTAGTGTTATGTGGATAAGGTACTACTAGACCGAGCAACAATTATTCTGAGACGCCTGCTATCTTCTTCATTTCGGCAAGACCAGGAATCTTAGAGATTGCCGTGCGTCGAGCTTCATCAGCGATAGTTTTGTCATCATAGCGCATACGTTGGACGAGGAGTGCGTGGTCAGCATCTTCAGATGATACAGGTTGTACACCATTGTTGCCCACCACCTTTGCGGGTTGTGAGGTAACAACTTTCGACTTAATCACTTCAAGTTTTTCCTTGAGTGCAGCCTTGGCTTCTTCGCTGTCATCACTGAGTGCGAGACCAGCAGCTTCAGCGACTTCTACCACCTCTACAGGATATTCTGCAAAGACGGCTGATTTGGCATTTGCCAGTTGAGCTGACCGTGAGGCTTCCTCTTGCTGACGTTCCATTTCTTCTCGCTGAGCCTTCTCACGCTCATATAGCGTTTTGAACTCATTGTTCTCTTCTAGTTGTTTTTGGCGAGCAATCTCATCAGCTTTTTCACGCTCAGCTATCTGATTTGCGAGTTGATTGGCGCGCATCTCGGCTTGTTCAGCTCGTTTGCGTGCTGCCTCTATTTCAGCGGCTGTTGTGGTTGATGTTGATTGTGTTGCCTGAGCATCGTTTTTGACTTGCTCAACGACTACAGTTTCACCAGGATTAGGTGTGTCTGTCATTGTTGTTTTTCACTTTCTTGCTTTACAAGATGCTGTTTATATTTGTGCATCTACAGTACTACTTATATACATGTGCAATATCAATGTCAACAACTAGAGTGGTGTCGGTCTAAACTCTGACTTTTTCTTCTTTTTCGCAGTAGTACCCGTCTTAGTTCGTGGGGCTACATTGAACGATGGCTCTGGTATCACAGTTGGAGCTGCCTGTGGTTGTGGCTGTGTTGGCGATGTACTTGTCGCAGGAGAAGATGACCCTGTACCATTCGTCCTATCAATTACCTCTTTCTGTCGCTTCTGGGCTGGAGTGAGATTCCCTGTCTGGTCTACTTGTTCAAAGTCGCCTGATTGTGTACCCGTGATAGCATTTGCTGCACCTCGTAAGATTGAACCCTTGCTTGGCAGTCCAATGATTGTGCCTGGGTAGCTCCATATTGCCCCAATGAAGTCTTGGATTGCAAGATTCACCTCTGCTCGTGCTGTCTTTGGCACATAATCTGGATATACCTCACCAGTCTTTGGATTCACATACGGGGTTGATGTGGTGATAAGCCCATTTGCCTCTAGGAGTTGTGAGATCATTCCAAATGGCAGGCCACCAAGCATACCAAGGTCTCCTACTGATGCATTAGCTGGGTCTACAATGTCCTGACCAAGTTTGAGCACATATGAGAGCGGATAGGTTGGGCTGAGCCAGTTGAACAGTTTGATAGCTTCGGTATTCTTAGTCTGCCATGCAATGCCTTCATCACTATTGAGCCATTGATTTGCTTTCATATAGCTTGCTACTATTGCCACTTGTGTTGGAGCTGATTGCTTACCAATGTATTCTGCCATGAGAGCCGCCGTTTTCATGTTGTAGCGGAATGGGAAGAACACGGTATTGATAGTGCGAGCAAGTGGGGAATCTGTCCAGTTTTGGTTCTTATTGTGAATTGTGAGCATACGCAGCGTGTCTGTGACCTCATCAGCATTGTTTGCAATGTAAGTACTCACGTCCATGCCTGCGTTACGCGCCTGAAGCTGTACAAGCCCCGCTAGGCTCTTCTGCTCGGTCGAGGTGATTCCTGTACCAACTCTACCTAATGCGTAGCCTGATGCCTCTCCTGAGAAGCCTTGAGCGAATATATTATTTGCCTTAAGTAATCTAATTGTCTCATCATTCGTTTCTGAGAACTCTTTGAACACCACCTTATTCACCCTATTGAGGAGCGGTATCTGTATTGGCTTCACTAACCCCTCTATACCAGCTTCCATCTGTACAAATGCTTCTGTCTGATACGCCTGTTGCCACCTAAAGAATGGATTATAGGTGTAGCGAAGTGCTCCTTGTGTACGAGCGAACTGTGCGGCTATCGGATTGAATGCCATGTTGATGTCTTGCAGCTTGTCTCCAAGTCCTCGCAGTGCCATTGGCACATTGAGCATGGCGCTATTAAGCGACTTCATCACCTGTTTGGCTTGTGCGGTGGTACAATCGAGCGCTCGTATCACCTCTTTTACAGTAAGTTGTCGTGGGTCAACTATTTTACGACTGATTGTCTCGGCATTGATGTCCCTAATAGTCGCATTAAGCTTAGACATAATCTGTGCTCCATTCATATCGTGGAGTAACCCAGACTTGATACCTGGTGATGACTCTACTAGGTCAGCAAAGTTATTCTTGAATAGGGTGTAGACTTGATCTTGCGCTTCTTGTGGTGCAAGTCCAATCTTAGAGAGGAATGCGGTGAAGGATTGAAGCACTGGTACTGGTTTGACCGCTTCCTCAAAGACATTGCTCGTCGTCTGGCTCTTATAAGCTGTTTTAAGCGTCTTATCCTTGATTTCATTGAAACTGACATGCGGTGTGTAGGCTTCTTTGACCATGATAGGAATATGTCCATTCTTCGTCATCTGGGCTTCTAGCTCAGCACTGAGTTTGACTGGTCCATCGTAGAGTTTTCCTACGTGCTTACGGAGCTTTGCAATCTCTTTCGTGAGAGATGCGCTATCTGTTGCAGTTCGTATAGCATTGTCTACACTAGTGATGAATGTCTCGCTATTTGCCCATCCAGCCGTACGACCATAGTATTCAACGGCATCATTAAGTGCTTGTATCCTGGCGTCTTGTAGCTTCTGAGCAATTTCTGGTGTCAGTTTCGTTCCTTCTTCAATGCCTAGTTTCTTATCTGCCTCTAGTATCTTATCTGTGACAAGTTTGAGATCACTATCATTGAAGCGGCCGACTACCACCTTATTCGCTTCTGCCCTTGCCATTCCTCCAGCAATCAATTCAGCATGGAGTGCTTGGTCGTCCGCCGCCCACTTAATCATGTTGTTCACGAAGTCTTCATCTGAAACCTCACTCAGCGCCTTGCCACCGTCTAATCCGTTCCAGAAATCAATCACTAGCTTAGCGGCACGGTTGGCGTCTCCATGAGCCATTTTCATGTTCGTCTCTTCCATAACCTTCATCAGCTCATAGGGGCGAACGTTTCCTTTATCAAGTTCACCTTGGAGATACCGAGCAATCCTTCCACTATCTGAGCCATCGCCGAGGAACGTGCTAAGGTTATCAATAAAGCTCTGTCCGCTCTCCTTGCTTGCTCGCATATTAGCAATCATCTCTTCGCTATATTTCGCTGCTGTGCCATTGGCAATGTTCTCTGCGTTTTCACGGGCTAATTGCTCGGCAGTGTTCCTACCACTAATCGTACTAAGTGACTTGAGCAGTTTGAGTCCATTTCCTCCCTGTTTGAGCGCCCATCCGATTGGACCACCAGATACAGCCATTCCTGCGGTGAGTACTGATGTGAGGGCAGCTCCCGATAGGTCTCCCTTTGCAATGTCCTTATAAATGTCAGCTACTAGTCCCACGTTAGTGTTATAGATAATTGGCTTTTTGATAAGGACTGTGACGGCGACATTCTTCGCAATTTGCTTTGCTGTAAGGTTTTCTGCACCCTGTAGTGCTGTCTCATTGGCTATCTTGACTATCTGAGCGTCTGCGAATTTACCATTGAATGTCGATACTTTGTTGATGCTGTTGGCAATCGAGTTGATGATGCTGTCCACTTTAGTAGCCCCTGCATATAACTGATCTGATACTTCTCTTGTGCCAAAGAAACGAATCAGGTTTGGTGCGGTTGCTTCGGCTGCATCAACGGCTGCTGTCCTTCCTATTGCAAGTGGTGCAATCACTGCGTCTCCAGCTCCAGCGGTTGCAATAGTGACAACTGCTGTAACGACTGCTGATCCAAGGTCTATCGCATTTTGGACTTGTTCTGTAGCGGTGTCCTCTGCTGACTGGGCATTCTTGTTTGCTTCCTTTGAGATGCTATCTGCCTCTTTAATGAGTTCGCGCATACCATCTTGGTATTGTGCTTTTGTCAGCCTACCCTGCTTGTAATCATCAACTAATTTATTCCATTTTGCATCGTTGTTCTCTCGCAGTTTGTTATTTGCATCAACGCTGCTAGATATATTTGCCATGCGAATCGAATTATCTACAAAGCGGATTGGTGATGTGACCATGTCCGCAGTTGATTTCGCGACATACCCAATCGCCGTACCCGCCATACCCGCAACAGTACCCGCCACTGAACCCGCCCAGCTTACCGCCGTCTCTAGTACCGAACCAGAGCTTGCTGGTGCTTTTGTCTTGGTTGTCTGCTGGTTCTGGAGTGTGCCTAAGTTATCTGCCTGCGTGAAGGTAGTCGCATTTGGTGCAAGTTGTTGTACGGAACCATGAATGAGCTGTGCGCCGCTCTTCGGTCCCGCTGCTTTAGCTGCTCGCCAGTCCATTATTAGCTCCCAAAGTTAGTTTTGCGGTAATTGTATACATCTGCTGAAGCGGCCTTTATGTCACCATTATAGAATTGCTTAGCATACTGTGGAAGAATTGTCTTCTCTGTGTAGCCTGCTGCTTGCTTTGAGAAGTTAGAGAAGTACGTTGCAAGTGCAGTTTGCTTATCTGTTCCTGCCACCTGACCCATCGTGAGGTTACCTGTTTTTGCAGTTCCCATAGTAAGATTGCCATTTTTTGGTGCTGGTGCAACCGTGAGGTTAGGTGTTTTGACTTTTCCCACAGTAAGATTACCTGTGTTAGTGAGTTGCGCTGGAGTTGCGGTGTTTTGTACGCTACCAGTCTTCTGAACAGTTGCCGCTGTTTGTGGAGACGCAGTAACCTGTGGATTAGTAGTGAGCTTGTTGAGGCGAGCAAATTGGTCGGCTTGTCCCACGAGCATTGTTCCTGTGACGGCGCTTCCTGTGTAGCCATCCTGCCTTCCAAGTAATAGGCCTGTCGTCCCCTTGGTATATTGGTTGTACTGATTATTGATGAGAGCAAACCTACCGCCTTCATCTCGCTGTAATTCTAGGAGGAGGCTCTGGCCGTTACTCCCAACAATAGGCATATCGTTTGCCTGCATCAGTTGATAACCACTACTTGTCTGGATTACTTTATACGTGCCATTATTGTTGAGACCGTATTGCTTGATCGCGTCAGTAGCCCAGCTATTCTTTCCATCTTTGGAGAATGAAACTGTTACCTCACCTGTTTCTGGATCAATCTTATCAACAGTAAACCCTGCCGCCTCAAGCTCTTTCTTAGTATTGTCCCTGTTTCTCTTGCTCTCATCCTGACCATTGCTGTTCATGTTTGCCATGCTGACATTACCAACAGCCTTGTTTGTTGTAGTATCAATGTCTGTTGAGTAACTCTTGACGAGGTTTCCGTTGGCGTCAAACGATATGCCGTTTACCTTAGCCTTCACTACCCTCGTGCCGTTCTCATCATTCACGGTGATATAGGACTTTGGATTGGCTGCGTATTCATTAGCTTCTGCAAGGTTCCAGTCTCTCCCAAATGCTTTTATGGTTGTCACACCTGAGAATATGTCTATCGATTTCTGACGTAAGTCCTCGGTATCCGAACTTCCGCCTGGTGTAGTGGCTGCAATGTCTGAAGCAAGACCATACATCGTGCCCATTGCATTGAGCGCACCCTGAATGAGTGACCCATTGTTTAAGTTTGCTCCACTTGGAATCACTATCTTCTGGTCATCTGGTAGTGACTCGTTAGCAGCGTCGATGATAGCCTTAATATTGCTTGAAGCTGATTTCAATTCGCCAGTGAGCGGTGCTTGCCCTGCTGTTTTGAAACCAAGGTTAAGACGCTGGATTTCACTCTTTATTGCACCGATCGCATCTTTATACCCCTTTTCCTGAGCAGCGATATTTGCTTTTACAAGCGACTCATTAGCTGTAGCGGCTACTTGCTGGTCATATTGAATCTGTTGGCTGAGGCTGTCGTGCTGACTTGCAAGGTTCTGAGCAAGATTCATGTCTCCATTTGCTACAGCTTGATAGTATAGATTATCTATGGTACTGAGCTTGTCGGTTGCCGTTCCGTTTCCCTCAATAATCGCCATAGTTGCACGCTGGATCGTGTTGCTGACATAACTACGATTGGCTGACTGATAGGTATTTACTAATGAGGTAGCCTTTGATAGACCAGAGAGTGTTCCTTGTCCTTGTAGCTTGGTAATACGTCCGTTGAGGTACTCTGAATACACCTGCCAGTCGGCATCTGTCTGTGCGCTGTTATTCCATTGCTGTGCGGCAACTGCATCATTGTAGGTTGCGATCTGACTTGCTACACTCGCGGCTGACTTCACCAGCGATGAGGCTCCGATATTACCGAGTGCCATGGCTTAGGCTCCGTTTCTCTGTTGCATTTGAGCCATCTTCCCCATTGGAGATGTGGCTGGAGCGCCTGACCCTGGTTGACTCATAATACCAACACCTGGCTGAGCTGCGCCTGGGCCATTGATAAGCTCTGGTGATTGTCCTTGTGGATTCTGAGATGGCGGTGCATTATTGATTGGCATTCCACCAGCGTTCTTCTTACCAGTGATGTCACCCTGATTGAGCAAGTTGTCTGTCGCAGTGAGTCCAGCGTTGCCTTGCGGACTGGTAGTGATGCCGAATGGCCCATTTGCAATGCGTGGGTCGCTGTAGGCGAGGTTAGCCTCTTGCTCTGGTGACATATCGCCACGAAGATTGATATTTACCTTTGGCTGTGCCGGTCCTGGAGGCGTAATCTTCTGCTCAGCAAGTGCACCGAGTACGTGACCATGTATAGATGCGGTCAATGGGTCTTCAAGTTCCTCGCGGATTCTGTCAAGCTCTTGCTTGTCGTAACCAGTATCTTCGAGGAATGATTGGATAGACAATAGTCCAGTGTTGAACTGGTTGAGCTTCATCGAGTGGAAACTTGGGTCATCTTGGTTGAGGGCTGACGGGAAACTGACATTAAGGAACCAGTCGTCATCATCAACTACTTCTTTTACGTTGCTATCAAACATTGCATAGGTGCGAAGAGCATCCTCATAGATTTGCTTGATTATTGGAGTCCATAGTTTTCGCTTTGCATCAGTGATGTCTGAGACAGATTTCATAGATGAAAGCATAGCTGGGTTTGAGTTACCCGTCACACCATCAGGCATATCGAAGAGTTGTCGTGATACACCCACCTCACGTACAAACTGATTTTCCATAGTCTCAAGCTGCTTGGCAAAGTCTGATTCTGCCAGTCCTGCTGATTGCCCCATGGAGATTGGTTGGATGTCCTGTCCTGCGGCAAGTGGCAAGAACTCAACCGTACGAGCTTTTGGTTTTGGAGCCTGGACACCAGTTGGGAACCCAAATGCCTTGAACTTTGGGAAGTTTACCTTACTTGCTACTGTGCGCCAGTCAGAGAGAGTCTCAATGTAGGTGAGGTTGATTTGAATTGCGGCGTGGGTGATGTCAGATACCCCCCAAGGACGACGACGGACGCGCTTGTTCGGCAAGATGTAGTACTTAGGAATCATCTTCTGGTCATCAATAAGCTGGTAGACGATGTTACCGACAATGATGGCATTGATTGGGGTCTCTTTACCGACAAGGCACTTCTGAAGATGACCCTTACCGTCAGTCTTCCATCCCTCTACCTTTCCTGTGACCTCCATGACTGTCACCATTGGCTGAGTGGAGATGTACTGGGTCATGTTTGAGACGGATAGGACGGCAAGTGGTGTGCCAAGTGGACTAGTAGGGACATCTTGAGGAACACCATACTTATCAATGGCGTCCTTCTTTGTAATCTGGTAAACATAGGCTACTGCATCATAGTCACGATAGTTGTCCTTCGTCCATAGTGCATAGAAGTTGTCGATCGTCTCGACCATTTGAGTGATGTAGCGTTTTTCATCTTTGTCATACCATGCTTTGATGACAGTATCACCAACTGCTGAGGCATTTTCTGCGGCCGTTGCCCAAAATGCTTCGCCACCATTATCACGAATAATTGCCTGGACTAATTTGCGACGGGTCTCTGCGTAGGCTTTCTTCTTCTTATTCTCAATGATGAGACGCTGCTTATCTTGGTCAGATGCTTGCTGGGATTGGCTGTTTCCATCTTGCCCTGCAATTTGGTCTGAGCGAGAGATGTCTTCTGCCTCATACGAGCTATCGATAGAGAAGCCTTTTCCCATGAACTGGGCACGGTGGATTTCTACAGTACGACGAAGCCAGTTGATGGGGGTGAAGTCATGTCCGATAGGGATTTCAAGCATGTGTTCGAGTAAATCGCCATAGATGTACTGGTCATTCTCTTGCACACGCTTATTACGAGCGGCAATTTCTGACTGGAGAGGTGAAAACTTCTCACGCACATTGTCCGCAAATTCTTTGTTGATGTCGAGATTTTTTTCTTGGATGATTGGTGGCGTTGCCATGTGTGTTTTTTACCTAGGTTATACTTCAACTCTATCATTTAGATTAGTACAAATACAACACCATTGCTACCACTCCCATTCTTGGAAGGTGATAGTGCGTAATGCCTCCGTCTGGGTAGCTTTATGGCAGGCAAGCGCAAGTGCCATCACACGGTCAGTTTTGAGGTTCTTATCGTCTTCTGCATAGACGGCGAGCTGGTCTGATAGCTTGGAGTCGTCTTTTGGTATCTTTAGTTCACGAGCCGAGAGGAGTTTACGCAGACTAATGAGCATATCTGACTTCTTCGAGTTATTTGGTCGTGGTTTGTCTGGGTTCTGATTATCGGTCTTGAGCTTTTCGGGTGTCCATGAGCCGTAGGTCTCGGTGATTTGCTGCATCCATGGTGGCATATCCATATAGAAGCGGACTGATTCGCCATTCCACGTCTCAAGCATGCCCGACATGTTGTCTCCCTTGTAGTAGGAGGATATGAGGGTAATAAGGTCATCCATATGCACCTGTGGCGACTTTGAATTACCCTTGCAGGCAATTTCACGTACTAACCTGAATGGTTTTGTAGTGGTATCAAGCACTGTAAATACCATTTCGTCACTTCCGATAGCAGTGTCTATGCCGAATATGTAGCGATGACCTTCTTCATAGGGAACACCGCCATTTAAGTCGTCAGTACGGGCTTCTAGGACTGATTCGGTATCGAATAGGGTGTCTCCACCAAAGACGAACTTGCCTTCGAGTACCTGATCGCGCAGTGGGTCATCTTTATAGAGGTCGTACTGCTCCTGAATCTGTGCTGGGGTGAAGAATGTGTTGTCTTTGAGACTACCAGTCATCGTGTAGGTGTTGTTAAGCCCTGCAAGTCCATCCTTATAGAGCTGGTAGTAGTAAAGTGATGATTTTGAGTCAGATGATGGGGTTGAGATGATGTGCAGTGAACCGTTCCAGTCGAAGAGACGAGCTAGGATAACTCCGCGCACCTCTAATTCGAGGTGATTTGAGCGTCCACCTTCATCGTAGGTGATAAGTCCATATGGTTTATCGGCGATAGAACCACCTTGGTCAGCGCCTAATGAGCGATGCTCGATGTAGGAGTTGCCCTCGAAGTATTGCTTATATGGTGGGGTGTTGAGGGTCTTGTCTTTAAGGTAGAACCATTCGATGTTGCACTTGTTGTTGACTAGCTTGCCAGTTTTCGGGTCGGGATATGTGAAAGATGAGGTCATAATTTGGTGGATAGCCTTGAACACTGCCTCAGTGTTTGACGAGTGAGGGGCAAGGTTAGCAGTGCGGTACTCTGTCTTGTCCCATGCCGCATCATCACCATCAGATTCTTTGATTCCTAGCTTATAGAAGAGGTTGTGGATTTGGATACAGGCAATAAGCACAGACTTACCATAGCGGTTGGCACAGGTGAGGAGGTTAATCTTGCACGAGCGCTTTGTTGTCTCTCGTAGGTAGTTCTTCTGTCCCTCGTGGAGCGGCATACCCAAAAGCTTCTCGATAAATACTTCCGGCTTCGTCCTCCCCTCGATTATCGCCTTCTGTAAGTCCTCTGGTAGTTGCACCATCTACAATTTCCCCTTCTTTTATACTCTCTATCTGTTTTTTTGAACCACTACGAAAGGCTGAGATTGTCTTGAGGAGTTCAATTTTGTTATTTTGCTGCTTAGATGCCCAGTCTGTCTTTATTTTCACCGCAGCAAGGAATGAGTTTGCGGTTAATTTGAGTTTTCCCTCTTTAATTTCCGCTGCTCCCTGAGCAATGTAGTCATCAAGGGCTATAATTTCGGCTGGTCGCCCCTCTAACTCCTCAAAATCGTCGGAATCAACCTTCAATTCAAGTTCTTTTTGGGCTTTTGCCTTGAATTCGGCTGTTTTCCTAGCTACGATCACCTGCTTAGTGCGCGCGGTGTTGGATTCAGCGTCAGTGATGTGCTTTTTGGCATGGTTATACATCGGACCCTGTGAGATACCATATTCTAAGGCAATCTGAGCAAGGGTTTCATCGCCCTCTTCTCGCCTAAATGCGGCATAACGTATTCTTGCTCGTGCCTTAGCATCTCTCTTTGAGAGCTGACACGCTTTACAGTTAGATTTGTATTTTACATAGCCCATATGAATGTATAGTACGGTATAAAAGTTGTAATGTCTAT
>ERZ724522.942-NODE-942-length-16936-cov-18.270719_pt1 | contig 16936 bp, 22 predicted proteins | sample MGYA00376055_ERZ724522 | MGnify/ENA primary metagenome ERZ724522 (study PRJEB28724, sample SAMN07190884) | wastewater metagenome | isolation source: effluent of sewage treatment plant in Hong Hong | place: Hong Kong | collected 2016-03-17 ... | reverse complement strand
GGGTAACTATTTCTTCTCTGACGCGAGAGCTTCATCGAGCTGTTTTTGATATTCGGGATCTCCCTCGGCTTTCTGAATATCGTCAATCGTATCTTCTTCGAATAAAAGTCGTTTGGCAAGGTCGTTTCCAAGAAATATGAATATATCGCTGGCTGCATCTTCTTCGGGTAGTGTATATGTAGAGAGGGTGTTCGGATCGAGTGTCTGAAGCGAAAGTTTCGTGGCTATTTCGTCTGTTGTGTAGAGCGCTTCCGTGCTTTTCCGTCGGAGGATGCCACTGGTATCGATCGTATTATTCGCCGTCGTATCTGGGGGTACTGAAGATGCTGCCGGTACGACGCTCACATGTTTTATGTGAAGATTGTCACTGAGGAATCGCATGACTCGTGGACCGAGTGACGGCGCGTTTGAACGGTTGATAATCGAAATATGTGCGTCTTCCGCATTGATTGCCTCTTGGCGTGCTTTTGTCGCATCCAGGTCGAAGATGTTTCGTGCGAGTTCGCGTGTTTCGCTCCAATCTCCCGTTCGCGGCAAGAGGACAAACATGGCAACCGATCCGACGGGAACATGGGATACGCGAAGGAGACTGTCTTTCTTCCAGGCATCGACGACAGCTGTTGAAATATTGGTCGTGTCGAACTCGTCGGCAAGTCCGATGAGACTCTGCATATTCTCGAGAGAGAGATCAGTGCGAATATGTGTGCCGAGTGTATCAATGATATCTGAAATCGCTATGGGATTGAGGATTGTCTTGAGAGAAAACGCTTTCTTTTTGATAGCGGAGAGAATGGTCTGCTGGCGTTTGGCACGTCCGAAATCGCCTTCCGGGTCGCTGTGTCGCTCGCGCACATACTTGAGAGCGGTTGCGCCATCGAGGTCTTGCCAGCCCTTCTTGATGGCGAAGGTTTCATAGCTGTAGTTTGGTCCGGGGAAATGCGGATCGAAAAGATCTTGGTCCACATAAACACTGACGCCGCCAACCAGGTTTACGATATTGATGAATCCGTCATAGTCGAGTGTGGCAAAAGCGTGTATAGGGAGTCCGGTGATGATTGAGACGGCTTGCTTGATAGTGTCAGCTTCTGTATCGTTGCCGCGATCCAGTTGATAGAGGGCGTTGAGTTTGGTGAAGGTTTGCGTTCCGGGTATTTGCACATAGAGATCTCGCGGGAGGGAAAGGAGCGCTATTTTTTTTCGGGAGAAATCAAAACTGACAATCATGATGGTGTCTGTGAGATTTTGCCCGGCGGTTTTCTCATTGGCTTTTCCGAGAAGAAGGATATTGGTGCGTCCGTCTCGCTCTCCGGGGAGGGGGGCTCTTGCGCGGTGGAGAATCGGTGTGAGGAGGGATGTCGCACCGTGCATGGTGTCTGAAATCAGTGCATTCTCTTGCGGGACGATGCTCATGGATCTGGTTGCGCTTCCGACCTTCCAAGAAATGTACCCCAGTGCAAAAAGAGTAACCAGTGCAACGATGGGGAATGTCCAGAGCAGAATGCGTAGAAACACTCCTCGGCGTCGAGGCGGGCGTCGTTCTTGCGCAGAGATGATGTGTGTCGGACCGGAAAAAAGACCCTCTTCTGGGGGGATGAACGTGAAGCGTCTTGGAGAAGGACTGGCTGGTTTGATGGGGGTTGTTGACCCAAGCGCTCTTCGGGGGAGATTTTTTTTGCGGAGACTATCCATGGGGATATACGGGTACGAGCGTTGTCTTGCCAAGCGTTGAACGCGCGTGATATTCTATGAAAGTTAGCTTGCGTATGCGAAAACTCTCGACTTTTTTCTGGTAATGACAAAAGAGCGCTTTACTCTACAAATCTTTCGAGGCGCAACGAGAGATACTCATCGACTGGTACCCAAGAATACTGCGGAATCATACTATGAACGAGCGTCACGAACCATCTCGCCAAAAGAATGCTGACATGCATCAAGAAACATTTGACGATGAAGAAGTGTATGGCGTCGGACGATTTCTGTGGGAAATTGTCAAAATTGTCATCTTGGCGCTTATTATCATTATACCTGTCCGCGTCTTCTTCTTCCAGCCGTTTTTTGTACAGGGAGCAAGCATGGAACCGAATTTTCATGATGGGGAATATTTGGTTGTCGGAGAGTTTGGCTACAAGGAGACGACGGTTGGATTTGGTGGCACAAACCTCTTTACGGTGATGCCGTTCAAGGAGCTGCATCGCGGCGATCCGGTCGTCTTTCGTCCGCCGGGCATTGCGGGACAGTTCTTTATCAAGCGCGTTGTCGGCCTTCCGGGTGAAACAATAGAAATCAATGATTCGCATATTATAGTAAAGAACGTGCAAGCTCCCGGAGGATTTGTTCTGAATGAACGAACGTATCTTGCTCCGTCCGTGGAGACGACGGGGGATCGGGTTGTCACGCTTGGTGCGGACGAATATTTTCTCCTGGGTGATAATAGAACCGCCAGCAAGGACTCCCGCGCATTTGGTCCTGTTTCGAAAGATCGCATAACCGGCAAAGTGATGTTGCGTGCGTGGCCATTTGATCGTCTCACCTTTTTCTAACCTCTCCCATTCCTATGTCATCTACCGGAGATCTCTCGAAGGAACCTTCGAAAAAAAAATCGCTTGAAAAGAAATCAATTGCGGCAAAGGAGCAGAAAGAGCCGTTGTTGTTGCAGACGCTTCGCGGTATGCGGGATATTCTTCCGGACGAACAGCCGTATTGGGAACGAATTCGCCGGCTTTTGTCGAGTGCTTGCCAGGAATTCGGATTTCATCGTATCGATACGCCGGTTGCGGAATATGCCAATCTCTTCATTCGTTCCGTTGGCACGGGGACGGATATCGTCGACAAGGAAATCTACCTTTTCGAAACGCGCGGCGGCGACAAAGCAGCGCTTCGGCCGGAATTCACGGCGAGTATTGCTCGCGCCTATATCGAACATGGCATGCAGTCCTTGCCGAAACCGGTGAAGCTGTTTTCAACCGGACCGCTTTTTCGTTACGATCGACCGCAGGAAGGTCGCTATCGCGAGCATTGGCAAGCGAACTTTGATATTTTCGGTGAATCGGATCCTATTTTGGATGCACAGGTCTTTCAGATTGCTGCCCGAATTCTGACACAATTGGGACTCAAGAATATTGAGTTTCAGGTGAATAGCATCGGGACGCCGGAGGGACGAAAGGAGTACCGGAAAATTCTGGTGCGGTATCTCGAATCGCAACGACACAAGCTCTGTCAAAATTGCAAGGATCGTCTCTTGGCGAATCCGCTTCGCGTTCTTGACTGCAAAGAAGACAAGTGTGTGCAAGTGACGGCGAATGCTCCGCAGTCGGCAGACTATCTTGATGCTGATTCGCGCGAACATTTCAAACTTCTCTTGGAATATCTGGATGAACTTTCGCTACCGTATGTTGTGAATCCGAGACTGGTTCGCGGACTTGATTACTATACGAAGACGGTGTTTGAAATCTATTCGACGAGTACAGATCGAGGGGGGAAGAAAGCATCGCTTGGTGGTGGCGGTCGCTATGACGGACTCATCAAATCTCTCGGCGGGGAACAGACGCCGGCAATCGGGTTTGCGCTTGGCATGGATCGCTTGGTGCTCGAAATGATTCGACTGGGCGGCAAACCTTATCGAGAATCGCGACCCAAAGTGTTTTTGGCGCAGCTTGGCGATTGTGCGAAGAAAAAAAGCCTACGTGTTTTTTCGGATCTTCAGAAAAACGATATCTTGGTCGCGGAAAGTTTTGGACGAGGGAATCTCAAGGCACAGCTTCGTGCGGCGAACCGTGTTGCTGCCGAAATTACTGTTATCATCGGACAGAAGGAGGCGCTTGATGGCACGGCTATCGTCAAGGATATGGTGAGCGGGACGCAGGAAATGGTGCGACAAGACAAGCTTGTCGTGGCGATCAAGAAAATTCTGAAGAGTAATGTGCAGACGAGTCATAATGGAAACGGGAAATAATTTTCGATACACTATGATCTATGGGATTCTTTTCGAGCGACACCGTCTTCACGGCGAAAGAAATGAAGTACGAGAACTTCAAGCACAGCAAGGTGATGAAGGGTCTTTTGGAGGATAAGAGTATCGCCGATATTTTGGACAAAAAAGACGAGAAGAAAGTTTTTTACGATAAGATGAAAGAAGTGGCAAAGCGGACCCCTGGAGGACGTCTCACTCGAAACGGGCTCCGAGAAGTGCTTGGCTATTTCAGGAGTGGCAAGGCGGCGAACATTCATTCAACAAAGGAAGCAATGCCGCTCGCGCAGAAGATTGCGGAGAAGTTACTTCCGGCAGGGACACGTCGATATATATATCGGAAAGATAGTGCTGTTGGAGAACAGGCAAACGGACCTGTTGATGCGAGGAGATTTTCACCGCGAACGTCAACGGTGAATCCTTCCACATCTTCAGTAAAGCCTTCTTCGGGAATATCTCGATTTGTTCCGCCCTCAGTATCTCGACCCGCTTCTGTGTCGAGGCGTGTTCCTCCGATACGACCCGCGTTTTGATTTTCAGTATATGCCGACCGTTTTTACCAAAATAATCAACAAAGAAATCTCGGCCGATATCCTTTACGAAGATGATGATGTGTTGGCGTTTCGTGATATTCGCCCGCTTGCGCCGGTGCATATTCTGATTATTCCCAAGCGGGAGATTCCATCGATAAACGATCTTGATCCGGCCGATGCGCCCCTTGTCGGGAAGATGGTGCTTGTTGCTCGCGATGTGGCGCGACGCTTGAATATTTCCGAAAAAGGGTATAAACTGCTCTTTCGGGTGGGGAGGGATGGCGGACAAGAAATCCCGCATATTCATCTGCACCTTATTGGCGGTGCGAGACTTCATGAGGATATTCGCCCGGTTTAAGGGGAAAACAGGCGGGGAAATGTTTGGGACTCTCGCCGGTGGTGCGCCAACAATACAGTGTGCTGTATGGTGCTAGCGGCGAGGGTCTTCAGTGATGAAGACTTCACGAAAGGAGGTTTTTGATATGATTCATATTCGCAAGAAAGATCGTGAGACGCCGGAAAGTATGATCCGGAGATTTTCGCGTCGCGTTCAACAGAGCGGCGTGCTTCAGCGTGTTCGAAAGAATCGGTTTCGTCTCGAAGAAAAGAGTCGCACGAAGCGTCGGGAAGAAGCGCTCTATAAAGTGAAAATTCGCAAGGAAATCGATCGTTTGAAAAAGCTCGGAAAATTTGATGAAGAATCGCTTCGCGAAGTTCGGAAGCGTCTCAATCGGTAATCGTATTTTCGTATGACGGAACTCACATCGAAGATTCATGAAGATATGAAAGCAGCAATGCGTTCGGGCGACTCATTTCGCCGCGATACGCTTCGGTTTCTTGAGAGCGCGTTCAAGAACGCGGCGCTTGAGAAACGAGTGACGCTTACCGATCTGTCTGATGAAGATGTGTACGCCGTTCTTCGGCGAGGTGTGAAACAGCGTGAAGACAGTATGGCGCAGTATACTGCCGGCGGACGGGGCGACCTTGTTGAGAAGGAGGAGCGGGAGAAATCAATCCTCGTCGCCTATCTCCCTGCGGCGCCCGACGAGAGTGTGGTGCGCGACGCGGTTGAGAAGGCGATTGCGGAGACAGGTGCGATATCGAAGAAAGATATGGGAAAAGTTATGGGAGTCGTGATGAAGTCGCTCGCGCATGTTTCCGGCAATGATGTGCGCCGTCTTGTTGAAGAGCGTCTCGGGGAGTAACTTCGAGCATACCAAACGTTACGAATGAAGAGATAACACCGACATTTTCCATGTCGGTGTTGTTTTTGCATGCGGGAATCCTTGCGCGATTTTTTTGGTGCATAAAGTCATGGTAGTATGAGAATACCGTTTGCAGCATATAACCTTGATTGAACGATCTCTATGAATCGGACCGTGAGAAGTTTTTCTTTTGCGGCGAGGGGGTTTCGATATGTTCTTCGCGGCGAGCGAAATTTCCAAATCGAATTGTTTGTGGCTGGAGTGGTTATTTTCGGTATGATCGTGTTTGATCTTTCCGTATTGGAACGAGTCGCGCTTATTCTTTGTATTGCCTGGGTATTGACGCTGGAATTGGTGAACACGGCCGTTGAGCGGATTATGGATGTTTTGCAGCCGCGCATTCACCCATATGCACGTATTATAAAAGATGTAATGGCGGCGGCAGTCTTGGTGTCTGCATTCGGAGCGCTGCTTGTGGGACTCGCTATCTTTATTCCGAGAATTGTGAGTATCTTTTCGTAGCACCTTTTGCGAAGTGTTCCGATGTTGTGTGGTATACTGTATCCGATATGCGGCGATGAAACCACTGGTGTGGTTTTTGCAAGTAGCTCCTCCTTTGGTTTTCGCGCGACATACTTTACGGCAATTGTTTCGATGATGTGTTCACGGGTTGTTTCTTGGTTCCTCTCTTGTTTTTCGTATGGGAAAGAACAGTTGTGTTGCCGGTCTTGACATCGGATCCGGAACTATCCGGACGGTTATTGCTGTTCCCGGGAAAGATCGCGATGCTATGCGTGTTGTCGGTGTCGGGTCGATGCCATCCTCCGGTGTTCGTCGCGGGTCGGTCGTTGATATGGAGAGTGCCGTTCGCGCACTTCTCGAGTCGCTTTCGCGCGCCGAAGGGATGGCGGGTTTTTCGGTGGATCGTGCTGTGGTTGCGCTTGGCGGGCACGAAGTCTTCTTTCGAGAAACGAGCGGGGTAGTGGCAGTGGGCAAAGCGGATGGAGAAGTGTTGGAAGACGATGTGAATCGGGTGCTGGAACAAGCGAGGAGTGCGGCAACGCTATCGCCGAATCAGGAAATTCTTCATATTATTCCCAAACAGTATCGCCTTGATGATGAAAAGAATATCAAGGACCCTCTTGGTATGAGCGGTGTTCGTCTTGAGGTGTCGGCATTGGTGATTGGTGATGCTTCTCAACATACGAAAAATATTTCACGCGCGCTTGAGCAGGCGAATATATCCATCGAACAATTTGTCGTGGCGCCGCTTGCGGCATCGGAAGCGGTGCTTGGTGCGCGCGAGCGGGAACTTGGTGTAGCGTTGGTTGATATCGGTGCGAATACCACTTCGCTCGCTGTTTTTGAAGAAAGCGATCTTTTGCATGTAAAGATTCTTCCTATCGGTTCGGGGCACATTACCAATGATATCGCTATTGGTCTGCGCACCTCGATCGATGTTGCTGAGGAAGTGAAGCTTCGCTATGGAACCGCTCTTCCTGATGACATTGACCGAAATGACGACATTGATCTTGCCGAGATAAATAGTTCGGAAGATGGTCTCGTATCTCGTCGACATGTTGCGGAGATCATCGAGGCGCGCGTCGAAGAGCTTTTTCATTTCGTAGATGAGGAATTGAAGGCGGTTGGTCGATCGGGACTCTTGCCGGCGGGAGTTGTTCTGACAGGCGGGGGAGCGAAGCTTTCCGGGTTGGTTGATGTTGCCAAGGATGCATTGCGACTGCCGGCGCAAATCGGTTATCCGAAGCCGCTCGGGGGTGTGCTTGATCACGTTGACGATCCCGAATTTGCTACGGCAATCGGGTTGATATTGTGGGCGGAGTCGAATGCTGATCATGTTCCCGGACATTCGTCGTGGGCGGCGGTTTCCGGTGTTCACGATGTTGTGAGTCGAACAAAGAAATTTCTTGGCAAGTTTTTGCCCTAGCGGATACTTCTCTTCCGGTTTCCATGGGATATGTAGAATTTTTTTGCGGTGCGTTTCTGTGATATACTGACCGTGATATTTTGAACGTTTGTCTTACTATGTTTTCTTTTCAGTCTTTGTATATTTTGCCACTTTCAAAGAAGTTACTTCTTGTGGCGCTTGTGTCTCTTCCGCTTCTAGTTTTTGTCTTCTTTCTCGCGCGCAGAAGTTCACCTTCAAGTCCGACTCAGGACATGGCTAATGAACCGGCTTCGGAGAAGAGTATCTCTCAGGGCGCTCTTCCGGATGATCAAGATACGAATCTCATTGCGGATTCTTCCGCTCTCGACTCGCTGCAGTCGGGACACTCTCTTGGGAACATTGACCAGCAATCTTCCGATTTGGATTCCCTGCGAGGGAGGGCAGGGAAAAATTTCCTTTCTCCAGCGGATGTTCAGTTGATGGAATTGGATTCGCAGTCTCTTCGGTAGGAAATATAAAGGATTTACTCAGTGTGGATATTTTTAAAAGTAAATGTTTATGAACCATCTCTCTTCATCCTCAGGTGTCGCGCGGTTTTTTCGAAAATCGCTGTTTGTGCTTGCGGTCGCTGCTGCTTCCGGCGGAGCGGTTTTTCTGGTGCGTCAAGGAAGTGCTGATTCCGTTCCGGGCTTTACGGCATTTCAGGCAGCCGATATGGGTTCGAGGGCTATTATCGAGGAGATGAAGAGTGCCGGCGAGAGCGATGCTATTACTCGTTTGGGAGGGAACTGCAAGAGCGGTGTCATATCTGGTAAGAATTCTTCGGGAGAGTACCAGGTGGCATTTCGCGACAGCTCCGATCGACTCATGAGTTGTTCCGAATCGATTGGTGACGTCGCTTCCATAGAAACGACGGGAATATTTGGCACGGAAAAGCGCATTGTTCGTTCCGTTCTTGCGCAAAGTACGCCGGCTGCCGATAGCAATGCATACGTGACTACCGGATCGGAATCGCAGTATAAACAGGGGGCGCTCGGCATCGGAGGGCTGCTCAAGGCCTATTCCGGAATGAATGCGAATGGGAAGCGGGTGACAAATGTTGCGGCGCCGACGAGTTCGAGTGATGCTGCCACCAAGGCGTATGTGGACGCAGCGGGTGGAGGAGGCGGATCATGCGGCGGTGTGACCGGGGGATGTACTGGGAAATACGGCTCTCTTACAGGCGGTACCATTCAATCCGTGTGGGGGAAGGGGTGTAAAGCGGTATATGCCTCAGCGGTAGATTGTGCCGGTGCGGCGGATGCTTCCTATGAATGTGGTGAGGTGTATTCGATGAGTGAGGCTCAGGGTTCTGCCGGATTTCGAACCTTCTATTGTTTGTGTGCTCCAAAGTGACGCCGTCCCACGTGTCTTGATTGAAGAAATTACAAAAAATTTTTCAGCTTTCTTTTCCAGAGGCTTGTTCCCATGTCCTGCGCTTTTGTTCAACTTTCAAGTATTGGTTGATAAAATTTGAGAGTCTCGCAATGGCTGTAAACAGGTTCTGAAGAGTCTCTTTTGGGATCAAGGATATGGCTTGGGTAATCCGCGCAGTGCTTTTTCATGCGCTTCTCCTGATCTCAATGGTTGGCATCGATGTGTTTGTTTGGAAAGAGATTTCATTTCATGATATTCCGGTGGCGGAAGTTTCCTGCCCCCTCTCCTCTGAATCGAGAGTGGTCAGAGGGTTTTCCATGGAACCGCTCTTCTTTGCGGGTGATGCGCTCACGATCTCTTTCGGATGGTATGTTTGCCATGTTCCAGTTCGGAATGATGCGGTTCTTGTTTCGTTTGCGGGGAATAGAGTGCCTCTTTTGAAGCGAATTCGCGGCATTCCCGGCGATACGTTTCAAATACTTACGCTTCCTACGGGTGAGGGAGAGTTTTTCTTGAATGACGAAATATTGAAGAACATACGCGGTGAAGCCTACCGAATTCCGCCTGTTCGAGCGTCGCTCTGGCGGTTGTATGAGGCGGAATTTCATGGCGTCATCCCGACTGACAAGTTCTTTGTGCTCGGAGAGATTCCGACGGGTTCTCTGGATTCGTCGAGATTCGGCTTTGTTTCACGAGACGACCTTTTGGGGAGGGTGGAACAATGAAGGCACATTTGAGGTTTTTTGCATTCTCTGCTACACTACGCGATAGCGAGGGTTTTTCGGGGGCATCCCTTGCAAATGATTTCCAAAAAAGACATACAAGCCGGTTTCCGATGCTGCCCCATTGAGGAGGTTTCTCCTGTATTGAAGGGAGTCGGTCCGGCTTTTCTTGACACTGTTTTTTGCCTCGTGATAAAGTGGGGCATTCTCGTGAAGCCCGTTTTTTTGTGTTCGAATGTTTCTGTTTCTCCTTGCCTAAACCTCTTTCGTGCGTATGGCTGAAATCAAACCGGCAATAGAAACGTTTGCAAAGATAAAAGTCGTCGGCGTCGGCGGGTCCGGGTGCAATGCGGTTTCTCGCATGATCGAAGCGAAGATAAAGGGAGTGGAATTTGTCGTTGTAAATACCGATGCGCAAGCGCTTCATCATTCTCGGGCGAGTGAAAAAATTCACATCGGAAAAAATCTTACCAAGGGTCTCGGCGCCGGAATGAATCCGGAAATCGGTCGTCAGGCATCCGAGGAAAATCGCGATGAGATTCAGGAAGTCCTGAAGGGCGCCGATATGGTGTTTGTCACATGCGGATTGGGAGGCGGAACCGGATCGGGTGCGGCGCCAATTGTTGCCGAGACCGCCAAGGAAATCGGTGCTTTGACGGTTGGTGTTGTGACAAAGCCCTTTGCCTTCGAAGGAGCGCAGCGTCGAGCGATTGCCGAAGAGGCACTTCGCAATATGCAGGAGCGTGTTGACGCGCTGATCACAATCCCGAATGACAAGCTGCTCTCCATCATTGATCGGAAGACGACGCTGATCAATGCGTTCCGCATTGTGGATGATGTGCTTCGCCAGGGCGTGCAGGGAATTTCCGATCTTATTACCAAGCCGGGAATCGTCAATGTCGACTTCGCCGATGTGCGCGCGATTATGGAGGATAGCGGCAGCGCGCTTATGGGTATCGGCATCGCGTCGGGTGATAACCGTGCTCTGGAGGCAGCGAAGGCGGCGATTAATAGTCCCTTGCTCGATCTTTCGATTGATGGCGCAAAGGGAGTGCTCTTCAATATTTCCGGGTCGAGTGATGTTACCATGCTTGAGATCAACGAGGCGGCAAATATCATTACCGAAAATATCGATCCGAATGCCAAAGTGATTTTTGGAGCAGTGTCCGATGATCAGGTCCGGAAGGGCGAAGTGCAGATTACGGTGGTGGCGACGGGATTCGATAGCGGGCGTACGGTTGAAGACCCGTTCCGAAAGCTCTCTCGTGTGTCGGCGATGAAAGATGATCATGTCGACGATAGAGAGGTGCATGATCGTCGGGTTGCTCGTGAGGTGGCAGCTCCTTTGAGGGAAACACCGCCGCCATCCTCGTCATTCGAACGCGCGGAGGACGTTGTTCGTCAAAAAGAATCGCTCGAGGAGCCGGTACAATTGGCGGAAGAGCCGGATGAGAGAATGTTTCCGATTCGAAAGCTTGAACCAAAGATGATTATTGAGGAGAAAATAGCGCCTCGCATCACGCCGCTTCGCGGTGATGCAAAAGACGACTTCTCCGAGGAGGATGATTTGGAAGTACCCGCTTTTATTCGGAGGAAAATGAAGAAAAACTGAGCTGTGCTTCCGTATGACGGTTTCGCGGGTATTTCACTGGGCAATGCTATGTAGTATTGGAGGGGTCGGTGTCGGCCTCTTTTTTTCATGGTCTCTTGGAATGGTGCTTTGTATATGCGCGGTTGCGATTGCTTCTCTTGTAGTTTGGAGGTCGAATCACTTTCTTGTTTCATTGGCGTCTTTGTTTGTACTTCTCATCTTTTTCTTTGGGTCGTGGTTTCGAACATCGCATGCGGTGTCTTGGTGGGAATCGCTTCCGGAGGTTTCGATGCATCTTGATCGGGCGATCGTTATCGGTCGTGTCGAGCAGTCGGAGAATGCGAAGCAGGCTTTTTTGCAACCGCTTTCATGTGGAGATGCGCCGTGTCCCCGCGTTCGCATAGTGGGATTTTTTCCAAACTTTTCAGATATTGACGATGGCGATATCCTCTCCCTTTCGTGTGCATTGGAACGACCGAAGCAGTTTACGCCGGATTTTGATTATCCAAAGGTGCTGGCAAAAGATTCTGTCGGATATCTCTGCCGGTTTCCGCAGGCATTGAGAAAAGAGGGGGTAACGGGAGGAGCGGTTTCTTCTGTCATTCGGAAGACTCGCACGCTCGTGGAAGGGGTATTGGAACAGGTAGTTCCGGAACCGGAATCCGGACTTCTCTTAGGGCTTTTGGTTGGCGGTGATGGGCGGCTCCCGAAAGACATTCAAGATGAATTTTCTCGAACCGGCTTGTCTCACATTGTCGCCGTTTCAGGATACAATGTTTCAATTATCGCGATCCTGTGCATGAACGCTCTCATATTTCTCGGACTTTATCGCCAACAGGCGTTCTGGGGCGCGCTCTTCGGTGTAGTGTTTTTTACACTCCTTGTGGGTGCTCCGGCATCTGCGGTGCGTGCGGCGGTTATGGTTTCGGTTGCACTTCTCGCGACGCGTCTGGGAAGGGTGGGGGATTCGATAAACGGCATCTTGCTTGCGGCTACCGTTATGCTTCTTATAAACCCGCTGCTTCTTCGGTATGATATCGGATTTCAACTTTCCTTTGCGGCAACGCTCGGTATTTTCTTAGTCACGCCGTTTGCATTGCTTTCACTTCGTGTGGGAGATATTATTGCGACGACGCTTGCGGCCGAGCTGTTTGTGTTGCCGATTATTCTCTTTCATTTTCATGCGCTCCCGACACTTTCGCTTGCAGTGAACTTCCTTGTTTTGCCACTCGTCCCGTTTGCGATGATATTCGGCGTGCTGGCATGGTGTTTGAGTGTTATCGTTCCTTGGCTCGGGATGGTTTTTGGATTTCCAGCATTTCTTGTTTCGCGCGCTATTCTTGAAATTATTCATGTATTCTCCTCTCAAAAATTTGCTTCCATTCCGGTTCAGTACTTCGACTTGTGGGCAGTGCTTTTGTGGTATGGCTTTGTTGGCATTGTTCTCATTATTCTTCGGCGGAAATTTTCTGTCACATTGTCACCCCGATAATTCTCTATGAAATTCTCTCAAAGAATATTGAGTATCATTGTCCTGCTTGCCTGTGTCTCGGCGGTATTTTTGGCGGTGGTGATCTTGAGAGACAAGGCGCCATTGGCGCGTGTCGAGTTTCTTAATGTAGGACAAGGAGATGCGATACTCGTCTCACTTGGTTCGAATCAGCTTCTTATTGATACGGGAAAAAATGGACGCGCGCTTCTTTCGGAACTTGGACGGCAGCTCCCTCCGTGGGATCGGACGATTGAAATGGTATTACTCACGCATCCGGATCAGGATCATGTTGGAGCGTTCCCTGATCTCGTGTCTCGTTACCAGGTAAACATGCTTCTTTCGGCGGATCTCCCCGAAACATCGTCCATAGGACGGGCGATCCGGAATGAAATTGCTACGCGCCAGATTCCACGAATAGAACCTCGATCGGGATTTACCATTACGTTCGCGCCCGATATGTATCTCGAGACGCTCTTTCCGGGGCGAGATTTTATTTCCAATCCGAACAATACCAACGCGTCGAGCATTGTGGAATTGCTTCACGTAGGGCGCGACACATTTCTTTTTACGGGTGATTTGCCGAAAGAGGAAACAGTGCTTCCAGCAATCGATATTCGTGTGCTGAAGGTGGCGCATCATGGGTCGAAATACTCGACGAGCGACGCCTTTCTCGATCGTATGCGTCCACACGAAGCCGTTATTTCCGTCGGGAAAAATTCCTACGGACATCCGTCGGAGGATGTACTGACTCGTCTCGAACATCACCGAGTTCACGTGTGGCGCACGGATATTGCGGGAACGATTGTGTATGATTGCCCTGTTCTGCCGGAAGCGTCGTGTCACTTGCCGGTTTCTTCGCTTTGACGAAACGCGCGCTGCTCGCTATGCTGAAGAAAAACGCCTATGAAATTCAAAATAAAACAAAACCCACACGAAGAATTTTTCTGGGAGTTGGTTGCGGGCAATGGAGAGCTGATTTGCGCAAGCGAAGCATACCAATCCAAAGAGTCCGTCGTGAAATCCATTAACCTGGTGAAGCTTGAGTCCGGGCGGGCGGAGATTGTCGACACAACGGTGATCTTTCGTCGAGTGTCCAACAGTTGACGATCTGTGTGGAAACCTTGTGTAGTAGCCGGATTCTCCGGAAGAATTTTTTTGCGGCTTTCCTACCTACCGGCAGGAAGACTTGTCCGCATTGCTACGCAAAGCGGTGCAGACGGATGTGTGAAGTATTTAGGACTTACGCGTTTGGCGCATTTCGGCGTCAAACGCTCTGGTACTCGACGCAGTATATCGCATACTGTTTACTTCATTCCTCGTGTTTTTCTTGAACTGTACTCAAACGCGCAAGTCCTACAATTGTGAAAATTTTTATGCCGACATTGGTTTTTGATATAGAAACGATCGGGGAAGATTTCGATACGCTCGACGAAACGACGCAGAAAGTTTTGACGCGGTGGATTCGCGAAGATTCGTTCAGTGATCAGGAATACCAAGCGGCGCTTGAGGATGTAAAGAACAGTCTCGGATTTTCGCCGCTTACGGGGGAAATCGTCGCGATAGGTATGCTCGATGTCGAGCGAGGGAAGTCGGCAGTGTATTTCCAGGCGCCCGGTGAATCGGCTGAGCCGTTTGAAGAAAACGGCGTGATGTATAAGCCGATGGAGGAGGGGGAAATGATCGGGGAGTTTTGGCGCGTTGCCGAAAAATACGATGCGTTCGTCACCTTCAACGGGCGGGGATTCGATGTGCCGTTTCTCATGATGCGTTCGGCGGTGCATCAGATTCGTCCGACGCGCGATCTTCTCTCGAATCGCTATCTTCCGCTTCAGCGCGGTGCAAAGCATATCGATCTTATGGATCAAATGACATTCTATGGGGCGACGCGGCGGCGACCGAGTCTGCATCTTGCTTGTCGTGCTTTCGGTATTCCGACGCCGAAGGGTGAAGGAATCGACGGCGACAGTGTCACACGATTCTTCCGCGAGAAACGATTCAAGGATATTGCTCGGTACAATGTTCGTGATATCGAAGCAACCGGAGCACTCTATGGCTACTGGGATCAGTATTTGCGATTTTGATCCGCTCGCTTGATTTCCCTCAATTTTTCGGGTATTCTTCCTCAATAAGTCATTTTTTGTATTGTGTATGGAAAACGTGCAGAGAGAACGGACGCTGGTGATCATGAAGCCGGATGCGGTACAGCGATCACTCATGGGAGAAATCCTCGGGCGGTACGAACGGAGCGGTCTCAAGCTGGTTGCTTTGAAAATGCTCATACCGACGCCGGATATGGCAACGGAGCACTACATGGTGGGAGGCGAAGAGTGGCTCGAGAATGTTGGGAAGAAGGCGGCGGCTGCCTATGAGAAAAAAGGCGAAAAGTCCCCGTTCAAAACATTTCGCGAGAATGGCATGGCGATTCTCAAATCAAATGCCACCTATCTCTCCGCTGGACCCGTGGTAGCGATGGTGTGGGAAGGGAACAGCGCTGTCGGTATCGTGCGAAAGCTCACGGGAGCGACGGAACCTTTGGGAAGCGATGTTGGGACAATTCGCGGAGACTTTACGGTGGATTCGTATCAACTGGCCGACACAGGCAATCGCTCTATCCGCAACCTTATTCACGCATCCGGCGATCCGTCTGAGGCCGAGAAGGAAATCCCCATCTGGTTTTCCGAGAAAGAAATTCTCTCCTATCGGCACGTGCAGGAAGCGATTCTCTACGACGTGAATTTGGATGGAATTTTGGAGTAGGGAATATTTCGGCGTTTTACCGATTTGGCATTTGCTTTCGAACCGATCTCTTCTTTTGCAAGGGGTCGGTTTTGCGTCTGGTATTGACAGAATAACGAAAAGAGCGCAAAGTGCCGGTAGATGGAGTAGTTCTTTCTTATAAGGGATGAAAGCGATTTTCCAGTCCAATCCTTTTTTGAGGGAGAAAATCATGTCACAAAGACCAGAAGTGGCTTTTTCGGGCTTGGTTACGTTTAGTATGCAGGTTCCAACTGCATTAGTTGTAGTCGCATTCCGCGAGTGGATAAAGCATGTTGACGCGATTGCGCCATATGCTGGTGTAAGAACGCACCGGTGGGCTCGTGCCAATGAACTGAATCGCATCGGGCCATCGAAAGCCTGATGAGATCTGCTCCATCCCTTTAGCGGGAGTCACAATTTCACAAAGGCGAGTCTCATTTACAATGGGGATTCGCCTTTCTTCTTGACAGGAATTTTTCGTGTGGCATACTGTTGGCATGACAACAACGACGAACAATGGTATGTGTGCAGCAGGGTGGGGTCTTCTTGATCTCGTCCTTTTTGCGGGCGTCATCGTGCGCAAGCAACACACACATTCGTCGGGGTTGTCCTAAAGGAGAAGAAAGGGAAAGGAAGAAAGAAAAGGCACCCGACGAACCAGTCGGGATTTTTGTTGATTTAACAATACAAAAGGTTTGGAGGATATTTCCCATGGCAGTTGTTACCTCTACAAATCCAGGAGAATACGAAGTGATAGTGGGGCAGCGTTACATATCAAGAGAAGGATGGAAATGTTGCCACAGTTTTGTGAAACCTCCCGAATCATTTGAGTTTCCAGTGAAGCAGGATGCTCAAGCAGGTAGGTCTCCCGAGAGTTCATCTACCTCTCCATTGAAATGGTAAGGAGTAATGAGATGCTAACACTATCTGATGAAGGTGTTCCAGGTGCCGATAGCCTGCTCCGGCTTGAACAAAGGGCTCTATCAGTTTCCTGTGACCTTATTGATGTTAATGATCGATTAAAGAATCCAAATACCCCTGAAGAAGAGAGGGGCGGACTTCGTCGAAGGAAACAATCTCTCCAGTTCGAGATATCGCGATTACAAGAGCAGGGAATCTATACATGAGATACGGAGTTCACGCATAACGACAGTCCTCTCTAAAAATAATGGGGACATAACTTAAAAAAAGGCGGTGCAAACATCATCGCCTTTTTGATTTTTCCGGCGGGGCGTGATAGGTTATGGGGCAGGCAAGTGCGATTTGTGTTTCGGGATATCGTATAGTGGTAGTACGCGTCCATGGGGTGGATGTAGTCCCGGTTCGATTCCGGGTATCCCGACA
>ERZ724522.941-NODE-941-length-16943-cov-4.547845_pt1 | contig 16943 bp, 33 predicted proteins | sample MGYA00376055_ERZ724522 | MGnify/ENA primary metagenome ERZ724522 (study PRJEB28724, sample SAMN07190884) | wastewater metagenome | isolation source: effluent of sewage treatment plant in Hong Hong | place: Hong Kong | collected 2016-03-17 ... | reverse complement strand
GGCCGGGACGTTGGTCCCCGGCCGTCTGTTCAGTGAGCACCCGTTCAGTAATCCGTGGGGTTCTCGATGTCCTCCCCGCACTTGGGGTCGGGACAGGTGAACAAGTCCCGCTTCTTGGCGTACTTGGTCATGAGCTCGATCCAGTGGGGCATGTTCAGCCCGATGAGGTAGCCCTCCATCCCCGCGCACGGGGTGGCGCTGAACGTCCCATCGTCCGCGATGCGGATCTCGAACATCACGCCTTCGAGGAGGCGGTCCCCGACGTAGTACCCGTCGAGGAGGGCGTACTCGTGGGCCTTGCCGCACGACTCGCACTTGAACGGGATCACTTGAACCGGCTCGTGTGGCAGACGAGGGCGTTGCCCACGATGATCGTCCCCGCGAGGTTGCTCGCCTGCACGTTGCGGACGGGGTTCTCGACGAAGGTCCCCTCCTCGTCGCAGATGAGGATGATGTCGGGGATGAGGGTGTGGACCACCTCCACCATGGTGCAGCCCAGCGAGGCGTAGAGCTCCTTGAGGTGGTAGCTCACGCCGTCGTTGGGCTTGACCTCGGCGGTTCTCCCGTCGGCGTAGAGCAGGGTGTCCACGTCGCCGGGCTGTGGCTTCTTGGCAGCGGCGGTTTTCTTGGGGGCGCGGGGCATGGTCTGTTACTTCCCCCAGACGCGGTTGCTCACGTCCAGGTGCATTTCGGTGAAGGCGTCGATGGCGTCGATGGCTTCGAGCACCTCCATCGGGTTCATGGGCTCCGCGGCGTGGGGCACGTTCATGCCCGCCGACCGGATGATGTCGAGGATGGTGTTGGTGAACTGGTTGGGGGTGAGGCGGTGGGGCCAGCGGGCGCGCACCAGCGCGGCCACCCGGTCACGGCGTTCGGTCGCGGACTCCATGGCCTACTCGGCCTCCCACTTGATCGCCACGTCGAGGCGCGTGGAGACCTGTTCGACGGTGCCGGTGATGTGGTGGACGCGACCCGCCGCGAGGGTGATGGCCGGGAGGCTCTTGTCGGCCCGCGCCTGGGCGAGCTCGGTGAGGGCGTGGTCGAGGGTGTTGAGGAGGGCGTCCAACTGGGACTGGATCTCGGTGACCTTGCTGTTGGCGGGCATGTGCATGTCCTTGGGTGTTGTGATTGGGGCGCTCTAAGCGAGTCTCGACCCTGCCTCCCCGGTCTGTCTTCACCCCCCGTCACTGGGGTGGGTGGCTTTCGGAGTGTTCGTCCTAGCCCTCACGGGCGGTGTCCACCTAGACCGAGGCTGTCACTCACCGGCACCCCCACGGGTGACGCCATACGGGGCGGTGAGCGTTTCGAGACTCCCTTGGAGCGTCCCAGGGTGTATTACGCCCTGAGAGTTTCCGTCAGACTGTGAAGAGTTTCCGTCAGACTTCGTACGGGGCGTCGCAGTGGTCGCCCCACTTGTAGACGGCGACCTTGCGGGCTCGTTGCGTCCCGATCTTGGGTCCGTACACCGTGGCGGTGCGGTCGTCACGGGTACAGGCTTCGAGCGCGGCCCGTCGGGCGGTGGGCTCGTCCGGGTACGACTTGATGTCGTCGCCCAAGTCCGTGCCTACCCCGAAGGGTCCGACGAACTCGACCCCGTACTCATCGTAGTACTTGGTGCTCATGGTCCGTGCTTCTCGGTTGGTTGCAGTTGCGGAACACTCGGAACCCTTGGTCATTGGACCCGAGCCAGTCAGGGACGTTGTTCGGGTCCCAAGTGGCCTTGACCACCTGGAGTGCTCTCCAACCCCCGCCCCGGACAAGGTACCTCGTGGGCGGGTCCGTCCGTGGTGGTCTCACAGCCAGTCTCTTGGTTGCCTGGGGTGGAGGAACGTGCGGAACCCTGCGAACTGGTTACGCACGTCCGGGGCGAAGTCCCTTGGCCGGGGTTGGCAGAGTCCAACCAGCAAGTACCAGCCGCCCCCACACGCCAGCCGACGGTTGCAGCGGTCCAGCACCGTGGGGGACTTCATGTCAGTCGGCCACCACGCACCACTCGTCGTCGTACGCCTTGATGTCCTTGGCCATCCGGCGCATGTCGTCCGCGGTGTAGGTCAGGGCCTCGTTGTTCCCCCCGGCGAGGTTGGACACGAAGCGGTACGGGGACAGCGGGGGGTTTGGACCCGCGAACCCGAGCACGGCCACCACGACGTGGGTGGCGTTGCCCAGGGCGGCGACCTCCTCGGGGGTCACCTCGGGGTCGGCCACGTACGCGGCGACGGTGTAGACCACCACGGCGACGCCCGACAAGGGCGCGGCGTACTTGCGCTTGAGGTACGCCCCCATGCGCCCCCGGTGCTCGCGCACCACGTACTGGTCCGCCGTGCGACCCTCGTTGCGGCCGACGCCCGCCGACACGTAGGGCATCGCCTCGGGGACGATCACGAAGTGCTGGCCGGGGACGCGGTCGTTGGCCGTGTTGTACTCCCGGAGGGCCAGCGACAGGGCCGTGATGAACCCCCCCACGCTGGTGACCTTGGTCCCAACGGTCATGGGCTCGAAAGCCGTGCAGACGTTGGAGACGGCGAAGATCGGGCCGAGGCCGACACTGAAAAGTTGCGTGGTCATGGTGCTCCTGACGTGCTGGTGTTGATGGGTCTGACAGGGACGAGGCGGAACTCGTTGTCCGAGCTCTCCGTGATGATCGTGCGTCGGCCGCACTGGTAGTCCTGGAGAAGCTCCAGGGCTTGGGCTTCGGTGCCCCGGACATCGGCGCGATCCTCCCACCCGTCGTTGGAACGAGCGCGGTGGGAGGGGTCACCCAGGCGAACTTGGATCTTGAAGTGCAGCATGGTCTCCCCTCGACCCCTTACAACTCTCGCCGTGGGGTGTTTAGCTCTTTCGACGCCGCGGATTACCGCAGAAGCTGAACCCGATGTTGCCATACGTGTAGGTCAACATCTGGAGGCAGTCGAGCAGGTCGCGGACATCGGGGCCGCTGTACTTGGCCTGGATGTCATAGCACTCGTGCTTGCCCACCTTGTTCCCGGTGAGGGTGATCTTGGCCTTGGGGAACCGGGCACGGAGGATGTCCGTGAGCTCCTCCGTGAGCGGGTGCCGGATGAACGGTCGCAGTCTGGCCATGGCTACACCACCCTGACGAAGCACGGGGCGATGACCAGCACGGGCAGCGAGCCACGGCTGTAGTACCGCTCCGCGATGCCGAGAATCGCCTCCTCGGCAAGAGCCTCGGTGTCGAACACCGGGTCCTCGTCGCAGATGTCGTTGCCGATGTACCGGGCGGGGGTGGTCTCATCGTCGGTCACGGCGAGGATGATGAACGCCTTCTTGAGGTTGAGCTTAGGCATCACCCGACCTCCAGCTTGGACGCCATCACGGCGTGGGCGTGCGCCCAGTCGCGGCACGCGAGGAACACCTCACCCTCGGAGAGGGCTTCGCTCGCGGGCGCCGGGGCGATGAGCTCCTTGGCTCTGCGAGGGGTGATCACAGCGGGCCGACGGTGTTGAGGATGTGGTCGCGGGTGTCGCGGTTGACGAGGCGGCGGGCCTCGCGCCGCGAGCGGACCTTGGAAGCCTTGAAGCGGCGGGCGCTCATGGAGCCCGAGGGGCGGGGACGGTCGTGGTTGCACTCGATGCCGCCCGTGCAGCCAACCGAGTGGTGGAGGGAGGCGCGGAAGATGTCACACATGGCGATCGTGCTCCTTGGTGCGAGGCGTTGTGGATTGGCGTTGGACAGGTTCGCCCCGAGGTAGCCCCCGGCTCTCGCCCTTGGGTATGTCCAAGGGAGCTCCTGTACAACGTGGGCGCAGACGCGGGAGTCGAACCCGCTTGTTCCCCACGCACCCTAGCGGGCGACTCACCGGAGTCCTTCTCGGTGGGGTCTGCGATGGTGCCCCCGGAGGGGCCGAGCGATCAGACGATGGTCGTGGTCCCCTTGGCGCTCACCAGGGGGAGACCCTTGAACGCGGTCTGCACCGCGGTCCAGAGAGCGGGCTTGTTGGCGACGGGCACCCGCCAGACCTTGGCGTTGCGGTCGAACCAGCGGCCGGGGACGGGCAGCGCGTTGAACACCGCGTTGAACGGCGCCTTGACCGTGAGCACCTCGCGGGTGGTGGTCCTGCCGCGGTACGAGTCCGTGACGGTATCGACCGTGATGCGGACCTCCTGGGGCTCCGGGGCGCGGGTGGTGTAGCTGTTGCCGTACTTGCGGCCCGCCCGCTTGGCGGCATCGGCGCGCTTGGCGGCGAGGGCGGCTTCCTTCTCGGCGCGCTTCTTGGCGCGAGCGATGAACTCGTCGCGGCGCTGGGTCATCCGGGTCGCGAGCCCGACGTACCCGAGGGCGTGAACCGCGTCCACGCACCAGGGCTGGTGCTCCGCGTCGAGCGCGTAGATGTGGAGGAACAGGTTGCAGACCACGCGGGCGTCGGTCCAGTCGGTGACCGCGTCCTCCTCGACCCCGTTGCCCACCGCGATGGTCTTCGCGGCGTACCAGTCGGGGTTGGTGGGGAGGTTCTCGAACCCGTACCGCTCGCGGCAGTCGGGGCCGCAGGCCACCTGGACGCTGAAGGCGTCCTTGAGGGGGTGGCCGCAGCACCCGCAGTGGGTGGCGACGCCGATGCACTCGTCCGAGCGCATCCAGGACTTGCCACGGCCCTGGGCGGCGGCGATGAGGGTAGCGAGCGAGGCGGACGACTTGCTGGTGGCCATGGTGGTGCTCCTTGGGGCCGCAGTGGCCCTCGGTGTGTTGTTGCTTCCAACCCCTAACAACTCTCGTTCGGGGCGGTTTAGCAGAATCGTTCGGGGGACCGCCGATTCCTGCGACCGTCTCCCCTCCCAACCCCTAACAACTCTCGCCCCAGGGTGTTTAGCGAAATCGGTTGGCACACATCCTGCTACGTTTCGTCACAGGGTGCGTGAGGGTGCGCCCGTGTAGCACGAGGTGTGCCAAACTTTGTGAAATTTTCCCCTAAACCGCCCCGGACGAGAGTTGTTAGGGGTTGGGAGGGGGAGGGCCACGAGGGTCTGACGATTCCCCGGACGATTCCACTAAACACCCCCGGACGGCAGTTGTTAGGGGTTGGGAGGGCCACTGCGGCCCCACCACAACGAAAGGGTCCAAATGAAAAAGCTCAACCGTCTGTACGGCGACGGCACCGTCGGGATGATGGTCCTCGACCACGTCCAACGAGCAGGCCGCGACGCTGGGCATCAAGCCGTGAGTGACCTTCGCACGGACTTCACGGTGGAGCGCGAGCGCCCGCCGGTCGTCAATGCCGCGGGGGAGCTCGAAGACCAAGAACCCGAGGTCGTCACGTACACGGCCATCTGGTACGTGGAGCCTGCGGAGAACGGTGGCCGCGAGTCGCCCTCGTGGGCGGCGTACCCCGAGGTCGAGTCCATCGTGGACTCCCAGGGGCGAGCGGTGCCCGCCGACCGGGAGATCCTCGCCGCGGCCGACGACGCGGTGAACGCGGCCTTCAACGAAGGGAGCGCAGACATCGACTACGACTGACCAAGACGCAAGAACGCGGAGGGATACGTGTCATGAAACACCAAGGACGTTGACCACCAACCCGATGCCACACCGGGGGTGCGAGTCCCAACAAGTCAGGGCTGCAAGGGAGACGACGCCGGGCGCTCCCCCCAAGTGAACACCAACCCGGCCACAACAACACAGCTAAGTCCACAGGGGACAGGGGGACGTGGTCCTCCGTACACGACGTTCAACCCGTCGGGTGGCTGCCAAGGGCGTGTAGCTCAGGTTTCGCCAAGCGTGGCCACGCGAAAGCGCGCTGGTAGAGCGTGAGCCGAAAGCTCAAGGCCGCGGGTTCAAATCCCGTCATGTCCACCGTTTCACCGACAAGAACCAGCAACGGGCGTAATACACCCCACCACCAGGAGAGATTCCTCATGCGTTTGCAGTTGTGTTTCGTCGATCCCGTCGCACAGCAGGCCTCGTGGCTCGACTTCGAGCCCGACGAGCGCCTTCCCAGCACCGAGCAGCCCGACGACATCCTTCGGGTGGTCTCGGAGATCGTCCTCCCCGAGGGGATGGCGGGCCTCCGGGTCCTCACCACCAAGGAGGTCTGGACCTTCCAGTGGCACCCGACCTACGGGTGCGTCCCGCGGCTCCGCGACGACTCGGGCGACATCGTCGAGGTGTGGCCGACCAACGCCGAGGTCGGCGGGGTCTGGGAGATCCAGCACGTCCTGCCCGACGGGCACATCATGCCCATGATGTACGTGGAGCCCGCGGCGTCCTTCACCATGGGCGACGACGAGTCCCCGTCGCGCCGCAAGGTCGCGGTGCCCGGTGGGTTCATGGCCAAGACCCCGACCACGGTCCGCCAGTGGAACTACTTCGCCGCGGCGATGGGCAAGCCCCTCAAGGCTACGACGGTGCAGGACAAGGCTGGCAAGACCGTGGACCTCCTCGACCACCCCGTGACCGAGGTGTCCTACTGGGACGCCTGCGAGTTCGCGGACTGGGCGGGCGTCGGGATGCCCACCGAGGAGCAGTGGGAGCACGCGGCCCGCGGCAACGACGGGCGCAAGTTTCCCTGGGGCAACACGCCCCCGGACGAGACGGTGTGCCACTCGTCGGTCAAGACCCAGCAGGAGCGGACCGACTCCGTGTTCAACCGCCCGGCCGGTGCGTCGCCCTTCGGGTGCCTCGACCTCAGCGGCAACGTCTGGGAGTGGACCAAGACCGTCCACAAGTGACCGGCGACAGCATCGGGACCCGCCGTGGTACGCGCGGCGGGTCCTGGGTCATCCAGATGCCCGACAACCTCGCCACCGTGGCGACGGAGACAAGCGCCAACCCGGACACCACCAGCTACCGCCGTGGGTTCCGCACCTTCCTCCACCATCGACAACCACCCCAAACCAAAGGGCACGACGATGTCCAAAGACAGACTGACTATCCTTGAGGGTCGCCAAGGCCCGACCATCGGTTGGTTCCTGGCCGATGAGCAAGAGTTTGGGCTCATGCTCGGGGGGTCCGACTCGGATGTCCCCGACAAGGAAACCCAGGTGGCGATGGAGACCATCAGGGCACTCCCCGAAGCGGACCGCCCCATCTCTATGGGCTCTCGCGAGTGGGTCTGGAGCAACATGTCATCGGCCAAGCGTGCGCTCGCCGCGGCCAAGATGGCCATCAAGAACATCAACCACCCGATGCCCGAGTGGGCGCTCAAGGCTCTCTCCGAGGGCTGGAAGCCCCCAAAGGGCTGGACACCGAAGGAGTAGGACGATGGGGTCCAAGTCCCGTAAGAAGCAGCACGCCGAAGCCGTCAAGGCACCCCCGAAGCCCATGACCAACCAGGAGCGGTTCGACAAGCTCCGCGAGCGCATCATGGATGCTGGCAGCATCCTCTGGGAGACCGAGTGCCGGGTCAACGTGTACGACAAGACCCACCTGGAGGTGTCCGCGGGGGGCTACGTCAAGTACGAGTTCCGCGGGTGCGACACCCCGGCGAAGATCCTGGACGGGATGCGGACCACCCTCAAGGGTGTGGTGGAGGGCATCAAGTCCCGCCGCGACGAGCTCACCGAAGCCTTGAGCTACACCGAAGACGCCTTGGAGGTCTGACCATGTCCGACGAAGCCCCCGACACCATCCGACCCGCCGCCGTTGCGGCGGTGTCCCATGCCCTCGACACCGCGTGCGAGAGCCACAACATCCTGCCGCCCCGAGACATCACGGCGCACCTCTGGGCCGAGTCCGTCCTCGCCGCGTCGCTCGCCCAGGGTCGGTTGCCCACCCAGGTGGACCTGACCAAGATGCTGGGGGGCGTCCCGCCCCTCTTCATCTCCGACCGCAACAGGTAGACCGCCACACCACAGGGGCCACCATGTTCAACTTCCCAAGCAAGCAGCGGGCGGTTCGTCAGGTGGCCCCGATGGTGTCGCACGACGGCCCGCTTCTCTCCATCTCATCCCGACTCATCAACCGCGGTGGTTGCTGGAACACGTCCAGCGAACTCACCGCGGTGTACCTTCGCGCCGCGGGCACCGACGACGAGCTTTCGGACATGCGCTACCCGGCCCAAGGTTTCCGCACGTTCCGCAGCTACCGTGAGGTGAAGCCGTGAACCCGCAAATCACCAAGGGCCAGTCCCACAGGAACCACGACCATCGGGCCGCGGTCTGGTAACCCTGTCTGGAAGGCCCCCATCATGGGGTTCCGAACCTTCCGAGTGGCAAGGGTTGTGCGGACATGACCGACCCCAACACCGTGCAAGCTCCCAATCGCGGAGGGGGCTGGAACATCCACCTACCTCTGAACCTTCGGTCAGCACTGACCGAGAAGGACTATGCCACGGTGGCATACCCCTGCACGGGGTTCCGCACCTACCGCCACTTCCGCCAATCACTCGACCAGCAACAGCCAAGGAGCTAGCAGCACATGGGTTCGTTCTCCGTTTCGTGCGCCTTGACGGGCATCACCCTCGCCAATCAACCCGCGGTCCTCATTCCCCTCGCCCCGGCCCGATGGCCCGGCGGGGAAGGCGCCCGCAAATCACCGTCCCCCATCGGGGGCGCCTACGTCTGCACCAACGAGGGTGCGGGCGCGCTCTTCGGTCCGCTGGCCCTCCCGATCCTCGGGCGCGTGGGCGACTACGGCGACCTGGAGAACTACGAGGAGGACGACAACGTCCGCTTCCTCAAGATGCGCTTCGGGGACCAGTTCGACGACTTCATCGAGGGATGCACCCGCGGCGGACGCACCAAGCTCACCGACCGGCTGGCCCGCAAGGTCGCCAAGTCCCGCTTCAAGAAGGAGTACGCCGTCTGGGACGGGACCCTCTCCGGGTGCTGGATCGCCCGCGAAGCCTGGGACCTGTTCAGCACCCGAGCGTGGAACGAGAACGGCACCCCGCGGGCGACCATCGGGGACGATGGATGGCTCGACCCCCAGAACCTCAAGACCATGGGCTTCGTGAGCGGACCCAAGGACGAGGCGACGGCACGGGCCATCCTCGGGAACGGTCCCCACGAGGGCGACCGCTACCACACCCCGTACACCCACAAGGATCTCCCCGAGCTCATCGTGTGGTGTGACGAGCACATGAGCTCCCGTGCGAGCTACAAGGGCAAGAAGGCCGAGATCGGCCTGACGTTCCAGCCCTTCCTGAAGGGGCTGAAGAAGCTGGGGCTCAAGCTCCCCGAGAGCGCCCGCACGGCGGTGGCCAACACCAGCATCTTCCGCGGCCACCTCATCGAGGCCCGCAACGAGATCACCGAGCGGGTGGAGTCGAACGACCGCCACGAGAGGTTCCTCAAGGAGTACCCTCAGGCCCGGTTCAACCGGATCGCGGAGGGCTCGACCGAATGCACCCAGGTCTACTGCTCGCGGGACCGCTTCTCCAAGACCCGCGGGAAGCACTTCCACGTCACCCTGACCGGGGGTCCCGGCTCCGTGGGTCCCGCCGAGTCGTTCAACATCACCCCCTGCGACGGCAAGGACCACAAGGAGGTGTGGGAGCGTGGGTTGCAGTTCACCCCCGCGGTGTGGGACGCCCTCAAGGAAGCGGGCTACAAGCCCCGCAAGCGTGACATCCCGACGGGGTCATCGAGCAACCCCTACCTCCGCGGGTTCCCCGAGGAGGCGCTGGAGCTCTACACCTACCGGCGAGGTTCCATGCTCTCGGACAAGTTTCTCCCGGCGATGGAGGCGCTCCTCTGTTTCGAGAGCAACATGTACGCGGCCAACAAGATGCTCGCCCCGACGGTGAGCGGGTGGCAGTGCGGCAACAACGCGACCCAGCGCGAGGTGGCCAAGATGGCCCTCAAGCTGGTGCGGACGCGCGAGAACCGCTACAAGTGAGCGGGTGACGAAGGGCGGGGTGGTGAGGCGCAAGCCCACCACCCCGCCCTTCTCGCATTTGGGGGTCTGAAGTTCTCGCCCACCCATGGGTCAAGGTTGTAGTCCAACCCCTCAGAACCGCTCAATAAACTTTCGGGTTCCTACTCCAAGTCCCAAATAGCCGTATTGAACCTGGACTGATTTTGGGGCAGGTCGATTGGGAATCGTGTTCAGATGCCGGGCAGGAGAGGCTGGCGCTTGAGCGCCTCGCGGGCGCGCTCTGCTTCCATGTCGCGGGTCCACCATTCCATGGTGTGGCCCTCGGGATTGGACGCACCATGGGCCACGAGGGGCACCGCCACCCGCTCACGCGCGGACAGAGAACTTGTGGTGGCGGGGGTGGCACTTGCCCGGAAGCTTGCTGCCCCGGAGGCGGGTCCCTGGTCCCGAGCGAACTCGGTGGCGTTCTTGGGGCTGGTGGCCAGCACCATCATCTCGTAGGTCACGGAGACCCTGTACAGCTTGTTCTCGGTGCTCATCCCGGGTCCACCTCGGTCGGGGCATCCTCTGTCCCCTCCGTCTCGTCATCCTTCAGGGGGTTGCGCTTGAAGGTCTCAAACCACTCCGCGCAGCACTTCTCGCACACATCGACCACGAACGACCCACCGTCTGGACGGTCGGGGAAGTGGGTGGAGTCGTAGGACCCCGACCCTCGGATCACGACCCCGTTGAGGTTCCCGATGTGGCCCTTGAGGGACAGACCACAGCGGTCGCAGAGGATGTCTTCGACGACCTGTACTTCACGAGTCTCGGTGCGAGTGATTTGCATGAGATGACCTTTGAGACGGGCACACGGGGTACGGAGGAATGACCGGGCACGCCGGGATGGGGGGACACGAGGGGCACGCCGGGACGTTCACGGCCGGGCACACCATCGGACGCTGTGTTGTCTCCAACACCGCCGTGGGGCGACGGAAAGCCACCAACAGGGCGATGATGGCGACGACGAGGGCGATGCAGCCCAGGATGATCGAGACCCGGATACGTCCATCCTGGTAGCTGTCCCAGGTGATCATGTGTTGCTGGATGCCGGGGACACCTTGGACAGGTGTGATGTTACGGTCAGGGGTAGTCATGGTCGCAGACCTTTCCACCCCTGCACGGTCAACAGCCAACCTAACCGCGGCGTCGTGCGGCCCCGAAGATGAGCCATCCCCAGACGGCGAACCCCAGCACGTCCAGGAGGAGGACCCGGCTGGGAATGTGGAACCGCAGAACCAGGGCCGGGGGGATGGCTCCCACGACCACAGTGCCCATGACCCACATCCGTCGCTTGGACTTGTTCCGGTCCTTCTGGATGGTGTCGCGCTCCATCTGGAGTGCGTCCCGGTCCTTCCTGGTTGCTTCGAGCTCCTCACGGAGACGGAGAACTTCGGCCTCGGGGGGCTCGCTTCGGTAGTCCATGCGCTACTCCTCGCTCTCGTCCGTGGGGGTACTGGAGAACCTCACCGTGGCCTTCACCAGGAGGCCCGCCAATGCCAGCCACAGCACGGCCGAGATGAACAGCGCCGCCTTCACTCCGAAAGCCGGAGCCTTGTCCGTACCCAGGATGCAGGAGACGCCCAGCCACACACAGAAGCCGATGGCAGGGATCCTCCAGAGGAGGTCCTTCATCGAGACCTTCTCTCCCGCCGGGGTGCTCACAGCGACCCCTGGGTGAACGCCTCCGCGGCGGCGTAGACCTCGGCCAGCGGCATGGCCGCGAGGGGGGCCTGTCCCTTGCCGTGGGTGAGGCGAGAGAAGATCTCCCCGACCTGGGTGGCGTCGAGGGGGCCGAACTCCACCCGTCGCAGGAGCCGTCCGGGGCGGGTGATGGCCTTGTCCATCTTGGTGATACGGATGTTCGTGGTGGCGATGATGCGGAGGTCCAGCAACGCACCCACGATTCCGTCCGACAGGTTCAGGAGCGATGCCAGGGACTTGGTGGACCCCCGGTCATCGGTCTCCTCGCGGGACTTGAGGCAGTCGTCCGCATCCTCCAGGACGAGGATGAGCGGCCCGACCCCCTCATCCGAACAGTTCTTCAGGACCGGGATGAGGTCCGGGTCTGCCAGCATCGCCGTGAGGTGCTCGGGTACCACGATCACGCGGGCCTCGTTGTGGAGCGAGCTCATGAGCGCGCGGACGAACCGGGTCTTGCCCGTGCCGGGAGGTCCGTCGAGGAGGACCAGTCGGCCCGTGGGCACCTTCGCGAGGAGGGACTTCTTGCAGAAGCTGAACGCCTCCACGACCTTGGGGTCGTAGTTCCCGGGTACGAAGGACTCCGTCTCGGAGCCGATGTTGATGAGCCCGAAGTTCCCGTTCGCCCGCGCGAGCATGTACATCTCCGTCGCGGGGATGACCTTCTTGCGGCGGATCTTCTTGCCGAACCAGCCCTTCGCGATCTCCTGGAACTTGTCCAGGGGGCCGTTCGCCATGCCATAGTAGTAGAGATCCGAGACGTGGGATCCAGAGTTGTTCTCATCGAACTCCAGCTTCACGACGGCGGACTCCCACCCGAAGAACGCCTCCGACCCCGCCGACGCGAAGAACATGTGGCCCCCGAGAGCCTTCATCTCCGCGATGGCGTCCGCCTCGGTCCGCAGGAGCTTCCGTCCCTGGTGGCCGATGTACTCCTCCACGGCGAGGTTGTTGGTCTCCAGGGCGTGGCTTGCCAGATACGGCATCCTCATCCGGGACATCCCGCTCATCCAGCCGGTGATGTGTTCGTAGTGGCCGTTACGGGCTCGCCAGACGGGTGTGATCATGTGCATTCTCTTGGGTCAGTGGGTCAGGGTGTCGTCGATGAACAGTTCACTGAGGGAGGCACCCCACCCCTCAATTTCACGGTGGAGATTCCCACGGACGGTGATGATGTCGCCCCGGTTGAGACCCATCCCGCCATCGTGCCCGATGGCATCCGTGGTGGTGTAGAACGTCCCGGCCATCTGCAACTTCCCCGAGTCGGGACAGGCGAAATAGACCATCAACCCATTCCCGCCCCGAGGGTCGGTGCGGACATCCATCACCCGCACCTCCCAAACGATGGGAGATGTCTCGCCGCCGGGCCAGCGGCTACGAAGCTGGATGTCCGTCATGAGTCGGCGGGCCTCCATGATGTCACTGCACCGACGGAGGGACATCACCAGGGGCACCCTCTCGGGCACCTCCGGGAGAACTTCGGTGTGCTGGTGGGTCAGGTCATGCCAGACGTAGGCGAAACAGAGCACCGCCCCCAAGGATGCAAGGGCGAGGTACCCCCATGACTTGTTGAAAGACATGGACCCGTTACGCCTTGCGGTGGCGTTCGTGCCACGCCTTCTCGCGAGCCTCCCACGGAGGAACGGCCCGATTGCCCAGCTTGAAATAGGCGTCGGCGTGCTGTTCGAGCTCCTCGGGGGTGCGGGGAGGCATGGGGTCATCGTCCACCGTGACGGTCACCGGGTCCGAGAACACGACCCCCAGGGCCTTGTACCGCTCACGGAGTTCATTCACCTTGCGGGCGTACGCCTCGGGGGTGTAGTCCCCCCGCTCGGCCTCCAGGGCCTGGATCGCCCAGGTGAATGCCTCGGTGTTGGACTTGAGGGTCTCCCGAGCTTCCTCCGCGGCTTCACGGGCCTCCCGTTCCTCTTCGAGGCGCTTGGCCTCTGCCTTCACCATGGAGTGGGCGTCGTCGGGGAGCTCGAAAACAAGGCGTGCCTCCACGCGGTAGGAGACGCACTCCCTCACGTCATGGGCCGTTGCGGTCACGGCCATCCTCGGGCGTGGTGAACACGTAGTACGCGATCACCGACATGGCCCCGGTGAACAGGATTGCTCCCCCCACCGCCCCGATGACGGGGGCGACCACCACCGTCGCCACGGAGAAGGCCAGATCACGGGCGCGGTTGTAGCGACGACGGAGGTTCATGGTCAGCCCTGCTCCCCCGACTTGAGGGCCTCACGGAGGGCGCACTGGAGGGAGTACACGTCCACCCGCTCGACGATGCTCTTGACCAGGGACCCCGTCATGGTGTTGACGATGGTGGTCACGGTCTCGCGGAGCCCGAGCTTCGTGGCGGTCAGTTGCTCCAGCACGATCTCGTTGATGACCTCGGCCACCTTCTCGGCCTCGAACGCACGCTTGATCGCGGCCTCGACGTGGCGGGCGAAGAAGTTCACCCGGCCGTGGGAACGGTCGCCCGTCCCGATGGCGTAGATGCGGGACTCGATGACCTTCCCCATCCGGTCGCGGGCCGACTCGAACGCAGCGTCGGTGAGGGCCTGCTTCTGCTCGTCGCTCATGCGCTCCCAGAGGAGCTTGATGAGCTCGTCCTGCGCCCGATCGCTGTACAGGAGGGTGTTCGCCAACACCCCCGCCATGTGATCCTTCTCGTTGAAACTCATGATGGATGTATTACGCCCGGTTGATCGCTTGACGGAGACGGATCGCCAGAAACACGGTACATGCCATGTTGAACACAGGCAACAGCACCCACCACCCTCGATGCAGGGCGATGCTCCCCATGGTGTCCGCGAACCAGCCAATCACGGCCATGACGGAGAGGGAACGGGCGTAGAACTTGATGTCCTTGGTCTTGTCGCTCATGGTCTACTTCTTCCCCACCACGAAGTTCCGAGTCAGGATGGCTGCATCATCCTCGCCCTTCCAGTAGGGCTGGATCTGTGTGCGGCGGCGTTGCAATGACCCTGGACCATACGCCTGCATCCTCCAGTGGCCACGGACCAACAGCCGGTCGGCCAGCTTCCAGGTAGCGCGGGCGTCGGCGTCCTTGTCGGCCAGTCCCATGGCCCTCGCGGCGTCTTTCAGAGCGACGGGGAGGTGGATGTCCCGACCGACCACGTACGTCTCGGTCTTGCTCAATCCCTTGGAGGGCTTCCTCTGGACCGTAGGACCGGACCAGTTGGGTTTGCCGGTCTGGGTGTCCGACCCGTCCAGCCACAGGCACAGGTTGGCGAGCACCCTGCACACGAGTCCGATGGTGTACTTGGACTTGTCGTTCTTCCAGTCGGACATGACGCCGATGGGACTGAAGTCCGGGTTCACCCAGTCTCGGAACGACCGTCGGGGATCATCCAACGGGAACGTGCGGACCAGCCCATGGGCATCATCACCTTCGGCGTTCACCACCAGATGCGGCCCGTAGTTGAACTCGCGTTCCAGGGCGCGGATCTGATCCACGGGGGCTCGGTCCATGAGTGCCTCGGAGATCCGGTCCATCACCTCTCCCCACTGTTCCTTGGGGAGGCGTGGGAGCTCCGTGACATGGACCCATACGTCACGGACCTGACGCTCCTGGGAGTTCCCGTCAATGAACACCAGAGGATGCTGGGTGGGCAGACGGACGAAGAAGGCCGGGAACGGCAGCGCCATGTCCCCCACGGTGAGGTTGGTGACATCGGTCAGCATGAACGACTCCACCGCGCTTGTCGTCAACTGGAACGTGGGGGAGCCCAGCGTGTACCAATGCACCATGCCCTCCCCCATCAACCCGTTGTTCATGGGGTTCTCTTCGTGCCCCAGGGTCACCGAGTTCGTGATGGCCGTACCGAACAGGGAGGCACTCAGGTACCCGGCGGGACGGTCCCCCAGGTCAGGGATGAGCCGTTGCTGGATCAGGCTCTCCCACAGGCGCTTCATCGCAAGAGCGCCGAGACGGTTCTCCTGCGTCGTACGGGTTGGCATGGTCCCGTTACGCCAGATGGCTACTCAGGGACTGGATGAAACGAGAGCCATCAGGGACAACCCCAACAGCCTTCCCCGCACCACATCCCTGGATTGCTCGGTGTCCAGGGTGACAGTGGCATCGGGGCACACGGTCAGGCGGTATGCCTCCCGCTGCACGGCGTCCGTAGGACGTACCACCTCACCGCGCTTGGTGAGACGCCTGTCAAGTTCTGCATCCGAGGCATCGAGCACGGCCAGCATCACGGGGGCCGGGAGGGTGTGCTTCTCCATCGTCACCAACAGGTTGAGGCGCATCCTGAGGTTTGGATCCGCCACTGTGTGGGAAAACGTGGACGTGGAGTGGTACCAGCGATCGGACACCACCACCGTGTCCGTGCCCCCGTACAGGTCCACCAGCTTGGAACGCTCACTGGCGTAGTGACTCACCCGCGTCCAGGGGCTGCAACCCTTGGGAGGCGGCGGGTGATGGAACTCCACGGTGGTGTGTCCGAGCTCACGAAGGGCGCTGGCCAGAGACTCCGTGTGGGTGGAAGTACCCGTGCCGTCGCAGCCCTCGATCACGATGAGTTTCATTGGGGCACCTTGAAGTTCTCTCACCGTACGGAACGTCAGAGGCCCAAACGCGAAAACGCCGGGCAACCCCAATCAGGGTTGCCCGGCGTTCGCTCTTGGTCACCGCTGGTGTTGCTCCTGGGTTGCGGTGTGCCGCCCGACCCACACTCCGAGAGCCGTGGCCCCCAGCACGCTCAGGATCACGGCCACGACCACAGCCGTGAAACATCCCCCGACCACTCGCCCTGCTTCTTCACCTGACAGCATGATGGCACCTCAGAGGGTCTGTTGGACGATGCCGGTCTTGGCGATGCGGACGCCCTTGAACCCGCACGCCTTGAGGAACGCCCGGACGTGTGCCGGGTCTGGCCCGAACACTACCCAGTCGTTGACCCCCACCGAGGCGTACTCGCTGGAGTTGATGACGTGGACCTTCTCCCCGTTGGGGCCCTGGTAGGTCTCGGGGTACAGGGAGCCCTTGTACGGGTTGCCGCGCCCGCGGTGGATGCGCCACCCGTTGAGCACGTAGCCCGCATCGGTGCTGTGCTTGGCCTTGCGGTCGTCCGCCTCGCACACGGTCTCGTTGTGCTCCGCGAACAGGGTGACCTTGCCCACCCGTGCGACGTTGACCTCGTTGGAGGCGTAGGTGTGGAGGCTCACGACTCGGCCTTGTCCTTGAAGGGCATGTCGATGGTGAGCTCGGTGATGGGGAACGGGTCCCTGTCGGTGGCGTTCGAGGTCACCACCACGGAGAGCACGATCTCCACGAGGTTGCCGGGCTCGCGGGTGACGTGGCGCGTCCCCGCGTAGAGGTCGGCCACCGTCTTGGCGATGGTGTCGGGGAGCATCTTCATGTCCTCGCCCCTCAGGACGATGGAGCCGCGGGTGCCGTCGG
>ERZ724522.940-NODE-940-length-16948-cov-70.816906_pt1 | contig 16948 bp, 24 predicted proteins | sample MGYA00376055_ERZ724522 | MGnify/ENA primary metagenome ERZ724522 (study PRJEB28724, sample SAMN07190884) | wastewater metagenome | isolation source: effluent of sewage treatment plant in Hong Hong | place: Hong Kong | collected 2016-03-17 ... | reverse complement strand
ATTACTTATGCAATAGTTATAGGTACATTCAGAATTATGTTTGGAATTAAAACGCCAAATTATACTTGTGATGCAGGATGTTAGCCTTGCACATAACTACTCGCTAACATTACGTTATTGAATGTCAAATGAATACACAAACAGAAGTACAAAATATTGTACATTTTAAAGAGAGGTTTAAACACTATGCTGTTAGCCTCTGATATATTAGGAATAAGTATTAATTTAAACTTTGAAATAGAATGAAAACATACACTACAACAACCTTACAAGCCTCAGTTAATTGGTGGGATAACTTTAACATGGATTTATATTTACGAATTTTAGAAATAAGAAATAATGAAATACTTGTATGAAAAAATAATAGAGTTACTTTACTCTAAAGGTGTGATTAAGTCAATGCACGAATGCCGCTTTACTACACATGAAAGGGAGTTAATTAATATGTGCTTAACTATCTATCAAATGGGCAGAGATTCCGTTAATCCAGAAGTTGTAGAAACATCAATGAGTTTAAGCGACCAAAGATTGATTGATAAAATTAGACTACTAGAAATAGAAGCTATGCAGCCTAATGCCTCATCTAAGTTACTTTGGGATTTAATGTATTACACTAAACAACTATGCAACAAATAGAGAGATTAGTAACGTGTGGCGTTATTATTATTTTAGTAGTTTTGAACTTTGTGATGATTTATAAACTAGCTACACTTGAAGATAAGTTAAAACAAAAAGAGTATCAAATTAAAGTTAGGGAAACAAGAGCCAATCAAAAAGTGAGAGAGGCTGACCTGGTAATTAAAGATAATACTATTTATTTAGAGGATATTACTCCATAGGTAAAATCATAACCTATTTTTTTAATACATAAACAACAAGTAAACCAATGAATAAAATTAGAAAAAGCCATTTGTTTGAATCCCAAAAATTAGTATTATAGTTGGTTGTTGACACGGGTACTTTTTTAGTTATTACTTTGATTATAGTATCACATTTACCTTGAAGATATATAGTACTATCCTTTGTGTTATAAAAGTATTTTACAGTTAAGTTATTCTGTTTTAATACTACTGTATCTTTAGTGTGTTTAAATAAAGTATCTTTAATAGTTCGTTCAGTTGTTATGGTATCATGCAAGGTTAATGTATCTACCTTTGTAGTAAAGCCACATTTAGACTTTACTTTATTCATGTGATAATTACAACCACATGAAGCCATGAATAGGCTAATTATTATGAGGTGTTTCATTTCCAATAGGTTTAATTTCTGATACATACCCGCCAATAGCAGGTAGTAATACAACTAATAATTTAATCCAATCATTAACACTTGTAACTCTAAAAGCATCGAAATCAATCAATACTAATGCGCTTGTTAAGGTGGTTAATACACCTAATAATGTTGCTAGTTTACTTCTCATATTTTTATTTCTTTTATATTAAGGACTTACAAGCCTTACGGGGCTATGCCTTTATTTTACCATGTTTTCCAACCTCTTAACTCAAAGTGAGGTAAGTCTAAGAACTTCCAATCCGCTCCACATTCAACTACGCTACTAAATTGTTTTATACACGCTGCAAAGTTTTTAAATAACTTTTGATTCCAATCTAATTTTTTAGTGATAGGATTAATGAAACCAATATCAAAAGCAAACGAAGGATTATAATTGTGTGCGCTTTGACCTGCTTTGGCTTGGGTTACGATTTTACCTGCTTTAGTTCTACCTTTAGCATATAACTCTGTTTGCTCTTCATTGCTTCTAAACGTACAAGTTAAAAACGGTTGAGGGTCATTTGGGTATAATTCTTTATACCTTGCACACGCTAAGTCATAAGCCTGAACTAAGATGTGATGTAAATCTTTTTTATCTCTTGAAGCCATTATTTATAGTGTTCTAAACGTTGTACTCTAATATCTATTTGCTCAACATCCTCTTTTAAATTTTGATGGTCATTAACTAATACTTTAAAATCTCTCTCCATGTTGTTTAAAGACTTTGCCATGTCTTCCATTCTGTTTACGCCTTTGTTTAAAATCCAAACTACACATCCAAAGAATATGCTAAGTAATATTCCTACAAACCATAGAATAAATATAGTTTCATTGCTAGTTAATTGCATCATTATATGTTTCTTTTTTTAATTCAACACTTGCTTCTTCTTTTTGTTTTTCTAAAATTGTTTTGTTTACTAAATCAATATTGTGTCTTAATTGTTCAATTTGAGTAATGAAGTCATAAGCCATTGCTTTTAATTCTGTAATTGTTTTAGTGTTTAAATCTATCTGCATAATTTATTTTTTTTTTGCTAAGTTAGTAAATTTTAAAGTATCAATGTTTATTTGTTTTCTTTTTTTAAAATCTCTTACAGTTATTAAAAAGGGTATGCTTGTAAAACTTCCCCACATTGTTGTATATAAATCTTCTTTACTAAATGTTCCTCTTTGCAAATGTTTATCCCACCAGTATTCTTTTAACACTCCTGCCCCTACACCACTTGTAAAGCCAATAGCTAAACTTAATTTATTGTTATCTGTTAACTCATATACTAATGCTGATGTACCTACACTTATTCCTAAACCAGCATAATAGTGTTTAGTATCATCTTTAATTCGTTGACCTTTTGCGATACTTGCAATTAAAAGTAGTGTTATAATGTTTTTCATATTGTAAATAAACAAAATTTTAAGTAGTTACAGCTTTTATAATTGAGAAATTAAATACTGGTTGTTCGGTTGTTGTTCCACCTGTTGTGGCAAAGGTTATTTGAAAAGAACCAGCAGCAACATTAGTGACAAATATTTGATATAAGTTCGTCCCAGTACCTTGATTAACAATTATAACATCTGTTGCAGTCACACTACTGTTAGTTACTGTAAATGATTGCCAAGTGGTTGTACCAGCAGCACTAACTAAAGTAATTGCCCCACATACGTTATTTATTGTTACGCCTGTAGTTCGTGAGGTTATTTGTGTTACTGTTGAGCCTGCACCTACGAAGTATCCAACACCTCCGCTTGGTGAGCTACTTACTAAACTACCTTGGCATAATAAATTGCCATTAGTTCCTAAAGACCAATTATTAGTTATAGTAGCATTAGTTCCTGCTGTTGCTGCTTCTACAAATAAACCGTATGAATTAGTTATAGTAGATGCACTTGCAAAAGCTGCTGTGTTAGCTGTAAAGTAGTTCCAGCGCTGATTAGTGATTGCTCCAGCAGCCCAAGTTTTAGAAGCTCCGTTAACTTTAAAGTTTGATATTTCAGTAGAGGCTGTCTGGCTTGTATTAGTCGATGCGTTAAATGTGAAGTTTGTTTGTGCGCCAGTTGTTGCATTTGGTGTAAATATAAAATTTCCAGCACTATATTGATATAAAGCACCTCCACCTAATGCTATATAAACAGAACCAGCAGAATTTGGAGCATTAATAACAGCGTTTGTTCCATCACCCCTTAATGTATAGTTACTAACAGACGGTGTTGCTACATTACCATAAATAGCCCATTGTGAAGTAGCCCCAACCAAAGACCCAAAACTCATATAAGCAGTATCTTGACCTATTGTTAAAATCCTTAAATTAGTAGGACTTGCATAGTTTCCTATACTTACCTGACCCGAGTTAAATATTTGTGCTGCTGTTGTAGCTCCGTTGTTACCTACTAAAAATTGGTGTGCTGCTACTGTACTTGTTCCTACCCCTGTTGTTCCTTTGTATTGAATAGTAGAACCTACCGCAGAACCTCCAATTATTAAAGGAGTTTTAATATCAGTTGTAAAAGTTGGCGAATTACTTAATACAACTGTTGTGCCTGTGCCTGTTACTAAATATTCTCCTAATACACCACCGTTATTATAAAGTATTCGTGTGTTTGTTCCGCTTCCTATTGCAGTAGAACCAACGGTTAAACCTGTTAAATAGCTTCCTATTGGTTGATAGGTTAAAGCTGCATTAGCAATAGTTAAATAAGGGCTTAAAGCTGAACTTGTAATATATCCGCTATCATTCGTAAATGAACTTACATTAGTTGGAAAGGTTGCGTAAGTTCCATCACCTCTAGTGTATTGACTTGTTAGACCCGTGAATGCGTAACCAGAACCGCCATAAAGAGGTAACGATGATAATGTCGTTATTCCATCTCCGAATCCGTATCTACCATCGCTCAAATAAATTGGCTCACCATTAGATAATATTTTCGTTGGATTTGATGTTATGTAACTGTATGGTTTTACATCATATATTAATTCTACTACTGCCATATTTAGCTTAATGATTGTGTTATTGTTGTTGGTGCTGTTCCTAATGTTTGAATAATCTGTTGTAATTGTTCTACTTGGTAACTTTGCCCTCCTACTAAAGTAGCTATAACAGTTCCATTTTGATTAATGATGTTTACTACTTTACTACTTGAGTAATTAGGCGCACCGCTTATAGGTAATGCGCACACGTCCATTTCATTTTGTTGAGTTAGTTCTAAATCAAAAAAGTGTCCGCTTACTTCGTGGTCGAACTTTTCTGTGAAGTCTTCTAATGTTGCATTTTTATTAACTAGAAAATCATTAAAAGTAGGACTATTAAAATAAGTAATACAATCTTTACACATTTCTCTTGTATCACTTAATACGCCTAGTTCTATTGATTCATCTTTAGTTACTCTGTCAAAGAATCCAATCTGAAAAGAGAATGTATCTAATTTACTTGTTAATCTAGACTGTTTGAGAGTACATAACATAACAGGAAATTTATCTCCTTTCTTTGCTGCATACTCCCAAATATCTCCGAAAAAGAAGTCATTAACTCTATAATCTAAAGTTGCAAAATTGCTTATTAAAGATACTATTTGATTTAATGTTAGCATTTAAAATGTGTTTCTATTCCACCAATCTCTTTGCTGAATATCAAAGTCATGAAATTGACTAGGGAATATAAAAGGGCTATCATAAGCCGTCCCTGTCGGGGTATCTTCATGACCTGTATTTGTTGAGTATTCGGGATATAAGGTTAAATTATTTTCAATATATTTAATTATATTTTGTCCGTATTGTTCAGCGTAGTTAAGCCACTTATCTGTGATTCCTTCTAATGCTTCTGCGCTTATAGGACTACTGTTATCGGAGTTCTTTTCCATTACTCCTTTATTCATGTATCTATACTTAATCACATCGCCACTATGAGCCACTATCATCCAACATAAGTAATCAGTTATATAATTATCGATTAATGTTTTATAATTAGCAGGAATAGGCGTAGAAGAATTAATTAAATTATCTACATCGGTTTGTAGTTTTTTAAACAAGTCCGTACCAATTAATTTTTGTAAATACAAATCTTGTACAACCTCAACAACTGGCTTAATCATTTCCCAATCTACATTATCATTTATAATAGACTTAGATTGTAGTGTAGCTTGTGATATTAATAATGTTTTCATCCTCTTTTAATTTTAGTTCTACCAATCCAAGCGTGTCGGCATTTAACATCCGTAAAACTTCCGTTATTCCAAAAACCACCAGAATAAACAAAAGCATTATCCCCAAACTCGTTTTTAATTCTTTCAATTTGTTTTAAGGTTAGTGCTTTTTTATTTTCAGAATGAAGTTTATACATATCTTTGCAGAATTGTCTTGTAGTCGGAAGTATAACAGAACCGCTTACACCGTCTCTTAAATCGTAGTAATACTCTGTGTAGATTTCACTTGGTGATTTGGTTTTTTTATTAATTGCTTTTTCACTTACTCCAAATCCATTTGTTGAACTTTCTAATAATTTCTTACTTACTAACCATTCTATTTGCTCCTGAACTGTTTGAACTTCTACATTAAACATTTGACTCATCTCTTCCGCTGTTACCTCTGGATTGCCTTTAAATTGGTTTAAAATAGCGTTCCTTAATTGATTAAGTGTTAAAGCCTGTCCTGCTAATCTTACTTGACTACTTAGCTTAACACTAGTTTCTGATACGGTTTCAATTTCTAAAACTTCGTCATCTTCGTTAACATCATGAGCGTATTGATACGCTAACTTAACGAATAGGTTATCCTTAGAATCCCCAAGTTGCACATTACAACCACATCCACGATTTGAGACTGATTGTTGCACATGGCTTGTATCTTGTCCCTCATCGGCTTTTTTGATAAATTCTTTTGCTTGCTCATCTGTTAATCCGTATGCTTTTAATAATATAATTGTTTGTGCTAAGTTTTGTGATTTGTCTGGGTTATGAAAATTATCCACTATCTTAAACATACGGTTTAAATCTCGCATATTTAATTTACTTACAAAGTCATTTCCTAAACCTAACTCTTGCTGTGGTATAACTTCTGTTTTTAAACCTATTAACGACCTTATCTCATCCTTACTCATTGACTCTAGAACTTTATTAGCGACTAAAGGACTTAATGAATTAATACTTTCAGTTGTACTTGATTGCACTTTAGATTTAGACAAATCTTCTAAATTAGCGTTGTATTTTTCGTTTATCAATCCTCTAATCTCATCACGACTAAGTGCCGTTGACATTAAAGCATCATTGAGTTCTATCGATTCTCCTATCCAATCTAATTGTTTTACTTTTAATTGACCCTTTACGTTTATACCTGTTTTCATTTCAAACAAGGTTTCAATCAATCTTAAATTAGTGTTTTGTCTAGGTGTTGCCCATTTTTTAATGTAAAGTTCGTGAGCGTTTTTAAGTTCGTCTTTATTGGTTTGCCCTAACTTCCCATCAACTGCTAATCCTGCTAATGCTGGGTTAATTTCATGAGCTACGATTAGTTTTTCTTTTAATGCTTGAGTTACTGTTTCGTATTGCTTGTCTAAGTTGTCGCCTCCAAAACTTGCTATCTCTGCACCCTTTTGACCATTCCTAGCAAACAAAACTAAAGCACCTTTATCAGCTTCTTCTCCACCCTCTGCAATTAATCCTTTAGATATATTTGCTTTCTTTTCAGATGTTGGATTATCGTCATAAATAGTTATTACAGCAGACTTGTCAAATTTAGTTTGAACTAATGTATTAAAGTAAGTTGATATTCTTACAAGTGTATCAATATCTACTAAAGCACTATGGTAAGGAGGTCTCCCGTAAATTCCTTTTAATAAGTTATCCGTAGGAAAATAATCTTTGATAACCATTATACCTACTTTCTTACTTCCTTTCTTATAAGGCGTGTAAAGCGTTCTTGGGTACTCAAATTCGTTACCTTGCCAGTTATCTGAATAAGTGTATAGTGTTTCACATTTAGAAGCTCTTAAATTTCCATAAGGTATATGATAAAAGAATAAAGGTTGCCCCATTAAGTTAGGAACTATTTTAATAGCTCTTGCTCCATACATTTCTTGGTCGTAGTCTAATTTCTTTTTTAATTCAAACCAACTTTCTTTTGGGTTAGCAACTTCACAAAACTTCATTAAGTCTACATTCTCACTTTCTAATCCTAATCCACTTAGATATTTAGCCTTAGTGTTTAGTATAGCTCCGTGTTCTGCTTGGTTATCTGCAAGCCCTACTAAGTAAGAGTTGTAATCATTCTTTTTACCCCACCTAATAAAGTTCTTAAATTTATCTTCCTTTACTTCAAGTCGATAAACCTGAGCTAGTTTAATGCTTTCTATTTCTGTTTTTTTGCTACCCATTGTAAACGTTTTGAGTTTTAGTATAACCGTCGTAAGCCTTTTGTGTTGGAACTACCGTGGCTATTACTCTTAATATTTTAGATTCAACTTTTGTTAATCCTGTCGGGTCTAAGTTAGTACTACCATTCGCTTGTTCATAAATGTTCACAATGTAAAATCCCTCATCTAAATTAACTTGACTTGATAATGGTATAGTAGTACTCCCTTCGTCAATAGTACACAAGTTATGCTTTACTTTATTGGTTGAGAAATCAACTCCTATACAGTAAGTTTTAGATTTATTGTCGTCTTTTATAAACTCAAATAAATAGTAAGGATTAACTAACACCCCAGCTTCAAAGCCTGAGAAGTCTAAATAGTTTGTTGTATCTTTGTAAATTATCATTTATAAAAAAAGCCACTACATTATGTAGTAGCTTTACTTTTTTTGTTTAAACCTTAATTACTATGGTGCTGCTATTAACTGAGCAGCAATTAATGAAGAGTCAACTTCTAACATTCTAGTAGCTGACTTACCAACTAAACTCACAATGTTACCGCTAAAGTCTTCAAAGTTTTTACCAAACGCTGTTTGAATTTCTGTTACATCTAAACCTCCGTCTAAACCTGCAATCCAATATGTACCGTTTTTTCGTTCAATAATAGCGATTAAGTAATTCTTCATTAACAAGTCTAACTCATTACGCTGAACAGTTGTAAATCCGTTTATTGTAAATGTTATAGTCGGAGTGTAAATGTTAATCTTTGTTTCTGCATTTCCAGTTGCGTTATCAGAAGCCTCAGCCATTTGTCTGTCAAGGTTGTAAGCTCTGAATAACTTACTTGTAGCTAAAACCAAAGTAGTTACTACGTTTGCAGTTAAAGCAAATTTAGCAACGTTTGTTTGGTCTAAGTTTGCGTACTCAGTAAATAATATTCTCTTAATACCAGAGATATTATCTTTACAAGAATCGTACGTTATATTTGTTGTTAGTGCACAAGGCATATTTATAAATTTTTAAAAGGGAGCTGTTACACTCCCTAAGTTATTAACCTCCGTAAAGTACCCCTTTGTTTGCATCTGCAATGTGAGCTTGAATAGTGTATATTGCTCTGATGAACTTAACATCACTATCTGCTGATTTCTTACCGATTTCAATTTTAGAAATATCAGCATGAGAATCACTATTCCACATTACTCTTGAAGCTCTGTTAGCATAAGCTAAAGTAGCTAAAGGAACAGGAACAAACACTAACTCAACACCGTTATAAAATACTCTACTAGTTGCAAAAGTATCGCCACTAATAACAAAATTAATTTGTTGAGCTGCACCCACTGTATTATTAGCGTTGTAAATTAATTGCTTCCAAGTTAACGGACAGTAGATGAATACTGGGTCGTTCGGGTCTTGTAGCATTTCTTCTGGCAATGCTGCGTAAATTTTACCTACCTCAGTAGCAATATTTAGACTAGTTACAGTTGTTCCAGTTACTTTGATATAAGCACCTAAAGCACCATTGTCGTATAACGCCTTAGTAAAAATACCATCTACTAAACCAGCTGTTAAAGTACCAACTGCTGTTTGTGTTGCTGCTGTAATTGAACCTTGACCAGCACCTGGTGATAAACCTGCGATAGCTGTTTTAGTTGCTGAAGTGATACCGCCCCAAAATAATCTTTCAGCATCAGCAGAAATCTTAGGAGCAAACATACCTAATACTTTTGTATTAAATTCGTTTGATTCAATTTCCCAAGCACCTTTCTTCATGCTTTGGTTGAAACGACCAGCACGAATAGCCTCTTCTAAAAACTCTTCTTTGTACTCTAACTTCGTCAAGCTAACTACTCTATCAACTAAAGTAATTGAACCAGATGCAGATAAAGCATTACCTGTATAGGCTTGAGCTGTTGCAGATACTGAGCTTGTTGTAATAATTGTACCTTCTTTCATGTCATCATTGAAAGTAATCCAATTACTAGCAATGGTTTTATTTTCATGAAAAATCTCTTGTAAAACTGGTACTAAATTAGGTCCCTTAATGGTTGATTGACCTGTATATGCTACTGACATTGTTTATTTGTTTTTTATGATTTCTAATTCGTTAATTATGTGGTTAACCTCTGATTCACTTAACCCACCACTTGTTAAGTATTCTTTCATGTTTACTCCGCTTGGTACTGTATTAAGCCAATCGTTATATGATAGGTTTGGAGTAAATGGGTTTACAAATTCTATTTCTTCTTTTTTCTTTGCCATGTTATAAACCTTTGTTGTATCTGTATCTTTCAGCAGGTGTCATATCTTCATAAGACTTGCTTAATTTTACTTGCTTTTCTTCAACTGGAGTATTAGCCAATTTATCAAAAGCACTTAATAAAACCGTTACTGATTCTTTAACTCTTTTCAATTCTGCTTTTAAAGATTCGTTTTCTTTTTCTACTGCGCTAAGTTTAACTTCAACATCTGTAACTTTACTCATTGTTACTGATTGCATTTGAGCCTCAGCTGCTTTCTTTTTTTCTTCTTCCGCTTTCTTTGCTTTGTCTTCTGCACTCATTTCAGTTTCTTCAACTTTTTTAGGCTCTACGCTTGTAATAACACCGTTTACAGTTGTTACTAAAGTGATTGAACCATCTGTGTTTACTACTTCATGAGTTGCATTTGGGGCAAGTACTTTGTCAGTTTCAGAAACTACATATACTTTTGAGTTTGGAGCAACTTCTCCATCTATTTCAATCTTTGTGCCATCGGCTAACATTGCCTCACTCATTTTAATTGAGTGCTTTTCGATTTCAGCTTTTAATTGTAGCTTCAAATCATTTGGCAAAATTTTATTAATTGCTTTCGCTAAAATATTATCCATCATACTAATAACGTCTAAAAAATTAATTTGTAACACTGTCATTTAAAATTTTTATCTCATCTTCTGTCAACTCTACATCTTCTTCAATCTCTAAATCATAGAATCCATCAATACTCCAGCCATTTATCTTACCTGCTTTTATATCGCTCATTAGTTTCTCATCTATTACCTTAGCAGTAAAGAATAAAGTTCCAATGGGCAAATTTTCAAAGTTTTTTACTTGAGTTACTCTGTTAGGGTGTGTAATAAATTTCTCCATTACAATAGCTCCGTTAATTAATTTCTCTGAGTGATTTATATCTACGTTTTGGTCTTTTTGCTCTGCACTCATCTTAATTAATGATTGTTCTATTGTTTCTTTGTCAAATGAGATATAGTATTTAATCCCTTTGTGAACTCTTGGTATTAGCATATCGGGAACTAGCGCTGGTGCAATAACTATGTTTTTTTCTTCATCTAAAACTTCCATTTTAATATGGTTAATTTCTTCTTCCATTTTAATATAGTTAATCTCAATTGCTGGGGTTTCAACCATTGACAGGATATTCAATCCGTTTTCTTTTGTTTTTATTTTGGCTTTATAAATGCCATTCTCTACTAGTTTAGTCATAATTAAAAAGTTGTATTATTTATTCTTTGTTGTTGTTGTTTTTGTTTATCGGTCATTTTTGATTCCGTTACCTCAGCTTCTACTTTAACGCTAGTATTTACGTTTATAGGTCTGCCATTCTCATCTAGTCTTGTTAATGGTTGATTAGCTGATGGGTTAATGTTTGGTGCAATAGAATTAAATTGTGGAGCGTTTCCGCTTACTGCTGGTGTGCCTGTAGTCGCATTTCCTGCATTACCTTTACTTTCATAAGTCATGCCGTCTATCTTAGCGATTGTTAAACCAGTTGCTGCTACTATACTAGCAGCGTTGGTCGCCCTTGCTATTGTTGCAATCGGTTCTGGTAAAAGGCTCTTCGCAGTTAAAGCAGTTAAAACACCCTGCGCTCCACTAATTAAAGCCTGTCCTATTTGTATTTTTTTGTTTAAATCAAATTGTTTCTTCCTAACTTTTTCCTCATCATCAAATCCTTTTTTATTGTTGTTTAATTTTACCTGTAATGCAAAATCATTTAAAGCGTTTAATCCATTTGTAAAGTTTTGAGCGTCTGTTAATGATTCATTAGCCCTTGCTATTCTTTCTTGTTTTTCTTTTTCTTCTGCTGCAATTCTTTCTTTCCTTAGCCTTTCTTCTTCATTCCAAGCATCTATTTTTTCTTGATTTTTTTCTTTTTCTGCTTTACGTTCTAATTCAACAAGTTCGTCTAAGTGTTTTTGTCTATTAGCTGCTTCTAACTTATCAGCTTCTTTTTGTTTTTGGTCTCTCCAAGTTCTAATCTCTTCCTCTTTTTCTTGTTCTTTCCAAGCCTCTGCAAATAAATCATCCTGTTGTTTTTTATTTTCTGCTTTTCGTTTTGCAAAATCTTCTTTTCGTTTTTGTTCTTCTTGTAATCTTATTACTTCAATTTGATTAGCTGATTTTTTAATAGTATCTAATTGACCTGTTAAAAGTTTCTTCTGCTCTTCATCTAATTGACCACCTGCCCTTACATAGGCTATGGTTTGCTCAACTAGTTTCTTATTGGTTTCTATTATAGCTTGTTGTTTTGCTATCTCTAAGTCAACTGCACTTTTACCACTTGCTTTGGCTCGTTCAATTAATAAATCATAACCCTCTGTTTGTCTTTTTAATGCTTCGTTCGCTTTGTCTGCATTTGTTTTTAACGCTTCACCTTGTTTGTCTAAAGCACTATTTGTTAATCCTAAAGCATCTGTAACAGCGTATATCTCCTCTTTAAGTTTATTCATTATCCATGAAACACCTTGTAAAGACTTTGCTATTATACCCGTTCCTTTGCTTAGTTCGTCAAAGTTTTCAATTAAATATCTTACACCCTCAATAATTAAAAATATAGGTATAGCTTTCATAGCTGTACCTAAAGCACTAAAACCAATCTTTAATTTATCAGTATCAAAGTTTTGAAATCCTTCTCTTAGTAATCCTACTGAACTATTTAAACGTTCTACGCCAGTACCTTTTAAAGATACTGAACTGTCTTTTAAGTCTTCTAGTTTGTCTTGTAAGTTAGCTACTTGTTGAGCAGCCGCCTTATATTCCTTACTACCCTCGCCAAACGCTTCCGCTGCTTGAGCCTGTGCATTCTTAGCCTCTTTAAGTTCATTCTTTAATTTTTTAAACCCATCCGTTGCAGGTTCTACGCCTTTGTCTAAAGCCTCAACTAACTTGTTTTGTAATTTGTCTATTTGGGTAGCAGCGTTCTTAAACTCTTCACTTCCAAATGTGGAGTTGTCCATAATGTCCTGTAACTCACTAATGGCTTCTTTAGCTTCATTGATTGAGTTAATAGATTTAGTTACTCCGTTTATTTCTATTTCAAAAGAGACCTTCTCCATTTTTTATTATGTTGTTTTGCTTCGTGTTTCATTATTGCTTTAATCATTTTGTTTAAGTCTTCGTTGTTCTCTTGATACAAACAAAGAATGTAGTAAAGACCTATGAAGCCGTTATAAATTTCTGTTATCATAGTTGAGCTGTTGTTAATGCTTTAATTTGTTTTATAAGTGTTTCCATGTCCGCTAATATTTTACCTGCCTCGCCTGTTGTATAGCTACCAGGTAATGTTGTACTCCAAGGGTCTCCTGCGCTAGCTGCTCCGTTTAGTTTTGCTCCCATTGTACCTGCTACATTTAAACTAGCTGCTACGCTCATCCAAACGGCTTGTGCTATGTCATCCGCTGAGGGTTGTGCTCCTATGTTTGTAGTGCCTCCAATAAATCCACGCCCTGTTATTACTCCGCTTGTAGTTATGGTTATGGTAGCAGTTCCGTTTATATTAGCTAATAAGTCACCTGTTGCAGTTGTAGTTACTGTTATGGTTAAAGTAGCATTCATATAACCATCTCCTAAAATATTTGAACTGGTTGTTGGTTGAGTTGTAATACGTCCAGAAATACCGCCGTCAATTAAAGGAATTAAAACCGCTGTGCCTGCTCTGTAACCTGTAGCCCATGAAGTAGTAACGTGGACTTGATTATTAAAATGGACTTGAATATATTTAGAATGATTATTAAAATAAGGGTTTGAACCTCCTGTATTAGAAAGCCCAGACCCGAATTTTGACCTTTGATAGTGTAGTGAATTAGAGTAAATTGCCATTTTGTAAAATATAATTTAAAACGTTTATTAATTCTATTAGCTCTTCATTTGTGCAGAGCCTTAATTCTCTTCCATCATCAAACATAATAGTTGTGCCAGTGTTTAAATTTTGGCTGCTAACCACTTCACTATCGTTTATTTTTAATCCCATACCGTTTGGATTGTTCCACTAAATACTGAACTTGAAGCCATTGCACCACCTGCAACACCTATTAAACCTAAACAAGCGTTATCTTCTATTTTTGTAAACGAAGGAATCTGAGATACATAGTCAACCATAACACCCGTATTAATAGCGTATAAATCAATTTCAGCTAATACCTTAACTAATACCATTGCTACCGTTCCAGTTGTACCAGTTGCTAAAGTGTAAGAGTCTATTCTCCTAACCCCCGTGTCTGTTCCTGCTAATGGCAAAAATGGCGAACCGTTATTTAAAAATAAAGTACTAATATGCGCAGAAGCTACAGGACTTGTTAAAGCTAAACCAACATTTGAACCCGTACCACCTTGGTCTGTATAAGTTAATGTTAAAGCTGGTTGTGTTGCTCCTAAAGCTGTTTGAACTGCAACCATAGCCATAACGCCCTCCCCATTTGTGTAACGAGGTAAAGTTGCCGTGTTGTTTAAAGTTGTTGCTGTTCCTGTTACTACACATGAAGGATAGTAAAGTAAGTAATCAACTAAATAAAACGTTGCTGGTACTAGCGTTGACGTAGGGCTTTGAATTTTTAAACTTACTAAGTTTTTAGTATCAGGTGACACCGCTGCTGTCCCTACATTAAAAGCCCCTTGCGTTGCTCCTGTCATTTGTGTTGCTACTCCTGCCGTTCCGCTAAACGCTCCCGCTGCTGGTATTCCGTTTGATGTAAAAAATTCATGCCATCTGCCTGCTGCACTTGCTGCACCGTTTACGGTTGTTTTTTGAAACACACCTTTGTTTGCTTGACCTGCACTAAATGCAGCCATCATGCTATCTAATCCATTTATTGCCATAATTAATCTTCGTTTACGTTTAATGCTCCTGCGATAATTCGAGGGGCTATGTTATTATTTACTACTAAAGAACTTGAAAGCGAACCCTTATAAAGAATTACAGAAGCTCCTGCACTTTCTTTACAGATACTCCAATGTGTTATTGTTTCAGGTGTTCCTCCTGTTGCTGTTCCAAAAACAATGTCCGCTGCATTAGTTACGTTGTTTGCTGTTACTGTCCATCCTGCTCCACTTCTTGCAACAGCTACACGAGAATAACCAGTATAAGCTGCTTCTGCTGTTGTTGCTGTTCCTGCTTCGCCTGGGTCTGCTGTGTGTAATACAACGTAAAGACTTCCTGTTGTTACTGAATTTTGTAAGCCACCTGCATCCCCGATGTTGGCTATGTCTGTATTATTGAATATCAATAATAATAGTTCGTTCTCGAACGTGTTTGATTTACTCATAGTTTATGTATATATTGTTGTTGTTAAATTGCCTCCTGAATATGTAAATGTTTTAGTTAGTTCAATGCCTCCAGGTGTATCTCCGCTTAAAACAATACTTGTTAAGTCTGAACCTGTATAGTTAAATGTTTTTGTTATTGTTAATCCAGGTGCTGTATAATCTATACTATCTAATGTACTTCCCGTATAATTATAGACTGCATCCCAAGACTTAATATTTTGGTTTACTGTTTCAAAAGACTCAGCTAATCCGCCACCAGCACTTGTAGAACCGTCGCTAACATAAAAATTAATTCCATCTGGTATTACTTCAACTGTTTGCCCTTGACCTGTTAGTGAATAACTTGAAGCGAAATTAACCTCACCCGTTGCATCATTACTTACTAATATTACTCTGTTAGCTGTGCTGTCTACTTTTGTTATTAAGAATCTGAATCCTGTATCTTCTAAAGTTATGGTTACATCCCCAGCCGTTGCATCCGCTTTTATAATTGTAAAAAATTCTTTAGGTAAAACGCTGTCAGATTCAATAGTTACAAACTTAGTCTTTAAGTTCCCTGCTAATCTCATTCCGCTTGGTGTTGCGGACTCTTCTAAAAAATTTGAAACTGTTGAAGCTATACGACTTGAACCCATTGAACCACTCCCAGTATTGCTAGGGTCTAAACTTACATTTCCGCTTGATACAAAAGGGCTATAATCAATTAGTTTTAATAATTCGCATCTTACTGATTGGTCGCTGTCTGCTCTAAACTCATCTATCTTTGTTAGTATGTAGTAGTGTCCATCGTCAAATATTCTTTTACGATAATTTAATTCTCTTATTCTACGTTCACTTAAATAGTAATACCTTTCTACTACTCTGCTATTCTTGTCGGTTATTTGATTTATAAAAGGCTTCCAATAAACATTATAAAGGTTGTTATCTGTATAAACTAGATTAGGACGTTCCCAATATATTTGTTGAGGGTTATCGAATAAGAAATCAAATGTAGGATTGTAAGGATGGTCTAAGTGCCCTAAGTATGGAAACTTATTGTAAGTTGTTACACCTGCACTATTGCTAAATAATTGCCAAAAGCCTCCGTCCATTGTGATTACTCCGCCCCATAATAAAGACCTTGTATTATGCTTAATTGGTTTTATCACTCCATTATCATAGGTTAGTATCTTAGGAATTATTAATCCGTTTGTTTCGTGCCCTACGCTTACTGTTGGGCTGTAACTTAGTTCGGTTACTTTTTCACCTTTTAAAAAATCGTTGTCTATATCTTCATCCGCTTGTCCGTAAACCTCCCTTGTATCGTCTGTATATTTTTTATTATAGTAGTCACTGTCTTCTTTGGCTTTAAATAAGTAAGTTAGATTTTCTAAACTAGCCATTGGCTTATGTATTTCACCTTTTGCAATATCTCGTATCTCTGTCCAATCTTCTGACTGACTAGTAAACCAATCTTCATAAGGCTCTATTATCATAGTTTTATCAAGTGTTTTACTTTGAGTCATCCACAAATTGAACTCCCTTATAGAATCTATTAAATAATCTTTTTGTTTTTTATTTCTAGGCAATATTTGATTGAAGTCATAAGCAACGCCTGAGCCATCTACTACTTCATTAGACTTTAAACGAACATACAAGTAAGAATCTTTAACTAATACACCTACACTTCCTGATGTCATCGACATACTCCAGTAAATCATTGTATCTGCTAAACTTACTACTATTCGATAGGTTGTACTAGGCGCATCATAAACCTCTGTTGTTATTTGGAACGGTTGTTCTATGTTTAATCCTGTTACTTGAA
>ERZ724522.939-NODE-939-length-16953-cov-5.876139_pt1 | contig 16953 bp, 12 predicted proteins | sample MGYA00376055_ERZ724522 | MGnify/ENA primary metagenome ERZ724522 (study PRJEB28724, sample SAMN07190884) | wastewater metagenome | isolation source: effluent of sewage treatment plant in Hong Hong | place: Hong Kong | collected 2016-03-17 ... | reverse complement strand
TTAGTGATTGCTGAAATCACTTGCATATTCGTGTAGTCGTTATCACCGAAAAACACGGGCGTATCAGGCAGGAAAATATCGTTTATTACCCACGCGCCGTTAGCGTAAATGCGCATGTCTTTATTTTTGAACGTGACGCCTTGTTCTACCTGATATGTTTCACGTGGCGCGAGTTGCAAAAAATCACATTCGTCAACCATGCTTTGCGGCGGGTTTGCGTAACGACTTGGAGACCAGTCGTTGAGCGCAACATCAAGCGCGCGTCGGGTAAGTCTACGGGTGGGCAATGCCATCAGTTACACCTCAAATATAATAGGTTGCGCTCATGTAACACGTTACCGCGCCGCCGCTGTAGGTAGTGCTAAAGTTGAAAGTAACGGTCGAATCGGTATCGACAAGCGCAGAAGTGAAAACAGCCGCCGAAACTTTTGTCGCCATCCCGTCGCCAGTTCTTTCGTTCGGGACAAACGGTAGGCCGTTGATAATTAGTGGCCCGGAAATATTAGTGATATTTGCAACAGCAAAAATTTTCATGAAATTTCCGTCGCGGATAAATCGGCATGTGCCCCAACTTGAAACTGTGCCGCCACTGACAACACCAGGCGACCACGTTCCAGTGCGCGGGTCGCCCTCAGTCAGCAGCACACGGCGCGCGCCGTTAGCATCGTACCCTTGATTGACCACGTTCGTTTGCGGGGTGTAGTTACCGGAGCGCCCGCTGATGACACACGCCACGGTGTCGCTTTGGCATTCTGCGAAACCGGACGCCCATGTCGGCAGTGATGCGTCCAGGTATCGAACAGTGTCAACCTTTCCGAATTTGATCAGGCGCGTAACGTTGCCGGTGAGTGTTTCGTACATATTGACGCGCCGAACCAAAACATCGATACAAGTCCCGGTGCCGTTCGTTCTTGTTTCGATAACAGGGCCCGCAACGCTTTGGCAATTTGCCTCAGTGTACAATTGATACACTTCAAGCGATGCAACGTAGGAGCCGTTTCTAACCGAAATAACGAAGCCGGACGCGCCGTTACTTTCGCACGTTATTTTTTCGACGCCGCACCCGTTGAGTTGTTGTATCAGCACGCCGTAACGCAGGTTGACTCGGCACTCCATTTTTCCGATATCGAGCGTTGTTGCGATACCGTAAACGTTTAACCCGTCATTGTTAGCCATTGAATAAACGTTATCAAACGACGTCAAAATGCAGTTTTTAATCATTATCCCAGCGCCCTTATCGGTGCCGGTATTTTTGAAGTTTTTGATGTGGATATTGGTAAATGATGATTTCGACACAACAGTGCCGGTGCCTATAACGAGACCGTTATCGCACGATGCGTTGCCCCACAAGCTGAAGTTTGAAAGGTGAACGTTTTCAAGCCCTTCAATTCCTGAGCCGACAACCTCAACCCCGCTTCCAGTGGTGCCAATGTAGGTGAGTTTTGTTGTGTTCTCGCCGGGTTCGCCAGTAGCGCCACCGCTTACGCGTTCCGCTTTTGTTCCGCCCGCGCATGAACCAGAACCACGGAAAATAATTCCACGGTCGATAACAAGCGGCGACGAATAGGTGAAGCTGCCCGGCGCCATTTCGATGATTGCCGCACCGCTTGCAATCGCTGCTAGTAACGGCACGGTAATATCGTTGCCGGACGCGCCGGGGAAGTTGTTTATGTTTACCGGAAACTCACGCGCCACGGTTTCCATGTTGCGAATAACGCCGCCGACATAGGCCGGTGTGAACGAAACAGAAGCCGCAGAACTAGCGGGAGAATTCACAAACGAAATAGTTTTGAACACCAGAAAATCATCAGCGTATGCTGGATCGACCAGCGTTATAGATGTCGCTGACGTTTCGGTGTAGTCGATTCCGGACGCCAAAATAGCGTTGTTCATTTCGACTTGTAGCGAATTCGTGCCGGGCAAATATGAATTTGTCAGATTGAAAACGGTCTGCCCTTCTGCTGCTGTCTGTTGTTCGGCTTTATGCACTGCCGACGCTAAAACAGCTCCCACGCTTGCATCTGCATTTTCGAGCGCATTGCCTGCGCTATTCCAGCGCAAAAACTTGAGAGCAGAAGGAGAAGGAAGCGACGTGGACACGCCATCAGAAAACAGCCCAACCGTTACCGAGCGGTTAACAGATTCAGCGATCTGCTGAACCTGGAGCGCCAGCGAATCGAGGTCTTCGTTAATCGTTGCAGCCGGGAATGTGCCGGACGTTTGATAGTCGAAGTCGGTTCGACTGTAAGGCATATTCCGATAGATTCTTACCTTTGCGCCGTTGGCGGGAGCAGTCACAAAAACGACCGTTCCCCCTGCTGCCAGGTTTGTGCTGGTTACAGTGTAGTGAGTGCCGAGCGTTTTCAGCGTCGAATCGACATACACGGAAAGATGAGACGTTTTGCGAACGCGAAAAGTGAAAGCAAATGATTTTGTCGTGCCGTTCGCTGTGTGCGTAACTTTTGGCGTCTGTGATGGAACTGTCATTCATGGCCCCAGAGGTTGGGCCGGGGCTGTCACGAATGATCGAGAGAGTATTCAAAATCCCCGGCGTCTGGTTCCCAAGCATTGCGCGCCGTACCTGCTGAAATCTCAGCTTTCTTGCCGAGCCGGACAGGTGTAAGCGAAATAGCCCCCGCGCCAGAATCAAGGAAGTCGTCAGGCTGGTTGGTGATTGCTGGATTGAAGTCTTTCATTTGATCCCAGAGCGGGCCGTCGAGCACGTCGGTGTGCGCCCATAGGAACTGACTTGATAGCGGGGCCTCGAGTGCGTCAAGGATGCGCTTCTGCTTGTTCGTGGTTTGGAACAATTCTGCAACACCGCATTGCAGCTTGCGCATTTTCAGGTGAGCCCGCAGCGACGCAGGAACGAAACCCCCAGGCCCGTTTGTTTCGACTGTGACGCCGCCCAGAGCGTACCGTTCTACAATGTCGCAGACGGTCTGGCACTGGCTGTCAAGCGATCCTTCTAGCTCTTTACACACATGCCAGTACAGACGGCCAAACGAATCTGTGAACACCACCGAGAACGCGCTCGCATCTGATTTAAGCTTGCCAAGCGACACATCCCAGTAAGTCGAAGCGCCAACGATCTGCACCGGGCCGAGCCACATCTGCGAATCATTGTTCGCGAACCTGATAACGGGCTCAGCCAAATAGGCAAGCATTGATTCAGGATCCAGCCGAGACTGCCCGATCGGTTTGCTGTGCAGCTGATACTGAGAATCCCACTCGCCGATAGTGCGGCACTTCTGGCGACGGTCGAGTAATACCGGAATAGTGAAACGCTCAGGCCACGCGCACCCGGCATAACAATCTATTAACGTTTTCGGCGGTTCGGAAAACTCAATAACGCCGTCTGCGTAATGGTAGTCTTTCCCCTCCTGCAGCAGCACAGAAAATTTGCCTATGCCTGAAAACACGACATCAGGCCGGAATTTGATAGCGACCTTTGCTGGCGAATTTGGCTCGATCCGCTGCTCTTTTTCAAACATGCGGATCGTCAGGCAGTCAGCGCCCATGGCTTCGATTTCGTCATAGATAGAGTCATGCGTGTGAGGCGTGCCGATGTATAGCGTGGATCCACCCGGCACAAGGATGTGGGTCTGCTCGCCCAATCTGTAACGAAGCTTTTCACGGGCTTCTGGCGTGGCTATGTTGCGCGGAACTTCGACGTCATCATTCTGCACTTCGTCAGCGCGCGATGATGTGATGTTAGACAGGATGCCCGCGGCCTGCATCGAAGGGTTGCGCTCATCGGTCGAACCTGGATACCACCAGAAAGCAACATCGCCGCGAATTGCAGACGAAACGCCAGCGGTCAAAGGGTGCCGCTGTAGGATAGCCTTGGAATCCCGCGACGTTTTGTAGGCGGTTCCGTCTTGATCGCCCTGGTGCAGTATGCGGAATGTCGGATCGCAGTAATACCGCCACGCGTTGTAACAGCCCAGAATTGTCGATTTACCAAAACCGCGAAAACACCGCAGCAGCCCGAGCGGGCCTTTGTGTTCCAGCCAGTGACAGGCTGCAATGTGAATGTCTGGCACATCCCAGCGCATGCGGTCTGCCCACATCATGAAAAACGCAGCGAACGATATGCGCGCCATCAGTGCGTCGGTCTACTCTGCGACGGTTTACGGTATTTTTCAGCAAGGCCACCTGACAGCGCCTCGTTGACTTTCTTTTCGCAGCGTTTGATGGCCTTATCGAGACTTTCAGCCTCAGCAGCTTGAGCAGCAGCGCCCACAACTTGCTTACGTTCAAGCACGGCAGAAATTTTTTCGAGAAGAACAATCTCTTGCGCCTTAACTTTCACGATCCAATAACGATCTCCGCGATCTTCTGCCGTGTCCATGCCGGGCCAGTCTTTCGGCGGTGCCATGTCTAAAAACTGGTCAAGTACTTCTTCGTGCATCGCTTCGAGTTTTTCGCGTTGATCTTTTCTCATGGCGTCATATCCTCCGGACTCCACCAAAATTCCTGATGGTATTTTCTGCGCGCGTTCGTTTTCATGCGGTCGAGGTATCCAGGAGAAAGCGCTTCCTGTACCTGGTTGAAAAACAGATGATCAGTTATCGCTTTCGTGTACCAAAGGTTGGCGAAAGGAATATGAGATTTTACCAAGCGCGCAGAATTGGCTCCCAAGTCTTCTGCCATCTGCCAGGTGCTGTAGCTGTCATTGGATACGGCTTTTTTTGCCAGCCCCAACAATTGATAGGTGTTTTCGATGTCGCCCAATGCAATGCCACCCATGATACCCGCAAAGCTGCTTCCGTATTGCGTCTGGTCGGCCAGCAGAAAATCGCCGTAAATGCCGAGCGCCCCGCCCTTCAAAAATGCCCGCGTCCAGAAAGTACCGTTATCCATGTCTTCGGGTTCACGGCCTGAAACAACGGAATTCAGCTGCATTGCCATGGCGCCGAGTATTGTTGAACTAAGCATTATACCCGCCGAATACTTCGCTTTTCCCCACCCAGGCTGCGCTGCTGCCCTAGTGAAGTGGCGCATCATCATGGCGATGGAGAACCCGCGAAACAGCCAGAACGAACGGACGATTTCACCGACCCATGTACCGCGCTGCGTGCCTTGATTCATGAGCGCTCGTTCGCGTGCTCCTGGTTCGATAATGGCAACGCTGGTCTCATCAAGCACGTGCCCGAGTAGACGAGTGACAGCAGAATTGCGTAACCGTGTAACGCTCATCCCAGCGGCTTGCGCAATTTGATTAAGGGCCGCGTCTGGAATATCCATGATTGATCTTGGAGTCAGCACAGTGTCACCAGCGCCGCGCCAATCTTCTGGCTGTGCCAGTCGCCACACCTGCCATTCTGCATCGGTCACGCCGGACGCCCGCAGGATCCTGGCATCATCAGCATGAAGGCTGGACAGGTCAGCATGGTTTCGCGTCAGGTTGCCCAGCGTGTCGAGCATGACAGAACCAAATGCGCGGCGCGCGCCTTCGGTCATCGCTTTCATTCCGCTGTACATCATGACGGCCTCGGCCATCTTTGACGACCACTTAGCAATGCGCGACGACATGTAGGCCGAATCACCAAGGCCATCGGATCCCCAGCGCGATAGGGTGCCCATCATTGACTCTACGCCCAAGCCAGCACGGCGCGCTAAAACCCGGTGTTCACCGTTGGCCGGATTCAACATTTTCAGCTCATTGGCAAAAACTTTCATGACTGGTAGGCGATTCATGCTAGCCACCGTACCCATCACGCCCTGGTCAACGATGCCGGTCAGCACTGCGGAGCCAAGTCGAGAGGCGACATTAAGCGACCGATACGTGGCGAAACCGTCAGCCAATTGCTGTGAAATCGGCGGATCTTTCAGCCCTGCCACTTCGTCGTAAAGCCGTTCTATTTTCTTGCGCTGCTCGACGTAATCCTTTTCGTTTACCCGGTCAGCCAGAACAGCCTGGTCTTCAGCCTGCTGCAGAATGGCCTGAATGTTTGAGTGCGGGTTTGGCCCGAGTGTTTCTATCAGTGCAATGTCGCGCGCCATGCCGTCGATATGGCCCACCATGATATTGATCAGGTCACGTTCGCCAAATCTCGCCTGATACCGCGCCCATGCGTCGCCGCTTGCAAAGTGTATTTGACGGTGCGCGCTGCCTTTGTTTGCTGTTGCACCGGGGCCGCCAATGCCCTGCCCACGACGCTTGTTTCGACCGTTGCGCGTTATTGTGTCGTAGGCGTGCGCAAGAAAATCAGACAGCTCCTGATCGTTCATCATGCGCCCATCTGGCCTGATGTACCGATTGCGGTCGAGCAATGGCGTTATGAAATTCCGCCAGGCGTCGAGCCCTTCGCGCGCCATCTTTTGCTGACTGTGAGAGTGCGGTACGCCCCAGTCATCGAGGTGTCCAATGTTGCCGCCCGCTTCGTTGAATCGTTGCCGGTTCTGTTCTGCCACGTCACGGAATGCTTGCGCAATTCTGGCCGCTGCTGCGTTGCCTGTTTGCTGGCCGTGCGCCTCTCGAACAATATCAATCACGCCCTGATCGTAGGAAAACTGCCGCCAACCTTCGCCGTTATTGGCGTCTAAGGCTTCAGCAATCTGTGAAATACCAAACGCGCGAATGGCTTTTTTTTGGCTTTCAATCGACAGCACGCCGGAACGCTGATCAGTTTTAAGCGCCATCATTCGGTCAAGCAAATCAAATGCCGTGCCATTATGGTTTGCAATGGCGTCCTGAATCCTGGTGCGCGCCAAGATCTGCAGAGCTGCATTGCGTTGGCGCCGTATTGCAGATTCGGTGAATCGTTGCGCTGCAATCTGCGCCGCATGTTGCAGGCGCTGCGGTTCAGTCATGACGCCAAACGCCGCAGGTGATTGCGCTTGTAGTTGACGCATGGCGACGCGCAGTTCATCCAGCAATTGCCGGTCTTCGCCTGCCCTCAGTGGTCTACCTATCGCAGCCGTTACAGCTGCCACACAGCGCGGTCTCATCAGCCCCCCAGAAAGCAAGTTACGGCAGCGTCAAACATTCCGGCGTCTTTCTGCGCCTGCTGCACTTCGTTATCGAGTTGCGCCCAAGCTTCATGCGCGGGCACCATGTGCGGGTTGTCGTCGTCGCCGAGGTTGATCAAGGCGTCGGGGGATTGTCTGGCAATGGCTGCTCTTGCGGCTGCGACTTCGGGGGGCTCGGCTGCTGCTTTGGTGTCGGTGGCGTTTTTTGCCACTGCTCCAGCTGCTTGCGTATCACCTCCGGCCTGATTTCCGGCTGTTTTTGTTCCGGCATATTCACCCCTTAATTTGTCAAACCCTGCCAGCATTTGGTCGAAAGTTTTTCCACTGTCCACCAGATCGAAGATTTTCGGCCATGGTACGCCAATTCCAGACAGTTCGTTACTGATGTCAGAAATCGCGCGTTCATATGCGTTCGCGTCTGGCACATAGTCGGTGTTGTCGTGAATGAATCCGTAGTCAGGAACAGGCCCGTTTTTGTCGGCAATACGTGACGCAACGATCTGTTTCCGCATTTCGCCAGCATTGGCCTGCAGTTCTCGCGCGTAGGCGTCTCGTTTTTCCTGCACCGCATCGAGCACGGCCCGAACAAACCTATCCTCACGCGCGCCAAGTTTCTTGCCTAACAAAGCCTTTTCGATGGCTGCCCGCGCCTTTGATACTGGCAATTTTGCATCTTCTGGCAACCCCTGAAACCAGTCAGGATTAAGCGACGACGCGCGCCCCATGTGCTGACCGTCTGCACCGTAGCCGAGATTGGTACCGCCACCATCCACCAATTCAGCCGCCATGCCTGGCAGGTGATCACGATAGGCCGATCTCGCCAGACGAGCATCAGAAAAACCAGGAGGCAATGCGGGCCGCTCTGGTGTTGCTGCTGCGCGTTCTGGTGGCAAAGCTGGCGGCTCTGGCGCCATTGCTGGCAGCTCTGGCGGCTGCATATCAGGCGGGCGGGTAAAGTCTGCTCTTTGTGCATCGTAGGCGTCCCCGAATTCCTGCCGCATGGCTGCATCAAGATCGAAGGCCGGGGCCGGTTTCGGTTCGAAGGTTGCGCCCTGCAGTTTGTCACCCACGTTGACCTGTTCGCCACGCATCATCTGATCGAGCGCCGTGCCCATTGCTGAGTCATGCGCGGCCATGCTCAGCGCGTCGGCAGGGTTGCCCGGTGCAGTATCAACAGACCAGTTTTTAACGCCTGCCTCAGCCAAAACTGCGTGCTGTTCTGATGGTGGAACGTCTGCGCGAGGTGCGTCGGCCGTAACTGTCGGCCGTTCTCCAAAATGTGCGGCCGCACCGAAAACCGCGCCCATCAGCACGTCGACCGCGCGGGCGTGCATATCCCATGGGTTGAACTGTTTCGCCTGCTCAGTGTAGCCGCCATGTTCTAGCGCGGCCTGCGACACTGCAGCGGCAGGAACGTTCGTGGCCAGGTTGCCCGCTGCGCCGCTCGCCATCTTTTTCATCAGCGAATTGCCATAGGTGCCCAGCCTGAAACCGATGGCCGTCGCCAGACCTTGCGCGCCGCCGACCATCTGCGCCGTCGTGGCATCCACACCCTGGTCCACCAGCTCGCCCGCCGTGCCGATATCCTGCCGCGCCAGCATCAAGGCAATACTTGAAGCCCTAGCCCCTGCACCAAATCCACCCCCCGCAGCAAGCTCGACAAGGCCGCCAGCAAGAGGCCCAAGCACAGCGCCACCGGTACCGGTAGCCGCTGGAGCAGGCTTCCAATAATCGACAGCGCCCTTCGTGTATTCGTCCACTTGCCGGAAATACCGATCTGCGAGCGGTTCGCCCCGGTTGTCGTCGCCCACTGCCCAGTCGATGGCCGCAGGTATCGCGCCCCCGGCAATGGCAACAGAACGGCCAGCGCTGGCAAGCTCAGACATAAAGCCGCCACCAGTACCAGCGAAGAAACCCGGATCAGCATTGTCATTGATCTGCTGATCAGTGCCGATGTTTTGATATTGCAGTCGTGTGACTTCATCGCGCCTCCGAGTATTTAACTCGTCACCAAATGACATTTAGCCACCTATATCAATTGTTATCGGTTTCCCGTCTGCGTCGGGTATTGCATATTGACCAGAAAAAACCGCATATTTCCCGTTACCGACAGGAGTCAAATTGAAGTTTGTTACATTCACGTTTGCTCGTGGCGTGCCTTTTGATGCTGACTTCCAAGCCAAATCAAGCTTATCCACGAACGCCTCTTTGCTCATTCCGATGGGGGCTCGAACAACGCTGCTACCACTTTCAACGGTCTGGCCGGAAATAATGTCTACGGCTTTTTTAAATAGCTTTGGGTCGATGTCTTCAGTGTAATTGCTGCCTTTTGAAGCCTCACCAACGTAATAAGCACGTACAGCCTGCAGGTCAGACTGATAAGCGTCAGGCGAACCATGATAAGAATCGCCCACCTGTGAATTGAATTTTTCTTGGAATTTTTGTTCGCTTGGGATTTTGTATTTGTTTTCATCAATAACCCTCTGCCCTTCGAGCATTGAGGCGGCCACTTGACTTGGCTTTACTGTCTGACTACCAAACCACCCAGAATCCACAGTTATGTCGGAATCGTGCGCAGCTACAGCCCCGGCGTAGGCCATAACGGGCGCTTTAGGCTGCAACTGTTTAAGCACTGATTTGTATATGTCGGTACTGCCAGAGACATCGCGCAATGACGCAAGGATCTTCTGCTTTTCGTCAACGCTCGCCTCTTTGCTGGATAGCAATGATCCAAGCTTTTCAGCTTCTGCCGGTTTCAGCAGCGCATAATCCAGAGCAATGCCGTTTTTGTTTTCTAGCCCCTTGATAATGGCCCACCGATCGGACAGCTGCGCCGCAATATGCTGGGCTGCTGCCGGGGCCTCGGACAGACTTCCCAGCGCATCAAGCGGCAGATCTGGTATAGGCTGGCCGGTCTGGTTTTCCTGGTACTTGAGCGGGTCTTTCTGCAGCGTGTTGACGTTTGCTTGGATGGCCGAGGCAAGGCGTTTGGCTTGCGCTACCTGTGTCGCACTGTCGGCGCTTTCCATCGCCTTACGGCTGACTTCATTGGCCAGCGCAATCTGTTCTGTAATCGGTTTTTTCAGCACCTCTTGCACGTGCGCCGAGAAATCAATTGCCGATCTGAATTCGGCCTCAGCAGACGTGCCCTTGACCATGCCCAGCGTTTTGTCGATGGCTTCTTGTGACGGGTTCGCGCCGGTTGCCACCAGTGCATTAAACTGCGCCAGTGCCCGCTCGCCCTTCGCGTCTGCTTTGGCTTGTGACAGTTCGGCCCGCTGTCTTATGCGTTCCAGATCGAACGTTACGCCCTTCAGCACAGCGTTACGCTTTTCAGTGTCCATCTTGCCGATGTAAAAACCGTTGTCCGATGTCAGGTCGTGCTGCAGCGCCAGCAGTTCGCCGACGTTGTTTGTAGCCTCGGCTTTCATCGCCCGCTCGCTGGCGTGCTGGTACCACCCGGCGTCCTTGAAATCCTGAATAGTCTTCGTGTAAACCGCAGAATCAATACCGGCACGCTTTGCCATTTCGGCCAGAACGTCGGATTTTTTGTTGATCTGCTCGACATCTGCGCCGGGCAGTTGTCGTTGCTTCCCGAGTGTATCGAGCCCCTGAACAAACTGGTTTTTGTAATCATCCTGCTCATACTTCGATTGCAGCGCTTTTACTTTTTGCGAGTAGACAGCAACATTCCGAGTAATGACCCCATTAAGCTGTTCATTACCCGCAGCATCCAATCCATCAATTTGCGAGCGGCTGAACGTACCGGCCTGCTGCTCATAATAGCCTTGCGCGTCCTGGTACTTAAGATCGCCTTTACGGATTTTGTCGTTGATATCAGAGACGACGTTACCCAAGAACAATTCATGGTTGTACACCTCATTCACGGATTTTGCGCGGGCCATTGCCTGCTTTTGCTGCTGGTGCTCATCAGCGACAGCCATCAAGCCGTTACCAACTTGCTGCAGACCTTGCGCGATGCTTTGCCCAAAGTCGCCGCGCGCGGATCCTGCCGACACTGCGCCCGGTGTGGTTTGCCCGAAATTACCAAGCGGTATATTTGCCATGTGTTACCTCAAAACAATTTCGAAAAACCGCCAACAGCTTTGCCGACGCCGCCAAGTACGCCGCCCAAAAGACCGCTATTGCCTGACATCTTCGACAGTTTGGCATTACGTTTTGCAGCTGCGTTCTGGCGCTCACCCGTAAGGAGCGCAAATTCTGCATCGCGTTCAGAATTGGCCATGATTTCGTGATCAGCTGCCACTGCAGACTGGCTGTTAACGTCAACGCCAGAGGCCGCATAGGCTGCAGTTGCCTCGCCGCGCTGCTTGGTTGCCATGTTGCGGATCAGCTTTGCGTGGATCTTCGAATCCTCCAGCGCAATCTTGCCGTCAATCTTGTCGAGCTTTGCCTGATAATCGCCTTGCGCCTTGTCGGCCATGCCACCTAGCACGCTGCCAAACGCTGATGCACCGACGGCAAAAATAGTAAACGGATCCACGTTACCCCCTTCAGTCGTTGACCGTGATTTTGCGAATCAACGCAAGCAGATGGAAATCAAAAGGCCACTTACAGGTAATCGTCATTTCTGAATCACCGCGTTCCCAGCCAAGCTTTTCAAGTCGCTTTAACCCGGTGAACGACGGCACAGGCTGATCGAGCAAGCTGTCGCCGAGCTGACGAAAATCAATTTCGTCCCCGTTGATCTGGCAATTAGTTGTTTCAAGGAATCGCAGTGACACTTCGCCGACACGGATTGAATTGCCTTGCGCCATGCCTGCGTTCAGGTCAGGCGAAAACGGTACAATGGTCGGAGTATTCAGCCGCCCAATCGTGACGTTTTTGGCGGGTGACAATAACGTCACGTTGCCGCCTGTAACGGTAAACTCGCCAGCGAACGCCCCATCAGCCACAACGCCGACTGTGAGCCCTTCAAGGTGCGGCACACTCCACACGGTAGCACCTGCCAGGTTTTCGCCACTGATCGCGCAATCCAAAAACTGGCCAGGGCTTGCAATCTCCATGTACTGCTTGTACACGCCGTTCACAATGCGCTGAATTAGCATGTAAACCTGATCTCCATCAGCCGACGGAATCACCGCAATAGATCGACAGCCACCAACAAGCGTATAGGCAAACAATGACCACCCGGTGAGATCCTGCTCGCGTGAGAACGTGCACACCGCAACAAATCCGTTATTCATTACCGCATAGACGCGCGATTGATCAGGGTGGAATTCCAGCTGCTTAATACCGTACTGCATCAAATGCTCAGACAGCAGCGCAACATCAGACACGCCCCAGTCATAGGCGTTGGCATTCCACGCGAACGTCAGAAGCTTTTTTCCTGAACGCTGAACAAAAAACTCTTCGTTATCGACGCGCAAAGGCCGAACACGGGCACACCCGCGATTGCTGCGCACCTTAATCTGCACGTTGGTCGGCGTGAGCGGTTTCTCGACGCCGCCCTCAATTGTGTATTCTGCGCCGGTCGTGAATGCCATCAGCGCCTTTGAGCTGGCCAGATACTGAATAGCGTTGCCTTTGTCGCTGGCGATCTTGAAGCTGAATGCATCGTCATCATTCGTGCCGAGCGTGAAGTCGTAATACAGACCGATAGCACTGCCCCAAATCGTTTGGGGATATTCTGGCGTGCCACCCATAATTAGGCGCTGCTCGTGGAACGTGCCGGTTCGTGGATATCCTCCCCGCTCGCCTTTTCCAAAAACAATATCCTCCAGCGTCCAGCTGCCATTTGGCGCGGTCGTTGTGCCGGTCATTTCTTTCATTATCACCGCCTGGTAAATCGTCGCAGACGTTCTACCGGTCAGCCTGCAAAGACCACCGTTAACGCGAACACGCATACCGCCGATACTGTGCCACCCGGCAACACTTAGTGTAAGCGTTATTGCAGTACCAATCGGCCCGACCGCTGATGGCGTAATGTCTGCAATCGGTGTTTCGCTCAGGCACCATGCCATACCCGGCAGCGTGGTCGTGCTGAATTGGTCGTTAATGGTGCAGACGCACACCGTTGACGATGAAATGCTGGTTATGGTTGCGCGGCCACCTTTGTAAGTGATTTCGCGCCCAACGTCTGCCGCTTCCCACATTGCAGAATCAAGAGTGAAATTAATTCCCGCTCCTGATGTGGCGGCTAGCGTCAGGTCTTTATTGGGGTGTTCTCCAATCGAATCATACGGCTGCAGATCAGAAGGCATATGATCAAACACCCAATGATCAGAAGCAAAGCGGCGGAGACGAAAAGGATAATAGAGTTCGTGAAAGAAAAGCAGAGTGTCTTCGCTTTGCGTGTAATCGTATTCCGGAAGGTATTGCTGGTAAAGATTTGTGGAAATCTCATACGGAACGCCCCCGTTCATTACTTGCGCGCCGTTCATCCATACGCGCATGTATTGGTTTCCGAACTCCAAAACGTAACTTTCTTCGGTCGAATATATGAAAGGAATCAGCCTGACCGTTTGGCTAGAATTTTTCACTTCGCCAGCATAAAGAGTACCTTCGCGACGCCGCACGCCACCATATTCGACTGGCACCACATCGCGCATCAGCTTTGCCGCGTTTTGATACTTCGCAATGTCCACTCTCCCGTATAGCTTCGGGCTGAACTCGCCTGCTGTGAAATTGGTTTGTATTACGGTAGCTTTTGGCATATCACCACCGCGTACCGAAGAAGCGAGAATTTACCAGGGCCGTGTCGCCAAGCGTTTCTGGCGGGTCATCCTGGCCGTCCACGCTGCGAGCCTCACGCATGACTATGGCGAGCTTTTGCTCCATGGTTTGCTGCAGGGTTGCGGATTGCGTCAACGGATAGGCGACGCGGGCCGCCATGGCGTACATGATGGCGTCTGACAGCAGGTCATCGAATTGTGACTCGTCGATATCCTTCGAAACATACTTAAGAAAAACCGCGGTTTCGTCTGCCAGGATGCAGCCCGCTTCGATGCGGTAGTCAATCTCCTGCCGATACTCTCCCACCTGCAGGATTTTGGCACAGTCTGGCGGCAGCAAAAACTGGTAGGCGTAATCGAACGCAGGCGATTCAGAGAGAGGGGCCAGCGCCACGCGTTTTATGCAACAGTTCCACGGATGCGAGCGAATAACAGCATTTTTCACGCCGTCATACAGGTTGGCCACGAGCCTTGCGCGGTCGTTTCCTTCATCCAAGGCGCTGATGGTTTGCGCCCCGACCAACAACAGCGCATTGCTGCAAATATCAATAACGGATGCCATTTACCACCCCACATACAAAAAAGGGGCCATAGCGGCCCCTTCTTGATTTGCTGCTGATCAATCGCCGTTTACGTGGGATACACGCAGAACAACGTTACCGGCTGCAGTCGCTGCAGCGGTCAGAGTGCCAACCAGGTCATAAAAACGACCGGGGTCAGCAGTCAGACCTAGCGCCTCCCAGAGCGGTTTTTCTAAGTCGCCAGGAGCCAAAACTGCAGACTCCAACAGGATTTCGGTGCCGGTGAGAATCGCAGTTGCAATTGATTGAGCCGATGCGAATCGGTCAGCATCAACAGCGGCACCACCGTTTTCGTTCGTTTGATAAATACCGACATCCATCGCTGCCGACGTGACCGCATCGCAATAAACGCGGATAGACGACACGCGCCAGCTGGAATGCAGACGGCAAAAACGCAGAGTCGATCCGATGGAATCACCGTTCGCCACGGCAACTTTACCGATTGACTCGCGCGCACGACCATTGCTGATCAGCTTTTTGTTAAGGGTTTGGCTTGACGCGTCAGCATTGGTGACTGCCGTCGATTTCGTGTTAACCACTGCCATGATTTATATCCTCAGTGAATAGGGTTAAACCAAGAATCAGGATTCTTGGCAGGCGATTTCGACGACTTTTTCCTCTTCGATGCGAGCAGCACCGAGAGATTGTCGAGCGTATACGCGCAGATTGAACGACTTACCAGGATCCTTCGCGATATCCACGCTGGTGTTGGCACCCACGCCGAGCACGACACCGGATTTTGCCCAGGCGTAGCAGTAGCGAGTGGTGGACGACAGCGGTAAACGTTCGGTCGGAATGAACTTGAAGCCGAACAGAGTCGCGTTATTGATCGCGCCGTTTTGCAGAGACAGCACCGTGTTGTATTCGGTGTTGCTCAACGTTGTATCGCTCAACAGATCCTGCAATTGCTTGTTGCCGTAGGCCAAAAACAGTTCTTCGCCTGCCTCTTCGTCAGCTTCGTTCGCACGGAAAATACCGCGAGTGGTGATCAGCTTGGCTTTTGTCAGACCGGTGGAGCCCACAGCTACTTTCTGAGTCGATGGCAATGCAACAGTGCCCGATGCAGAGCGAGCGTTACCGCCAAGCGCCGTGATAATCACGGAATCTTTCGCGCGGTTCATCGCTGCCACCATAGCCTTGCTGTACTCGTTCGACGGTTCGGCCAACATGCGGATCTTGTCTTGATCATCAATCATGTCGCCGTCTTCCCAATCCCACAGATCGACAAACCGGGTAGAGTGCAATTGATCGTTGATAGGGGTGTCACCGTGACGATCAAGGCGACGTTGTGCAACGCGCTGACCGAGACGGTTAAATGATTTGGAAATACCTACAATGTCTCTTTCGACGCGCACTGCATTTTCGAGGCGTGACGTGGATTGCTGCGCAAGGTGGAAAAAATTGTCCGAAAACTGCTGTACAAACGCTTCAGTGATTTGGTTGCTCATGTGAACACCTAAACGATTAAACGCCTTTTCTGGGTATCCAAACGGGCCAGTAAAAACGGTGAGCGTTCAGGCTTGCGCTAACCGGGCAGATGATTGGTTATCCCAGCAGCCGAGCCGGGGCCATTTGCGCCAGTTTGCGTTTTGTGTCGTGCTGAATTCTCAGCAAAAAAAGCCCGGCGAACCGGGCAAAGTAGGGGTTTCTGCGTGATTCAAAGAGTTCGACCGCCCCCCATGTATTGCGGTTTGTTTCCGTATTTCTTCGCGTACAGTTGCGTCATTTTCGCGTTTAACTGTTTGTGCTCAGGATGCCGAGAATCCATAAAACCAGGGTTTGCTCGAATGGCTGCGACTTCTGATTCCCAGTCTTGCGTTTTGGTTTGCGTGTCTGGCGTGCTGCGATCTTCCTGCAGTTCTGCGCCGACCTTCGCAAGCAGTCGCGCCACGGATGGGAATTTGTCGGCCAGCTCGCCCAGTTCTGCATAGTCGTCGCCTTGCGCAAATGCCTGCGCCGCGCGGTAAGCGTTGCCCATGTTGCGGTCATATTCTGCCGGGTCTTTCCAGGTTTCTTTCAGCGCCGCGATAGTCTGTTCTGCAGAATTCTGATAATCAGCGGCCAGTGTGTTTTTGATGTTGCCCAGGTATTCATTCAACGCCCATTCAAGCTGACCGTTTGTCATGCCATTGGCATGTGCGCCTTTGATGAAGCTGGCCATGGTGGGGTCTGATTTGATTTCATCCCACGTAATTCCATCAGGCAGATTTTCCGCTTTGTATTCGTCTGCTGTTTTCGGTGGCACATCGCCAGCGCCAAAGCGCTTTTCAAAGCTACGGTAAGACTCGGCCAGTTTGCGCGCCGATGCTTCGACATCGAGATCCTGCGTTCCGTCCTTCAATACTCGATGTTTTTCAGGCATCCAGTCAAAAGGATTGGACCCGGTTTCTGTCGTGCCTCCCGCAGCTGTTGCAGCAGCCTGTCCTTGCGCCAGGACCGACGATCCCGCGCCCGTGCCCAGTGTCGCGCTTCCTTGTGTCGCCGCTCCCGTCGCAGCTGTCGCTGCTCCTGCGGTCCCACTTTCAGAACCTGCTTGGTTCATCAAACTGTGTTTCATCATCCACATAAGCGGCTTCCCCTTTTGCTATTTCAATTTGATCAATGATGTGTTGCACGACAGCGAAACGTCCTGCTCGATAGCAGCCCTCTCGATCAGCTTCATGGCCGCCACGGACATACGTCGAGCGGCAGAAACGCCT
>ERZ724522.936-NODE-936-length-16985-cov-41.642705_pt1 | contig 16985 bp, 27 predicted proteins | sample MGYA00376055_ERZ724522 | MGnify/ENA primary metagenome ERZ724522 (study PRJEB28724, sample SAMN07190884) | wastewater metagenome | isolation source: effluent of sewage treatment plant in Hong Hong | place: Hong Kong | collected 2016-03-17 ... | reverse complement strand
GTAGTGGCATGCCGGGTCTGGGCTGAACTCGCATCCAGCGTCCCACGCTGCTATCTGTCCATCGCCGCCGCATCGCGGGCACGGGTACTTACGAATGTGTGCCATCTCCGTCTCCTTGCCGCGTCCGCCGGGTGGCGGTGTTCGTGCGGCTTGCGAAACATGTAACCACAAAGTTGCAGAAAATGCAAGACGAGTTGCATGACATGGAACGCCGGTTATCTGGCGTTCAGGTTATTAGCGTGCCCTCGTGCCGCTTAGTCGCGCGGCTGTAAGGCGGAGCGGGCGATCTCCCTGTCGCGCTGCTGGGCTTTCCTGTAGCCGGCCAGCAAGGCCCGCTCATCTTCTGTCTGCGCAACGTCCTCCACGTCCATGAGGAACGCGAGGCTAATGCCTAGCGCCGCTTCCAGCTCCTTCAGTTGTGCCACAGTGACCCCCTTCTGTATGCCGTTGATGATCCTGGACAGCTTGGCCTCCGACCACCCGAGATTGCGGGATAGCTCCGCCTGGTTGGTCTGGCGAATGTCCATTGCAGCTTGCAGGTTAGGCACTAGCGATTTCATATCGTGCGACACAAATGGGAGGAAGCCGGGTTTTCCCATACATGGCCACGGCGCGCACCCGCGCCCTTGCGTGAAATGGAACGTGCCACTTGCATGTCCTTGCATAATGTGCAAGGATCGCCGCCATGAGCACATTCAACGACTTCTGCAAGTGGGCCGGCAGCCAACGCCGAGCGGCTTTGATGCTTGGCGTTTCCGAGGCCAGCGTTAGCCGCTGGGCTGGCGCGGGCAAGGTCCCCACTGTCGCCGCTGCGCGCAAGGTTGAGGCGACAACTCACGGACTTTTCAAGTGGGCCGACATGCTGGTGTCCGAGGACAAAGAGGCGGCCTAATCCATGTCCGAATACACCGTCGATGTGCGCGCGAAGGTCACGCACGAGCAGCACCGAATCCTGAGCCTCCTTCAGGACGCGATGGCGGAAGTCACCGAGCGGCGCGAAGTCGAACGGTTGTCCCAACTTTTGAGGAACGCAGCATGAGCGCACAACTTTACGGCGTCGATATGTTCGGCCAATCAATGACCCCAAAGCCCAGCGGCCCTGTCGCAGAAAGGTTCCTGTTTCCGCCGTTCACCGTTCTCGATGCGAAGTCGGGGGATTGGCTGGAGCGCAAGCGGGCGTGGCAAGCGCTCGGGATGCGCAGCGAGATCGGGAGAAACATTAAGCCGACTTCCTGCGCCACTGAGTGGATGCAGCGCGGGGCGGTTGAGGAAGGCGGGAGCATTTTTGACCCCGTGCTAGTTGAGCTGGCCTGTCGCTGGTTCAGCCCCCCTAACGGCCAAGTCGTTGACCCGTTCGCGGGCGGCAGCGTTCGCGGGATCGTGGCCGCGCAGCTTGGCCTGAACTATTGGGGTTGCGACCTTCGCGCCGAACAAGTCGAAGCGAACCGCGCGCAAGCCGAAACAATCTGCGGCGACCTGAAGCCGGAATGGGTGTGCGGCGACAGCATGGAAACGCTCGCATCCGCGCCATCCGCCGACTTCATCTTTAGCTGCCCGCCCTACGGCGATTTAGAGGTTTACAGCGACGATCCCGCAGACCTGTCAAACATGGAATGGCATACGTTCGTCGCGGCTTACAAGCGGATCATTCTGCGTGCGGTCGGAAAGTTGAAAGATGACCGCTTCGCATGTTTCGTTGTGGGGGACTTCCGCGACCCGAAGGGCTTTTATCGGGACTTCGTTAGCACGACGATCCGCGCGTTTGAGGAATGCGGCGCGCGGCTATACAACGAGGCGATTCTGGCAACGCCAGTCGGCAGCGCGTGTATGCGCGTCACAAAGCAATTCGACGCAAGCCGAAAGATGGCGAAGACGCATCAGAACGTGCTGGTCTTTTGCAAGGGCGATCCGCGCAAGGCTGCCGCCGCTTGCAAAGGCGTGTCGGCATGACCACCGAGCCCGCATTCCTTTTTCCCAAGCCGGCTCACCGAGCAGTGCATCGCGTGGGTGTGGCTCCGGTGGATCGCGGCTGGCATCGACAAGGGTGAGTGATGAACTACTACGAGCATCACATCGGTGACTACGCGGCAGCTACCGGCCACCTGTCTCTTATGGAGGATGCCGTCTATACGCGGATGCTGCGCCGCTACTACCTGACTGAATCCCCGCTGCCTTCGGATACGGCGCAGGTTGCCCGGCTTGTCGGTGCGCGATCTGCTGACGAAATGGCAGCCGTCGAGGCTGTCCTGGCCGAGTTTTTCAGCCTTCAGGATGACGGCTGGCACCAAAAGCGCGCAGACGAGGACATAGCCCGATATCTGGAAAAGCAGGGCAAGGCCCGCGCCAGTGCTGAATCTCGCTGGTCAGGTAAGCGTTCGGAATGCGAACGCAATGCGAACGCAATGCGAACGCAATGCGAACGCAATGCTCACCAGACACCAGACACCAGTAACCAACAAGAGCAAAAGCAAAAGAAGGGACGCGCAAGCGCGCCTGCCTGCCCGGATGGCGTCGACCCGCAGACATGGGCCGATTGGTTGGCATTGCGGAAGGCGAAGAAAGCGCCCGTCACGGAGACCGTCCTGAAGTCCGCCCGCAGCGAAGCTGGCAAAGCAGGCGTGACGCTGGGCCGCTTCCTCGAAATTTGGTGCGCCCGTGGATCGCAGGGGCTGGAGGCGTCATGGCTGAAACCGCACGAACGGGCGGGGCCACGTGCCGGCCCAGCGAAGCATGGGGACTTTGAGAAACGTGACTACGGAACAGGGGGTTTGATGTGAATGCAGCAGTGAGCGAATTTGGATTCCATGAGGTCCCGCCAGAGCGGCAGGACGATTGCGCAACGCACGGCGAGTTCACCGCTCGCAACCTGTTCGGCACGATGTGGACGAAATGCCCGGCCTGCGCATCGGAGCGCAGCCGCGAGGCTGCGGCAAAGCGGGAGTCCGAGGAAAAGCAAGCCGCCATCGCCCGCTGGCAGGCCCGCATCGGTAGCGCCGGCATCCCCGAGCGATTCCGCAGACGCACGCTGGAGACGTACCGGGCCGAGACGGACGGGCAACGTGCCGCGCTGGCATTCGCGCAGGACTACGCCGACGACTTCGCCAACATCGCGGCGTCCGGCAAGAGTGCGCTGTTCATCGGCAAGCCGGGAACGGGCAAGACTCATCTAGCAGTCGGCATCGGTCTGTCGGCGATGGGGCAGGGGTTCGCCGTCATGTTCACTACCGCGATGCGCGCGCTGCGCAGGGTCAAGGAGACGTGGAGTAAGGGCAGCGAGGAAACCGAGCGCGAAGCGATTGCCGCGCTGGTATATCCGCACCTGCTGATCCTGGACGAGGTAGGCATCCAGTTCGGCAGCGACACCGAGAAGCTGATCCTGTTTGACGTGCTTAACGAGAGGTACGAGAAGCGCAAGCCGACACTGCTGCTGTCGAACCTGACGCTCGCAGAAGTCCGTGACTACCTCGGCGAGCGGATTTTCGACCGACTCCGCGAGGACGGCGGGCAAGTGCTGGTGTTCGACTGGTCCAGCCATCGCGGCATCGACCGCAAGACCGCAGCGGCAGGCGGTGACGCATGACCGCCTGCGCAACCGTCGCCGACCTACTGGAGCTGACCGACAACCCGGCGCGGCTTTCGCTCGACAAGGTGCGCGCATTACTTGGCGTAGGGACTGATCGCGCGCGCGTGGTGCGCCAGCTCGCCATTGAGGCTGTGCAGCGCAAGGAGATGGCCGCGCGGCTCCAGCAGATCAACCAGAGCCACGAGAGCCACGCAGAATGATCCCCACCCAAGACCCTGCATACACCGCTAAGCTCCTACTGCGCCATACCACGGGTGCGCCCATTTGGTGGATGGTACACGTCAAAAAGATCATATGGGGTTGCCAATGACTGACCTGGCAAATATCAGCGATATGGCGCGGACGCACGTCACGCACATGTTTTGTCGGTCTGCTGGCATGACTGCGTTTTGCGACACATGCAGGCATAACCCGATGAATCAGCTAGGGCTGGCAAAGGGCCGCGAGATTACCCCCGCCTGCCGCGCAGGGAAGTGTCCGCATTACGTCAAGCAAATCACGCGCAAGGGGTGGAAACCATGAAGCAAGGACGCAGCACAGGCAAGCCAACAAAGGCGCAAGAGGCCAGATTCCACGCTATCCAAGAGATTGGGTGCATCGCGTGCCGAAAAATGCACCGTGGCTGGGTGCCCTGTCATGTTCATCACCTGACCATTGGCGGGAAGCATGGGCAAAAACGGCGCGGACACGACTATACGATTGGCCTATGTCCGTGGCACCACGTCGGGGTTCTTGGCGATGCGAGTAAAGACGGGCCAAGTTATGCAAAACAGCCACGTGCATTCCGTGAGCGCTATGGGGACGATGACGTTTTGCTAGAGCAACAAAACAGCGCAATAGAACGCATCAAGCAATCAAACCCGTGGAGGAATACGCATGCACCCGAATGACTTACTGGCAGCGCTTGAGTGGGCTTTGCGAAAAGCCGATGCAGAACACGAGGACACACAGGTTCGCCTAATGGTGATTCCAGCACTGCGTGAAATGATTAGCGAGGCGAGGAAGGAGCTGAACCTGTGATTTGCTGTGACTGCAAGCAAGACAAGCCAGAGTCTGACTTCAATAAACGCAAGAACCGGCCTAAGGGATTTACATCATATTGCCGGGAATGCCTGAGCAAGCGATGGATGAAATGGGCAAAGTCGCCACTATCATGAAAATGACATTAGGCACAGAAACGGCGCATGGGTTTATCAGGCATAAGCGCGTTGCATTGGGCGATTGCATTATTGATGCACCAGTTATGCTTGAGCGGCGAACAAAGCGATCGGTATTGTCTAGTAGAATATGCGGTGAATGGCGTCCATTCCCATTAAAACTAAAGAGCGGATATGTGTATGCGCTTCCCGGTGGTGGAGTTATTGAGGGGGACAGGTGAGTTATATCATCGGAATCGATCCTGGTATTTCTGGGGCAATCGTTATCCTCCAGTCAAGCGCATGTCAGGAACCCGTCGAATGGTGCCGAATGCCTACGGTCAAGGAGGGCAAATCAAGCAGAGTAGATTGTGCCCAGCTTGCGCGGTATCTGGAGGATTTTGATTGTGGACATGCCTATGTCGAGCTTGTCCATGCGATGCCGGGTCAAGGCGTCGCCAGCATGTTCACCTTTGGGCATGCAGCAGGGGCCATTGCCGGGGTATTAGCCGCATTACGGATACCAGCGACATACATCACGCCGCAACGCTGGAAAAAGGCCGCAGGCTTGATTGGCAAGGATAAAGACGCTGCACGCAGCAGAGCAATACAGCTTTGGCCTAGGTGGGGTGAGCTAGGCAAGAAAGGCGAGGGGCAGGCGCTTGCAGACGCGGCGCTGATTGCACGATTCGGGAATGCTTAGCGGTATCTGGAAATTCGTTAGTACGTGCGTATCGAGATCACCACACCTAAACTGACACCCTAAAAAGGCTCACATGACCGACCCACGCCGCCTACTCGCCCGCTTGAATCCAACCACCGTGCGTTACGACGTTGGCCGTGGTGGCACGCCGGAGCTCACGGCGCAGGACATCGCCGCAGCGCTGGCGTTTGTCCCCGCCGGCCTGGGCCGCGAGGTGTTCTGCGCGCTTTGGTGGCCGGATGGCGCAAGGCTTAGCCGGCGCGATCTTCTGGGCAAAGTAACGCGCATCGTCGGCGAGGAATGGCGCAGGCAGGCGCAAGCGCTGGCAGAGGCGCGTATTGATCTTGGCATTGCGCACGCTATTGCAGGCTGGGGCCACCACACAAGCCCAGAGCAACGGCGCAACATCGATGCGGCAGCACGGGCGCTAGAGGCACGCAAGCGGCGCTGCTGGCCGTCCACACTGCCAGACAGGCTCCCGGCGCTAGTGACGGCGGCGCTCGAAGAGATCGCAATGCCGAACCTGTGCGCGCAATGCGGGGGAAGGGCGCAGGCGATAGTTGGCGCATTGCTGGTGACGTGCAGCATGTGTGACGGGCGCGGGACATTACCGGTGTCAGATCGCAAGCGCGCAACGGCCATTGGGGTGGATGAATCGACGTACCGAGAGACGTGGCGGGACTGCTATGGGTGGATCTATCGCACCGTGGCCGATGCCGAGCAGGAGGCTGCGCAAGGCATGGCGTCCGCGCTGCGGGGTTGAAGCCCCCGCAGATTCACAACTACTATTGGAATCGTCGAATCGCGCGCCAGTGATTATTCCGCGCTCAGCGATTCCGCCCACCCCAATTTCAAACCCCGATCCAAGCCAATCCCCCATTGCGCTTGGCGCGGTCGCCCGTGTCTTCCTGTCAGTTGCGCGGGCGCTTTCTTGGAGCCGTGATGTCTTTCGATTCCGCGCTGGAGTTCGTCCTTGGGTATGAGGGCGGTTACTCAAACAATCCCAAAGACCCGGGCGGCGAAACGAATCTAGGCATCACGCAGCGCACTCTGGAGGAGTACGTGCGCACGCATTCGGCAAGCGGGCTGCCTACTGATGTGCGCGCGCTGAAGCGCGGGCAAGCGGCAAAAATCTATCACGACTGGTACTGGCTCCCGATCTCTGGTGACGATCTTCCGCCCGCCATCGCGCTGCTAGTCTTCGACTGCGCTGTGAACCAGGGCGTCGCGCGGGCTGCGCGCATCCTGCAAGACGCGCTTGGCGTCAAGGTGGATGGCGTCATTGGGCCGCTAACGATTGCCGCCGCAAGGCAAGCAACGGCTGCCGTGCTGATGCGTGAGATTGCACTAGGCCGCGCGCTGGCATACGTCGCGACCGGCAACATGCAATCGTTCGGCAAGGGCTGGTTCCGCCGGCTCTTTGCGTGTGTCATTGAGGCTGTGCGAGTGATGCGCGCATGAATGACCCCCGGCATGATCCCGGCACTATCGACATCCTCACGTATGCATGGGTGCTTGGCCTCGCGCTGCTGGGCGGCTTCGCAAACTTCATCGGAAAACATCGGCGCGGGGAAGTGCGCGCATTCAACGTCACTGAGCTGATCGGCGAGCTGGTGATATCAGCCTTCGCCGGCATCATCACGTTTTATCTGTGCGCCTATGCCGAGCTCGACCCGCTGCTAACTGCGGCGCTGGTGGGCATGTGCGGACACATGGGTAGCCGCGTCATCATCTTGATGGAGCGCAAGATCAAGCAGTACATCGACTCAAAACATCCAGGAGTGTGACGTGGCAAAAATCCTATTTTTGTTGCCCAAAATCTTGCAATTTCTGCCGCTTATCAAAGCGGTTATTCTCTTTGCCGAAGAGTCCGGAAAGCCCGGTGCAGACAAGCTCCAAGCCGTGCTCGATGCGATCATGGAGACGCTGACAGAGACGGGTTTGATCGAGGCTGGTGATGCTGATGCATTGCGCAAGCTGCTGACCACCGTTGTAAACAGCATTGTCAAGCTCTGGAATAAACTCGGGTGGCCGGGCAGTACGGACGCTGTGAAGGCCTAACCCATGCTTGCGTTTCTGCGCTTGCTGCTGCTGTGCGGGCTGATTGGGCTTGGTTATGCATACTCCAGCGAGCGCGCGGCGCACGAGGCAGACAACGCCGACCACGCGCGGGTAATCGCTCGCTTTGCGGACGCAGCGAAGAAGGCAGAGCAAGATGCTAAGGCCGCCGAAGCGCAAGCGGTTAGCGAAAGGGAATCGGCTGATGCGAAATACGACAGGGCAAAAAACGACGCAGACGATGCGAGGCGCAATCTTGCTAGTGCTCTGCGGGCTGGCACTATGCGGCTGCAAGACAAGTGGGCCTGTCCTGTGCCCCGAGCCGGTGAGGGTGACGCTTCCGACATTGCCAGCGGACAAGATGCAGCCGCCGACTTACGGGCAGATAGTGCGGCAAGAATTATTGCAGCAGCAGACAGCGCAGACGCGCAAGTGATTTGGCTGCAATCTGAAATAACGAGCACGCGCAAGGCGTGCGGAGTAAGTGAATAACGCCATGCCGCTCGACGAGCCTGCACGCATCGCGCGCGCGGGGGAACCATTACCGCCACAAACGGGGCGCGCTCGGGCGCTGAGTCGGGCTTCTAACACCCGTAATGAGGGTTCGACTCCCTCCGCCCCCGCCAAAATGATTCAAGTGGGCACCTTCCGTGGGATGCCTGTATTCGTAGATGACGCGACTGGAAACGTCGTGGATGAGAACTGGTGGCCGGATACCACCGTAAACGGGCATCCGCCCACCACAACCTAGAGGACACACACATGGCACTGAAAGACGGCAGCAACTTCCTTGGCACCGTGTATGGCGTCAAGACCGACACCGCAAGCACCGACGCGGCCAGCATTGATATTCCTGCGGGCAAGTACATCATCACGGACGTGGTGGTCTACAACGCGCAAGGCGGGTCGAGCGCATCGGCAACCCTTAGCGTCCGTGGTGGTGCAGGCGGCACAGGTACCATCGTCGTTGCAGATGCTGCATTGACTGGGCATACCGGCCCGACCGTGGTCAGCAAGCGTACGTTGGCGGCCACTGCGACCACGCCGGTTATCACCGACGATTCCCAGTACATCCGGATCGGCACGGCTTCGGGCGTCGCAGGCACGACCGTTGACGTTCGCATCTTCGGCTATTCGCTGGACTAAGGAGCACACATGGACAGGAATGGATTACTCAACGGCCTGATGGCGTACAGGCAGAGGCGCCAACAGGGCGGCGGGTTCCATCGCCCTGTCCCTATGGGGGGTGGTTACGACTCCAGCGGCATCAACCCGGGTGGCGGTATGCCGCGCCAGGCTCCGCAGGCAAGCCCGATGCACCCAATGGGCGGGCAGATGCAGCCGATGCCGATGTCGCACAATCCAATGGCAAGCCCGATGAGCCCACCGCCGATGCAGCCACAAGGTGGCGGCTATGACAGTTCAGGCATCAACCCGCAGGCAGGCCATCCAATGCGCCCGGGCGGCTTTCAAGTGACAGGCGTGTCCAAGCCGGCCATGTCGCAGATGCCGGCGATGCCGTTCAATCGTCCGCAGTCGATCTGACAGCAAAGTATTGTAGATCTAGTGACTAGGCCAAAACCACCTGCTGCGGGGAAAGGACGCAAGAAGGGCGTGCCCAACAAGTTCACGGCATCGCTCAAAGAGGCTATCCAAGCGGCGGCCAATGGGGCGCACCCACAGGGCATGGTGGGGTATCTGACCGATCAGGCAGACAAGAACCCCACGGCGTTCATGGCCCTGTTGGGGCGCACGCTCCCGAAGGAAATCACGGGAGGCGATGGCAAGCCGCTATTCCCAACGAGGATTGAAGTTGTCGGCGTGCGCGCAAAGCCTAACGATAAGGCTTGATGTCCCTGAGCCGATGTTGCAGTTCTTGGAGCATCGACGGCACAAGATTGCGCGGGGCGGACGCGGATCGTCCAAGTCGTGGAGCATCGCAAGGCTGCTGGTTGTGCGGGCTATCTCGGGGCGCAGCCGTTGGTTGTGCTGCCGTGAGCACCAGAAGTCGATCAAGGAATCCAGCTACCGGCTGATTAAGGGACAGATCGAAAAGATGGGGCTGGCCGGGTTGTTCGACTTCCAGCGTGAAGCGATCTACGGCCCGCACGGGTCTGAGTTCATCTTCGCCGGTCTAAAGGACTTGACCGCCGATAGTTTGAAGTCGCTTGAAGACCTGGATGGGGCATGGGTGGAGGAAGCTCACACCATCTCCGACCATAGCGCCAACATCCTGATCCCGACGATCCGCAACCCTGGGTCTGAGATTTGGTGGAGCTACAACCCGGAGCAGGAAACGGACTATGTGCACCGGCTGGCCGAGCGGGGTGACCCGGACGTTCTGACTGTCACGCTGAATTGGGACGCTAACCCGTGGTTCCCGGAGGAGTTGAACCTAGAGCGGTTGAAGCTCAAGGCATTCAACGACGACCTGTATCAGCATGTATGGGAAGGCAAGTGCCGCAGCATCGCGGGCCTGCTGTTCAAGCGTCCGTGGTTCAAGAGGTATGAGCTAGGCCAGCAGCCGGAAGGGCTGAATGTCTACATGGCCGGCGACTATGCTGGCGGGCCTGATCCGGACAACCCGGACAGTGACCCGGACTGGACGGAGCTTGGCGCATTCGGCATCGACCAGAACACGGACATATGGGCGCTGGACTGGTGGAGTGGTCAGGAAGACCCGGCCGTGTGGATACAGGCGTGGCTTGCGATGCTGCGGCGGCACCGGCCCACGTACTTTTTTGAGGAAAAGGGGCCAATCCTCCGCGCAGTGCATGGTGCAATGGAGCTTGCGATGCGGGAGACGCAGACGTTCACGATCCGGTTCCCGCTTGCATCGGCCAGCAACAAGGCGCATCGGGCGTTGGGCTTCGCTGCACGGGCGTCGGCGGGGACGGTGTGGATTCCTAACTGCGAGTGGGGTGACAGGCTGGTGAACCAGCTATGCGCCTTCAACGGGCAGGACGGGCGCACTGATGACATGGTGGATGTGTGCAGCCTGCTTGGGCGCGGCATCGACCAGGTGTTCGCCCACCACGAACTGAAGAAAGAAAAGGCAGACATCGCCGCACTCATGGCCGCACCGCTACGCATCTCCGATCTGATGACATCGCCTAAGAAGGGCTGGTAATGAAAATTGAGCACTACGGTCGCATATTTAGGGCCGCGCAATGACTGAACAGACATAGGCTGCCCGCTGGATCGCGCGCCTCAAGCGTGAGGAAAAGGCCCACGACAAGACGCGCAAGGCTGCCAAGGCGTCGGAGAAGGACTATTTCGACACCGACACTGACTTGCGGCAGTTGTTCAACCTGCACAAGTCCACGGTGGACACGCTACACGCGCGCCTGTACTCCAAAGCCCCAAATCCCGATGTGCGCCGCCGCTTCGACATGGACGGCCCGCAGGCGCACGTGGCGAAGGAAGCCGCAACGATGATTGAGCGGGCGCTGTCCTTCATGATCGACACGACCGACTTCCACACGCAGGCCGACAAGACTGTTTCGGACTACCTGCGCGCCGGCTACGGCGTGCCGTGGGTGCGCTACGTGCCAACGGTGGTAGATGGCGAGTTCGGGCCTGAGATTACGTCTCAGCGCGTTGAGCTTGAGCAGGTACCGTGGTCGCGCTTCCATTGGGAGCCTGGCAAGGATTGGGGCGACGTGGATTGGGTGGCACGTGACCACTACCTGACCAAGCGCGAGCATGTTGAGCAGTTCGGCAAGGAGCCTGACCGCACGGGCGATGACGAGGCCGACACGAACGACGGCAAGAAGTGCAGTCCGTATCGCGTTACCGAGATTTTCATCAAATCCAGGCGCAAGGTGGTTGTGCTTGGCTGGCAATCTGACGAACTGCTGGAGGAACGCGACGACCAGTTAGGGCTGTCCGGATTCTTCCCATGCCCGCGTCCGATGATGGCGAACGTCAAGTCGGACGAATTGACGCCGATGGCAGACCATCATTTCAACAAGCCCGGCTTCGACTACATCAACAAGCTCACGGCGCGCATCCATTCGATTACCGCGCAGATCAAGGTGGCCGGCGTCTATGACCCGAGCTTGCCCGAGCTTGGCGACTTGGCGAAGGTGGACGATGGGACGTTCATCCCGGTCAAGGATTTGTTGGCGCGCTTGCAGAATGCGGGCACCGCAGACTTCAGCCGCGTCATCGCGCACCTTCCCCTGAAGGAGAAGGTGGAGGTTGTCCGCGAGCTGCAAGCGCTGCTGGCCGCTGAAAAGATGCGGCTGGATGAGCAGAACGGCATTGCGGATATCGTGCGCGGCAACAGCGATCCGAACGAGACCGCCGCCGCGCAGCAGATCAAGAGCAATTACGCATCACTCCGCATGGCGCAGCGCGCTGGCGAGGTGAACCGCACACTGCGCGATTGCCTGCGGATCGCGGGTGAAATCATGGCCGAGCATTTCCGGCCTGAGCAGTTCTACGTGATGACCGGCAAGCAGCCCGACCCGCAGGTCATGGCGGTGCTGAAGTCGGACATTGGCCGCACGCTGTCTATTGATATCGAGACCGATTCAACCATTGCGCTGGATGACGAGGCCGACCGCAAGGCCCGCATCGAGTTCATGAACTACGTGGTGCCGTTGTACGAAAAGCTGGTGCCGATGGCGGCTGCTGGGCAGATGCCTGCGGACGTGGTGAAGGCGACGCTGAAGTTCGCGCTAGGCACGTTCAAGCATGGCCGTGAGCTTGAAGATGCCATTGACGCAGCCCCGGACACGCAGGCGCAGTTGGCGCAACTGACCCAGCAGGTGCAGCAGGCCATGCAGCAGGCGCAACAGTTCCAGCAGCAGTTGCAACAGGCCCAGCAGCAGCTACAGGACGCACAGGGCCAGATCGCCCAGCACGATCAAACAGAGCAGCAACTCAAGGGCATGGAGGCGCAGGGCAGGATGGCCAAGGTGCAGACCGACGCCCAAAGCAACCAGATGAAAGCTGCAAACGACAGTCAGCGCAACCAGATCGAGGCGTTCCAGGCCGAGACAGACCGCGCTGCGCTGATGAACCCACGAGTCACCACTACGAGCATCATCTAATGGCACAGACCACGATTCTTGCATCTGCACAGACAGCCGCCACGTCATCGGACGTGACGGTTGCCGCTGGCGCAAACGCCACTGTCGGCATTTTCGCTACGGGCCAGATTCCGACAGGTGTTCAGGTCGGTATCTACGAGGGGACGCCGGGCAGTGACAACCTGGTGGATACGCTGGACTTCGACCAGCCTGCAAAGGTCATTGCAGGCCCCGGCACGTTCCGGCTGAAGCGTGGTGTTATCAGCCAATATGGCGTCGACGTGGGTTGCTACGCGGACGTATGAGCCTGCACCAAGGCGAGGAATTGCGACGCTACATCGAGAACGGCATCGGCATTACTTTGCCGGAGGAAGCGTTATTCATCGGCAAGGTGGCCGATGGTCGCGTGGTCAACGTCGCGGCGGCCTACAACTACTGCGGCTACGACATGGAAATCGCGCTATGGTCGGATGGATCGTTCGGGCGCGACTTCCTGCGCCGTCTTGGCCGCTACATGTGGGAGGAGTGCGGATGCAGGCGCGTGACCAGCCGGGTGGAGGCTGGATCGCGCATGGCGTCGATCATGGACAAAGCCGGCTACGTGATTGAAGGCAGATTGAGGCAGGGCGCAGTAAGCGGCGCTGACCTTTTGGTGTACGGCATATTGAAAAAGGAATACCGGCATGGCTAAGAAGGGTGGCGACGCGGCGAAGATGCCCACGGCAGCAGAGCTTGCGCCGATTCTTGAGCTTCAGAACAAATACAACCGGGTTGGGGCAAACAACCAGCTCGGCGGCCAGAACTACACCCGCAACGCGGATGGGTCATTCAATCTCGACACCACGTTGACGCCGAAAGGTCAGGCGCTTGCCGACCGCGCCGGGTCGCTCGCCATGACCAACAGCGCGATGATGCAATCCCATCCGCAATTGGACGGCATCGCGGGCGCACTGGCGTCACGCATCGGGCAGCGCAACGGCCTGAGCTACGGCAGCCAGCCCATGCCGCTGATGGGGCAGCAGCAATCGCCGCAGCAGAAGCCGCAGACGCAGGCGCAACCGCCTGCTTCCGGTATCCAGTAGGGAGGCCAGTCCCCACTCCCGCCGACTGGTGGTTGGAGTGGCGGCAGTAGCGGCTCCGATGGCCTGGGTTGTGTCTGTCTCGATCAGGAGATTTACGGGTTTGAGTCGCCGGACAGTGTGGGCGTGGGCGACATCATGCCAACCGTCAACGCTGAGTCATTGGGCGCGACGGAGCATGAGGTCACGTACTCGGAGACCAAGTTGCAGCCCTGCGTGGAGATCATCACCGAGTCAGGCGCGACGCTGAAGTGCTCAACATCCGCACCGATACTGACCCGCGAAGGCGAGCCATGCGATGCAGGCCGCCTGCTGGGCCGTTCCGTGCCAGTCAAGAACGGCGACAGGTACAGTGACACGCTGGTTACGGAGGTGCGCGACATTGGCAAGCGGTTGGTGCAGCACATCACCTGCGGCAATCAATACTTCCTCGCGGGCAGTGGTAATGGCCTGTATCTGCTTCACCACAACATGAAGTATTCCGGACTGGGCACTGACCTGTATGCGCTGTCTGATGAGATTGCCGCCACGGCTGGGCAGGGCACGAACAACAGTTTCAACACAGGGCCAACAGCCGGCAGCGCGTATGGCGGCAACCGCGTTCCATCGTATGCGCAGACCCATCAAGACAGTGCGCCGCTTGGGCAGGGCTTGATTGATGCTTACGGTGAAGCCCCCGCGCCGATGGGCCAGCAAGACCCGCAATCGTGGATGAGCAAGCCATTCATCGGGACAGGGCAGAGCAGCCTGCCGGCCTATGACAACAGTTGGTACAGCCCGACGCCCCCCGCACAAGGCCAGCCGGTCGGCAGCCCTGCTAAGGGTCAATACGATGGGGTTGGTGGTTTCATCCGCAAGACAGCTAACACCATCGACAACAAGGTGCTTGGCAACATCTACGATGAGAACACCGGGCACTTGAACACGGGCAATATCGCGGCGCTCGCCGCGCGTGTTTTGGTTCCGGGTGCCGGCATCGCCGAGGCAGTCTTCAACAAGTACTCACAAGGCCAGGTTATGAACGGCAACCACGGAATTGGTACCGACCACGCACGCACGCAGATGCAGCAGCATTACGATAGAAGCACGCCGGTGCAACAGCAGGGGTATGTGTCCGACCTTGCCAGAAAGTACAACATGCAGCCGGAACAGGTATTGCAAATAATCGGGAGAGGTCAATGACCGCACCCATCACGCCGCCAGCCGGTGCACTGCCGGCCGTTCCTCCCGGCACGGTTCCGCCGACCACGCCCGTTCAGCAGAACCTTGGCCCGACCGATACCGCGCCGCTTGCGCCGCTGAACCTGTACCAGAACCAGACGCTGCACTCCAGCTATCAGGCCCCTGTCTTCCAAGGCCAAAACACGTTCCAGGCTGGGAACTACAGCGCGCCGCAGATCAACGCGCCTGACTACAACTCGCAGAGCTACACCCCAACGTAGATTGATGGCAGCGGTTACAGCGCGCAGTCGTTAAGCGCGCCGCAGATCAACGCCGCGCCCTATTCGAGCGGCAATACGTCGGCGGGGCAGGTAGACGCGCAGAACGCGACGGCAGGCAACTTCAACATTGCCAACTTCCGCCCGTTTGGCGATGCGGTGTATTCAGAGGCGACGCGGCAGCTTGATCCGCAATTCCAGAGTGAGGAAGCCGCATTTCGCCAACGCATGGTGAATCAGGGCATCCAAGAGGGAACGCCTGCATTCGATGCCGCGTACGGCAATTTCAGCCGCAGCAAGAATGACGCCTATAGCTCGGCGCGTAATCAGGCATTGGCGCAAGCGTTGGGCGCACAAAACCAGATGTTCGGGCAGTCTCTTGCCAACAGCCAGATGGGCTTGCAGGCCAGCATGGCGAACGCCAGCAACGGGCTACAAGCCGCAGGTCTGAATCAGGCTGACCGCCAATTCGGTGCGCAGTACGGCCTTCAGGGCCAGATGGCGAACGCAGACAACGCCTACCGCTTCGCAGGGTTGAATCAGTCGGATCGACAGTTCGGTGCGAATCTCGGGATGCAGGGCCAAATGGCGAACGCATCGAACCAGTTGCAGGCATACGGGCTGGGGCAGGCAGACAGGCAATTCGGTGCAAACCTGGGGATGCAAGGCCAGCTTGCGAATGCGCAGATGTGGATGCAGGCGCTAGGCATGAACCAGAACGACAGGCAGTTCGGCGCGAATCAGGCGATGCAGTACAGCGCGCTTGCCAACGCATTCAATCAGCAAAATGCACAGTTCGGCGCGCAGCAGGGCATGAATTACGACCAGATGAACCAGCAAGACCGCCAGTTCGGTGCGAATTACGACTTCGGTCAGGGTCAGGCCGACATTCAGAACTTGATGGCGATGCTCGGCTACGGCCAACAGGCGACGCAGCAGAACAACAGCCAGCTATCGGCAGACCAGCAGCGGGCGATGGCGCTACTTGGCTACATCCCAGGCTTGACGCCGACGCAGCTCGACGTGACCGGTGCAGTGAATCAGCAGGCTGGTATCAACAACCAGAACGCGGCGAATAGCCAAGCGAACAGGAACGCGCAATACGCCGCAGCCGGCTCGATCATTAGTTCGTTCCTCGGAGATTGAATGGATAACTCACTGATGACCATGCTTGGCCCGATGCTCGGCCAGCAAGCGTTCCAGCAAGGCACGCTTGGCAACTCCGCGACCATCGGCAATCCGCAGGGGCAGGAGGATTACCGGATGCAGCTTGCCCAAGCCCTTGCGCAGATGAAAGGCGCGGAGCGGCAGCAGAGCATTGCGGACTCGATGCTCGCACCGAAGTACATCGACAACAGCGGCCTGCTGGGCGTGATTGCGCAGATCGCGCAGAAGTACGCTGGCAAGAAGCTGGCGAAGCGCGCAGACGAAAAGGACATCGCGGCCCGCGAGAAGTTCTACTTGGGCGAGGAAGCGGCAGCAGCGCGCAAGGCACAGCGGGAAGCGGAGAGGGAGATGGCGCAGCGCGGTCAGCGCGCGGCCGATGCCGAGAGGTACGGATTGCAGGGCGATGCACGCACGCGCTACATCTTGGAAGGCAAGATGGGCGAGAGTCCGCGCGACCGCTTGCAAGCCCTTGAAGGGGTCAATGGCATCGGCGTCGTTAATCTGGATCAAAACACGGTGCGCTATGCGCAGCCGGAAGACGCGCAGCCGGAAGGCTACAAAGTCACCTATGCGCCGGGCGCATCCGCTGAGGATCGCGCCGCCGTCGATGCCGCCGCACGGGCAGCAGGATGGCCGAGCGATCCACACGGGGATGTTGTTGATGTGGGCAGGGTAAGGCCACAGCCCACAGGCCAATTTGTCACGGCGGCGTCTGCCCAGCGTGCCCAGCAGAATCAGCGGCAGACCGCGCAGGATGTCCGCGCTGAGCGCGCTGACGCAC
>ERZ724522.935-NODE-935-length-17002-cov-17.580693_pt1 | contig 17002 bp, 22 predicted proteins | sample MGYA00376055_ERZ724522 | MGnify/ENA primary metagenome ERZ724522 (study PRJEB28724, sample SAMN07190884) | wastewater metagenome | isolation source: effluent of sewage treatment plant in Hong Hong | place: Hong Kong | collected 2016-03-17 ... | reverse complement strand
GGCGGGCAAGGTGCGAGCGCTGCCTAGAAGCGTTTTGCCGCACGTACCTTGCGGACATCTTCGATATGCCCTGGTCGGCGGATCATCGCCGGGCCATAGAGCGAATGCAGGGCTGCGGCATCGACGGCGGGCAGTTTGCCCTAGCCATGCCACGCGGCAGCGGTAAGACGACGCTGTGCGACGCGGCGGTGCTGTGGGCGATTCTGTACGGGCACCGACAGTTCGTCGTTTTCATCGGTGCGGAGGCGAGCAGCAGCAAAGAGCGAATCGACGCGCTCAAGCTGCAACTTGAGAACAACGACCTGTTGCTAGAAGACTTCCCCGAGGTCTGCTACCCGATCCGCAAGCTGGAAGGCATCGCCCACCGATGCAACGGCCAGCTATGCGAGGGCGAGCGAACTCAAATGGAGTGGACGGCCGACGCGATCGTGCTGCCCACGGTGAAGGGGAGCAAGGCAAGCGGTTCGGTTCTGCGAGTGGCCGGTATCACCGGACGCATTCGCGGCATGAACGTAAACAAGCGCCGCCCCGACTTGGCGGTGATTGACGATCCGCAGACCGATGAGAGCGCGAAGTCACCGGACCAAAGCCACGATCGGCTACAGACGATCAACGGCACGATTCTCGGGTTGGCTGGCCCGCGTAAGAAGATCGCAGCGTTCGTTCTCTGCACTGTGATTCGGGCGGGCGATCTTGCGGACCAGCTACTAGACCGGCAGAAACATCCGGTGTGGCAGGGCGAGCGGTGCAAGCTGCTCTATGAGATGCCGAAGCGGATGGACCTGTGGGAACGCTACGCAGCGGTTCGCAGTGCCAGCTATCGAGCAAACAACGGCGGGTCAGAGTCGCGGGCGTTCTACGAGAGCAACCGCGAAGCGATGGACGAAGGGGCGAAAGTTGCGTGGCCTGCACGACACAACCCGGACCAGTTGAGCGGGTTGCAGTACGCGATGGACCTGTATTTTGATTCGCCCGAATCGTTCAGTGCCGAATACCAGAACGACCCGAAGCCGTTGGACGACAACGGCGACAAGTTGAAGGCCGAGGCGGTTGTCACGCGGCTGGTGAACGTGAAGCGTGGCGTTGTCCCGCTGTCGTGCCACAAGTTGACGGCCTATGTCGACGTGCAGGGTAAGGCGCTTTTCTGGTCCGTGTGTGCGTGGGGCGACGGATTCACAGGGCACGTCGTGGACTACGGCGTCTTCCCCGAGCAGGGCGTCATGTATACGACGCTCGCAGACATCAAGCGCACGCTTGCGACGGTTGGCCCCAGGGGCGCGGGGCAGATGGGACAGATTCGCGACGGCCTAGACAAACTGGCCGATGCACTACTTGCCCGCGCGTGGCAACGCGAAGACGGCGTTATGATGAAGGTCGACCGGGCTGGCGTGGACGCCAACTGGGGCGCGAGCACGAACACGGTTTACGAGTGGTGTCGGAGTCGGAAGGAACAATTGTTCATCCCCGGCCACGGTAAGTACGTCGGCCCGACCGCGAAGCCGATCAGCGAGTACCAGCGGAAGCCCGGCGAGCAGATCGGTGATGGGTGGATGATCGCGAAGGGCAGGCGTGCTGTTCGGCACCTGCTCATTGACACGAATCACTGGAAGAGTTTTGTGCACGGTTCGTTTTCCACACCGATCGGCGACAACGGCGCGTTGACGCTATTCGGCAGCAGGGGCGAAGAACTCTTCCACAAGATGCTTGCCGACAACGTGACCGCAGAGACGCGAACGCGGGTCGAAGGCAAGGGCCGCACGATGGACCTGTGGACGTTGACGCCGGGCAGAGACAACCACTTCCTTGACTGTTTGGTTGGCTGTGCCGCACTGGCCGCGACGTTGGGCGTGACGCACTTCAAGTCAGTTCCGAAGCCTGTGGCAAGGAAGCCGCAGCGAGTCCGAGTTTCCTACATCTAACCCATGCCAGCACCACCCCCGACAGCACGACAGATGGTCGACACGATCAAGCGCGCGCTGAACGAGACGCCGATCGGCACCGTGTCAATCGAGATTGACGGGCAGAAGGTGTCCTACGACCGGGCGCAGGCGTTGGACGAGTTGGACCGTTGGGAAAAGCGGGCTGCGCGTGAGTCGGGGCGACGGCCCCGCGTTGCGACTGTGGACCTGAGCGGATTCTAAGTTGAGCATCACCACCACAACCCAAGACGCGATTACGCGCAACGGTGCGTTGGGTGGCACGCCGTTCCGCCTCGGATACGACGCCACACAACCGAAGCTGAAGCGCAAGGCCCCCGTCATCAGCACGAAAACGGAGGACCGCGAACTACAGCAGGCCGGGCGGCAGCAGGTGTCGTCGGCCACGCGCGACCTGCAACGGAACTTCTCCATTGCAGCGTGGGCGGTTCGGAAGCATCTCGACTACGTCTCGACGTTCAGCTTTCAGGCCCGCACGGGGATACCCGAACTCGACGATCAGATTGAATCGCTGATGTCGTGGTGGAGCAGGCCGACGAACTGTGACGCGGCGGGGCGTCACTCGCTGCCGCGACTTGTCCGACTGTTTGAAGAGCGGCGCACGATCGACGGTGACGTGCTCGTAAACATGCTCGCCGATGGCCGGATTCAGGGCATCGAAGGCGATCGCATCTTCGACGGCAGCGGCACCCCGTTGCCCGCTGAAGGCGTGCTGTCCGAGGAAATCGTCAATGGCGTTTGGGTGAACGTGAACGGACGCGCGAACGCCTACGCGATCCACCGTCGCCACATCAACGGCACGTCTTTCGAGCAGTGGTTGCCCGCGACGTTCACGTACCTGCACGGCTGCTACCAGCGGTTCGATCAGGTTCGCGGCGTGTCGCCGCTTGTCGCTGCGATCAACACGCTGCGAGACGTTTACGAGGGCTTCGACTACGCACTTGCGAAGGCGAAGGTGCAGCAGTTGTTTGCGTTGGCGTTCTATCGCGAACGGGGCGAGGACGCACTCGGCGGCGTGGAAGAGATTACGGCGAGCGGGACGGCGGAAGGTGAGAGCGCAGCCACGCCCGACGAGCCGCGATACAAGCTCGATTTCGGCAACGGCGCAGCAGTCGTCGACCTTGACGACGGGGATCGGATGGAGGCGATCGAAAGCAAGTCGCCGTCGTCCGAGTTCCAGGCCTACACGCAGATGATGATCGGCGTCGCTCTCAAGGCGCTAGACATTCCGTACAGCTTTTACGACGAATCGCACACCAACTACGCCGGGGCACGTCAAGCCCTGTTGCAGTACGAGCAAAGCGCTGACATCAAGCGCGGCGAAGTAAAGCAGATGCTCGACCGCATCACCGGCTGGCGGTTGGCGAAGTTCGTCCGCGACGGCGACTTGGATCTGCCTGCAGGCGTGACGCTCGGCAGTCTTTCGTGGGAGTGGATCGCGCGCGGCATCCCGTGGATTGACCCGCTTAAGGAAGTCACCGGCAACGTAACCGCCGTGGGCGCTCTGCTGCAAAGCCCGCAGGAGATCGCGAAGGCACGCGGGCGGGATGCCTTCGACATCATCGACGAGATCGCGGAGTGGCAGCAATACGCACAGCAGAAGGGGCTAACCGTCAATACCGGATCGGTGACGGTCGGAGTAAACGCAAATGACAACCAAGCAGATTCCAGTTCAGGCAACGCACCTGCGCGTCGGTGAGGTCTCGCTGCGAAGCAACGGCGAAGGCGCGAAGACTGCGCCCGTGACGCTGCTCGCGCGTACCGGCGACGCTATCGAGCATTGGTATTGGGGCAAGGTCGTTCACGACCTGTCGGGCATGAAGCCCGTGAAGCCGCGTCTACCGATCGACTGGAATCACACCGACGAAGTAATCGGCGTGCTCGCCAAGTTCGACACGAGCACCGGCGACCTGGTCGCAACGGGACACCTGAAAGCCAACCCCGCCCGCACGCCGGATCACGCCGCGATCGTGATGAACGACATGCAGGGCGAAGAACCGCTGCCCTACGAGGCGTCCATCAACTTCGGCGGCGATGGAATTGTCATCGAAGAAATCCCGCAGGGCGTGACGGTCGAAGTGAACGGGCGAGCGTTCAGCGGACCCGGCACCGTCATCCGCGAATGGCCGCTGCGAGGCGTGGCGATCACGCCATACGGTGCCGATCAGAACACGCAGACCAGCATGAGCAACGAAAGCGCCGTCACGGTGACGGTGCGTCACTCTCAACCCGAGGTATCAATGTCTGACAACAACACTGCTGAGGTGGCGCAAACCGAAGCCACCGTTGACGCGACTCCCGAGGCGAAGGAAACCGAAACCAAGGTCGACGAGACGGCACCCGCCGCCGTTGTTGAATCGACCCCTGCCGAGGCCGCGACCTTTTCCCAAGGCGCGACCGTTGAAGCGAAGCCCCACGAGCGATTCGTCAAGCTCGGTGGGGACAAGGGAGCAACCGCCTTCCTCGCTGGCACGTCGTGGGATGAGTTCGTGTTTGCCCTCAAGGCCGACGCTGACGCCACCATTGCCAAGCTCACAAAAGAAGTCGCGGAACTCAAGGCGCAGCTTGCCGCGATCCCAACCGGCAATCCCGCTGTCTCGTTCAGTGCTGCGGACGCGAAGCCGAAGCCAGACCCGAAGCTCGTCCACGCGACCGGCTCGGAAGGCTTGGCGACGTTCGCCAGCAATCTCAAGTTCAACACCAAGTAAGTAAAGGAAAACACCCATGGCAGTTAACCTGCTCGATATCGCCAAGGCGAACGGCTCTGATGCCGTTGTCGGCCTGATCGACGAAACCACGAAGCTCGTGCCGGAACTCACCATCGTTCCGGCGCGGACCATCCGTGGCATCAACTACAAGACTCTGATCCGTACTGCTCTCCCCACTACGAATGGCGCGTTCCGCTCGGCCAATGCTGGCTCGGTCTACGTGCAGGGCAGCTACGAAAACCGCCTCGTCGAAACGTACATCAGCGAGGCCCGTTGGTACGCCGACAAGGCCGTGGCCGATCGCTACGAAGACGGCGCGCCCGCGTACATCGCGATGGAAGCCAGCGGCGTCATGCAAGGCGTCATGCAGGGCTTCGGCACGCAGTTCTTCTACGGCACCAACGCCACCCACGGCAACGCATCGGGCTTCCCCGGACTGCTGCAAGCGTACAGCACCACCTACGAAGTCGACGCTGGCGGAACGACCGCTAACACCGGCTCGTCCGTGTGGGCGGTTCGCTTCGGCCCGCAGGACGTGCAGTGGGTTTGGGGCAACAACGGCCAGCTTGCGCTGTCCGATGTCCGCACCGAAACCATGCTCGATCCGAACACGGCTTCGCGCTGGTTCGATGCCTATGTGCAGACGCTTCTGTCCTACCCCGGCCTTCAGGTCGGTTCGGTGCAGAGCGTCGGCCGCATCAAGAAGCTCACCGCCGACAGCGGCAAGGGCTTGACCGACTCGCTGCTCGCGGACCTCTGGAACCTGTTCCCCGCCGCCAAGAAGCCGCAGGCGTTCTTCGCTTCGCGTCGCTCAGCGATGCAGCTTCGCAAGAGCCGCACGGTTGTCCTCAACGCGACCGGCGACAACAGCAAGTCGGGCCGCGTCGATGTCATGCCTCAGGGCGACCTGTACTTCAACGGCATCCCGATCATCGAAACGGACAGCATCGTGAACACCGAAGCCCTCACCCTCTAATCGCAAAGGAACCATCCCATGAGTTTCAATGTTCGTGACGCGGACCTCCGCAAGACCCGTGCGCTTCCGGCTTCGGCTTCGGCCACGGTCGACGGCGCTATCATCGACCTCGGCCAGACGACCAACGGCCGCCTGCTCGCCGAGTTCGATTTCCTCCTCACCGCCCCGGCCGTCAATACCACGATGGCACCGGATACCCGCACCTTCACCTACTCGATTCTGACCTCGGCGAACTCTGACCTGTCGTCCCCGACGGTCGTGTACCCGAGCGTCATTACGCAGACGGGTGCGGGCGGCGCTGGCGCGGCTTCCACCACGTTCCGCTTCTGCCTGCCCTCGTCCACCACGGCCCGCTATGTCGGCGTCCGCGTTGTGTCGGGTGCGAGCACGACCGACGCCTCTTCGGTGTCGGCGGTTCTGGAAGCCCTGTTCTGATCCCATGCCAATCCGCAACGCACTTGGCACGGCCGCGGCAGCGCTCGCGCGAACCCTTCGCGGTTCGTCGGGCGTTGCTGCCGTGTCCATTACCTACCGTCGTGGCGACGATTCCGTATCCGTTGCCGCGTCGGTTGGCCGAACCCTTTACGCTGATGCTTCCGGTGATGCCGGTAGCATCGGCTTCGAGTCCAAAGACTTCATTGTCACCGCTGCCGATCTTGAGTTTGACGGTGTGGCCGTGACGCCCGTCGCCAACGATGAGATTGTGCAGGGGTCGGAAGTCTTCCGCGTGTCTGCCCCACCAGGCCAAGAGCCGTACCAGTACGACCCCACGGGCACGACGCTCCGCATTCACACCACCCGCATCTAATGGCCCACCCGACAAAGGCGCTTTGCGCCGCGATGGTTGCCTACCTCAACGGCGGAAGCCGTCCGTGGTCCGGCGACTTCACGGCGATCTATCAGCCGATTCCCGCGATCGCGACGGACCCGAACGGGGCCGAGAAGCTGGCGACGTGGCGTGTAGTCGTCTCGCCGTCCGCGTGGACAGGGGAACTTGCCAGCCGTTCCGGGGCTTACGACGACACGCACACCATCAGCATCGGCTTCATCCGCAAGATGCCTGCCGGTGTCGATTGGAAGTCGTCTGCGGGCGCTACGCAGATTGATACGTGGCTGGACGCTGTCGCGGAAGTCATCGACGACCTTCGCGCCAACGCCATCACGCTCGGCACGTTCGCGGGTGGGCAGTACACACATGACATCATGGTTTCGCCCACCGACATGGCCGAGCGAAACACGTTCGTTTCAGTGGTTCGCGGAGAGTTCCGCGACCTTACCTAAGTAATTCAGGAGATTGACCCATGCCTAAGAAGACCGGCGCAGAAATGAAGGCTTACGTCAACAGCACGCTGTTGACCACCGCCCCCACCGGGACCACGTTCCCGAGCGGGTTCACGAACGAAATCGCGGGCATCCGCGACAACAACAAGGGCACCGAGCAGACCACAATCGACTTCGGCACCCGTGCAGACCCGAAGGAAAAGCGGATCCAGGACGACGGAATCACGTTTACCTTCAGCATGTTCCACGATCCGGCGGACGCCGATTACGTCATCTTCGCGGATGCGGCTGCGGGCAAGACACCCGTGGCGGTCGCGTTCACGGACGGCGCGAGCGGCGTCCCGCCCCTCATCGTGGACGTGGCGAACTGGAACATCAAAGAGACGGGACGCAACGAAGCCCTGCGCGAAGGCGTCTTGACGACCTTCGAGGCGAGCGTTCACAGCTTCTACGCCCGCATCAAAGTTCCGGCCGCGTAAGCCATTCACAACCCTATGCCCTCATTCACAGACCACGTCGGGCGCGAGTGGCAGTTCGCGCCGTTCACTGTCGCCAGTCTTTCGGCCATCCGCGAGGCGGGCGGCGTCGACCTGTGGGCCGTTGTTCAAGGCAACGGTTCAGTCGACGCCGACCTGCCCCGGCTGGCGGCGACATTCAAACTCGTGTGCCGCGACTCGTTCAAGATTCACGGCGTTCTGTCGAAGCTGGCGATTGACGCCTGCGTTGACGAGGTGATGAGCGACGGCGATTCCATCATTGCCTTCCGTCACGCCGTTGAGACAGAGATCACCCGTTTTTTTCCGTCCGCGACGAGAGGTATTTGGGCAAGTCTCGTCGAGAGCCGCAGCCCAACTTCAATCTTGAAGCTCATGCCTACGAACTCTGCGGACTCGTCGGCACCGACCCCGGCAGCGTGAGCGACTGGCAATCGCTGGCTTGGCGTGCGCGTGGCGTGTACCAGCGCTCGCACTTCGTCGGGCTGTGCGTGGGGCTGGCGTTCGCGGGCGAGTTGAAAGACGTAGGCGAGATGCTGGCGTGAAGCTTCTAGTCGATACAAAACAGTTTTTCTTCGACCGCATCAAAGTCTTGGATGCGATGGACCGCGCCCGCGTCAGGGCGCTGTCGAAGATCGGCGCGTTCATTCGCCGTTCGGCCCGCTCGTCAATTCGCAAGGTTGGCAAGAAGGGCACGCCGAGCAATCCCGGCCAACCTCCGAAGTCTCGCACGGGGCTTCTCCGCGACTTCATCCAATTCGCCTATGATCCGGCGACCAAGTCCGTTGTCGTCGGCCCCGAGAAGCTGAACCGCCCAAGCTTCGCGCCGCCGACGCTCGAATACGGCGGAAGCTACACCGTCACGGAAACGCAAGTTCCGGAATGGACGGACTACGCGCAGGCGAAGCCGAACCCTTCCGAAGTGTGGGTGCGCGTGAACCCCAGGCGGGCAAAGGGCAACGTGCGAAAGCGAACCGTCACGCAGGCACCCCGCCCGTACATGATGCCCGCGCTCCAACGCGAGCGCGACAACGGCAAGCTGATTGAGCAGTGGAAAAACGTACTGACTAGCTAATGGCAACACCCCGTCAGATTGAGGCTGGACGCGCGATAGTTCGCATTGGCGCGGAGGACAAGGAACTCCGCGACAAACTGCAACAGGTGCAAACGCACCTGAACCGCACGGCGTCCGCGATGCAGCGGATCGGCGCGGCGAGTGCTGGCGTGGGCGCTGCGATCGTCGGCCCGCTCGCCCTTGCGGCGGCGTCTGCTGCTGCTTACGGGGACTCGCTGAACGACCTCGCCACGAAGACCGGCATTGCGGTGCGTGACCTCGCCTCGCTCGGCTATGCGGCCGAGCAATCCGGCGCGACGATGGACACGCTCGAAATCGCCGTGAAGAAGATGCAGGACACCATCGCCAACGCGGCGAATGGGAACGCGGAGGCGTCGAAAAGCCTCGCACAACTTGGCGTGACGGCGGATTCCCTTCGCAGCCTCGCGCCCGACGAGCAGTTCCGCGTGTTGGGCGACGCCATCGCGGGCATCACCGACCCCGCACAGAAGACGGCGGCGGCGTTGAACATCTTCGGCAAGTCGGGCACGGACATGCTGCCGTTGTTCAGCGACGGCGCGAAGGGGCTGAAGGCGATGGAAGATCGCGCCCGCGAGCTGGGTATCGTCATGGGCGCGGAAGCCGCGGCCAGCGTGGGCGAGTTCGACGACGCGCTAAATGAGGCGTCGCAGCAGATAAGAGCCCTGAAAAACACGGTGGGCGCGGCGATTGCGGAGGCGCTGTTGCCGTATCGCGATTCCGTCGCGGAGGCGTTGAAGGGCGCGATTGAGTGGGCGCGTGAGAATAAGTCGCTGATCGTGACCGTGGCGGGATTGGGGGCCGGGCTGCTCGCTGTCGGCAGTGCGACCCTTGCGGCGGGCGCGGCTATTCCACTACTCATTAAGGCTTACACATCTCTGACGGGCGCACTGATCGCGGCGAAGGCGGCACTAAGCGGCGTCGGCGCGTCGATGAACGCGCTCGACGTTCAGGGCAAGTTGTTCCCGCTCATCGCTCGCAATGTCGTCATGCTGACGGCAGCCCTTGCAGCGCTCGGCGTTGCCTATGCAGTCATTGATGCGAACTCTCCGAAGTACACCGAATCGCTTCGCGATCAGGCCCGCGCATCGATGGAATCGAACGATGCGGTAAGAGCTTCGCAGAAGGGGGCAATCGACCGGCTCGCCGAATTGAACTCGCGCACTCGGCTAACGTCCGACGAGATGCGAGAATCTGACGGCATACTTGAGACGCTGTCGAAGACATACGGCAATCTTGGCGTTTCGATCGACAAGACCACGGGACGCCTGACGGGGTTTGCCGATGCACAGAATCGGGTCAGCGATGCGATTCGTGAGTCTGCAATTGCGGACGTCGGCGCATCTCTAGCGGAAGCACGTCGCAATCTACGCGACATCGAACGCAACCTAGACGAGAACCGTCGTCGCGGCGTAACGCTTTCGTCGCTGGTGGGCAGCGGACCGACCGCAAACAAGGTGCGCGACGATTTGCGATCGCAGCGTAGTTCCGCACTGGACAAGATCGCGGAACTAGAGCGGCGGCTTGAGTCGCTTCAGGGCGGCGGGGCTGACGTAAAGACGGGCGTAGGCGTTGCCGCTCCAAAGGCAAACCAGACGCTTCGTGGATCGGTTGAGGATGTGACCGCAAGGGAAAAGGCGATCCGTCAACTGACCGACCTTGAGAACGCACTTGAACTGGACCGCACAAAGGGCACGCAACGCGAAATCATGGAGGCGGAAAGGGCATCTAACGCCCGCGTTGCTGCCATCTACGAAGTGATTCAGGCCGAGGAGCTTCGCAATCAAAAGCTAGGCGGCGAACCAGACCTTAGCGTCATTCGCCAAGCGGAGGCGCTTCTTGATCAGATTGGCCCCGCGTTCGACGCCGAAGTTGCGGCAATCAACAAACGGGCGGCCGACGAGGCGATGGCTCGCGACCTTGAGCGGTACGACCTTTTGCAGCGACAGGAGATCGAACTTGCCAAGCTGCGCGGCGACAAGGCGAAAGAACTTGCCTTGACGCAAGAGCAGTACCTTCGCGATCAAGAGCAGCAGTTTAAGCAAGCGGGATTGACCGGCCCAGATCTTGAACGGGCAAGGGCGAACGCGCGAGACATCGCGGACGCAATGGGACGCCAACAGCAAGGCCCGAACCGCCTCGCCGGGCAAGTCTTCTCGGCTCAATCCCTCCGCTTCGCCAGCACGTCAACGAACATTCAGCGACCGCTTGAGCAGTTGAACAAAAAGGCGGGGGAGCAACTGACCGTCTTGCAGCAACTCCTAGCCCGCTTCGGGCTGTCACAAATCTTGACGTTGGGACCAGCCTAAACAATGCCAGCGACCATCCACGAAAAGCCGCGTAGCCGCAGGCACTCGGGCGCTTCTAGCGTGCGCGTGTATCTCGTCGAAGATGCAACCGACGACGAAGCAGCCCGCACGCTCGCCATCAGCACGGCACCCGCATCGGTTGGCAGCAACCTCCGCGTCGACCGCGACGTTGAGGCGGTGGAACTCGATTCCCTCACTGGGCGATACGAAATCACCGTGCCGTATCGCTCGCCGTCGCTGCCCGAAGTTGGCGGCGGGGCGGTTCGCACGCGGCTACGCATCTCGCTTTCCCCGCAGAGTGTCACTGCGACGGAAGCCCCGGTTAAGTCGGTGACACCCGACGACAACGGATTGGACGCCAGTTCGTACAGCGGTCAGATCGGCGTCGCGAATGATGGCAGCGTGAGCGGCACCGAAATCGAGACGTGCCGAATGCTGATTGAAGCCAGCTTTACGCTTGCCGATGGTGCGGTCAACACGGCGTACTTGAACACGCTTATCAACCTCACGACACCCACGCACGTAAACGAGTCGGCGCTGACGATGAACATCGGCTCGTCGGACTTCCCCAACACGATCACATTCCCCGCGAAGTCGCTCCGGTTTCGCGGGATGGACGTGGCGCAATCGGATTCGGGCCAATGGGATTGCACGGCGTCCTTTGAGGCTGCGGGGCAAGTGTCGAAGCCGTTCAAGTATGCGTCGATTGGCGAGGGCACGGTGACGACTGGCACGGACACCGTCACGGCAGACGGCCACGATGTTATCTGGTTCGCGCCCGTGCCCGATACGACGGACGGCAAAGCCACCGTCAAGATTCGTGCGGCCTACGTTCACTCGCCCTATCCGGCTGGCGATCTTTCCGCCCTGAACATCCCCGCGACCTAATGCCGAACTTTGCAAAGGCACCCCCACGCGGACACGTTGTGCCGTCCGCATCGGTCTACAACGCGATTGTCGACGTTGTCCGCAGGCGTGGCCCGCTCGGTGGCTCGCTCGGCGGCGTTCGCGAACTCGTGCCGATGCGCGTGCAGTCGTCCGAGGCGCTGACTACAGATAAGCGATGGAAGTACACCGTGAAGGAACAAATCGGCAAGGCGACGGAAGCGGCGGGCGATATGTACGTTGACGCCGACTATGCGCAGGACGTGCTCGCGTACAACGTGGACGAAGAGCGTAACGACCAGTCGGGCGAGTACGGCGGCGACTACGGCAACGGCACTAAGAAGACGCAACTAGAAGACGCGAGCGGCAAAATCAAAGCAATCCCCAACGGCAGAATCGTGTGGGTGTGGCGCGAACCCATTCCGGGCGGGCTCGAGTTCCGATTCAGCGCACCGAACGGCGTTGACGTGCCGTGTGTCTAGTCGCCCTCGCCAGTTCCTCTAAATCGCTCATCCCCTCACTGTCCCTTATCGCATGGCCGGGTCAAGTTTTCTTCTCCGCAAGTGCTGCTGCGGCGGCGATCCCCCGTGCAGTTGCCCGGCGTGCCCCGACAACGTCGGCCCGCGTTCGGCAACCCTGAGCATTTCCGGCGTCACCGTGTCCGCGTGGAAAACCGACACCACAACGTACCGCCGCATCGTCGGCAGCCCGAACATCAGTAACATGGAGCTAGTCGGCTGCTGTGAAATGGGCCGACACTACTTCTGCGAGATACTGGACGGCGAGCCGGACCCCGGAAATCTTGGGAAGTGGGACGGCTTCGCGTTCTTCTACTTCGACGTTGTCGGCGGGCAACTCAAGCTGATCGTTGGGGCCGGGGTGGACATCGGCCAGCCGATCACGCTGTTTTACGGATGGGTGGATGTCGACGACTGCCTAGACGGGACGTACACCATCAGCAACGTCATCACGAGCGCGCCGCCCGACACGACAACGCAAGATTTGCAGACGTTCACCCACCTAGGTTTAACTGACGTGTACGGCTTCGCGGACGCTACCCGCGTCGTGTCCGGGTGGGGCGGCTCGGCAACGATCACGATCCGCACGGCATCATCGACGCTCAACTCCATTCCGCAGCCCTGCGCATGCGTCCCGTTGTCGCCTGGCGGTTGCCGATCCGATTGCGCGTCGGCCTATTCGGTGAGCCTATCCGGCGTCACCACGCCGAGCATCAACGGCAGTACGACCGTCACGCGCGATCCGATGGGAGCGTGCAAGTTCGCGGACAGCGGCGGCACAGGCACGGAAGTCGTCGTGCAGTACGTCTACGACATCCCCACCTCAACGCCGTCATGGACTGTCACGATAGTGAAGAGTGGGGCAACGCTCGTGTTCACACGGCTGTTTGCGGACATCGACGTATGCGAATGCCCGAGCGGATCGGGCTGGACGTTCGACGCTGCGGCGTCATCGGGCTACACGGGTTCCCCTTCCATCACGATTTCATGATCGACTGTCACTATCGAGAACCGGGGCGATGCCTCGCCGGCCATTTCGGCGGGCGTCCGAGCGACGGGGTTTGCACGACGTGCCCGCATCGCGTGTCGCGTTCGCTGCCTGCGCCTGAGTTTCCAACGTGCGAGCGGTGCGAGGGACGGCATCACGTACTGGCTTGCCCGATTCCGCCCGACCACGACCCAGAAACCGAGCGCGCCCGCCGCTCCTGCTGCGACCCGCCAAGACCATGATCGAATCAGACACGCCACTGTGCTACGCGACGTTTGAACAGATCGTCGACGAGCTTCGCAAGCGATGCGCCCGCATGGCCATCGCGGTTGAGTACGCATCGGACGTGAAGGAACACAAGACGACGATGATGTACGCCTTCCAGCCGCCGAACGTCGAAGAGGCGCTGACGCTGCTGGAAGACCTCGTTGAGACGTTGGACGATGACGACGCCGCTTGACGCCCGCCTAGATCCTATCACCGCAAAGGAGATGCGTGTCGCAGCACGACGGGCAAACCTATCGCGAACCGGCTGGCGTCCCCGCAGAGGCTACGGCGCACCCGCCCACGCAAGCGGAAGGCCGAAAGCCGCCGAACCGCAGCAAGCATCGCGGCGTGTTCCCGTTCTTCCACGACATCCGGGGCCGCGTGACGCGGTGGGACGTTGAGTCGGAAGGCTGGCGCGATCCGCCGCATCCGGGTGACGGGTGGGGCGACGACTAATCACAGATAACTCTATGCTTCCAAGAATCATCGCCTTCGCAGGCCCAGCTGGTGCTGGCAAAGATGCCCAAGCGGTTCGATAGCCAACTCCTACTTCCAATCTTATGCGCACCTACATTGCAGGCCCAATGCGGGGATTCCCCGCTTTCAATTTCCCCGCCTTCGACGACGCCCGCGACCGAGCAAAGGCAATCGGCCTAGAGCCGATTTCGCCTGCTGACTTGGATCGCGCGAGCGGGTTCGACGAAACATCCCACACCGAAGCCGATATCACTCCCGACATGATGCGCGAATGGGCGCGTCGTGACTTGGACGCATTGCAGACATGCGACGCGATCGCGTTGCTTCCGGGGTGGGAGCGATCGACCGGCGCGACAGCAGAGCTTGCTGTTGCGAAATGGCTCGGGCTGAAGGTGCTCGACGCCCGCACGTTTGAACCGCTCGACCCGAACATCCTGCGCGAAGCCGAGCGGATCACGCGGGGCGATCGCAACGACGACTACGGCTCGCCAGCGGTTGAGCATCAGGCCATTGCGGACCTGTGGAGCGTCGTCATCGGGCAGCGTGTCACCGCGTTGCAAGTCGCCGATTGCATGATCCTCCTGAAGATCGCGCGGAACCAGCATCGGCGGAAGCGAGACAACTACACCGACATAGCGGGCTATGCGGATTGCGCGTGGCGGATCATTGAAGAAACAGGAGTGAAGAAGTGAAGAACGCCCAACGCTGGATTGCCGCATTCGACAACCACGGCGATATGTGCGACCGCCGCGCCGTCGAGTTGTTTTTCGACTTCAAACGGCGATGGAAGCCGCACGTTGCCATTCACGGGGGCGACAATTTCGATTTCAGGGCGCTGCGCCGCAAGGCCAGCGACGAGGAGCGACGCGACGGCATCGGGCAAGACATCGCGGACGGGTGCGAGTTCCTTCGCCGGATGAAGCCGGACGTGTGGTTGCGAGGGAACCACGACGAGCGAATTTTTGACATCGTCGGCGGCGACGACCGCAAGTTGGCCGACCTCGTTTGTCCTATTTTGGACGACATCACCGAGGCAGCGGGGGCAGCCGTGGTGAGGCCCTACGACAAGTGGAAGGGGCGGCACTGGCAGGGCGGGACGCTCTTCGTTCATGGAATGCATCACGGCATCCACGCGGCGGCGCAGGCGGTGAACGACTTCAAGGCCGACGTTGTGTTCGGCCACATCCACGCATTCAGCGTCGCATCATCGCCGAGCGTGGACGGTGCGTTGTACGGCTACTCGTCCGGCAGCCTATGCAACAACCGCATGGACTACTGCCGGGCATCCCCTAAGACACTCAGACACGAAACGGGCTGGTTGTATGGCTACACGATCGGTAAGCGCACGCTCGTCTTCCAAGCGAAGATCATCAACGGCGTCCTCTACGCAGGCCATTGACGCGGTGCTGGCCGAACTGTCGCTGTCGTCGCGCGATATTCAGCCCGACGAAGTGACGGCCGACATGCTGGCCCGCTCGCAAGGCATCCCCCGCCGCACCGCCGCCGAGCACCTGCACGCGGCTGAACGGGCGGGGAAGCTCACTTCGCGGCTCGTGGTCATCGACGGGCACTGTCGGCGAGTGTGGCGGAGGGTGTAGCTCTCTCGTCCGTCGTCGGCGTCGCGTGCGAGTTCGCCAGGTCAAACCAGCGAGCACGTGCAGTCGCTGCTGATGCGGCGGCTGAGGCAGTGCTCTGGCCAGTACACTGACACGGTTCGCCGCCGGTTCTCGGCGACGAACTTGCTCTCGACCTCGCAGGCGGACTCCAGCGACTCATCGCCGCGGCGAGCAGCTGCGTAGGCGTCGCGAATCGCATCGACCTCAAGCAGGTCATACCACGAGCAGTCGCAGTTCGCTGGGCAGGCGTTGATGAACTCGGCAAGCGTCATTTCTTCGCGGCGTTCCATTTGATGCTCCTTATGTCTTGCGTGCGGCACATGCTGCACGTCGATGGGTGGATCTTAACAGGACCGGCCTTAATTGCAAGGGCCTTTAATTCATTTGGTCGATTTTCTGCAAGTCGTGCAAATCAATCCACTTGCGCACAATCCGGCTGATGTTCACGCCGGATTTCTCGATCTTCTCGTGCTGGTCGGGGCGAATCCGCACAGTCAGATCGCGGAGTTTTTCGGCCTGTGGCAGCTTCGGACGCCCACGGCGCGCTGATTTTCGCATGGTGCATATATTGACGTGCGGTTCCTCCTCCGTCAACGGACAAAACCGCAGCGGGGTGCCCCGGCGGGTGACGACATCACGGCACGCCTGAAAAACTTTTCACCCGTACAAAGTGCGAACCCTGATATACTGCCCCGCATGGAATGGAGCCTACGTTTTCGGCAGGGATTGCACGCGGCAAGGGGCACGGAAGCCCACATCGACCACGCCCGGCGGCGTGTCCTCATCGACTCTTCTTTGACCCCTTCGCGGCGGCGGCTGGTGCTGGACGCGGTTTGGCGAAGGATTCGGAAATCTTCGGCTCGGGTTCCGGTGATTGGGTGGACGGAGACAGGGCCGACGCTACCAACGACCTGACATCCTGCATCAGTTCGGCGTCGGCAACCTGCGAGATGATCCGCCGTTGTTCCGTCTCGGGCAGGCGGAAGAACGCGAGGATTGCATCCGTGCCCACCGTGCTATTTCGTCGCGGGCCGAACGGGCGCATGTACTCGTCCCACGCATCACGCAAGGCGGGGTCCACGTAGAAGTTAAGCTGTGGTTTGCGCTCCACAAACGGTGTTGTCGCAATAACGCCGATCACGTCAAACCCAAATCTTTCCGGTTTTCGTCTAGACAGTTGTTGACATCTTGCCGATGTTTGTTACTGTCTAGACATCAACGAACCACAAGCCATGAAGATACACGACAAGAACGAACCCCGCACGCACGTCACGGTGTACGACCGCAAGGCACGACAGAGCAAGACGATCACAGTCGTCGGCGCATCCGTGTCCGAAACGATCGAGCGGATCAAACAAGCTATTCAAGGTAACGCCGCCACCGTGCAGCGTTGAGACGGCCCGCGAAGGCTGAGCCGGGGAAGGACACCGTAAAGGATTGCGACCGGCTCGGC
>ERZ724522.931-NODE-931-length-17072-cov-14.218958_pt1 | contig 17072 bp, 40 predicted proteins | sample MGYA00376055_ERZ724522 | MGnify/ENA primary metagenome ERZ724522 (study PRJEB28724, sample SAMN07190884) | wastewater metagenome | isolation source: effluent of sewage treatment plant in Hong Hong | place: Hong Kong | collected 2016-03-17 ... | reverse complement strand
TCACCCGCCGCGACAGCACAGGCCGCTTCGTAGTCGTCGCTTGCGTCGCGTGATTGCCGGGGAGTTCTTTGGCAGAGACATCTGTGAATGTCGCCTGCGAACCTGATGCCCCTTCTACACGCACAACAATCTCACAGAACGCAGCATTTGACGGTGCGGTACCAATCACGCGCAACTGCGTAGGTGACGTACTGGTTGTTAGGACCTGAACTTCCGAGGTATACACATTGCCGGATGTGCCGAAGACAATCGCCAACCACGCATTTGTTGCTGTACCCGCTATACTGCCCGTGGCACTGGCGGTGATAGTTGTGCCCGGCGTACATGCAAACCTGACGTACCTACTACCGCTTGTACTTGTAGAAGTCAGCACACTTGCTGTGGCTGTGGATGAGCCCCAATTACCGAACGCACCTCCGCTTGTCCATGTGGTCAGGTCCTGACTGACGACCAACTCCGGCCCAAGAACAAGCCCTTTACTCTTATCCAGCATCCTGCCCACAGGCTGCTCTACCGCCGTGACTGGGGTAGTCCCTGCCGCGTCTTGGAACAGCGTGGAAAGATCAGACGGGTCGTACCATGCGCCGGGTTCGCTGCTGGAGAATGCCGCCGTTATGGCCGACTCCAGCGCCCGCTGGCGCAGCATTGGTAGGCCGAGACTAAGACCGAGGCCAAGCATCGCTCGCCCTCAGGAGTACAGGGCCACAATGCCTGTTGCCGTGGTGCCGTTGGCGGCAGACCTCACTGTGGCGAAGCGGCCGACAAGGTACTGCGCATCGAACACCTTGAACGTCGTCGATACGCCATCGCGGCCAACAACGACAATATTCCCGCCCGTGCCGATGTAGAGCCCAAGATTGGTATTCACAGCCACATCTGCAGCGGTGTTCACTGCCGCATAGCGGCCGGGGATCAGTGTCAAGTCGCTCATTTGGTGTCCATTTGGCTTATCGGTCAATACAACAGGTTGACATATGGGTGTGATTATGCTGCATCACGGCATCAAATGCCAAGCTCCGTGTCCAGCGGGTCGAATGACGGGACAATGACGGGCATCACCTCGTCCTCATTCGTCATCTGCTCTGCGCACAGCGCGATATAGCGGTAGTTGTCGGCCCCGTGGCTGGCGTCGTCGTGCAGCGGAGCGCCTGGCTCATTGGTGCTGCTGTTGATCGCCCGCCGGTAGCGCTTGAGCGCATCCACAATGGGAGCGGCCTTGTCCTTGTCAAACACCGTCTGGGCCAGCGTCTGGCGCGCCGCCTTGATGCCGTTCTCGATGCTGTCATTCGGCACGGGCCTGACCCTGAAGCCGTGGCGCTTGAGGATTTCCTCGGCGCTCTTGCCGGTCTTGTAGTCCTTGTGATACCCGTCGTGCGGCAGGAACACGCTCCCGATGCGGTACTTTCGGTCCTTGATTTCTGCGGCGTAACTGTCCAGCGTCCGGTGGCTGTCCTTGATGGCGTCGATCACGCGCACACTTGACAGGTGCCGCTGCACAAAACTTACCACCATCGAGTCGTTCCACCCGAGGTCGAAGACCACATGCACCTTGAGCTTCGGGTCGTGGGGCACAAACGCCACCCGGCCGTCTCGCGTCGCCGCATCCATCTCCTTGGCATAGATGGCGCCCACCACCGCAGCACGGCACTTGCCGCCCCAGATCGTGTCGTAGTCATCCGGCGCAGTCTTCAGGCAGTGCAGGCGCTCCTGCTCCAGCACCTCGTTGAACCACGGGTTGTCGCAGTAGTTCATCTCCACGGTTTCGCAGTAGTCGGGCTTGTTGACCACGAACCGCTTGTACGTCTCGTCCGTGTCCAGCTCCGGGTTGAACGAAACCCACACCTCAGACCCCGTGCGCCGGATGGTCGGCAGCAGAATGTCCCAGCTCTTTTTTGAGACAGTCTGGGCCTCTTCGACCCAGCACAGGTCGCAGCCCTCAAACGACTTGATGCTCTCGACCGTGTGGCTGGCCAGGCCGGCAAACGAAAACACCGTGCCGTTGACGCCCCGAATCTCCGTTTCCAGCACCTCATAGAAGGCCGTCATGCCCAGCGCCACAATCTGGTCGCTCAGGAGCTGGTGCACCGACTGCTTGATCGACTTCTGCACCTCGCGCGCGCAGATGATGCGCGTCTGCTCCTGCGCCCCAAGGATGAGCAGCGCGCGGGCGAACCCCCACGATTTACCCGACCCTCGCCCCCCATAGACCACCTTCAGCCGCTTGGGGCGGAACAAAAACTCCAGCTTCTCAGGGAACTCGGCCAGGACTTCAGCCACGCTTGGCCCCCACAAAGGCGACCTTCAGGTTCAGGTCGATAGGGCCGCCATCAGCCCCCGTGTGAACATTCTCCACGCGGTCGCCGTACTTCTTGGGCGACCACTTCGCCAACAGCTTCAAGCGATGCTCGGCCCGCAGCTTTTGATGGGCGACCCAGCCAGAGTCGATCTTCCCATCTGGTCCACGCTGCGGCTCCTCGTCCACAATATCCAGCGACTCGCTGGCAATGGCGTCCGCGCCGACTTCCCGCGCGCGCGCGATCCTTGCGGCAAAGGCAGGGTCGCTCTCCATCCAGTCATACACCGTCCTCCAGGCAGGCATCCCCTCCTCGCGGCACAGCGGCTGCAGCGGAATGCCCTCGGAAATCCCCTCTATCAGGCGCTCCTCCACCTCGGGCGTGCGCTTACTAGGGGCGCCGCGTTTCGCCATACCTCAGAACCCCATCCCCTCGCCACCGCGCGCCTGCTTGAACCCGGCCACGAAGTCCTGCTCGCCCTCCATCATCGGCTTGGCCTGCTCCCCACCGCCGAAAGCTGCGCGCACCGCCTCGATGGCTTCATCCAGCGACTGGAACGTCTGGCCCATCTCCTGCTCGGCCTCGACGGCTCCCATCTCGGGCGCCATCGGCTGCTCCGTCTCCACAGAGTACATGCCGTCTTCTGTCTGCTCGATACTGACCTTCATTCACATCCCCCTGCGCCTGGAGCGCTGATCGTTTCGCTGCTGCTGCAGCAATGCGGCCTGGCGCTTGTGTGCCGTGGCCTCTCGCTCCAGCGCCACCACGGCCTGCGCGAGCACGGTGCCTATGGGCACCCCTGAATCTCTTGCCATCTCTCGGGCGCTTTCATACGCCGCCTGTTCGTCCGGGCCGCGCAGCAAAATCTCTTTGGTCACAGACATATCACCCCCCAAATGTGGCGCCCATCCGGCTCTCTTGAGACGGGTACAACCCCGCTGGACGATCCGTACTCGGCTCCTGCAGTGACGCATGCGGCATGCGCGAAAGAAACCCGCCGACTTCGCCCCTCGGCGGCTCGTCTGCATTCCGAGTGAGTGGGGGCATGGGCTTTATACATGGGGTTGACCAATAGGTCAATTTGGGTGACCTCACATCAGCCCAGACCATGGGTTCCCTGCGGCAAACCTGTAGGTTTTCCCGGCTCTGATCTGCTGGACAATGCTGAAGCCCACGCCCAGCTCCGCAGCCACTGCGCGGATAGGCCTCGGGTCAGACATGGCAGCCATCGCCTGCTCATCGCTCAGCACCCTGCGCGCCTTGGCCTTCGCGGCGATCTTCGCGGACCCTGAGGGGCTCTGGTGGTAGTCATTGTGCTTTGCCGTGATCTGCTGCAGCCGCTTGCGCGAAACACCGCGCACACAATGCCGGCTCACGCACAGCGGATCACCACAAGTCGCCGCCGCCAAAACACCAGGCGCCAATGGCCCAGCCTCCAGCAGCACCATCCTGCGCACCGCAATCAACTCCCGAAACCCACGGACGCGAGACACCGGTGCGCCATGCTTTGTCGGCCCCGTCCAGATGGCGCACCGCCCCTGCGGCGTAGTTCGCGCAAGGATTCGATCAAGCACGCAGCACCTCCGGGCGGTCATCATCTTCCGCGCGCATCTCCTGCCAGCGCTCCAGCGCGTCGATGGCCTCGGCCACATCCTTCTCGGCATCCTTGTGGCCACGACCGCCCGCCACCAGCAGCTTCTTGACGGCATGCTGGAGACACGGGTCCGCCACATGGAACAAGTCCAGCACCCGGTACACGTCAATCGTCTCCAGGTGCCCCACGGGCTTGAAGTAATGAGGGTATTTCATGCGGTCATCAGTCGTTGAATGGTTGTGTTCAGGGCATCCAGCATGTCCATCTTGCGCACCGCCCAGGCGCGTTTCTGGCCGTGCCAACCAAGAACCGGGCCGCGATGGCAATCCGGGCACAATGCCACGCAGGTGAACTGCAGCCCCTGCTCGATGTGGTGCGCCTCACTTGGCCCGGGCGCGTCACACAGGCTGCAAGGCAGCTCCTTCACGCGCGCAAGGTGTAGGCGCTCGGCCTGGTTCAGCTTGTTGTTCATCGCGCGCTCCGGTCCATCATCCGATTCGATGCCTCTTGGGTCCGATACACCTCCACGCGCGCCTGGGCCGCCGTCAGTTGCCACTTCAGAGCCTCCTCGGCCTCGACAGCCGCTTGCAGCCCCAGCAGCAGCTCCTGGTACTCCGGGTGCGCGTATGCGAACTGCTCGCGCGCCACAGCAGACGCCTCCGTGGACAAGCCCATCAGCAGGGCCTTTTTGGTCTTGCGGAACTCCTCGATATACACCCGCTCGGCCTTCGCCTGGGCGAACGCGGCAGAGTGCTTCAGGATGAAGTCAATGGCTGCGTGCGGGTCAATCTCTCGTGGTGCGCTCATGCTGTCCAGTGTACCATTTTGGTTGACTGAATGCAATAAATTTCACCCAAAGGCCCCCTACCCCACAACGGGTAAAAGGAGCCTGGCGTCACCCCCGTGAGGGAACCACATGCTGCGCAACGAGCGCATGCCCTAGGACTTGTGGTTACGGCCAGTCCCGAGGATTCTTGCGGATTTGCACCGGGTGCATCTTGCGATGCCCTTACCTCTACCCCTTTTCTCCACAGCAGTCAGGGTGAAACTCGTTGTTTCCGTCGATTGGCAATGGGCACCGTGCGTGCAACAAAAAAAGCCCTTTAGGCTGCACACGATGCTGGCACATCGTTGTCTGGTTTCCCAGGTGCAGCCTAAAAGGCTCTTGTCTCGCTGTGCCAGCAACTCGACAATCGAATAATGCCACAGTGTTGGTTTACTTGTCAACCCTCTCGCGCCACGGCTGCCACATCATGAGCGGGAAAATCGCAACGCACGACCCCATCAGCAGCATCCCCAGGCCATCAAGCCCCCGCCACCACAGCATGCCAGCCATCGCGGCCAGGTACGCCAGCGGCCAAGCGCGCCAACGCCAGCCCCTATCCCACACCAGCGCAGCCCACAGCACCACACCGGCCAGCATGTAGAGCGGAAGGTTCAGATCGGCCAACTGACCCGGCCCATCGGCCCCCAGCTCATCCTCGAACCGACCCCAAACAGGCGTGACGGCCGCGACTAGATAGAAAACAGGCACCCGCTTCATGTGCGCAATGTATGCCTCGCGCGTCACACACGCAAGCGCAAAACACGCCAGCGCATTATGCGAGGCCAAAACCCAATACCCACACAACCCAGTCGGGTTACCACTACTACGTAGTGAGGGGCGAATCCGTGTCACTTGACATGCCAACCAAACAGGTTTACAGTTCATCCCATCGACGCCGCATCGCCGGATCGACAGCCAGCAAAAACGGCGACACCGCGTCAGGTAGCGGTCAATTAAAAAGCCTGCCGCTCAAAGGCTAGTAGGTGCTGCGAGCGGTGATGTGCCGATAGGCGGACGTTGGGTATATCCCGGCCAAGCAGAGCACTCACCGACGCACCGAACGAGATGTGGATTGCAGCAGCGATGCATGCAACTCCGAAGACCGGGAAACACACACCAGCCACCCAGCCACATGGGTGGCAGTCGGAACCTGCCTGGCAGGGCTATGCCGACCGCCGTGGATGCCCCCGAGGTAGGGGCCAAGCAAAGACCCACGGCAAGCACCCCGCAAGGGATGCCAAAGCGCACTGCAAAGCAACCGGAGACGGCCTGAGCGAGCACGGATGAGGAATCCATGCAGTGCGCTTTGTCATCACACAAGGAGCACGCCATGACCCCCAAGGACCAGCGCATCGCAACCATCCTCTCCGGCAGCGCAACACCGGCTTGTGACCTGCTGGTCATGGTCGAAGACGGCGAGCTGACGGCCTATGAGGCAACCACTGCGCTGCGTAGCAGCAACAGCCGCAGCGCCGACGTTCACAGTGTTGCCGCAGCCGAGATCGACTACATGCGCCGCAACGACATCTGACCCACCGCCATCACCCGAGGGCAAGCAACAAAGCCGCTTCCAACGAGGCGGCTTTTTTGTTTCCATCACCACAGGAGCTGCCATGACACACCCAACCCACATCGCAAAAAGCCACTACGGCTGGCGCGCAGAAACAACCGTCGAGCTGGGGGGCAATCGCATCCTCAACTTTGTCACCATGAAGCGCAGTAACGGCGCCCTCGTCACCACCGCGAACTGCGGGAGGTCTGACGGCAACTTCTTCAGTTTCGTGATATTCCAGGACTTCAGCGAGCGGGTCATCACTGAAACGCCGGCCCGCGTCACCGAGAAAGTCGTGACCGACCAGCACCTCCGCGCCCTGCGGCAGCTCGACGCCATCAAGGCCCGCTGCGCCGCTTACTACGCCACCAAGTCAACCGAAACGGCTGACGCCTGATACCACCGCCAAGCCTTGCGAGCCAGGGCTTGCCAGTGAGATCAACCAAGGAGCCCACATGAAAGAGCCCTTCGGCATCGGCAAGTCCGACGCCTACATCAGCAACATGGCCGACGCCATGGCCGCCCTGCAAGCGGACCTGGATGCAGGTGGCGAGTACCCCGACGCAGAGCACCGCGTCGCCACCCGCTTCAAGGTCAAGCACAGCGAGCTGCGCGAAGCCTACGACGAGTGGTCATCCGTCACCCATAACCCGGAGGAGTACCTGTGAACCTCCACGACATCGCAGAAAAGCTCATGGAAAAGCGCGAGCTGCGCACCCGCATCGGCTGGGTCGATTGGTCCTCTGACAGTTGGGACCGCCGCGAATGCAGCCGCAGAGCCTGGCGCATCCTGGCCCGGACACGGGGCATCCACACGGACCACTGGGGGAATGAAAAGTGATCGTCTACGACCGCCAATTCCAAGACCACGCCGGGGAGTTCTACCTGCCCGACACCAAGCGCTGGTTCACGTTCGAGCCCAACACCGATGACGCATGGGGCCTGCAGCACGACCTCATCCACAAGGTGGACGTGCTCGACGGCTACCGCTGCGCCATTGTGCGGAAAACGGTTGCCTATGTGGCCGTGGACCAAGACGCCTACGGCAATCCCATCCTTGAGCGCTGGACGATCACCAAGCGCCGCATTTTTCAGGAAACAGTATGACAAAGCGCTACTGCATCCGCGTCCAGCTCGAAGACGGCTTCGGCTACCTAAGCCACCGCGACAGAACAAGCTGGTCTCGCCGCACGGCACTCAAGTACCTGCGGGAATGGCAGGCCAACTTCCCACACCGACCGGCAGCCATCGAGGAGGAGTGACATGGCCATCGAAATCAAACGCATCAACGGCGAGCGCTGCGTCTACCAGGGCGGCAGGCTCATCGCCAACATCTACGACAACCGCCGCCGCATCGGCCAGGGCAACATCACCGACAACTGGGGAGTGGCATGGATCACCGGCCGCTACGACGAGCACGACACCTACGCCGAAGCCCGCGACAACGCCCTGAAAGGACTGCGATGAAAACCCAGCTCCAAGCCATCTACCTGCACTGGCTCAACAACTTCATCACAGTGGGCGCCTTCGCCGACCATTACCACATCACCGACGCCGAGGCCGAGACACTGATCCGGCTGGGGCGCAGGTTCCACGAGGAAATCGTGGAATCGACACAAGGAGAACCAGCATGACCCACATCATCCGCATAGGCCAACGCTACTACAGCGCCAGGCGCGGCCACTGCGGTGGTCTTGTGCCCCGCAGTCAGGCAACCCGCTTCACCCACAGCGAAGCCACGGACAAGGCCAGCCGCATTGCTGGCGCCGTGGCCGAACCCATCTGAGCATCAGCCACAGCGTCCACCGGGCGCTGTACCGGATGTTCCGCAACGCCACCTTCGGGTGGCTTTTTTATTGGAGATCAACATGGGCCGCTCCGTATCTACCCCCTCTGGCACCGTCTACACCAGCTACGCAGCACTGGATGATGAGTGCGACAGCGACGACTTCGCATGGCACTGCGAAGACTTCCAGCGCGAAATGCGCAGGGCATTCCCGTCACTGACCGAGTGCGACGAATGGGTGGGCCGCGAAGACCGCGCCCTGCTTGAAAACACGTTTGCCTACTTCGGCGTGTCCGAGTATTGCGGCCTTGTTGCCATGTGGGTCTGCGAGAAGGAACTCGACTGGCGTGATGAGCACATGGTTGGCCTGCGTGACCGTTGGCTCAGTCAGGTGCAGCAGAAGTTTCGCAAGGTAGCGCAGAGCTGCTTCGGTCAGGCCCTCATCAAGACCGGCACGTTCAGCAACGGCGAGGGTTTCTTCGCCCCCATCAACGGCCAGCAGCAGGGCTCCATGGGCCTTGGCTACTCCAGCAAAGAAGGCTGGCTTTGATAGGCCACACAGATCAACCAAAACGATTGAAAGGATACCCCATGAGCTGCTACATCGTCACAGACAAACACCTGAGCGCCATCATCCGCTGGGTGTGCACCAACAACATCAAAGCAGGCTGGAAGGAGAACCCTGGCCGCTACCTGTACCAGCCGGGCCAGGAGCAGGAGGCAGTCAGCCTGCTACACGCCGCCAACGTCCGCAGCGTTAACGCCCGCTACAAGGGAGACACGCCACTCGATGGCGCCATCTACAACCCATTCGCCCCGGCGCTGCGCCCCGTCGAAGTCCTCAAGGCGTGCGATGCACTGGCCTACCAGTGCGACGAGTGGGAGGGCTTCGAGGGCAGCGATGCACAAGCCCTGATTCGCGGCATTCAAAAAGAGGCCGTCAGGCAACTCCCGGGCTACGAAGCGGCGGAGTGGAGCATCGAATGACAGTCGACCCACTCACCGAGGCGGCCCTCGAAGACATCCGCTGCCACCGCGAGAACGGGGTTGATCTCAACCCGTACAGCACCGACGGATCGCGTCGGTCGTGGCAACGCGGCTTCGACGGTCAGGAAAAGCGCATCGTCGACTACCCCATCCCCTACCGGCGCGGTCAACTGGCCGCCCAACTCATCAAGGACAAAGCATGATCTCCAACATCCACAAGAACTGCATGGGCACCGTCAGCTTCGACGCGAAGTTCGCCGGGATGCGCAAGCCGCAGGACTTCATCGTTTACCCCCTCAAGGTGGGCGAGGACACCGGCCACATCGTTGTCCAGTCAGACACCCGCATCGGCCTGATCCAGCTTGAAAGCGGAAAGGTTTGGATGAGCAAGCCACGGGCCGGCGGCGCCAACTTCATGCACCTGCCCTACGGGAACACCCCCTACACCGACAAGCTCAGCCAGGAAGACCTGTTCTCCCTCAAAGCCCGCATCTTCGCCACCGCCCATGGCGCAGCAGGCAAGGCCGAGAACGGCATCGTGCAGACCGACAACAGCGGAGCGCTGGAGGTGTTCGGATGACTCCTGAGCAAGTTATGAAAAAGTGCCAGATCGGCACCCGCAATTACAACGAAGCCAACAACCTCCACGCGGAGTGCTACGGAACCATCGGCAAACTACTGCAGCAACAAGGCGAGCTTGCTCGCCACGTTGAGGCGCTTATCAACTGCGCCGACCACAACCGGGATATGGCAGAAATCAGAGCAGCCAAGGCGCTGATAAGGAGCATTCGATGACTTACCACTACGAGCCTGGCGCCAAGCGCTGGAGCCGCCACACCGGCCAGAGCGATGTCCGCGCATGCACACCGCAGAAAGGCTGGGAGCGCAGGGCGTACCAGCTCGAATCCCACCCCATTACCGGCAAGCCATTCAGGCTGGTGCAGTGGTGGTTCCTTGACATCTACAGAGGAGATGACGCATGAAACCTCGCGGCCTGCAATGCGCCTGCTGCGGCAGCTACGCCGGGCGGTTCCTCCAGTTCAACAACCAGGACGACGGCTATGGCATCTGCCGCCCCTGCGTGCTGTGGGTGCAGGAAAAGCACGACTACACCCCACGCGACATCGCCACCACCTACGGCGCCGAAGGCGTCAACTACGCAACCGAGGAGCAATGGAATGAAATTCACCGTAGAGATTGAATGCGACAACGCCGCGTTTGAGGTTGGCCCCAACGAGGAGATCGCCCGCATCCTGCGTGATCTTGCCGACACGCTGGAGGCCCACCCAGCCGCTGGCGGCGCCTTCCCGCTGCGTGACATCAATGGCAACCGCGTCGGCGCCGGAGTTCTCAGTGAGTAACCGCCCCGCCGACCTCGCCCTCATCGCCAGCTACGTGCTGGCGATTTTCATCGTGCTGCTGGACGTGCTTGTCTGGCGACCTTAGAAAAACCATGAAAAACCACAATCCAGCTCAGTGATTGCTACGCAATACACATCCAGATCAATCGCGTACTCAACACCACAGCGCGGAACCTTCAAATCACATCCACATTCTCAGGTGCGAAAGACCCCGGAGGCCACCAGAGGATTCTCGATATGACCCTGAGCGAAGACCAGCACAAGCTGCTTGTCGAGGCTGTAAAAGACGGCCAGCAATAGAAACCACACAGCCCTCCATGCGAGGGCTTTTTTTGGAGCCAGCATGTACCTGACCCCCGACCCCCACGCAGACGCTGAGGCGTACTACAGCGACATGCAGGATCACACCGACCGCCTGCATTCAATCGAAGCAGATGCCGGTTCGGCACTGCGATCTGCCCTGGCCTGGGGCAGCGGCGAATGGCTGGGCCTGCGCAGCATTCGTGACCGCATGGCGGGCGAGGTTATCGCAGAGCTGGCCGCCACGGAAGAAGGCTGCGAAGCAATCACCAAAGCCCTATCCACACTTGCGCAGTTCAAAGCACCAGAGGCTGTAGGCGCCATCTGGTCGCTGTCGGATGCGTGGGTGAAGTTGATCTCAAAGGAGATCGAGGCCACGGCCAATCAACCCAAAGAAAGGATAAAACCATGAACACCGTCATGCTCAAGCGTGTGCGCCGCGCATACCCAAGCCACTGCGCCCCGGCCAACGTGGTGCGACACAATCGCAGGGCATGGGTGCGCAGCATCCGATACCTTGGCCAAAAATGGCTACTCGCCACACCAATACAAAAGCAGGAGACGGCATGATGAAACGCATCAAATCACGTTTTGCGCTGGACTGGTGGGGCCACCACGGCATCAGACATTGGGCCAGGGTGCGCAGCAACGCACGCATCATTGCAAGGTACGTCGATGGCGTTGACACACAGGTAACGGACCTGTTTGCCATACTCCACGACGCATGGCGAGCGGACGAGTTTGAAGACCCCGGGCACGGTGGCCGCGCCATGGCATGGGTGCGCCGCATCCATGCGCAAGACCGCTTCGGGCTCACCAGCAGCCAATTTCACACACTGCTCATTGCAATTGAGCGACACAGCAACCCGAGCCCATTCGCCTACAACGTCACCATGGCCGCATGCTGGAACGCCGACCGCCTAGACCTTGGCCGCGTGGGCATCACCCCGGACAGGCGCCTACTCTACCCGGAAGCGCTGCCGCCAGACCACATCATCGAAGCCATGCACCAACGCGCATTGGCAGAGCAACGCAAGCAAAGAAGCCTTACATGACCCCCATCTTCTACAGACCAGAAATGTCCGCACCAACGGACAGCTACTCGCCATCCTCCAGCAAACCCAAGGCCATGGTAGAACACTGGCTCGCAGAGGGCATGGCAACGTCAGACCAGGTGCGGAGCTTCGAGCCAGCGAGCCGGGCCGACTTCTACCTGGCCCATCGCCCAAAATTCGTGGACGCCATCCTTGATTGCGAAATCGACAACGGCTTTGGCAACCGCTCGCCAGCAGTCGCTGCGGCCCTGCCCTACACCACTGGCTCCATGATCGCAGCAACCCAGCACGTCCTGCAGCACGGCGGCTACGCATGCTCACCCACCAGCGGGTTCCACCACGCTGGCTACGACTACGCTGGCGGCTTTTGCAGCCTCAACGGCCTGGCCGTGGCAGCAATCCTGGCAGTCGCCCAGGGCGCCAAGGTGGGGATTCTCGACTTCGACGCCCACTACGGCGACGGCACCGCGCACATCTTGCGCCACATCAAAGGCCATGGCATCAAGCATCACAGCTTTGGAAAGCACTTCCCATGCCACGAACTCGCCCAAGGATGGTTTAGCTGGATGCTTGAAGCCATAGAAGACCTGAGCGATTGCGACGTTGTGCTCTACCAGGCGGGCGCAGACCCCTACGAGCACGATCCGCTGGGGGGGCAAATGACCATGCACGCTCTGAGCCAGCGCGACACGCACATCTTCCACGGCCTCAAAAACGTGGCCTGGAACCTGGCAGGCGGCTACGCCGTCATGCAAGACGGAAGCCTTGGGCCGGTGATGCACATCCACGATGCAACGTACAGGAAATCACACTTCCAACAGCGAAAGCGCCAAGAATGAACGACAAAAAGCTCCAGGAAAGCCTGCTCAAATCCATCCCCAAGAGCAGCCCAGCCATCCGCAAGGCCATCATCGACATAGTGGCCCGCAAGTACACCTGGCGCCTTGCGTCAATCGTTAACGGCGTCACGGAAAGCGGCATCCTCAAGGCCATGCAGCGCGCAGGGCTGAGGCAAAAGCGCGGCAAGGCAAGTCAACCCTATTGACTGCCTCGTCAACCTGCGAGAGAATGCGTGAAACCGGGCTAGAGTAGCTCTCGAAAAGGCGCAATCCCCAACGCCCCGCCCGCGTTTTCTTATTTGGGTTGACTTGGGAAGTCAATGATCTGCCTAGACGATGGATTCGGGCGCTATACCGACGACGGAATAGATGCTCTGTATTTTGCGATTCTCAACGAGCGTCGCAGGCGACAAGCAAGCAAGAGAAAAGCAAGCCGAGATGAGCGCGCAGCATCAAAAGTTCGCCGTGTAACCTCGTCCACCGGCCAGGTGGAAATAGACCCAAGGCTGTTTCTCGCTGTGCCGGGAGAGCATCAAAGCGCATCATCGAGATCGAAGTATCTTGAGCCATTGCTGCTCCAGGACTGGTCGCATCTTTTCCAAGGCGGAGACACAGAGCGGCGCTACTGCGTCTATGCCCACATTGATCCGCGAAAAGAAAGGTTCGCAACCTCTCTGTTTGCTGGCGGCGACTACAGGGGCATTCCGATTTACATCGGAAAGGGCACCATTGACAGAGCATTTGACCTTCGCAGAAACCAAGGGCACGGAAAAGTTCTCAGGGAAATAATTGCCGCTGGATTTTGCGAGCAAGACATCGTCAAGGTAATCATGCAGGACATGACTGAGGCGAAGGCGCTAGAGATGGAGTCCAAGCTGATTTACTTTTTCGGAACCGTCTACGAGAAGGCCCGAAAGCGCGGCACGCTCACAAATCTTGACATACCAAAGCGACCTGAATTTTCCGCAGTAATGGGTTCAATGCCGTCGATTCAACGCGCTTCGCTTCATCGACAGTCAACCAAAGGGGATTAAATGACACCATCAACCGTCGAAGACATAAGCACGCTGATCGACAGGCGCCGCAGGGCGATCAGCAAGGCGGCTGTATGAAATACGGATTCGTCTATTGCCTTGGGAACGAGTCGTTTCCCAACCTCTACAAGATCGGATGCACCGAGCGCTCGCCAACTCAGCGTGCAGAGGAAATCTCTCGCGGCACCGGGGTTCCATCTTCTTATTGGGTGATTTGCTACATCGAGTGCGAGCAGCCGGCCCGGGTGGAGCGCGACATACACCGCATGCTATCCAACTACAGGCCGAACAACTGCAGGGAGTTTTTTGATGCGCCTCTGTATTTGATTGCGGCGCTTTTCTTCCATCACCGCGATAACTTGGCTTGGGTAGACCGCACGCTCTACGAAGCCACTGGCGAATATCCATGGATGGCAGATAACCCATATGGGAAGAGGACTCGCTGATGGCCCGTGCACGCAACATCAAGCCAGCGTTCTTCAAGAACGAACTGCTCGCGGAGCTCAGCCCATTTGACCGGCTGTTGTTCATTGGGCTGTGGTGTCTTGGTGATCGCGAAGGACGGGTGGAAGACCGGCCAAAGCGCATCAAGATGGAGCTGTTTCCCTGCGATAGCTATGACGTAGATTCAGGCTTGAACGAACTCGCCAAGCAAGGCTTTGTGCGCCGCTACACAGCCGCAGGCGAGTCGGTGATTGCCATTGTCAACTTCACCAAACATCAAACACCACACGGAACTGAAAAAGACAGCGAACTCCCGGATGAGAACGGCGAGTTAACTGTTAACGAACGGACTTCCAGCGGTTACGTAACTGGAAAAAAGCGCCGGAATAACGTTAATTTTGGCCAGGATAACGGAGTTGCGGAGTTAGTTGCTGGTGCAGATGTTGTTAGCCCACCAACCACAAACACCCTGAATCCTGATTCACTGAATCCTGATTCCCTGAATCCTGAACAGAAAACGGAGACAACGCCACGCAAGCGTGTCGCCACCACGGCGGTAATTGCCAAGCCTGATGACGTGGATCTTCAGACCTGGGTGGACTGGGTTGCTTTGCGGACCAAGAAGCGGGCCACCGTTTCGCAAACCGTGATCGACGAAGCCCGCCGCGAGTGCGCCAAAGCAGGGTTGACGCTGGAGCGCTTTCTGCAGGTCTGGTGCATGCGTGGTTCGCAGGGCCTTCAAGCCGATTGGCTGAAGCCAGAAGAGCGCTCCACAGACGTCCGCGCCACCACCGCACAGAAACCGACACGCCACAGCGGCTTGTCATCCATGAACTATTCCGCAGGAGTGAACGCAGATGGAACATTCGCCTGAGAACACCGCCCAGAGCATTGGGCCGCTGCTCGACACAGCCAAGGATGTTTTGGGAGAAGTCGGCAAGGAGTGCTCCACGCACGGCGCATACACCTCGACTGGTGTGCGCTACACAATCGGGCGCATGAACCGGGAGGTTTGGACGCCTTGCCCGGATTGCGAAGAAGCGCGCGTAGCTGCGGAGCGCCAAGCCGAGGCCGAGAAGGCGGCAAATGCCGCCCGCCAACGTCTGGAGGCGTTGCTTGAGGATGCCGCTATCCCGCGCCGGTTCATTGGCCGCACGCTGCAAAGCTACAACGCGGTGACGCCAGAGCAAAAGCGCGCCCTGGCCGTGGCTACGGATTACGCGGAGAACTTCGCGCAAAAGGCCAAGCGCGGTGATTCCCTTATTCTTTTGGGCGCCCCTGGAACTGGCAAGAGCCACTTGGCCGCCGCCATCCTGCAAGCCATCCTGCCAGAGCGCTGCGGCCTCTACACGACTTGCTCCGGCGTGATACGTGCGGTGCGCGCGACATGGCGCCCAAACTCGGAAAAGACCGAGAGCCAAGTCCTGTCGATCCTGTTCAGCGTCCCGCTGCTGGTCATTGACGAGATCGGCGTTCAGTACGGCACCGACAGCGAACAGAACATCCTGTTCGACGTGATGGACCGCCGCTATCGCGACATGATGCCCACGATCCTCCTGGCAAACCTCAAGCTCAAGCGCGAGAAGCCGGAAGACCCGGCAGGACTGCGCGAGGTGCTTGGCGAGCGCATCTATGACCGCCTGACGGAAACCGCGCGCATCGTCACGTTTGAGGGCGAGAGCTACCGCGCCCAGGCTCGCAAGGAGTCCGTAGCATGACCCGCGCCCAAGCCAATCAACTGCTGGACTTCGTGCGCGCAGGCGGCGATGTTCCGGAGTCGGAAATCCTTTTTGCACTGTGGATTACCGGCGACCTGACGGGGTGCCAATGACATGCATCACCTGCGCCCACTGGTCACTAAAGCAATCCGGCCAGCTCGCAAAGCATAGCTTTGCCGTGTGCGCAATCGGCCCATCGTGGAAGTTCTGGCCCCCGCAGCACACATGCCAACGGCACAAGCCCGCCCCGCAAGACATTACCCAAAAAAGGATCACATGGCTCAAGAAGTGAAACCGCAAGAACCCATCCGCAACAGCAACGCAAAGGGTTACTACGACGGCAAGGAGCTGGCCCCATTTGAGGGCCGTCCTGGCGCCATGGATGCCTACAAGCTCCCATCGTTGCGACTCGGTAGTCGCGTCTACCCCAAATGAGTTACGAGTCCGCCGCTGCCTCAACCCTAACAAGTGTGGTGCTTGGTGGCAAAAAGCAGGCGGCAAGCCCACCAAAAAAAGGACGGAAATGCCAGCAGACACCTCCCTCCACCAGGGCTCCAGCCCGCTACACGGCGACGCAAGCAAGCCCTACCCATGCGCCCAGCAGGCCACACCCCCTGGCAGCACCTGGAGCATCCACTACGGCTACTGCCGCACCAGCCTGGACTGGCACCCATCCTATGCACTCGTAGGGAGTGCAGACCACAGGTGCCCACAAGACTGCCGGCACAAAGCCCCGCAGTACGTGGCCCTGATGTTCGCAGACGTGTACCGGAGCCAAGGCAACAAGGCCGCAGCGGCAATGGCTGTGGCGCACAGGGAGAGCGCATGACACCCACCAATGCCCTCACGGGCCGCGCCCTCGATTACGCCGTGGGCGTCGCCGTCAACGGCGTGTATTCGCCCGCGAAGGCCGACCGCAAGGCCGGATGGTTCTGGCCCCGCACAAGCATCACCACACACGGCTACAGCCGCATTGCCCCAGTGTTCCACGACGACCCAAAGTGGATTCCAAAGCTTGGGCAGTTTGCCGGAAAGCGCATGTCTCTCGTGTGCACAGAAGGAATCTGGACAGCATCACTTGCAGGCGGCGAAGTGACGGGTGAGACGCTGCAAATCGCGCTGTGCAGGGCCATCGTCCTGCGTGAACTTGGCTCGTTGGTCGAGGTGCCAGAAGAATACAAGGAGTCGGCATGAAAATCACAGAAACAGAAACCCTCTACAGCAAGAAGGGGCGCCGCTACATCGAAGCGCACGGCATCGAGCACCTGCAGGACTTCGACCC
>ERZ724522.929-NODE-929-length-17083-cov-7.147111_pt1 | contig 17083 bp, 31 predicted proteins | sample MGYA00376055_ERZ724522 | MGnify/ENA primary metagenome ERZ724522 (study PRJEB28724, sample SAMN07190884) | wastewater metagenome | isolation source: effluent of sewage treatment plant in Hong Hong | place: Hong Kong | collected 2016-03-17 ... | reverse complement strand
TACTATGCATTCATACGTCAAGATGTACCCAGTCTATACGGTGAAATGTTGCGGGGTAGAGAACAAGAATCCAAGTCTCATAAAGTAGCAGAACTAACTATAGAAGGATTCACTCCTATGCTCAGCATTCCGTGTATGGATGAAGAGCACCAAAAATGCGGGGTAGATGGGTGCGAATGCCCCTGTCATACCTAAATAACCCACTATATATGTGTATGAACAATTACTTAGGAAAAATGAATCTTACTTAAGAACGATATTTTTGTGACATTTTTATCATTTTGTAACATATAATTTACCCCAAATCAACCCTTTTTGCCCCTTTTTCCTCCACTTTTATCACCAAATGATAAAGAATATACCCCTTATCAGGCAGAATATGGCAAAATAATAGCCATTTGTCAAGTGTTACGAGGACAAAATGTCCTAGTATAGAAAACACTTTGTGACAAAATGTCCTAGTATTTGATACAATGGCATATGCATACAAACAATTGGGGCCTAAATGTGCCCGGTAGAGGCCCAGGAACCAAGACGAATAGACGTAAAGAGTGTGTCTATTGGTATATGAAGGGTAAAGAGAGGGATGGAATGGTAGTGGTTGATATATCTACCCTGGAAGAATTAAACGTAAGTTATAGAACATTGCGCCGGTACATAAAAGAATATGAATCTCTCTTTGACCTAGTAGTAATCAACAAGTAATTATCTTCCAGTGATAAAAATGTCCCATCGTAAAGGTATTGACCCAGTGATTATTTTATGCCATCGTAAAGGTTAATAGTTTTTAATAGATGGGCGTGGCCCATATTCCAGTGAATATTGAAAATGTTTCGTAAAGGTATTGACGGGGATATTTTTTTGGGCCTGGCCCCGCCTTAAGCCAAATGTCAAGTCCTTACCATAACATCTTTATTACGCCTTAAGCAGGGGCCAAACCATAACCCCAATACCCAGCAATACTCCCCCAATAACAAGCAATAGCCCAGGATTGGTAAAAAGAATATAGATACCTCCTAGCCATAGGAGTATTCCTAGAGTGTATGCAATCACTACCCCGAGAAAATCCATCATACCTCCATTGCGTCTAGCATCTCGGCAAAGTTCTTATAGGTGCCTTCGGGATCAATGCCCATGACCTTAGTCAGAACATCCCAAGAATCCTCAATAACCACATTGCCCTTCTTTTTGGAAGTCACATAGTCATTGGCTACTGCAAAACACAGAGGGAATCCAATGTCTAGGTAGTAGTGCAGTTTCTCCCACTGCTCAAGACCCCGCGTTGCTAGCCAAGCCTCACCAACCAGAGCAGCCTTAGTCTTGGTATCCATGCGCCTTCCTTCCTCTCATGTATCCATCCCAGACTAGCACGAATCGGCTGTGTTGTCTAGGGTCTAGGTAGTTGGAAAGTTCCAGCCCCATAGACCTATACTCAGCCTCATCAGACACATATGATTCCAAAGCCTTAACAAACACGTTTGCTTGCTTGCTCACTTTGTTGGGGTCCATGCTTACCATTCTACTCACCCTGACGGTAGGTGGCAACCTCTGCGGCCAACCACTTAGGCGGCTGTGGATTAGCACAGTCACAAAAGATTACATTCTCAGTGCAGTCAGCACAGATATCAAACCTAATAATCTGTCCTGTGTGCAACTCGGCGGTATAGACTTTGATCCCATCACTACGCTTGGGAGTATTCTTTACCTTGGGGATAATGACTACTTCTGGGGTTTCTTCTTTATAGTTCTTGAGGGCTTCTTGCATTGCTTCACTAAACCTACCCCGCTTTCCAACCTCAAAACCCAAACTGCGAAGATAGTCTCGCTTATCCATCACAACCACTCACTCTTCTTGGTACGCAAACGTGAGGGCCAGTAAAACACATAATCTCGCCCCATATTGTCCATTGCTGGGTCTGCAAGTTCATCTGCATCTTCATCGTCCAATGACCGCAAAAAAGTCACAAGATCAGAATGCTGCCCAATGATAGCAAAGCACTCAGCCCCATACATACCCCTTCCAGAATATGTAGTCGTTGCTTCAATATCCAACTGGTCTGCGATAGCAGCCATTGTTTCAATATCAGTAATCACAGTTCATCTCCAAACACACTATTCTGCCAGCCAACCAGATCGTTGTATGCACGAGCAACGTCATGATGAGCCATCTCACCAAAGTAAGTCTTACGCTGTCGCTTGCCATTGATATAAATAGCATAGTGATCTTGATAGGTGTCGTCAACAACTTGGACCCTAATCTCATAGTCTGTAAGATTGTAGTCGTCATCGCTGATCGTGCAGGTCTCCAAGGTTAGCCAGTATCCCTCACGAACACTAGGCTTGGTATATTGCTTCATGACTCTCCCTTACTTGTTGATACCAAGGATAACGTATCCGCTGGTCTTGTGCAAGACCTTGACACTGGTCTTTTCGGGTGACATTCGGGTAAACCACTCGACCCACGCATCTGCATCAAGTTGAGTTTGAAAAGTGTTGCGCTTGGTGATGACACCATCCATGCCAAGGCGTTGCTCACCGTTCACTTTGTCTGTACGCACCGCTACGAGGCAATGTCGGCAGCATCCCAGCATGTCCTGAAGGGCCTGCTTCCTAGCCACCGGCTCCAAAGTATTAAAGACATAGACGCTCACGCCCACGTCATACTGGTGAAAACCGGGGTATATGATAGAAGCATCCCTCTTATGAGAATGAGGACTGTTAGGATCATAGGCATATACCAAAGACCCATTGTTTTTCAAAAGTTCAGTGTCTTGAAAAGCCTTGCCCTCCCCAAAGTGGAGAATGGAGTCAAACGGAGAAAAGTAGAAGTGGTCCACAATCCAGCGCATAGGGGCCGAGGTAGTCTTACGAGCCATCTGTGTTCTCTCACTGTTCATACTACAAGTATAAGGGCGCACACAAGGTATGTCCAGTGATCCAGTGAACTTTTCGTAAGTATCTTAAAGGGTGAAGAAGGATTCATGAATTGCGGGCCTGGCCCCGCGCATCAGATTTGTCAAGTGTTTATCCGGTATATGGGAGGGGCATCCACGTATAGACACCCCTCCCACACACTCAGACTCCCACACTCTCCTTGACAATGGAGAACAGCCGATTACGCTCAGCATTGGCAATGGGATCGAAGCCGCTAGCCGCAGCCAACTTAGGCTCAGGATTGCCCATGCGCTCCTGACGATTCCAGTCCAGATTCTCAGTGAGAGCGTTAAGCACACCCCACGCAGAATCCTTGACCGCATAGGTCGTGTCAGAGATGAGAACCTCTCCCACGGCCACCCGCTTATTCTCCCAACGGGTAACGGCAGACTTGCTAGCATCCTTGTCAGGCTTGGGGTAAGCCTTAGCAAAGATATCCTCGACCTGCTGAGGGGTCACAGAAGTCTGGAACAACGCCTGAGCAGCCTTGTCGAAGTCATCCATGTAGACTTCAGCCATACCCAGAACCTCACGAGCAGTAGCCAACTTGCCCTCAAGGGTCTGCGTGTGACGCACCTTGAAACTCTGCTTGACGGTACGGAGCGCAAAGTTCAGAGTATTAGCGCACACAACACGGACGGGAGTGATGCTAGCCTGAATGCTGACACTGCCATCATGGCTAGTATGGAGCAGCAGATAGGTTTCGATCTTGTCAGCGACACCAGTAGGATCAAGCACAGTCTCATGCTTGAGAGCCAGTGAGCCGAACACAACGCGACCCTGACGGATAGAGCCCGCAGTTTCCCAACGGCCACCACTAGTGAGCGAATCACCAAAGCCAAACAGGTCCTCATTCTGGAGCACCTTGTACCGCTTGCCCACGACCGACAGCACATCTTCCTCGCCATCGAAGGGGTTGTCACGCACGACAGCGAAGGCAGGGGCAGCGAACCGCTCAGCGGGAATGCCCCGAACAGTCACAGGCGCAAGCCGCACATTCCAGTTATCCAGGTGTGCCAACTCAAGCATCTGCGAGGTAGTCACATCTTCCTGAAACACAGTCCCCAGACCATGCCACGCGGGCTCGCGCCGGGTAGCAAAAGCAGCCTCGCCAGCCTCATTAGTCTCAACTTCATGACTCATATCAGATTCTCCTAGTCTCTTGTTTATCTGATACCCCCATTATAGTCTCACCAAGCCTGAGAACACAAGGGATACACAAGATATTTAGACTGATCGGGTGAATCTCCAGTGATTTCGTAAAAGGTGTCTTAAAGGGTTGACATTTGGGTAGATACGGGCCTGGCCCAATTATGATAAAATAGACCTAACGAAAGGCACCCAATGGAATTTGATACCAAAGCATCTATAGTCGCAGAAGCATGGCTAGTTATTAGAGAAGTAGAACAATGGAATGATGTTGTTAAGTATGCAGACTTAGGGTTTCCATTGGCATATGCACATGAGAATGGTTTTGCTACCTTGGCAAAACAGGGCCAGGTATTGGTAGAAGAAACCTATTCAGTCATTAGAGATACCCTCGGTATTGAGGATAAAGACTATGAAGACTTTGAAGATATGCTAGATGCCAATTTGGCTATGCAAGAGGCTGAAGAAAAGCCTACTGAATAAGTGGACACTATAGGACTTGAACCTATAACCTTTTGGGTGTAAACCAAATACTCTGCCAATTGAGTTAAGTGTCCTAGATGAGAATGGTTTTACAGGAGAGTCAACACTAATCTTGTGTTTCTTCCCTCTTGCATTGTGGCAACCCCAACTTTTCATTAGGGTAACAGCCGCTAAGTCTGGGATAGCCGCCCATCTTGCTCATTCTCTATACCCGCCCAAATGCCTTTTAGGTGGCCTCCGACTATTGAGGGGCGAGTGTTGCGATTCCAACGGGATTTGAACCCGTGATACTACCGTGACAGGGTAGCGTTATAACCGCTTAACTATGGAACCTTATGAATGTGTGTGAGCCTTTTAGTTACCTCAGATTCAGAGGTAGGTCAATGCTCAGGACCAGACTTGACAATGCCTTGCCAAGAGATAGGAACTAGGCTATCCGGCCTTAACCTAGTTCTGTGGGGGTATAGAGAGAGTTAGGAACGCTCGGCCCCACGATTCGGCATTACTTCTTTCCCACCACCACGGGATTAGCCGAAGCAATAGCCGCAGTCTGATTGGTGGCACCAAGGATAAGTCCCTGCTCATTGCGAGCAACTGCCTTGATGACAATACCCTTGGAAGTGTTCCAAGCCTCGGTACGGATAATGATGTTTGACATGATAGTAACTTTCTTTAGTGGTTTAGTTTCTCTACTCTATGTGGTTATGATTCTATTGTAGTGGAAGGGTCAGACGCTAGTCAAGGGTTTTGCATAGCGCATCACGAAGTTGCTGATACCAGTGGTGAAGATCGGTTCATCACTGATACCCTCGGGGTAGGAGTAGTCATAGAGGCTCACGGTACCCTCGCGGAAGTCCACCACGGGCACCTTGTGCTCATTGTCAGCCAGGTAGTCAACAGTGATGCCCCATCCCAGAGCCGTTCCATGCTCAGAGCCGATGATCGACTCAAACATGATGCGGGTAGCATACGACTCATCACGCAACCGGCCAGCGGTATTCACAACGTCAAGCGCGTTAGCCAACTTAGCCAACATCCCATAGCCTGCCCAGTGTCCATACAGATAGACAGTGTGCTCACCCTGACGGACTCCGAAGTTTGCACGGTCTCCCATGATTCTCTCTTCTCTCTTAGTTGGTAGTTATATTGTAGTATAGTTGGTAGTCAGTGTCAAGCACTTGCGCCAGGTTTGTAGTAAAGTGTCCAACGCTCGTCTACAGTCTCAAAAGCCCATGATCCCAGAGCCGACTCATGCTTAGCATAGTGGTGTCCGCAAAAGTAGAGTTCACCCTCAAGCCCCTTGACAAGCACCTTAGCCGCTGCCCCACAACCGGCATCGCAACGGTCAGTAGCCTTGAGTGTGGGGCTCAAGACCGGGGTAGTCTCTTCAATCTCTGTGTTCATACCCCTATTATAGTCACCTATGGAGCACACACACAACATATACAGGGAAAGTTACTCCATTCCAGTGAATATTTGTTTGAGGTCTTAAAGGGACTGACAAGTACAGAAAGGCGGGCCAGGCCCCATTACTCTAAGTAATCAACATTTCCATACATGCCATTAGCAACACACTTTCCACATAGCCACAATGGAGCATTGTTTATCACATAGATATGATGGTCTGTTTCTTTAGCACATGTTAGGCACATGAAAGATTCTGTTCTCATTACTCTACCCCGTCACTTTTTCGAGGTAGAGAACAAAACATCCTTGCGCCCATTAATGCAAAGACCGCACACCTTGCAAGCACTACCCTTAGGGGAAACAAGGGGAATAGACTTATTATTCTCAGGGCACTTAGTGGCCTTGGGGAATAACTCTTTACCCTCCGCAAAAGTGCGGCCCACATAGGCGATATTGATTCCCTTATCCTTGGCGATATTAGCAAAGTGCAGGTTATCCTCATCTGCACTAAAGTAGAGTGCAAGATTGGGGAGGGATCGATAATGCAAAAGCATTGCACTAGCCAATACCCGCGTATATACCCAGAACTGGACATTAGAATGATCGCGAATAATCAATGCCCATGCCCTAGTGTATTCGTCATTGAAAAAGTCCCCATCCCAATGGATGCGGAACAGTTTTTCAGCGTTTTTCTTTTCACATTCCCGCTCAAAAGCGGTAATCATGGAATCTAGCAATGCATATTGCTCACTAATCTCAGCATCTTTTAGAGCCTCCCAATTAGCAACAAGGTTATTCTTGACACCCTTATAGATTTTCTCCAACTTACCGGCATAGCAGATTTTGCCACAGAATGCAGTTTGCTCCGGGCAGGAATATTCTTTTCCAGCGGGTAGTCCGAAACTATTAGCAATATTAGGGTTACCAGACTTAGTAACGCTATTGGCAACCTTACGATCCTTAGAGCGGATAAGGGTGTTCATTCCATTCCTCCCATGCACACAAACAAAACAAAACCGATGATGCCGAGCACTGCCACCAGTTCGGCCAGGTAGATCAAAACGTCCATAGTCTCCCAATCTCTCTATACACAAGGATAGTGCATGTGGAGGGTAGAGTCAAGGCAACTAGTCCGATCCAGTGAATAAAAGATTGTTGTCTTAAAGAGGTTGACAAAGTGAGAATTCCGGGCCAGGCCCGTTCCCTACCTACCTAGTAGACTTAGAAGGGCTTTTCGACTAGTTCCCTGCATCCCATATTGCCACTAGACAATCTAGGAATGACATAGTTATCTAATGTCCACCCTGCCTCATCTGTACCCGCGATAATCACGGAGTCATGATTCCACCAGATAACCTCATAGTTTTCAGGCATGTAGGTAGCAACTTCCCACTTATCCCTAGCACCCCTTACAACTGCAAAACGCGTAGTCATTTCTTTACCTCCGCAAATCCAGCAAACTCAACTGTTCCTGTAGCATCCCATTGGGCACCACAACTAATGTTAGAGCATTCGATAGTTACATCTCCCCATTGGTCAGCCAATGCCCGGATGTTTTCACCACAGTTAGTACAAGTCAGCATTATTCTTCCATTCACGCTTTTCGATACGACGCATCATGCGACGATTCTTCTTGTTGTTCTTGGGAGCGTCATCACAGCACACGCAGTAACGACCACCAGGACCATACACGCCGCACTTGCTATTAGCGCGGGTACGAGGCTTCATCAACATCAGTATTCCTTCTTCCAAGACTTATCAGAGCGACGGTACTTCTTCTTAGAGTTGATCTTATTAGACCTAATCCTCATCCATGATTCCAACTGCTCGGGAGTCATCTTCCACATGGCATTGTCTCTCTTGGTCTTGCTCATGATAGTAGTCTACCTTGTCTAGTCTCAGTTGTCCAGTTGATCCCAGAGCCAATCTCGCACATCCACAAGATCATCCTGCCAAACCTGATTCTTAGGGCCAAACTTGCCATCATTGTCCATCATGGCATCTTGCACAAGATCGGCAAGGATGGTAAGGCGGTCATGCATCTTCTTGTTCATACTCTGATTATAGTCACAAGTCCAGTGAGTGTGCAAGTCAGGGAGCAAAGTGTTCACCCATATGGAGTAATCGTTACAAGTCCGTGATTTTTGGTAGTTGTCGTAAATGCCTATCTAATAGGTAGGAATTGGGCCAGGCCCAAACCATACTATCTAAGTATAGTTTGGAACACTTTTAGGCATTCACTCCCAATCCCAAATCATCTGAATATTCAGGGCAGAAACTTTGCACACCAGCACCAATGAGAAAGCCAACAAACTTAGCCTCTTTAGCAGTAGTCACCTGATAGGCATAGTAGCGCATTCCCTTTTTTACCCCGACAGTGCCGAAAGTAACGCAAACATCTTGAGCAAAGTCAATAGCGGCACGTTCCTGTTTAGGGGAAAGTGGGCCATACTTAGACTCTACCGCCGCGATATAGGCATCTTCTGCACTCATAGTAGGGGCAGCACTCGGCGGGGGAGTGGTCGGTGCCGGGGTAGCAGTAACGGTAACAGTGGAAGTCGGCACATTAGTTGCCCCACACCCTGCCAATCCGATAATGCCAACGGTAGCCAATGCAGCAATCTTCTTCATTATTCAGTGTCCTTCACAGTAGTTATGAATCCATTCCTTGGATTCCTCGGTCCACGACATAAGTTCAATCTCTAGACCAAACTCATCCATTGGGGCATTAGCCTCACCTTTAGCATAGTCCCAAAAGTTGATAACCTCAATAGTTTGCCCATGCTTGCAGATAATGTCAGCATATGGGCCACCATTGTACTTGATAGCATATCCATTCAGTACGGAAAGCATTAGAGCACCATTCCATTCTTGACAAGTTTCCGGCGTTCATCGCCAGTCATTCCACCATACACGGTAGCCTCAAAATCCTCATTGCGGATAGCAAATGCAAGGCATTCATTCACTACCTGGCACTGAGCACACACGGCCTTTTTTTCAGCGGTATGTCCACGGGTAATGAACGTCAAGTCACCAGCACACTCTGCATTATCTTGCCACATATCAGATCGCCTCCAATGTATCGTGAAGTTCAGTGAGCAATCCACCCTTAGGCGCATAGACGCTAACGTCGCCAAAAGACATTGACTCAAAGTGAGTAAGTTCGGTAAGGGTGGCAGCCAATGTCTTGGCTTCTTCGATAGTCATATAAGCAACGATGCCGAATGCACCTTTGATATCCTCAAGACGGACGAACACATCGGTAACCTCAAGATCACTGCGACCAACCTCGACGGTAGCGTCAGGAGTCAAGAACATATCTGGTCGAATGTACATTAGAACCTCTCTCTGTCTATACCCTCATTGTAGTTGAGGGGTCCGACAGTCTCAAGTCTGGATCACCCGTTTGGAGTAGTCGTTATCTTTCCGTGATTATGTAACGATCTTCATAAAAGGGTTGACAAACACTGAACATCGGGCCAGGCCCTTTTCCTATAAACTTAGTATGGTTTGAATGCTAACCCTCAAACATGAGAATGGCCAGACTTACCACAAACACGGCAAAGACAATATCAATAGTCACAGTTCATACACCTCAGTGCCTTTAGGAAGTTTACCCCGATTAAGCACGATGCGCGCCATTTCCCGTGCTGCCATTTCATTATAGGCATGAACCTCAAAGGCCCACATATTCGGAGGGTAGATCATGTAGGTTTTCATTTGTTCATCCTATCCATAGCGACTACCGCCGCGAGAAACATTATAATGGACAATACTATCCATGCAAAGAACAGCAGCATTGTTATCACCTACTCACAATGGTAACGGATTGATCGGGACGGTAGATCATGGGAATGGCATAGCGGCCATATTCTGAGTAGACATACACTTTACCGTTAATGGTATAAACCTGAACAACGGGAATACTGTAATCATGGTAACGGGAACGGTACGACCGATCACTGATCGGGAATGTGGCGATACGGTCGCCAGCGACCAGGGTATCAGCGGTAACAGTCTTGGTAGTCATTGTCTAACCTCTCTCTATCTATATCTACAGACTAGCACAGGGGTCCGACAGATGCAAGACCTATCACCCGAATGGCCTAGTCACCACTGGCCGTTATCTTCCATCCACTCACCACAGAACCAGATGGTAACGGGAGCATCCACGGTACCCGTTGGGCAACGCCAGTCCATGGGAGCAGGGTAGGCAAGTTCCTCAGCGGCGGTAGAATCAAAGTACATGATCACTCCTAACTCTCTATCTACTTACAGTGTGACACACACCTAGGCAATGTGCAAGCCCATTCACCCGTTTGGCCCAATGTGTTATGATTCCGTGATCTTGTCGTATAGTCGTAACCATACCAAGTTAGTAGGAAACGGGCCTGCCCCGATCCCTACCTATCTAGTAGGGAATAGACTTGCCATTATGTTGTGTGACCGGGGTACAGGGAGTTTATCTCGCCCGCACCCCGGTCAAGACCGGGTATGTGTAGAGCCTCACGGCATCTTGGTGTAGACAACCTCTCCCACATGGTGGGTATTGGAGTCATACTCACTGACCAGAGCATGGTCATGAGCGTTAGCCTCAGCAACGGCTTCGGCCAGGGTAGCGAAGAACGTATCTGACTTTGACTTGAAGGTGGTAACTTTGTACATGATCCCTCTCTTTCCATCTACTTACAGAGTAGCACCTACCCCCGACAGATGCAACCCTGTAGGGCAAAACGTCACCCGTTTGGCCTAATCGTTATAATCTAGGCCTAGGGAATCTGTAGGGGCACCAGCGCAATACATAGCCACAGTCACAACATCATGGGCAGTGGCAGTCATTGCGTCATACAGTAGCGGCATCTCACCAGTAGTCAGGTTGACTACCTCATACGCATGGGGCATATAGTCAACACGCATGATCATGATGACGTTACCAGCGAAGGTCTCCACTCCCGGAGTCAGGTCATACATAGTTGGTCCTTACACTAGTCCTACTGCGGCACAGTAGGGGCATGGGTCATGGTGGTCGGTCGGTCGGACATAGGTCTGTGAGCATAGAGCACAAGTCACTGCGTCCCAGACCAGGGTATCGACTAGGTTAGTAGCAGGGGTCCTCACAGTGTCACCTCATGATGATCATAGAGCCACTGCTCATCATTGACGGACCCGTCTTCGATACCGCTCACGATATCGTCCTCATCACTCCAGCGATAGGTTTCACTAGTAGGCTCACGGTATGCGACGGTACCGTCAAGATCAACAGTCACAAGCCAACCCACACCCTCTGGGTCATGCACCACATACTGACGTTCGATGCTAGTCATTGTCATTAGTCTATCCTTACCTTAGTTATCAGGGTTGAGCACATACAGGGCAATGATGATGATGATGAACAGGGTAATCATTGTGATCACTCTCCCTTGTCTCTCTACTATCATTAGACCACATGGGTCCGACAGATGCAACAGGAACACGCCGTGTGTCACCCGATTGGCCTAATGGTAGCAGATTGTTTTGCCATCCGACCGGGGTATGGGATAGTACCTATCAAAAGTTGCTATGTGGGCGAACTAATGCATAAGGTTGTGTATATGCGTATACATGCATCATCTCGCAATAAAATATATTGCAAAAATCTTCAAAACACCGTTTATATATTGCACCATTGCTCAAAACCTCGTCCACAACATAGTCATACAATAGAGGTGGTATTATATAAATAAAAAGGGGTAGTCAATGTAATGGTGCCGTGTTCTGGAAAAAGTGTGCTGTCCACATCTCCCTTTAAGTTTTCTGTTTTATGGGCACTGCTGTTCGTGTCTTTTTTCTTTCTTGATGGCAAGGCACAAGATGGCACAGAGAACATTCTGATTATGTGGGCGGGCATCTATCTCTTGGGTTCCAGTGCTACTTTGTTAGCGGTATATGTTTGTCACCAGTGGATGCACAAGCGTGATCCTAAGAATTATGTGGAAATGGTCGCCTGGGTATTTTTGAGTGCATCATGTTTTGCTCTTGGATTTTTTACTGGTCTTTGGCCAGTATGGTTTCCACTTAGCATCGGGGCTATTTTGTGTGCTAGACGGGCGGTGAAATATTGTGCCTGAGACTAGCATAATCATTGCCACCATAGGACTGCTGTCTGCTCCCTTTGCTGCCTACATTGGCTGGATATTAAACCGAGGTAAAGAAAGAACAGATATATCCAACTCCATCGCCGTCGCGTCGGGCGATGCCGTCGAGGCCATTAAACAAGTTATGGCTTCTTTGCAGCAAGAACTCAAAGAAACCAAGTTGGAGTTACAAGAGTTTAAGAAACAGAACAAGGAACTGGAACAATCCCTTAAGGCTTTAAGTCAGCAAAACGATATGCTATTGGAACAAAACGTAGCACTATCCAAAGAGATAGAAGACCTTCGCAAACAAATAGATCGGTTGAAAGACAATGGATAATTTTGATGTTGATAAGTTTTTAGATGACATTCAGCGTGAGATAAAAAAGGATCGCATATGGTCATATAGAGTTATGCTCGCCTTAGCCATTATGGCGATAGGAACGTTGGTGCTGATATTGTGGAAATAGCATTGATGGTGATTATATTGCTGGCGGCGGATTTTGTCCGGGTACGGATAACTGTCGGTCCTACCGCCCAAACATATACCATGTTTAGCATATCACTATTGGCGCTATTGACCGCATTTCCTGCATCAGTGGTTACCCCCGCTGCTGTGGTGGCTGCGACTGTCAGTGTATTTTTTGAGTCCAATGAACTACATAAGAGGTTATTCAATGCAGTATCTTTTGCTGCCGCTTCTGTGGCTGCGTGTTTATTTGTGAGCATGGCTGGCAATGGATTTGCAGAGATATTGGCCGCAGGGGTGATTTTTGAGTTTATAAATTATGTGGTGATATCCATTGGATTACTTATATATAAACAGGCTAAAGTGTCTTTGTTGCTTTATGAGTGGGCATCTACTGCATACCTTGCCATCATTGCTCCCATATTAGGCTTTGTTAGTGCTTTTGTATTTATGCACCATCCAGCATTGATACCGTTTGTTTTTGCAGCACTGATCTTGGTGATTATGCCTGAGTATCGGCTTTCCTTTGGAAAGTTACCTCTGCGTGGCAGTTGGCACACAAAACCTGGCACTTATCAATCTCCGTCAAAATTGTATCAAGACCATAGTCACTTCTGATCAGATCAGATACATTTGCCTTCTTACTGTTAAGGTGATCAAACTGCAAGGCATGTGGGCTTTTGTTATACCCGCACATAGAGCACCCAAGAGATGCTTTATATTGCTGGATGGTTTTCCACTTTTCGGCACGGCGCTTATTTCTAGTCATGAAGAGACCAGACAATAATTAGTGCTGCTATTAGCGTTCCTAAAAATAATCCTGTTGAAATCACATTTCCACCCTATACTTTACCCAAGCATTAAAAGTTGCTGGGAATTTTTCGATTACTACTTTACCAACTGCATTTGCGTATTCTGTTATCTCATTTTGCGCGCCTTCACCTAGGCGCAAGGAGATAAAGTTTAGCAAAGCATCTAGGCTTGCTGTCCAGCGCCAACGGACATATAGCCCATATGCAGGCAGGAATAGTCGTGCCTGCTCAGGGGCAATACCGTCCTTCATTGCCATCTCGTAAAGTTCTTCTGCCTTGCCATAAAAAGAATCTAGGGCATTTCTCCACTTAAAGTTGCTGCCATCTTCGATATAGTCTCCTGCACCTTGCTTAGAGTTTTCAGGCTTTGACCTAAAGTGATTAGGAATATAAAACTCTGGTGATTCTGTGACATACCTGCGAGAGTTGTGAACGACTATGCCACCAGCAATAAAGTTATCCTCTAGTTCCATTTCAATGTCGTATGTGTCCCAAACACCAGCATCCTCTATAGACACAATCTTTGAGAATCCAACTACTGCTGGGCGCTTACCATGAATCAGATAGTGATGCTCAGAGCACAGGCCAACTAGGTTTTCTACCGCGTTATTGTCTCTGTTTCTGTCTTTGTGGTGAATCTCGTCAATTGGTGATTCACAATAAAAGCATGTGGTCCACCCCTCTTGCTGCAAGGCGATTCGTCGGTATGTGCCACCATCGCCATAGTACTCCCCAGATTTACCATACTTGTTTAGTCTAGTTTGCTTGCTTTTCTGCGCTCTTTCTAGCGCTACCTCTTGCGAAGGGATAAACGTACCATTCTCTTTTTGCCAATCTTTTAATACCTGGATATTATCTTTTTGAAGACCAAATTTCTTTGCCCACTTTCTGATGGTGTGGGTAGAGCACCCAGCAAGAGAAGCAGTCTCTACTAGAGTCATGTTTTTATCCACATAATGCTCCTTCAACCATTCTCGATTAGCCCAAGGCTTAGATACATGCGGAGTGGTAGCAATGCCAAACTTTTTCTTATACTCGTGGATTGTTCTTGTAGTAACGTCTGCTATTTTTGCAATCTCTACTGCTGTATGTGTCTCAGCCATATTGGCCAACCAGGACTTATCTGTATATGCAGGCATACCATTGTGAGCAATCAGATCACCAACACCCAAGTCTTTTAGTGGGCGGTATCCATTTGGAGTCAACACTCTGTGATTTCCTGTAGCAGATACCTTATTCCCAAACTCATCAATTGCTGTAAACACCGCTTGCTTACCGCTAGGCCAAACTGCTGCGATTCTATTTGGCACAACAACATTATCGTCGTTGACAGAACGCAAAGGAATCTGTTTTCCATCTAACGCATCTTGCACAGTAAACCTTAGGTTGCCATATGACCACAACTCTTGCCACACAGGAAGGCAAGACTCGTTCCAACCCTGCTGACTCTCAGTATGAGTAGACCCAACAGCGTGCTTCCACCATTGTCGGGCCACCTCTAGTGGGGCATACACCTCAAAGGTGATAGCAGCATGGCGCAATGGAGAATCATGCTTTTCTCTGATCAGGAAATCAATAAGTTTTTCATCCTTGTAATCAAGAGTCGTTGATTCCTTGGAATAAGAAACTCTGGCTGCATTTACTACTGAAAGGTCTGAGCCAAGAGTGTCAACTACTCTGACATACCCGTGATCTAGCACATCAATCTTATCGGTCACTGTCATCCTGTTCTGTAAATGGTGAAACTATCAGGTCTATGAAGTCACAAACCAGCATCTTCAAGTCTTCAAGCATTGGTATCGCCTGGAAACGCGGTGCCGTTTTCGATTCTATCAACAGCCATTAGCATGTTGCAAATGTTAGCACAGCGAATGGCATCTTCTTGAGAATCCCACAACAGTCCGCAAAACGGGCAGGCAATCTTGTTCATCCATTCAATGTATCACTTAATATGGTATTATGTCAATATGAGTTGGTTCAATGACACCCCCACCGGACAGGCTGTAAAGTCTTACGTAAAAGTTTTTGTTTCTGTAGTTCTCGGCATGTTTCTTGCTGATGGTGCAGATGTGTTTGCAGTAGATATGACAGATGTTCGCTCCTGGGCATCTGCTGGCATTGCTGCTGTAGTCCCCCTAGTGCTCACCGCACTTGATTCCTCAGACCCACGCTTCGGTCGTGGCTCAGATACCACGGATACAAGCGTGGAAGAGTTTGATTCTGAGGGATATAAGGGTGAGTAACAATGGCATCTCCTGTACCTTATTCCAAGCCTAAGCGCAGAGTTCTTAATAAGAAGACAGTAAAGTTCAACACCTCTAAAGGTTCATTTATCTATGCCCCCGCACGCGGCAAGGTAACTTCTGATGGTAAGAGCATCACCGTAAGAACCGAAAAAGGATACGTTCATAAGATCAGTGGAGCATCTGCTAGCAAAAAGGGCCAGGTAGTTGCAGGAGAGCGTATTGGTCGAGCAAAAGGTGGCTCAGTTGTTTATACCCGCATCTACCATGGCAACGTCATTGATGCCATGCCTGCCGTTCATCGAAATGACAACATTGCTCCAAAAGAGTTTATGCCAGGGGTAAAGCATGTAGGTGCTCATGGTGAGGCTGGACAAATGGGTCCTGGCAACGAGCGCAAGGTAGTGTGGCACACCAGCGAATCAGGAAACGACTCTTCTGCCATTGACGGGGTAGTTTCCTGGGTAAAGCAGCAACAGTCTGAATACACAATTTGTTGGAATCCTTACACTGGTCAGTTCCGTCAACTATTTCCTGCCAATGTAGGAGCACGAGCAGTAATGAATGGATATTCAATTCCTGCCAATCGTCATGGAAAGATTTGCATTCAGGTTTGTGTTATTGGTAGAGGTGCCAATGCTCCACTATCTAAGTCTCCCATGAAGGGCCGCAGAGAACTTATGGAGTGGCTAGACTCATGGGGCATTCCTCGTGTTGATATTACCAATAATGATCGTAGTGTGTCTGCATGGCAAAAGAGTGGTCATACGACTCATCGCTCTGCTCCACGACCCAATGATCATACCGATCCTGGCCCAATTAACTTTAAGAGGCTGTTTGCTCCGTGATCGCCAAAACTGGCGCGGCGCTTACTAGGTATCTGAAAAGATACAATATTTCTAAAGAGACCTATCTGTCTATGCTTGAAGCGCAAGGCGGCAAGTGCGATATCTGTAAAAAAGAGTCTGACCTAGTTATTGACCACGATCACTCTTGTTGCAATGTAAGTGCTCGTTCTTGTGGCAAGTGCGTAAGAGGCCTTTTGTGCGAGCCTTGCAATTTAATGTTGGGTCACGCAGACGATAGCATTTATGCGCTAAATTCTGGCGCGGTATATCTATTTGAAACAGGATTAAAATATAAGGCTTGATGGTACAATATTTCTATGTCCACTGAACTAAATATTACTATTGATCAAGGGGAAACGTGGATTAAGCGTATTACCTGGCAGGATTCAGATGGACAGCCATACGATCTTACTGGGCATACCGCCCGAATGATGGTGAGGCGCAACTATGCTGACATGGACAAGAATCCTCCAGTGGTCTCTTTAGATGAGGCTGATGGAATTGAATTGGGAGATTCGGACGACAACATTGTTATCACCATTGCCGATACCATTACCGAAACCATTAGGGGCGGGGTATATTACTGGGACCTAGAACTTGTTGATAGCAGCAACGTAGTAACAAA
>ERZ724522.928-NODE-928-length-17102-cov-11.198862_pt1 | contig 17102 bp, 16 predicted proteins | sample MGYA00376055_ERZ724522 | MGnify/ENA primary metagenome ERZ724522 (study PRJEB28724, sample SAMN07190884) | wastewater metagenome | isolation source: effluent of sewage treatment plant in Hong Hong | place: Hong Kong | collected 2016-03-17 ... | reverse complement strand
ACATGCAGATCGATACGATCCAATATCGGTCCTGAAATCTTCCGCTTGTACTGCAAAACCTGATACGGCGAACAGGCACAGGCATGCTCAGGATCACCGGCGTATCCACAGGGACAAGGATTCATTGCGGCCACCAAGAGAAACCGAGCGGGAAAAAGCAATGACCCGCGTACCCGAGAAACCGTCACGATACCCTCCTCGAGCGGCTCACGCAGGTTCTCGAGCACCGAACGGGAGAATTCAGCGAATTCATCCAAAAACAATACTCCACGATGCGCCAAACTGATCTCACCTGGCCGAGGAAAACTCCCACCCCCGATAAGCGAGGCTGCACTGGCGGTATGATGCGGCGCTCGGAATGGCTGTTCCCGTATCAAACCCTCAAAACGATGCGTTCGGCCCGCTATCGAGTAAATCTTCGTTACCTCCAAACGCTCCTCGAAATCCAATTCGGGAAGAATCGACGGAATAGCGCGAGCCAACAACGTCTTTCCACTCCCTGGAGGTCCGACAAATAGCACATTGTGACCACCGGCCGCAGCGATTTCCAAGGCCCGTTTTGCGTGTTCCTGGCCGCGAATATACTTGAAATCATGCGGCGATTCCTTTCGGACAATCTCCTCCTCCCTGGCCTCAAAATCCGAAATATGTTCATCACCACGCAGGTGCTTCGCCAAAACGAACAAGTGCGAAAGAGGGATGATTCGTATGCCCTTTACCAGAGCCGCCTCATACGCATTCTCTTCAGGAACATACGCTTCTTTGAACCCTTGCTGTTGAGCAAAAAGAACTACGGGAAGTACTCCGGAAATGCGTCGCACCGAACCATCAAGCGAGAGTTCTCCGACGAACATTTTGCCCTTTGATTCGAATGAAAGCTGTCCCGTCGCTTTCAGAAAAGCGAGAGCGATGGGAACATCGTACATCGGAGAATTCTTCTGAAGGTCTCCTGGAGCAAGATTCACCGTCACACGACCGCTGTGATGTGGCGGTTCGAATCCGCAATTCTTGAGAGCCGCACTTACCCGGTCACGCGCCTCACGGATAGCGGCATCAGGCAAACCGACCAGCGTAAAGGCATGGAGACCCGCCTGAAGGACATCGGTCTCCACTTCGACCAGCACCCCGTCCAAACCGACGGTAGCAGCGGAATATACGGTTGCAGGCATATGAATGATGACGTAGATTCAAGATATCAACTTGCGCTCCGGACACGATCCTGATACCAGAACCAGAAAAGAAGCGCGCAACCAAGAAAAAGAAAAACGTCTGCGCTATTGAATACAGGAAAGCGGTAAAAGGCGATAAAATCGGTCACGCAGCCATCAAAAATCCGATCCAGGAGATTCCCGACTCCTCCCGCCAGAACAAGAAGAAAAGCCAAACGAGACTCCTTCCGTTTCCATTGTATACCAAACATCCCTACCAGAATACCGATGGAAACGAAAATTAACACCGGCAACGGCACCGATATCCCCCAAGAAGCGCCCGGATTACACACCACCAGATGAGGGGAAAATCGGGAAACACTACTCTTGGACACCTGGTCGAATAGAACAAGAGCGAGGAAAAGAAAAAGTGACGCAAACAGATTCCTCCGCCCAAGCGTCACTCGTTTCATATGTCCCGAAAAACCCCTAAATAGCTGTTCTTGCAGCTGGATAAGCCTTGAGCCGTTCAACACTGATTTCTTTTCCCGATTCCTCGCAAATACCATACGTTCCATTCTCAAGTTTTTTGAGAGCTTCCACCGTATCGGATAACTCCTTTTCAAGTGTCGCTTCAACCCCGAGGTTATCGACATAGTCCTCAACCTCAAGGGCACTTTCGTCTTCCCCTTCACCGAGATCTTCCATTTGTGTCTCAAAATCACCTTCGCCACCGACCGGTTTCGCGAAACGACCCAACTCAGACTCCAAACGAGCCTTCTGCGCCAACAAACGGACCTTCTGTTCTTCCAAAAATACCGCATCCAATGCCATACACGTACATCATTACGAATCTCTCTCTTCAGTATACCCGGAATCATCTTCTCGGTCTAGAGGAATATGCTCCGAATATGCGTGATTTCAGGTTCTTTTCCGGACAAGAGCAAGACACCGACCAGATCAAAACGGTATCTTTTTCCGGAAAGCCCGGCTCGCTTCATGTACCATTCTCCGATTTTCGCTAAACGACGAAGTTTTTCCCTTTGAACCGAAAGCCGCAAAGGAAGAGCGGTCGATGTCCGAGTCTTTACCTCGACAAAAACCACGCATTCTCCATCCATGGCGACCAGATCCAACTCGCCCAATCGCCTGCCACGAGGATTAGTGATATTCCGAGCCAAAATAACATACCCCAGTCGAGACAGGAAGCGTGAAGCGATATCCTCGCCATCTTTACCTGAAGCGCTCGTAACGGAAAACACTCCGAAGATATTTTTCATAAGACCACATGCTCTCTCTTCTCCAAAATACCCCAAAATGGCCAAAAAACAAAAAAACGCCTCAGAAGAGCCGCATCGACATTGTTGGTGTCGAGCGCTTCAAGCGCCCAAATATATTAATATATGGCGTGAAGCGCCCGACTGCATGTGCCAACACGCGTGACGGTAATATCGCTCCGGGTGAGAAGCAAAAATTATCCAGGTAACACTCGTGTAGTGTGTGCACTTGCTTTATTTCGCATCTGTTCCTAACTGTTTCAGATACTTTTTTCCTCTCCACCATTCTCTGGCAGTACGCCTTTGGTTTTTTTTGAAAGAACTCCTGTTTTTTGTTTCTTTTTGTTTTTCCCTTCTGATTTTATCTTTTTGAAGGGTGGGTTTTCAGGCAGGAGGAATGTCGGAACGCGTTCGACACTCATTCTGCCTGATTCCCTTTTTTGTTTTTATTTTAGGTCTCCGGTTAGGACGGAGCGATCTGATATGTTGTATCAGATACTTGAACAGTGTGAGGAATCCCCACACAATTAGGGGGGTAATTGTGAAAGGGAGTCCTCACACCATCCGAAGGAAGGGGTTCTTTCCTAAGAGAGGAATATGTTTTTAATGTACAACTACATTATAGCAATTTTTGCGCTTCCGGTCAAAGCTCTCACACCTCTATCCTGGAAGAAAGCCCTCTTCAGTCCGCATCGATTTTCTTTCAAGAAATCACCGATTTCTTTTTTCCTTATAAGGAAGGCGTCTTACTTGTACGACATCCTTCTTTTAAGCCGAAAAGAAAATATTTTATTTTTTCTGTGCATCCCAAATGGCACGCAGGGTATTTTTACTCGTCCCGATAAACCAATTGTTCCCATCGACCGAATAGTCCAAAGAAAGAGTGTCTGCTTCGGAAATATTCACGTAGCGAATCCTCATATCGTTATACAAGGATTCTTTATACACGTATCTTTTCTGTGGAACCACTTTTGATTCCAGGAAAAAATTCTGAAAAATGGAAGGAAAGTCAGTCTCCGCCTTCTTCAAGACCTCTCCCGTCGCCCTATTTCCCTTCAGGGATATACGCAGCCCGATACGGGTCCGGTCCTGGTCGTTGAACAGGAAGAGGGAAAACTTCTCTTCCGTCATACTGACGACGTTCGCGGGGAGTTTGAGACCGATCAGTACGACAAAACGCGAGAAGGCAATCGGGGTATTCGTCTGATCCGTGACAAAAAACTCAACCGGAGTAGCGATATGCGCCGATTTCATCTTGCCCCCTATACCCTCCAGCTGGGCACGGAATTCCCCCGCCGAAACGGTTTCGACATTCACGGAGAGATAATTCGGGGAAACCAAAGAGAATTCGAAGGCCGGTTTCTCATCTTCCGGAGCCACAGGGGTCGAGACAGACTGCAGACCCGAGTGATCGGTTGAATCATTCAATTTCACTGAATATATATAGAAGTAATAATATGCCCCTCCCAAAGCCGAAAGAAGGACCAGGAGAAAAAAACTAAGCGCCCACCAGGATTTCTGTGATGAAACAGAGGGATTATCTTGGAATACGATTTTCTTTTCTTCCGATTTACCCTTCTGTATTTCATTTGAAACGGGACTGCTTTGGGAAAAGCTCTGCGCCTGACCAAAACCGAATTGTGGCACCTGACTCTTTTCCGTCAAAAACATCGGCGATTCCACCTGCGGCTTGACTTTCTGAGTCACCTGCAATGACTCTGGCGCCAAAGTCTGAAGAAAAGGACTTGATTCGGCTGATTCCTGAGATACCGGTTGTACACGGGTCGTCGGAGCATTCGCAAGCATCGGATCTTCCGCCGAAAAAGGCCCGTGAGGCATTTCAGTTGCACCGAGAGGAATCGGAGGTGCGGTTTCATGAAGAGTGTCATCAGATGATGGCGTACCCGCTTCCGTCACGTGATCACTCATGACACTGATACGCGCCGCTATTTCCGGCGGAACAACGACCGATGTCTTGTTCGGCTGTTTTGAAAAAGCATTCAGGAAACTCATAAAGCATTGAAAAACAAAGAGAGGATAGCTCATCCTCTCTCAGTATACACCATATTTGAATCCGGTACGAAATCAATCGACCGATTATTCAGTCTCCGCCTCCTTCATACGTCGAAGCGCCTGTTTATGTGAAAGATTGATACGTCCCTGAGCATCAATTTCTCTCACGATGACCGGGATGACATCCCCGATCTTCACGATATCTTCCACTTTTTCGACCCGTTGATCGGCAAGCTCGGAAATATGCACAAGTCCTTCCTGATTCGGAAGCACCTCGACGAAGGCTCCGAAATTCATGATTCGTGTGACACGCCCCTGGAAAAGCTCTCCTGCCTTCACTTCACGAGTGATATTCATCACCCACTCAACCGCTTTCCGGGCGCTTGTCTCATCAGCCGACGTGATAAACACGGATCCATCGTCCTCGATATCGATGGAAACCCCGGTTTCATCGATGATCTGATTGATCATCTTACCACCCGGACCGATGACATCGCGTATCTTTTCAGGATTGATGTGGAGGGTGATGATACGCGGAGCGTACGGCGACATTTCAGCGCGTGGTTCCGGAATGACCGAGAGCATCTTCTCCATAATGAAGAGACGTCCCTCCCTCGCCTGAGCCAAGGCCCCCTGCAGCATAACCGGCGTCAAACCGTCAATTTTCACATCCATCTGCATCGCGGTGATTCCATCCTTGGTACCGGCCACTTTGAAGTCCATATCCCCATAATGGTCTTCCAATCCCTGAATATCCGACAGAACCTTGTATGAACCATCTCTCCCCGTAATCACTCCCATGGCGATACCGGCCACCGGTTTTTTGATCGGTACCCCGGCGTCCATCAGAGACAGTGTCGATCCGCACGTCGATGCCATCGAGGAAGAACCGTTCGATTCCAACACTTCCGAAACGAGCAGGATCGTATAGGGAAACTCTTCCTTGCTTGGGAGAACCGGAACAAGGGCTTTTTCCGCCAGAGCTCCGTGTCCGACTTCGCGCCGACCAGGACCACGCATCGGACGAACTTCACCGACCGAATACGGTGGGAAATTGTAAAAATGCATGTAATGCTTCTTTTCGTCGGTTTCCATGGTATCCACCACCATCTGATCCCCAGGAGCCCCGAGAGTAGTCACAGTCAATGCCTGTGTCTCTCCGCGAGTAAACAGCCCGGTACCATGCGTACGTGGCAGAATACCTACGTCACAGGTGATTTTTCGGATTTCAGTCACTTCACGACCGTCCGGACGGATACCCTTCTCAAGGATATTCATGTGAACAGCCTCATCCGAAACCTCGTCAACCAAGATAGAAAGAAGTTCCGCAAGATACTTCTGGTCAGGATATTTCTCCTTCGCGTACGCTTCAACTTGAGCCCGGATATCAGCCACTTTGCTTTCCATGGCCTGCTTCGGCCGCAGATACAAAGCCTCCGCCAAACCGAGATTCGCCATGAATTCCCGAATATCGGCCTCGAATTCATCCGGCCCCTGGAGCAAAGCAGCGGCTCGTTTCTCTTTCCCCGCTTCTTGTCTGATATCTTCAAGAAAAAGCGCTATTTTCCGTATCGCTTCGAAACCGAATTCCAAGGCAGCACCGATCCGCTCTTCAGTCACCTCCTGAGCGCCGGCTTCGATCATATTGATCTTCTCCTTCGTCCCGGACACCAGAAGATCGAGAGCACTCGTTTTCCGTTCCTCGGTCGTCGGATTCAACACCAATTGTCCATCCTGAAGTCCGACGCGTACCGAGCCGATAGGCCCGTTCCAAGGAATATCCGACAAGGTCAGTGCCGCTGAAGCGGCAATCATAGCCACCAGATCCGGATCATTTTCTCCGTCATAAGAAAGAGTAGTCACGATGACCTGCACCTCATTGCGCATACGACTGTCAAAAAGCGGACGCACCGTCCGATCGACCGCCCGTCCCGACAAGACCGCGTCATCCGAAGGCCGCCCTTCACGCTTGATAAAGCGTGAGCCCTTGATTTTTCCGGCCGCATAATACCGCTCTTCATAGTCCACCATCAAAGGAAAATATCCCGTGATCTTCGACATCTCCTTACTCATCACGGCGGTGGCGAGAACCACCGTATCCCCATATCGAGCCGTCACCGAACCGCTCGCCTGCTTTGCCAACGTACCCGTCTCGATGGAAAGTTCCCGTCCACCGAGCTGCAATGCCCATTTCTTCTCCTGCATACTTCTCTTGCGTATCATCCGAAGGGCTAATAAACACTGGCCTAAGCCGAAAGCATGACTTTCTGCTTACAACGGTGCTAGTCAACCTCTTCTTTGATACTGTTAAAAATAATCGAACCGCACAAAGCATACCTTTTTTTGCCTAAAAAGTCAAAAAACAGCCCGAAATAAGGGCTGTTTCAAGATTCTCTTCCTCATCGAACCTATCCTCCCATGAGGTATTTCTTGTGATTCTCGGAAAGATTCGTGAATTCATCGGCCTGCTCGACAAGCTTCGCAGATGCGGACTCTCCAAAGGCGATCACCTCCACTCGACAGCCGGTCGTGTTTTGAACATATTCCACCAGCGGAATGTAGTCTCCATCACCGGAAATAAGCACGAGCACATCCAGGCTGCGAGACATTTTCACCGCATCGATCGCGATGCCGACATCCCAGTCCCCCTTCTTCGATCCATCGGGGAAGATCTGCAGATCCTTCGTCTTCACATCGTATCCCGTCTTCTCGAGCGCTTCGATGAACTTATCTTCCATCCCCTCGGTCGTCGTGATCCCATAAGCGATAGCACGAATGAGTTTCCGGCCGGAAACCGCGCTCTCCAAAACATTCTTAAAATGCACTTTTTTCTTATACAGCACGCGGGCACTGTGATACAGGTTGGAAACATCCACCAATACACCTACCCGTTGCTCTGGAAATTTCGCCATAGACTTCTTTGAAGAAAATGACCCCTCCCAGGACGGGAAGGGGCGCTTTCTTCTGTTTGTTTAGATTCCAAGATCCTTGCGCAGCTTTTTTGCTGCCTTTTCATTCACTTTTTCAAGATAGGTCATCAGTTTCTTGCGACGCGATACCATCTTGAGGAGTCCGCGACGGGAATGAAAATCCTTCGCGTTCTTCTTCAGATGCGCCGTAAGTCTCTTGATCTGCTCGGTAAACAGAACAATCTGATACTCCGGCGAACCGGTATCCTTCTCATGCCGCTTGAAAGGAGCGGTCACCTTTTCTTTCTGCTTGTTCGTCAGGGCCATAGCCATCGTGTCAGCAACGACAGAGTCTGATCCAAGACCGGACTACATCGCGCTCGAATTAAAATATCACAGAAGCACGATACCACACCCCCCCGATTTCCGCAACTCCTTGACTTTATTGGCTTTTCACTATACAAAATTGATGTCCCAATCCGTGGACAAAGACACAAGGAGTTCTTTCAGAATGACGAAAAGTAAGATCGGAACGCTAACACGCTCAGACAAGACTCCGAAACGAAGGCTTGTGGTTCGGATTCTTGTCTTCGATTCCCAAAAGGGCCTTGTACCAGTGGGGAAGAAATATACTTTCAACCCCAAGCATCAGGGCATTCGGGATTCCCACATCGATCGTGAATTACTTGCGACTCTTCTCGCTGGAACCACACACGCCATCGATAACTCGTTCTGCGGAATCCTTTCTCTATCATTCAACGAGGAAGAAGCCTGTCTGGATTCGGAGTCCAGGCATCCCCTGGCAGCTCGTAGGATCCGTTACGGCGAAACATACGATCTCTTACTCCGTGGACTCGGCTCAAAGCTGGTGGGTTTACGTCTACAAGCCATCGCCGGGTAATGTCCCGGACGCACGCAGCAAAAAAGGGCTCCCCCTAACAGGAGCCCTTTTCCTTTTTCTGGAGTTGATTCACTTCTCCACTTAACTACCTTTTCCTGGGCATTCCTCTTCTTACAGAATAGTAAAGGCCGCCACGCCATCCTTCGTCTGCGGCTTCATGACACGCACCCCCTGAGTCACCCGCCCAAGAAGCGGCACCGATTTGAACGGTACGCGGATAATCGTGCCTTTTTCCGAGGTCAAAATCAAATCGTCTTCGATATTGGCCATGCTTGTCACCAAGGCCCCGACGATATCGCCTGTTTTCGGCGTCACTTTCATCGCTTTCATCCCGGATCCGCCGCGCTTCTGCGTCTTGAACTGTTTCAAAGCCGAACGTTTGCCGTATCCATTCTGCGACAGTACCAAAAGCTCCATATCCTTGGCATCTTTGGCAATGATATCCATACCGACGATCCGGTCCTTCTCATCCTTCAGCTTCATCCCGCGCACCCCTCCGGCATTCCGACCCATCGGACGAACATCCGATTCCTTGAAACGGACCGATTGTCCATCGGCGGTTGTCATGACAACTTCGTCACTTCCCGTCGTCGGCCACACCCAACCCAACACATCCCCTTTTTCCAAAGTGATAGCGATCAAACCGCTCCGGCGGACATTCTCGAACTCATCGAGCTTCGACTTCTTGACCGTTCCGTTGCGGGTCGCCATGAACAGGTATTTGTACGCATCATCCTTGTTCAGGGAAATCATTTCCGTGATTTTTTCTTCCTGGGAAATCTGCAGGAAATTGACGATGGCTTGTCCTCGGGCCGTCCGCGAAGACTCCGGAATCTCATAGGCCTTCATCTGGAAAACCTTCCCCGAATTCGTGAAGAACATGAGATTGTCATGCATTTCGATAGTCAATACCATGGCGATACGGTCTTCTTCCTTGGTCGTGGCACCGATAACTCCCTTGCCGCCGCGCTTCTGCACCCGATATACGGTCGGATTCATTCTCTTGATGTATCCATCTTCGGTCAAAGTGATAATCGCCTCCTCGTTCGGGATGATATCTTCCTGTTTAAACTCACCGATTCCTCCCTTGACGACCTTCGTCCGACGCTCATCGCCGAACTTGTTCCGTACTTCGATCAATTCGCTCTTTACCAGCCCGAGAATTTTCGACCGATGCTTCAGAAGATCCTCCAAGTAAGCGATCAGTTTCAATTTCTCTTCAAGTTCATCCTCGATTTTCTTCCGTTCGAGTCCGGAGAGGGTCTGCAAGCGCATTTCAAGAATAGCGGTCGCCTGTCGCTCAGAAAGACGGAATTTTTTCATCAAATTCACGTGCGCCTGCTCTTTCGTCGGGGACTTCTTGATAGTTTCGATAATGGCATCGATATGGTCGAGAGCCGTCTTCAGTCCCTCAAGAATATGGGCCCGATCCTTGGCTTTCTGAAGCTCATACTGCGCTCGTCGAGTCACGACCGTCTCACGGTGCTTGATATAGTGTTCAAGAATCGCCTTGAGATTCAGCACCTGCGGATCCACCCCATCCACCAACGCCAGCATATTCACATTGAAATTCTTCTGCAGGTCCGTCATGGAATAAAGCGCGTTCAGGACCTTCTGAGGATACGCGTCCTTCTTCAGCTCGATGACAACCCGTACGCCCTCCTTATCCGATTCGTCCCGCAAATCTTTGATTCCGACAATCTTCTCTTCCTTGACCAAATCCGCGATCTTCATGATCAGGGCGGCCTTATTCGTCTGATAGGTCATTTCAGACACGATGATCTGGAAACTCCCCGCTTTCGTTTCGACGATATTGACCCGCGCCCGCGTGACGATAGGGCCCTTTCCGGTCGCATAAGCATGATGAATATCGCGGCTGTTGTACATGATGCCACCGGTCGGAAAATCCGGACCCTTGATGAAGCCCATAAGCTCATCGATGGTCGCATCCGGCTTATCGATCAGGTGACAGATACCGTCCACTAATTCGTTCAGGTTGTGCGGTGGAATATTCGTCGCCATACCGACGGCGATACCCACGGTGCCATTCAGAAGCAGTTGCGGAAGCTTAGCTGGAAGAACGGTCGGTTCCTCGTGCACGCCATCGAAGTTCGGAATGAAATCAACGGTATCCTTTTCGATATCCAAAAGCATTTCCTCGGCAATCGGAGAAAGCTTCGCTTCCGTATAACGATACGCAGCCGCTCCATCTCCGTCCATGGAACCGAAGTTTCCCTGCCCCCAAATGAGCGGGTATCGCAGAGAAAAATCCTGCGCCATACGGACCATCGTATCGTACACCGCCGTATCACCATGCGGATGATACTTTCCCAACACTTCACCGACCACGGTCGCCGATTTGCGGAACTTCGCACTTGATCGAAGACCAGTCGACCACATGGAATAGAGGATACGCCGATGCACCGGTTTCAAGCCATCACGCACGTCAGGCAAGGCACGTGCCACGATGACGCTCATCGCGTAGTCGAGATATGATTGTTTGACCTCGTCCGTGATATTCCGAAGTTCTATCTTGCCGTCGTGGTAGTGTGAATCCGCCATATGCCTTCTCAATCAAGTTAGATTTCGCCCTTCTCCTTTTTTGTCTCATTTCCCCGCATCAGGACTGTTCTGCTCACCGGATTTTTTCTCTTCTTTCGCTCTCATCTCGCTCTCAAAGAAATCCTCGGCTGAAACGGCCGGATTTCCCGCATTCAACTGCTCATCATCTTTGAGCAGATCCGAAAGCGACCTTGCCCCGGCGGGACCCGGAAGTATCTGTGTAGCCTGATTCTTTATGTGCTCCGTATCAGCGTCCATCTTTTCCACCAAATTAAGGCTCTCCCGCAAGGAAATCAACCAGATTCCCAGGACCAGAAACATGGTGACCGCGACATACCCAAACATATACCGGCGGCGAATACCCTCCGGCTTCTCACGGATTTCATCGATGGTATCCCACAATGAACGCATAGTCCCTATTAACTATTGCTCAGAAGAACGATTTCCATAGTCTTGCCTTCCAGATCCTTCTTCTTGATATTATACTTGAGAATCGGTTCTTCCGGACAATCACCCAATACATCACACAATTTCTTCACTTCTCCCAAAGAAATCTTCATACCCGGCAAGGCGTAGTGCATCGGAATAGTCACCTTCGGCTCGATTTTCCGAATCAAGTCATCGATCTTATCCAAATCCAAAGTGTCTGTCCCGTCAGCCGGTACGAACAGGATATCCACGTCTCCCAGTTTCTCGATCATCGATGGCTCAAGCTCGTGCCCTAAGGCGCCAAGAAAACACAATCTGATTTCCTCCGATTCGATCAAAAATATCGTATTTCTTCCTTTTTCTGAGCCTTTTGAGCTATCTCTAAAACTCGGAAATCCGACTAAGGTGATACCATTCACCGCATATTCACCCGGAGCATCTAAGACCAACGGGGATCCCTTAACCTCAAAAACATCCCGGCTCTGATGGGACAGCAGCACTATCTGCGTCTCACCCTGCGGAGCACGAAGACCGGTCGACTTGTCGGGGACGTCCGTAATGATCGTGACATCTTCCGTCGCCCGACCATTCGGCTTCGTGTTTATTTTAAAGCAAAAATCACCGTAATATTGGATATTCATACGAAAAGGTGTTCGGTTACTCCCGGAGTGTAGCACAGGATGGTTACCATGTCGATACTCAAACAAGCCAAAAAAGATGGAAAAATAGCGCCCTGACACTTGTCAAAACTGAAAAGACCTGCTAAACTGACCCTGTTCGATATAAAAAACACCTTAAGACAATTGAATATGGGATGCTTTTAATCCCTTGGGCTATCGGCTTTCGATACGTTTTTCTGCATTAAAGGCACCTTCCGGTTTGATTGGGTGTTTTTTATTTTTATCGCGAATTCGGCCTTAATCATTTTTTTTCGTTGCCGAGCGAAAAAAGCCACTCTCAATCCTATGACAGAAGTCAAAAACACAGTAACGAGCCAGATGGAAGACCTTCTCTCCAAGCACCTCATCGAGATTCCGAGCGTCGGGGATGTCGTTCGTGGCGTTGTCATGAATGTTTCCTCAAGCTACGCTCTGATTGATCTGGGTGCGCTTGGAACCGGTATTGTTCTCGGAAAAGAAATGCGTGACGGACTCGGCGCCGAAGGAAAGCTCAAAGTGGGAGCGGAAGTCAATGCGACTCTGACCAGCTTCGAGACGGAAGAAGGATACATCGAGTTGTCTATCCGGGAAGCCTCTTATGAGAAATCCTGGGAGGACATCGAAGAGAAACTCAATGCCCGCGAAATCGTACAGACAAAGGTAACTGACGCCAATAAGGGCGGTCTCATGATCGAGGTCAATGGTATCAGCGGCTTTCTTCCGGTGTCGCAGCTTTCAAGCGAACACTATCCACGTGTCGAAGATGGGGACAAGAACAAGATTCTCGAGCTGCTCAAAAAGCTGGTTGGACAGGAAATGAGCGTCCGTATTCTCGATGCCGATCGAGCCAGCGAAAAACTCATTGTAAGTGAAAAAGCAGCTCAGAGTGAGAAAGAACGGGAACTCATCAACCGACTCCAGGTAGGCGATATCGTCGAAGGAGAAGTAAGTGGCGTCGTTGACTTCGGTGCTTTCGTCAAGTTCTCCGCTCCAGAAAGCGAAACAGGAAAGAAGGCCACCGAAAAACTCGAGGGTCTCGTCCATATCTCCGAACTTGCCTGGCAGCTCATCGATGATCCACGAGAGATCATCAAGACCGGCGAACGCGTCTCCGCGAAGATCATCGGGATCGAAGATGCCCGGATCTCGCTTTCCATCAAGGCTCTCAAGAGCGATCCTTGGGAAAAAGTCGGTGAAAAATACAAGGTCAACGATGAAGTTCAGGGGAAAATCGACAAAATGAACCACTTCGGAGCTTTTGTGTACCTCGACAAAGACATCCACGGACTCGCCCATGTCAGCGAATTCTCGGACGTCTATCCGGGACGGAAGATGGAAGAAGTCTTCTCCGTCGGCGAAACCTACACCTGGCGTATCTTGTCCATCGAGGCCAAGAGCCATCGTCTCGGACTCCTCCCGGTCAAAACTGGGACGAAGGCGAAAGAAGCAAAGACCGCCCTCTAAACCGGAAAGAAAACATCCCGTATCGTAAAGCGGGATGTTTTCTTCTCTAGAAACTATGAGCGCTACTCACATTTTCATTATTTCCGGCCCAGCCGGTTCCGGAAAAGACAGCATCATCAGACAACTCAGGGAACGCCTCCCGCTGGAACGCATCATCACCACGACCACCAGGGACAAACGCCCAGGCGAATCAGAAGGAAACCCGTACTATTTCGTTTCCCCGGAAACCTTTGCTTCCTTCATCGAAAAAGGGATTCTCATTGAACATTCCGTCAATGAGAATGGTGCGTCCTATGGGGTGACTTCCACAGAACTCGATCGGGCCATAAGACAAAAAGATCGCATCTGTATCTGGCAGGCGGACTGGAAGGGCGTCCGAGAGATCAAACGACTCTTTCCAGATATACCGGCGATATTTATCAGCTCTCCGTTAGATATCCTGGAACACCGTATCCGTTCCCGTGATACCCAAAAGGACGAAACCTACTTTCTTGAGCGCATGAACTATACTAAAGAATGGCTCAAACACACGGATATTTATGACTATGTCGTCGAAAACACAGAAGGGAAACTCGATCAAGCCGTTTCGGCCGTCGAAAACATTATCCGAAAACATACCACGCTCTCTTCCCTTTGAAGCAAGGCGTATCTTGAAGTGTGCGCAAAATTTCGCTGCCGATTCCCGGCTTCTGAATCAAAAGACTCCTTCCCCCCTCCTGATCGCCGTTTCAGGAGGACCAGACAGCGTCTGCCTGCTTGATATGCTGGTATTTCTCAGGAAAAAAGATCCCTCTACGCTCGCTATCGCTCATGTCAACTACCAACTCCGGGGAAAAGATTCTGAAAATGATGAGCTTTTCGTTCGAAAACTCGCAAAGCATTACCAGATTCCCTGCTTCGTAAAGCGTTACCCAAAAAACTCCCGAAAAAAGGACGAGGAATCGCTCAGGGATTTTCGCTACGCCTTCTTTTCTTCACTCGCAGAACGACATGGCTTCAGGAATATCGCCCTCGGACACCAGAAAAACGATCAAGTAGAAACACTTCTCATGAATCTGATCCGCGGAACCGGTCCTCTCGGTCTCGCAGGCATGCCCCCGAGACACGGGCGATATATCCGTCCTCTTCTGAATACCACTCGGGAAGACATTTTTCGCTATCTCTCCGCCCGCCAGCTTACTTTCCGATCAGATAAGAGCAACACCGAAACGCGGTACACCCGAAACCGTATCCGGAAAGAGCTGATTCCCCTCCTGGAAACACGCTTCAACCCAAACATCATCACCACTCTTTCCAAATCGGCCTCACTCTTCGGTAGTATCGCTCAAGAACAGACTAGAGATTCTCGAAAATGTCCGATCCTCTACCATGAAAATACCGCTTCATTTTCCCGTACCGATTTTCATACTCTTTCACCGCTCTCACAGAAAACCCTGCTCCGCAACATCTCCCGGACACTTTCAGGGAGACGATACACGCCGACACAGGCCACACTGGATGAGCTTAGAAGGACGATCGAGGCCCCGAAAAAATCCGCCACTGCCATGGTAACCGGACCATTGAAATGTAAGCGAAATCATGATACAGTATTCCTGTTATATTCACTTCCTTAAACATCCCTTATGGAAACACTCCTCAAAAACTTCTGGACCCTCCTCATCTTGTTTTTCGTCATTTCCGGTGTTCTCATCCTGATCGAAACGCCTCAAAATAAACCCACGAACGTCTCTCTGAGCGAATTGGTAGAACAGATCAATCAGGGAAAGGTAAAAACCGTTGCCATCAAAGGCAATGAACTCTCTATCACGCTGAAAGACGAAAAGAAAGAGAAGGCCTCGAAGGAATCCGAGAGTTCTCTCACCGAAACCCTCGCAAACTACGGTGTCGATAAGGATCGCCTGAAAGAAGTCTCCCTGGCGGTAGAAGAACCATCAGGTGCTTCTTACTGGGCGACACTCCTTCTTCCGTTTCTCCTTCCATTCCTCCTCATTGCCGGATTTATCTGGTTCATGATGAGACAAGCCCAAAGAGGGAACTCACAAGCGCTCTCTTTCGGCATGTCGAAAGCCCGAATCCTTGATCCGGCAGACAAACGCAAACGCATCACCTTCAAGGATATCGCTGGTGCCATCGAGGCGAAACAGGAGTTGGAAGAAATCGTTGAATTCCTCAAGCACCCAAAGAAATTTCTCGCTATGGGAGCCAAAATCCCAAAAGGAGTTCTCCTCCTTGGCCCTCCCGGAACCGGAAAAACGCTCATGGCCAAAGCAGTCGCCGGTGAAGCCGGAGTTCCTTTTTTCAATATTTCCGGCTCTGAATTCGTGGAAATGTTCGTCGGCGTCGGAGCATCCCGGGTGCGCGACCTCTTCAAACAGGCAAAAAAGAATTCACCGGCCATTGTTTTCATCGATGAGATCGATGCGGTAGGCCGACATCGCGGAGCTGGACTTGGTGGCGGTCACGATGAGCGAGAACAGACTCTGAACCAGATTCTTGTCGAAATGGACGGATTCGAAACGGAAACAAGCGTTATCGTCATTGCCGCCACCAACCGCCCTGATGTGCTTGATCCGGCTCTGCTCCGTCCTGGACGATTCGATCGACGCGTCACCATGGACTTACCGGACATCAATGAACGCGAACAGATACTCCGGATCCATTCCAAGGGAAAGCCGGTTGCCGATTCGGTCGATGTTCGCCGCCTTGCCGAACGCACGCCTGGATTTTCCGGGGCAGATCTCGCCAATCTCGTCAATGAAGCCGCTATCCTTGCGACGCGCCGCGACAAAAAAACCATCGACATGGATGAACTCATTCTTTCCATCGAAAAGGTGATTCTTGGTCCGGAACGAAAAAGTAAAGTCATGAACCCGCGTGAAAAAGAGATTGTGGCCTATCATGAAGGCGGCCATGCACTTGTTGCCGCTTCTCTTCCGCATGCCGATCCGGTTCATAAGGTCTCTATCGTATCTCGTGGGCATGCCGGAGGATACACCCTCGCCGTACCGAGCGAAGACAAATATCTCCACTCAGAAGCCTATTTTCTCGATGAACTCGCCACATTGCTCGGTGGATATGCCAGCGAAAAACTGGTCTTCAACGATACGACTACCGGCCCATCCAATGACCTCGAGCGAGCAACCCATATGGCTCGAAGCATGGTCACCCGCTACGGAATGAGCCAGCTCGGTGCCCGGACTTTCGGCCACAAGGATGAACTGGTCTTTCTCGGGAAAGAGCTTCATGAGGACCGGAACTACTCCGAAGAAACAGCCGAACGAATCGATAAGGAAGTCACCAGACTGATCGATGATGCCTTCAACAAGGCTACCTCCATCCTGACTCAGCACCGCAAAACTCTCAATACTCTCGCCAAGACTCTCCTGGAAAAAGAAACTATCGAAAAGGATGAGTTCGAAGCCTTGATAAAACAGGACATTCCATCAACTTCTCCCGACAAATCATAGGGATTCCGTGCATACCGAAGGAGACAGAAGGGGGCGCATGTCCTCCTTCGCCTTAGACTGACTTTTTTATTTTCTTATGACATCTCGATTCCGAGTCCGGACACTCATTCATAAGACTTGGTGTGCGACCTGTGCGAACCCAGGTCCATTGATGTTCGGACTCATTATGGCCCTCCTCACGGTAACCCAGGACACCTTTCTCTTCCCTTATCTTGATCTCTCTCGGAACGAATCCATTCGGAACTTCTTCCAAACACTTCCGTTTCCTCTTTT
>ERZ724522.927-NODE-927-length-17108-cov-7.529467_pt1 | contig 17108 bp, 12 predicted proteins | sample MGYA00376055_ERZ724522 | MGnify/ENA primary metagenome ERZ724522 (study PRJEB28724, sample SAMN07190884) | wastewater metagenome | isolation source: effluent of sewage treatment plant in Hong Hong | place: Hong Kong | collected 2016-03-17 ... | reverse complement strand
CACCTGCCCCCGCCGTGCTGAGGCCCCGGCCTTCCACCGCCAGGGCGACGACCTCGACACCTGGGTTGTCCGTGATGGGCTGCGCCACTGCTCGTTCTGTGGGTCGCTGCACCCCGACGAGGTCATGGCGCACTGGCTGGGCCAGACCTGGACCCTGAGCCCGACCGACAAGTCCTACAAGGCGTACGTCCACCTGGCCCGGCTCGACACCGAGGAGATCGACCCCGAGTCGCCGTTCACCTCGGGTCCCTACGTCGGCAAGTTCTACTTCCAGCACCTGGATGAGGGGCAGCGCGGTGCCTTCATCGAGGCGTACAACGACGGGCGGATCTCGGTCGACTACCCGGGCCACCTCTACGTCGCCCCCTTCTTCTCCAGGCGCAAGGCGTAGGGGGTGCGGCTCTGGCGTGGCCTGTACCTCGGAACCTACTCCGAGGACGATGTCGATCGACTTCGACGCGACCCGTCGGGGTTCCTGCGCGAGGTGGGCCTGAAGTCGAGCGGAGTCGGCATCCACTGGACTGACGACCCGACTTCAGCCTGGAACTTCTCCCAGGATCGAGATCCCGATGGCAACCCCATCGACATGGATGAGTACCTGGACCAGGAGGAGGGGGTTCGCTACTTCAGCGTCGGGCTGGTGCTGGAGGCCGAGGTGGAGGACGGGTCCGTGCTGGTGCCCGGCACCGACGAGTACGACGACTACGCCATGTCCGATGCCATCTTGGACTACTCGATCGAGCGGGAGCGCACCTTGCGGGATGGCTCGCGCGTGTCCATCACCGGGGGCGAGTTCACCGTCACCGACGACCAGGGCGGCGAGTTCTCGATCTCCGTCCCCCTGAACATGAGCGCTACCGCCTCCGCCTCCGACGTCTACGGCATCGAGACGGCGTGGGTCTGGGGCAAGGAGGAGGAGGAGCCCTACTACGGCGAAATTTACGAACTGGGTGAACTCCAGGACCTGTTCCGCAAGGTGCTTGAAGCCGAGGGCATCCCCTACGCCGACGAGGCGGCGGTCCAGTGGTCCGACGACCCCTACAAGTCCCACAGCGGGTACTACCTCGACGCCGGGTGCAAGATCCCCCTCGCCCTCCTCGGGTCGGAGATGGCCAACCCTGTCACCGTCATCCACGAGGCGGCCCACTTCGTGGTGGGATCGGTCAACCCCTGGGTGCGTCCCGAGGGTGCCGATCTGATCCGGGCCATCGACTCATCCCACGACTCCCGCTTCCGGTACACCTTCGCCCGGCTGCTCCGGCAGTGGTACCCCGAGGCCGAGGCGCTGGCCTTGCGCCTGTCGGCCTCCTCGGTCGCCCAGAACCTCGTCAACCGCCTCACCGAGGGCTCGGCTGAGAACGTCAAGTTGCTGTGGGGCGACGACCCCCAGGACGACATCGCCGTCGAACTCGACCTCAACAACGCCCCCTCGATGGCCGTGATAGAGCAGGCGCGCCAGATCGTGCAGGCCGACGCCGCCCGCTACCTCGCCGACGCTCCGCCCGTGCTCACCGTCTACCGGGCTGGTCCCTTCCGTGGCTCCTGGACCTCGGTCACTCGTCGGCGCTCGACGGCCGAGACCCACGCCGGGTTCGCTGGCAACGGCGCCGTCGACACCTACACCGTCCCCAAGGACCGGGTGCTGGCCGCCATGATGGCCTACCCCCGGTCCTACGCCGAGGACGAGTTGGTGGTCATGGCGTTTGACCTCACCCCGGCTCGCACTGCACGGCTCTACCACACGGCTGGCATGGTCGACCTGGACCTCCCCGAGGGTGTCGGGGCATGGATCGTGGATCACGATGACGAGTGGACCCAGACCCCCTACGTCTCGATCGACAAGATCAACGTGCGGGAGGAACTGCGCCGCCAGGGGCTGGGCACCAAGGCCATGCAGATCATCTGCGACTGGGCCGACGCTCACGACAAGGTCCTGTCGCTCACCCCGGCCAACGACTTCGGCACCCCGCTGACGGTGCTCAACCGGTGGTACCGAGGGTTCGGCTTCGTCAAGAACAAGGACTACGAGATCGGCGACGACCTGGTCCGGTACCCCAACGGCCAGACCCGCAACCAGTACCTCCAGTCGCTTGGGTCCGTCTCAAATTTCGGAGACTGGGAGAGTCATGGGCTGGACGGGTGGTACACCGATCCTGGGCCCCTGACCGTGTATCACGGCACCACCGCTGACCGGGTTGAGGGCATCCAGCGCGATGGCCTCACGCCTCCGCCTGGGATCAACCCGGCGATGTGGTTCATGGTCACCACCGACCGAGGGCAGGCCGCCCGCTACGCCTCTGGCGATCACCCGGTCGTGCTGGAGTACCGCATCCCTGCCGATCAGGTGACCACCTACCTCTGGCCCCCTCATGCCCACGACGTGTACGGCTTCGATGCCTGGGCGATGGGGGTGCGCAAGCCACTCCCGTCCTCGATGCTGGCGAGCGCCAAGACTGCCTCCGTGGACGACTACGGCGGACAGCACCAGCCTCCCGCTCCGGGTGATGACGTCGGGGCCTGCATCACCAACATGGAGCAGTGCTTCCCGGCCGACGTGTACGACCATCCCGAGTGGTACTCCTCGTCGGGCCGCTTCCCCGAGATCAAGGCGATCCTCAACCGGTCCCGCAACAACCCGTCGGCCATGATCGACATCTACCGGGCCGTTCCGCCCGGAGTCTCCTCCATCGACCGGGGCAACTGGGTCGCCATCATCGAGGACTACGCCCGCGGCCATGCCATGCAGTCCGATGACCCCTCGGAGGACTGGCCGGTGCTCAAGGCCACCGTCCCGGCCAGCACCATCTGGACCGGAGGCGACGATCTGAACGAGTGGGGCTACTGGGGCCCCGACATCACCAACGCTCGCACGGCTTCCAAGACGGCTCTGCGCGGTCCCTACTACCACGCCACCCCGTCGGACAACGTCCAGGGGATCTTGGCCACCGGGCTCAAGCCCCACGGGGCGAACAGCCAGCGGTGGGGCGACTTCATCGAGGTCGATGATGCGGTGTACCTGGCCGATTCGATCGTTGATGCTGAGAACTGGGGGAGCGAGGTCGCCCAGGCGGTGGTTCGTGCTGACGATCCCGACTACGACCCTGATGCCGAGGCCGAGACCTACGAGCCCGGACCCTTCGATGATGAGCCGTGGCTCCCTAGCCACTTCTACGTCGAGATCGCCATCCTGGAGGTCCGCGTACCTGATGACGTGAAGGTGGAGACCCACTACCACACTGATGGCAAGGAGGTGATCGCTTACGGTTCGATCCCTCCCGCGAACATCCGTCTGGTCAAGACCTTCACGATGGCTGATGAGCCCGAGCGGTTCGGCTTCTACATGGAGGCTTCCAGAACGGCCTCGTCGTCTGACCCCGAGCACATCGGAGAACTCAAGAAGTACGACCTCAAGCGGCAGTTGTCCGATCGGGAGGTCGAGGCCAAGGCGCGCAAGGTCATCGACGCAGTGGCTGCCCGGATGGGCGTCGACCTGAGCGACGTCGAGATCGTGTGGGACGAGTACCTCGAAGGGGACGCTCGGTTCAGCGACGCCAACAGCGGGTGGAAGTCGGGGCGGGTCATCCGGCTCAACCCCAACACCGTGCTCGCCGATCTCAAGGACCCCGACTACGGCGTGCACGGCTTCCGTCAGATCAGCCACGAGACGATGCACGCCTGCTCGGGCACGTCGTGGGTGTACGAGGGTCGCATCGAGCACGACATCGAGGAGGGTGGCGCCGAGATCCTGTCGGTATGCCACTGGGACCAGCACGGTCAGCCCTACGACAAGCGGGACGCCTACCGGGAGCCTGGAGAGGGCTGGGTCGACGGGGTGCGAGCCCTGGTGCACCACTCGGTCTACAAGAGCAAGGTTGACGCCGTCATCCGCCGAGCCGCCAGCAAGGTAGGCTGGAACGCCCCGGCCATCCTGCGCGAGGTCGAGCGGGTCTTCAAGGGAGACGACGGGATCCGCTGGCGCTGGGGCGAGGAGACCGATCCGTCCTTCCCTCTCCCGGCTGGCTCCTACGGCGAGGACGCCGCCCTGATGTGGCTCGTGACCAACCTCGGGCACCGGACGGCCAAGGTCGCCTCGGGGCCCTGGTGGTATCACGCCGGGATGGCCAGCCCCGACTCGTGGGTCCCGGGCCGCTACGCCCACGTCGGCAACGAGGCTGCCGCTCGGGAGTTCACCACCTACGACGACGAGCGGACGGTCTGGAGGATGCACCTGACGCCGCGCCGCCCGCTGCGGGTCCAGGTGTCCGACCCCGAGGCCAACACCTTGCAGTGGTGGTTCGAGCGGGGCCGGAATCAGCACGTCGACCCTCACGGGCTGATCTACGACTACCTCAACTCGGGCAACCCCGTGGACGTCGGCGCCCTCATCGACCGCACGGGCTGGACCCCCGAGACCGACGTGGTCTACTACGAGAACTGGATGGAGGGCGGCAGCGCTCTCTCGGCGATGGTGCTGCCATCGGCGGTCTCCGACGTCCAGATGGTCGACGCCGGTCTGGGCTACGAGCCCGGCCATGCCAGCGAGCCCCGGTCGTGGGTGTGGGCGGCCAAGACGGCGTCATCCTCCACCATCTACCGGGGGTTGAGACTCGCCTCGAACCTGTCCTTCGATGAGTTCTACCTCGCTCTCGCCCGGGGCGACCTGGATGCCGCCGCCGACTACCTCATCGAGGTCGCCGAGGAGGGGGATGGCGGGTCTGGTGGCATGGGGATGCACTGGACCACTGACCTCGCTACGGCCAAGCGCTTCGCTGCTGCGTCGTCCGAGCCCACCGTCAGCATCGACCCCTCCAACGCCTACGTCATCCTGCCCGTGGTCTTCGAGGCCACCTACCAGTCCGACGACGTCGAGACCAACGAAGACGCCCTGTGGGCTGGTGGGGTCGAGGGGCACGGCTCGGTCGTCACGAACCCCGAGTTCGAGGTGCCGATCAGGTCCGGGTCCGGCCTGACCGTCGCTGCGGTGCACATGGCCGTTCCCGAGGACCGGGAGATGGTGCAGGCCATGTTCAGCGAGGACTGGGCTTCCTCCGCCATGTCGTTGCCCTACCAGTGGGTGCGCCATCAGGTCTCGGCTCGCTCGGTGGTCGCCAAGACGGCCTCCTCCGATGGCGACGACTGGAAGGTCTGCGCCGACGGCGAGGAGCGCTGGGGGCTCTACGGGGCGGCGGGCTGCCTGTTCTTCTACGTCGATGACCACGGCACCCGGCACTACTTCCTGCAACTGCGCGCTGGCGGCGTGGACGAGAGCGGCACCTGGGGCATCCCCGGTGGCGCGATCTCCGAGGGCGAGGATCCAGTCCAGGGGGCGCTGCGGGAGTTCGCCGAGGAGGTGGGCTTCATCCCCGAGCACACCATCGTGCGCACCTACGTCGATCAGGTCGCCGAGGACTGGGCCTACACCACCGTCATCGCCCAGGTGCACAAGACCTTCGACCACGACGGCTCGACCTGGGAGGCCAGCCACGGGGCGTGGTTCACGGCGTCGGAGATGCGCTCGATCAACCTGCACCCGGCCTTCGCCGAGGCGTTCCCCAGGGTCGCCTCCCATGCAGATCCCTCTAAGAGCCTGGACAATCGGACGGAAACTGGACTCCAGACGACTGGATCTTCCACCTACTACCACGGCACCAACCAGGCCCTCTCGCCTGGCGATGCCCTTCGTCCGGGATCGCTCTCAGGGGTCGGGGGAGACTGGGAGTCCGAGTTCTACGACAGCGGCTACATCTACTTCACCACCAACCTGGCTGCCGCCGAGCGCTTCGCTTGGATCGCTGTCCAGAAGCGCGGCGGCGACGCCCACATCTACGAGGTGTCCCCGGGGACCTCGGTGATCCCCGATCCCGAGTCGGAGTCCTCCATGGGTGGGTTCGCCGAGGGCTCCTACATGAGCCTGTCGGCTCGCGTGAAGCGTGAGGTCCCCCTGAGTGAGTGGCCCGGCATCATCCACTACGACCCCGAGCGTGGTGCCATCATGCGAGGACCCAAGACGGCCTCATCGAGGGACTCCGTCGACTACGCCGATGGAGGGAAGGTCTATGTGGTCGAGGAGGTGCTGTCTCGCCACGGTCTCACCGGCGGGCTGATCGCCGAGGAGGGGGCGCTGGTGCTGCGTGGCCAGGTGGCGTCGTTCCTGGGCGAGGGTTGGGTGCCTCCTCTCAAGTACGTCCCACAGTCCTCCATGGACACCTGGTACGGCGGTGCTCGCGGCTGCACTACGGAATCGGGCTCGGTCATCATCAACGCCGACGTCGGGCCCACCCGCCTCGACGTCCTGCATGAACTGGCCCACGTCTACTGCGGCGCCCCCGGGCACGGCCCGGTTTGGTGCGACATGGTCGCTCGCCTCTACGGGCACTTCCTGTCCCCCGGGGCCGAGGCCCTGTTCCGGGACTTCATGGGTATGGACAAGACGTCATCCTCGGCCGACTGGGGCGATCCCTTCTACAACCGGGTCGATGAACTCAAGGCCGCCGGGGTCACCGAGGGGCAGCCCCTCTACCGGGGCATCCCCCTCCGCAAGGAAGTCCGCACGGTGGCTGACGCTCTGGCGGCCTGCGGAGAGAAGGTCGGTCAGCACTGGACCACGGACCTGGAGGTTGCCAAGGGGTTCACCCGGTGGGGCATGTACCCGGCGGCCTCCGTCATCCTGGAGACCCAGGGGTGGTCATGGCTCGATGTCGTCAACGACGCTGGGGCCACCGGACGGTATGTCCATGAGAAGGAGGTCCCGTTCGACTCCTACTTCGATGTCCCGATCTACGCCGTGTGGCTGTGCGAGAAGTCCACCCTGGAATGGGTGCGCCATGAGTTCCCGCATCCCAAGTGGGTGATGGCTTCCAAGACGGCGGCCACCTTCCAGCCCCAGTTGAAGTTGCGCCCCGAGGAGATCCAGGAGAAGGTCCTCGATGACGCCGAGTACGCCCTGAAGGCTCGTGGTCACGACGTCAAGCCCTGGACCACCTACTACAAGGGCTCGACCAAGGAGGGGTGGATCACCGAGTGCGTGCGCTGCGGCAAGAAGTACGAGACGGCAGCGATGCCCTACTACAAGTCGGATCCCGATTCGGATTCTCCCTACCGCACCGTTCGCGTCGACGGCCCCAACCCCACCCTGAAGGAGATGGGTCGGGGTCGGACCGTCACCATGTGCAACCCGCAGCCCACGACCCTGTGGCGCGGCATCCGGGTGCACCAGGACCCCGACCATCCCGATGTCAACGCCATCCTGGCCGAGATCACCTCCCGGCCGCTCGGACGATCCTGGTCCTACCGCAAGGAGGTGGCCCAGGGGTACGCCAAGTCCCGGATCAACAACCTCTCCGTGTCCGGTCCGGGTCCGTTCGAGTACGACCCCGATGGGAAGTTCGAGTGGCTCCCTGTGGTGGTCACCGGGGAGTTCTGGCGGATGGACCAGCCCCGCAACTACAAGCCCAAGGGCTTCGTGACGCTGCCCGAGTACGAGGGTGAGTCCGAGCGCTACCTGGCCAACCACGAGAAGATCCGCATCGTCCAGATCGAGGTCTGGGACCACAACACCAACCAGTGGGTGGCCCACTCCGTCCCGTCGCTCATGGCCAAGACGTCCTCGGTGGCCGACGACCTGGGCGTCACCTGGGGCGTGGACGGCAACGGCATCGCCCACCTGTTCCGGGGGACCAACATCGCCCTGTGCGGACACTTCGTGCAGCGCGCCCCGCTCGTGACCGAGGGGGTGCCCTGCGAGGCGTGCATGACCATCGCCACCGAGGAGGCGCTCGCCAAGACCTCGGCGTGGGACGACGTGCGCTCGAAGGCCAAGCGCATCCGCTCCGGTGGGGGTGTCCACGTCATCGCCGTCGCCGACAACGGCGCTGTCACCGCCGAGGTCCAGGGCGACCACGGCGTCTACCAGACCACGGTGTGGCTCACGCCGCGCTCTCGGCAGTTGGCGCTGTGGGACTGCACCTGCCCTTGGGACACCTACGCCTGGGCTCGCTCGGGTCCGTGGGAGCGCCTGGAGGGTCGCCCCTGTGCCCACGCCCTGGCCGTCTACTACCAGATCCAGTCCGACAAGATGTTCGGCGGCGAGGTGAAGCCGTCCAAGACCGAGCCCTCGTGGTCCCAGTCCGACGTGATCCCCAAGCCCGATCGGCAGATGCCGCGCAAGTGGAGGGTCGGCGCTCGCTCGTGGAGGGCGATGGGGGAGGACTCCTTCTGGGACGACTACCCGGCGGTGATCGTCTCCGAGGGAGGCGGATCCGGTCGGCGCTCCTACGAGGTCTACGACCACGGTGCTCTCGTCGCGACTAGGGACACCCTGGTCGAGGCCAAGGAAGTGGTGTCGGGGCGGTGGGGTCGGGAGGTGTCCTGGAAGACCAAGCGCCTCGACCCCATGACCACCGACCACTACTACTTCGGACCGGTCGATTGGTTCGGAGAGCCGACCACGATCTGGGCAGGAGCATGATGGCAACGGTGGAGAGGGTGGCCCGATGGGCGTGGAGGACGGCCTACATGGGCTTCCCCATGTTCGTGACCGCTGTGGTGCTCGCCGCCTTCGCCGTCGGGGGCACCAACTACCAGGTCAACCTGGAGCCCCTCTGGCAGGGGATGGCTGGAGCGGCGGCGGCGCTCTGCGTGGCCAGTGCCTTCGCCCCTGAGCGCGGGGGTCTTCGGACCTGGGCCGCTACGGCCGTAGTGCTGTGGTTCGGCCCGTTCTTCTTCCTGGAGACGCTGTACCTGGATCAGTCAGGGAGCATCTCCGTGAGTCCCTACGACGTACTGCTGCAAGCCCTTCCTGGGGTTCTGGTGGCGTGGTGGTGGGGCCGACCGCCGATCCCTCCGAGAGGCGAATACCGACGCTCGGGGCTCCCGGACATCCCGTACCGAGGCGGTCACTGGGGCGAGAACCTGACCCCGCACTTCTCTCCAAGGACCGGGCCGCGTCGACCTGGGGGCCAGTCGTGATCGTGTTCTGGATCAAGGCCATCGCTGTGTGGATGATCTCGTTGGCCAACGGCATCCTCGCCGTGCACTTCGCTGCTGAGACCGGGAGCGCCGGGGACATCGGCGCTGTCGTCACCGGAGCGGCGGGGGTGACTGGTCTGGTGTTCCTCATCTGGAAGTTGGTCACCGACCACTCCGTCACGAAGGACCAACAGGACCGCTACCGAGACCTCCTCGACGTCCAGCGCACCGAGTTGGCCGACAAGGACGCCGAGAACGATCGGCTGAAGGTCGAGAACGAGCGCCTACGGTTCCAGATCATCAAGATGGGGCACACCCCGAAGGCTTGATCCAGTGGGTCCTCTGGGGGTAGTTTGCCGGGCAGTAAACCTGGGGGTGTCCTGGTGGAACCAGATCGTGTCGAGTCCGATGGCTGAGGTCATCCCGCACCCGACGTTCGCAGCCAAGTCTCCGCCGGAGAAGGTCCTGTGGATCCTGCGACAGGACTACCCCAAGGGGATGACCCCGTCCGAAATTGGGAAGCGGACAGGGCTCGATCGAGTCGAGATCAACGAGGTGCTCAACGATCTCGTGGCTGACCAGTCCGTGAAGATGGCACCCGAGTACGGCAACACCTTCGTGGCGGCGCCGCCCAACAAGAGCGAGGTGGCTCAGTGAGCGATCAGGTCTCCCTGCACTGCGGGGTGTGCGCCAAGGAGGGTCCCATGGTCGACCCCTCCGACCCCGACCCGTCCCTCGGGGACTGGGTGCTGTACGCCAAGGGCGCGCTGGTGGTGTGCCCCGACTGCGAGGCCCACCAGGGCGACGAGCCGCTCATCAACGACCGGGTCCGCTACGTCTCGGCCGAGGTCCGCACCGGCACGGTGACCTCCATCGGCAAGGGCCAGATCGACGTCGTGCGCATCGAGGGCGACGACCACGTCAGCGAGAACGTCTTCGACTACCCGAGGTGGGTGCTGGCCGATGACCGTGCGTGACCGCATCCAGCAGGCCGCAGCCTGGATCCACCGGTGGGCTGACTCGCTCCCTGCTCCACTGGAGGAGACCGAGCGGGCCACGAGGTACTTCCCGCTGGCGCTCGCCGTCGTGGGAGGCAAGGTCGCCCTCGTGGTCGACCCCGATGGCCACGACTCGGCGCTGTGGTGCTCGTCCCACGAGTTCGACGGCGACGAGCAGGCGTTCGACCACGGCATGGTCGTGCTCTACCACTCCCTGGCTCGCTCGATGGGCATGGCCGAGTCCGCCATGATGGGCCCGCCGCCCGAGAGCGCCCTCGCCCTCCTGGCGCGTCGCCTTTCCGAGCGCCAGGACGATGCCGCCGAGGTCTCTGGCTCTGACGAGGCCGAGGCCGACTACGACCCGGCCGAGGACGACTCCTTGCACACCGGGGTCTGGATGGCAGCGTGGGCCGAGGACGTTCGCCAGGGCCAGGTTGTGCGTCTCCCCATCGGTGGTGGTCGCTGGGGCGAGGGGCGCGTGTACGAACTGCGCAAGGGCTTGCTGATGGCCCCCGACAACGTCGACCCCAACGTCCACTTCATGGGCGGGTTCGACCCCGACGTGTGCATCCTGTTCACCTGCTCGGACAACTGCGACGGGCACCACTGGGAGGGTCGCCCCCGGGCCCCGGTGTATATCCGCCAGGATGCTCCCGATCACCCCGACGACCTGGGTTGATGTGATCGGGTTGTTCAAGTAGGGTCCCTACCTACTGCATCTACTGGAGGTGTACCCCATGGCTGCCTCGCGGAAGCCCAAGGATCTCGTCGCCAAGGACAGCCTCGTGTTCGAGGACCCGCCGCCCGTCGTGCGCAAGCACCGCCCGAAGGGCAAGTGGGAGGTGGCCGTCGACAGCCTCCGCAAGACCCCGGGGCGTTGGGCCAAGTTCGGCCCCCTCAAGAACCCCGGCTCGACCCTGTCGTCCATCAAGCACCGGTCCAGCGATGTCGAGGGGCTCACCCGGACCATCGACGGCGAGCAGTACCTGTACCTGCGGGTCGTCAAGCGCTAGGGTGGTTCGAGACGTCATGGAACGGTGGTGGTGAACATGCCCAACGGCATCGTGGACGGGTACGAGTGGGAGCCCACCGAGAACTGCGGTGGCTACACCAACCCCAACGCAGAGCCCAAGCACCTGCTGCACTCGACCGAGTCGGGGTTCGGCTCCATCGAGGGGGTGCTGGCCCTGTTCAAGGGGTCCACGCTCGACTCGCCGCACTTCACCATCGACCCTGGGTCGTGGCGCAAGATGCAGCACAGCCGGATCACCCAGGCGGCGTGCGCTCTGCGTGGATCGAACCGTGCCCCCACCAACGGGGCCATGGTCATCCAGACTGAAATCTGCGGGTGGGCGGCCACCTCGCAGGACTGGAACGACAACGTCTTGCTGTTCATCGCTCGGCATCTGGTCGATGTCCGGCGCGAGGCACTCGCTGTGTGGGGTGACACCTACCCGCTGGAGTGCTCGCTGACCTTCTACGGCACCGACGCCGGGTTCACCCTCGCCACGTCGTCGGCTCGTCAGCGCCTCTCGCCCCAGGCGTTCCAGACCTACCGGGGCGTCCTCGGGCACCAGCACGCCCACGACAACGACCACTGGGATCCGGGCAAGTTGAACATCGCTCGGGTCCTCGAACTCGCCAACTACATCGAGAGCGGCGGCGGGCAGCCGCCCGCACCTGAAGGAGACCTCATGGGAATCACGATCGCCGACATCCAGGCCGCCGCCGAAGCCGCGGCCAAGAAGGCCATCCTGGAGACCGTTCCGGCGGGCATCCTCAACGGTTCCTGGGAGCGTGACACCCGCTCCTTCTTCGGCGGCACTGCCGTCAAGAAGCCCGGCGACCCCAAGCAGTACCTCGTCGGCGTCGATCACCAGGGCCCGTTCAAGTTCTGGATCCGTGACGGCGAGGCCAAGGACGTGCTCGTGCGTGTCGGTCTCATCCGTCAGGCGCTCAACTTCGTGGAGTTGACCGATCCGGCCGAGATCGCCTTCCTCGACTCGCTGCCCGAGGTCTGAGAACAAGTTGACCGGAAGGTAGTTCGAGGGTAGTTTGCACGCTGCCCAACTACTTCCTACCGTGGAGGCACCCGTGAACCTCAGTCCCGGCCAGATGGCCGTCCTGAAGGCCCTGAAGGAGGGCCCGAAGGAGACCAGCAACCGAACCAAGGGCTCCACCGTGTCCGGCACCGCATCGGCCGCCCTGGCCAAGCGGGGCCTCGTCACGATCAAGCCCGTCAAGGACGGCACCAACAAGGTGACGATCACCGCCAAGGGCAAGAAGGTCCTGGCGATCTGAGACCGACCGAGCGGAGGGGTCCCCTGCGGGCCCCTCCCTCGCGTGGGGGTGGTGGTAGGTGGACGAGCCCGGGGTTCTCTGGTTGGGAGAGCGGGCAGACGATGGTCGAGCGCTGACCATGCACTCGATCCCGATGAAGTCGGTGGACTCGGCCCGGCGAGCCTCGCGCCCCTTCGAGACCGACGGGTACCTGACCGACTACACCGAGCGGGGCGCTGCTCCCTGGTGGGAGATGGTTCGGAAGGGTTGAGAAATTTGGGAACGTGCCAGGACCCCCATCCCTCGATGGACGCCCGTTGCGAGTCCCCCGAGGGTCTCCACGCCGAGCACTTCGCCGTCGTCGGCGGACAGCCGGTGCACTGGCCCAACGAGGAGTGGGAGCGCACTCGCAGGCCGGGCAGCCTGCCGCTCAAGGACATGGCGACCCGGGTGCATCGCAACGTAGCCCGTCGAGAGGATCCGGTGTCGGCCCACCTCGGGGCGGCGGTGGCCGAGCCTCGCCGTGGATCGCGCAAGGCGCTGGTGCTCAACTACCTGCGCCAGCGAGAGGGGATGTGGGTCAACGGCTACGACCTGGCCACCCCCGACGTCGGTGGGTCCGAGGGGCTGCGGCGGGTCCGGGAGTTGCGCTCGGAGGGCCACGCCATCGAGGTGCGCCTCAAGCCCGACACCGAGGTCTTCCAGTACCGGCTGGTGTCGGGGCTGTCGTCGGGGTCGTGAGTCATCCTCAAGGGGTGGATCGCTCGTAGACCCCCAGGGAGACCCTCGGTGGAGATCGGCTTCAACCTCGTTGCCGCCAAGCCCAAGCGTGAGCAGGACCCCGACGAGGCGCCGTCCCGCGTCTCGATGAAGCCCCAGGGGATCCGCCGCAACCCGTCGACCGACCAGAAGAAGGTCCGTCGGCAGATGGCGCTCAACCGCACTGCCAGCGACATCGCCGACATCACCGACGGCATGGCCCCCGAGGACATCGAGGCTCTGCTGGCCGCCGAGGACTCCGACGCCTACGACTACTGGCGAGGCTACGAGTCTCCTGGCTACCGGCCTTCGTCAGGTAGCGGCTACCTGCCCGACCTGTGGATCCAGGGCCAGGACGACGCCAAGGCCGGTCGGCCTCCGGCGTACCCCAAGCCTCCAGGCTTCGACTACATGGCCTCTCGTCACGACGACGAGTTCTTCGGCGAGGCCCCCGTGGCCAAGACCGCCGACGCCACCGTCCAGGCTCGACGGGTGCAGGTGTACCTCAAGGGCGACAAGGCCATCCAGGCCGACCCCGACCTCAACACGGTCCTGAACAACCCGTCGGACCCGCGCTACGAGCGCTACAACACCTGGATGCGCCAGCAGTTCCGTCCCTACGAGCCCGGCGACCAGGTGTACCTGGGCTGGGAGGGCACGGTGCGCTTCGACGGGAGCCCCGAGGCGCTCCTGGAGGCGCTCTGGCACGACCTCAACGTCGGCGACGAGTTCGGGGGCTCGCAACTCGATCCGGCCATCTGGCGCCAGTACCGCTCCGACCGGAACCGGTCGCTGTCGGTCGGCGACGTGGTCACCATCGACGGTCAGGCGTGGAAGTGCGACTCGTTCGGCTGGTCGCTGGCCACCGGCTTCCGGGCCACGGCATCGACCAGCGACAACTGGTGGCTGCCCAAGGTCGACACCGAGGACGATCGCTTCGACTACGTCGTCACCCAGCGCATCGGCCCGGCCGACTACAAGGCGTACAACAACGGCTGGACCGACGGCGTGCGCGACGCGATGTCGGACCTGCCGCCCAACCACACCCCGGGCGGCGACAACGACGGCTCGGACTACGACAAGGGCTACATCGACGGCTACCGCTCCAAGGTCCCGGAGTTGTGGGGCCAGCGTGCGGCGAGCGCCGGGTCCTTCACGGCCCCCAGCGTGGACTTCGGCTCGATCTATGGGTCGGCTGAGATCCCGGCCTACATCACCCCGCATGGGGCGGTGTGGATCTTCCGCAAGGGCCAGACCTGCCGGTTCTACAACGAGCAGGGCGAGCAGGTCGGTCCCGAGCAGTCCAACGTCGCTCCTGCCGTGGCCTACGCCCTGTCTCAGCCCGGCTGGGTGAGCGGTGACACCATCGCTCGGGCGTCCTCGCTCCATGTCGCTGGCACCTGGACCATCGTGGAGTCGACCCACTCGCTCGAATCCTGCCCCGAGTGCCAGGCGTGCGCCGACGAGGCCCTGCGCATGGGCCCGGTGTCGGGCGCTGACGAGTGGACCGAGGAGCGCTTCGGCCAGGAGTCCCACTCCGCCACCGCCTCGCCCTACGGCCACCTCGCCTCGGGCAGGGCCCCCTCGCCGTACACCTCCGATGGCCGCTCGCCTCGTCTCGCTGCCCAGGCCGACGACGATTCCCTCCGCAGGCTGGAACTGATGAAGATCCTCGCGGATGGCCAGCCCGACCAGGACGACTGCCCCAACTGCGGTTCGGGCCAGCGTTACACCAACACCGGCTACTGCCCTCAGTGCCAGACCGTCACGGAGAAGAAGTAGATGAGCCACCCCGCCACCTCTCCCTGGACGGACTCGCCTTCCCAGGACTCCTGGGAGGAGATCGCTTCGGGCATCTGGCAGGTCTCGACCCCATCCCATGGCGGGGTCTGGGTTTCCCCTGAGCGGATCTCCGAGATCCCAGACGCCCTGCGCACGAACCAGGGCTACCCCGCCGGTTGGTACGAGGAGGACATCGGCATCGCCATCCCCCTCTACTACTTCGCCGACGCATTCGCCCTTCGGTACAGCGGCAAGTCCGCTGACGACGTGCGGCAGATGGCCAAGAAGGTGATGGAGGAATGGCCCGAGGACTTCCAGGGGTTCACGGCCACGTCCAAGAGGAGCACCATGAACTTCGCACAGCGTGAGGCCGCCCTGCTGGTCGAGATGTCCCGGGCTCCCCAGGCCGAGCAGCGGCGCCTGGTCGCCGAACTCGACGCCCTGCGGGCCCAGCACGCCGCCTCGATCCAGGCCGACCGGGACCTCGACCTTGCCTCGGCCACCGTCGCCGAGCGCATGACCCCGGTGCTGGCCTACAGCCACCACACCTCCGACACCGACTGGCTGGTCGAGGTGCCCACCTCGGCGCCGTCGCGGGAGGTGACCACCCGCATGGTCGCCGAGGCCACCCAGTGGTACCGGCGCCTGCACGAGGCCATCAAGGCCGAGCCCGAGGAGTTGGCCGAGCAGGCCAAGGGCATGGCCCGTCGGGCCGCCGGTCGCTACGGCGAGCAGGCCGACCTGGCCGCCGGGGCCTTCTACGACGCCGTCGTCAACCTGGTGGCCGCCGACACGGGCGCTCCCCGGGCCAAGATCGCCAAGACCCTGGGCTTCACCGCCAGTACCGCCGCCGACGGGGGCAACTGTCCCTCGTGCAACGCTTCGCTCAGGTCTGGTGAGTTCTGCGACGCCTGCGGGCTCAACGCTCAGGGCGAGCACGCCTTCACCTGCTCGGAGTGCGGGGGCACCGTCGGCCACGGCCACAAGCCCGGGTGCTCCCAGAAGGTCGGCTCGACCAAGACCGCCGACGGCTCGGCCGACGAGACCAAGCAGGTGCTCCCCGGGCCGAACCCGGACAACCCGGCGTACTCGAAGGCTCCCTGGCACTTCAACCCGGAGTGGATCAAGGACCATCCCGACGAGGTGATCGAGGAGAAGACCTCTGCTGCCGGAGCCGGATGGGACCGCCTCGTCCAGCACGACCTCAACAGCCCCCACTGCGTCGACTGCGGCCAGCGGCTCGTGAACACCGAGCGGGGCCTGGAGGATGCCTACGCGGGCAGCGACTCCACCAGGTGCTCCCGTTCCGCGGACGGCCTCCACCACGCCGCCTCGCTCAAGGTGGCCAAGGACGGCGACTTCCACGTCGGCCGGGTCAAGGGCGCCTCCTCGCTGGAGCAGGTCCAGTCGTACCTCCCCTCGAACTACACCGCTCACCAGGTCGAGGATGGCACCATCTACGTCCAGGGCTACGACCAGGCTGGGTGGACCTGGGACGACTACGTCAAGCCGCGCTTCCTGTCGGGCCTGATGGGCATCGAGGACGTCTCCAGCGAGGGCCAGGGTCAGACCTGGGCCTCCAAGCGCACCGCCGCCGAGAACCCCTTCGCTCCGTGCCCGTCGTGCTCGGGGTCCGTCACCCAGCACGACCCTGGCTGTGTGGCTTCGGGACCCAAGTCCGGCGTCCCCGAGGGCCTGTTTCCTGGAGGCGGCGTGCCCCTGGAGGGCGATCTCACCCCCGAGCAGGAGGCGTGGCTCAAGAGTCGGGCTTCCCGTCGCACCGCCGCTGACAGCCGCCACATCTCCCAGGTCTGCTACCAGACCGCCAAGGCGCTGGGCTCGCTCCAGGCGATCTACGACGCCGCTGCCGACCCGGCGGCAGCGCTGCACGACGACGCCAAGGCCACGCTCCAGGCGATGGACTACGACTCCAAGGGCATCTCCAACGGCTACGGCTGCATCGCCGCCGTCCAGGCGGCTCTGGCCGGGAAGCCCTACGCCGTCACCGTGGACGGACCCCTGGAGACGGCCTACTACTCCTCCCGTCGCATCGCCGAGCAGGCTGGCGAGACCACCGTCGACCACGAGCAGTCCGGTCAGGGCGTGAGCAGCCTGCCCGACGTTTCGCCGTCGGCTCCCGAGGCCCCCGACCCGATCAACCCCGGCCCCGACGCCCCCGTGGGCACCGGTGCCGCCGACGTCGCCTCCGTGCCCACCCCCGGCGCCTCGGTGGCCGACTACCCGGCTCCTCCCGGCGACACCCACGAGGCTGCCCTGCGCTTCCGGCAGGCCAACTTCCGGGCCACCGTCCAGGCCAACATC
>ERZ724522.926-NODE-926-length-17118-cov-52.412706_pt1 | contig 17118 bp, 17 predicted proteins | sample MGYA00376055_ERZ724522 | MGnify/ENA primary metagenome ERZ724522 (study PRJEB28724, sample SAMN07190884) | wastewater metagenome | isolation source: effluent of sewage treatment plant in Hong Hong | place: Hong Kong | collected 2016-03-17 ... | reverse complement strand
ATGACGCAGCTGACTCTTAACAACACGCAATGGCGGACGCTGGAAGCCCTCCGGTCTGATGCCTGCAATCTGGCGTTCCTGATTGGGGGCGTGGGATCGGGCAAGACATTTTTGCTGGGTTGCGCTTTGTACGTGTACGCTACGGCGACCCCGTATTCACTGGCCCTCTTGACAGCCCCGACCTTCGACCAGCTGAACAATGCGACGCTCCCCGGAGTAGTGGATGCACTGGAAAAGATCGGCGCGATTGAGGGAGTGGACTACACATTCGGTGAGCCGCCAGCATCTTGGGGGGTGAGGAGTTACCAGAAGCTGCGCCGACACAAGTCTATGACCTGGCGCAATGGAACGACGGTGATCCTTGATGGATCAGATAATTTCCAGAAGCACAAAGGGCTGGAACTGGATGTCGTCCTTGCCGATGAGGTTCAGTTACTCAAGGCTGGCGCGCTGGAACTGTACATCGGGCGATTGCGTGGCAAGGCCACAAAGGCGCTTGGCCGTCAAGCGAAGATGCTGGGCGTGGGGAATCAGCCGGAGGACCCGTATCAGGTGGAGCGATGGGAAGGGCGCGAAGGGGTGAAGATTTTTGAAGCGCCAACGCACGAGAACGAACGGAATCTCCCTTCGCACTACATCGGGGCATTAGAATCAGCATACGATGACATCACCTTTCGCCGTGAAGTGCTGGGGGAGCGAATCGCGCTGGGTGGGATGTTGGCCGCCTACAACTTCCGGCACGAGGTGCAGCCCCATGGCAACTTGCTGGACATCCAACTGGACCCCATGAAGGATGCGTATCTGACCTGCGACTTCAATGCTAGCATGACGCGCCCGATGAGTTGGTTCTTGGTGCAAAAGCTTTTGGTCGGTGACGTGGTGGTGCAGGAGTTCGTGAACCGCGCGACCAGCACAGAGACCCAAGCCAAGATTGTCCATGACTACCTCGAAGCACAAGGATTCCGCGCGAAACTCCATGTTCGCGGTGATGCGACGGGAGGGGATGCAGCCCGCAACAGCGCGACAACTCGGTCTGACTACCAGGTGATGAGGATGGAGTTAAAAAGCGACCGCTGGCAGTACATGGGTGAGCAGGTGCGGAGGACGCGCCGCGTGAAGGATCGCATCCGAGCGTTGACCAGCCACATAGAATCCCGTGATGGGACGCGCCGCCTCTTCGTGTCCCGACACTGCAAAAAACTGGTCGAAGCAATCAAGCGGTGCAGATGGGCAGAGAACGGGGTTGAGCTGGAAAGCGACAACTTCGAGGACGCGATCGCCGCACTTTCCTACTACTGCTACTACGAATACCCTGTACATCATGGGCAGCCAACATTTTTGCACCGATAATCATGGCACAATCATTTGATCTCGCACAAGCCCCTGCGGACTACTGGTTCACCGCTCTTGCCCCAGAGGTGGAAGCAATCTGGGGTCGCCATCGAGTGTGGGGGAATATCCAGCACACCCGCGAAATGTGTTGGATGCTGGCAATTAATAGTTTCCTCGGTGAGACCCGCGACGACTACAGCCGCCGCCGTGAGTTGCTGTACCAATCACTCCGCGGGCCGTTCAGTACCACATCACCAGATGATCCGCTGAACGTCCACCGGGGCCGACTGCCTATTGAAAGCTTTATCCCAAAAGCCCTCAACGCCCTTTGCACCGCCTACCGGGACAACCCCTCGCGCCAATGGCTCGTGAACAGGGAGGAAGATGAGCGCGTGAGCAAGGAGTTCGGGCGCATCTATGGCGAAGCCGGGGCAAACGGGGCGCTCCATCGAGCGCATCGGAAGGTGAAGCTATGTGGCGGCGGTTTTATCCGCCCCCTGTTCAACTGGCGCGGGGAAATGAGCTTTGAGATACTCACCCCTGACCAATGCAGATACACCGCTGATCCCCGCTATCCCGATAAGATCGAAGAAATTGCGATTCCATTGCAGATGGATATTGGCGGGAAGATGCAAACGGTCTTTGAGTGCTGGCATGATGACTACATCGAATACCAAGACTACGCAGGCCAGCCTATCCGAATTGCGATAGACACCCCCGATGGTGTAGTAATGACCGATAGCAGGCCCAACCCGTATGGTAGGATTCCGTGGGAGACGCTGCGGCTATCTGCACCAGACACAGCGGAGACATTCGGCGGGGGGATGTGGGCGCTTGTTCATGGGAACATCCTGTGCAACGCCATTGACTGGTACGCAGACAACAGCGCGATGATGGAATCTTGGGGCCACTGGGTCGCCATCAACCTCGGATTCACGCGGTCGCCATCTGCAAAACTCGGCCCAGGTCGTATGACCGCACTGGACGACGTAGCAGGCGGGGAAGATGGGTCAGCTCCACCGTCACTTGACTACGTAGCGACTAGCGGCCAGTACGAAGCCCTGCACCAGACAAAGCAGCAACGCAAAGCTGACATCTTGAAGGGGCTGGGTCTCCCAGATAGCGTTGTGAGTGGCACGCAACAGCCGCTCTCTGGAATCGCCCGCGTCCTTGAGCGTTTGGAGCTATCCGAGATGCGTGAAGAGGATGTGCTGCATCTCACCCCTTTCGAGACGGCATTTGCCAGACTTGTCGCCCGCGTTTACAACACGGACTACGCGATCCCGCAAGGGCTACCACTACTGCCAGAAGCAGAACTGGAAACCCGTGTACAGTGGGGGGGCGAGCCAGTCTACCTTGATCCAAAAGACCGTCGCGCCCTCAACGTGGAAGCAGCGAAAGAGGGCTGGATCAGCCCCGCCAAGTTCCTGTTAGACGAAGGGGGTGTAAGCGCATCGGATGACCTCGAAGCAATCAGCATCATTAAGCATAATCGGGAGATGTTCGCGCTTCTCACAGAACCTGTAGAGCAAGCCGAATCAGCACCCCTTGACAACGAAGAACCAAAACCGTAACTTCGCATGGAACAAGACAATCCGCCGATTGAATCGGCAACACTCGCCGGGGATGACCCCCAAGCCACACAACCGAAGGTTGATCCTTCCACCAGTCTAAAAGCAACCGCCTACGCAGAAGAGCCAGACCTTGACGCTCGCATCAAGGACATGGAAGCAAAACTTCGCGAAGCCCGTGCCGATGCAGAAAAGAAGCGCCGTCAAAAGCGCGAGGTACTGCAAAAAGTTGGGCAGTACGAAGAGCTATATCAGGAGTCGCAGCAAGAGGTTCAGCAGCTATCAACTGAGCGCGACGGGTACAAGTCGCAGGTCAGTGACATCGAGGGGAAGTTATCGGCAGCGAACAAGGAAATCCAATCGTACCGTGCCGCCTTGCTCGACCAGTTCGAGGAAGCCGACCGAGAGATTGCCGCTGAATATTCGCTTTCCCGATTGCCAGACCTCTATAACCGACTGTACGGCAAGGCACTACTGCAAAAGCCCGCGCCATCGGTAGGCGCACACAAGCCAGCCGTAAAAGCTGCATCAGCAGCGCCAAGCCTCGCAGAAGCGCAAGCCACGGGCGACCCTGAAAAAATCAATGCTGCGTTCGATGTGTTGCTCGCTAATCATCGCCGATAGCAGATAGCTACGGCGTCCCGTTTACCACTACAACGAAAGGCACCATCATGGCCATCACCGTATCCGATCCAACCATCTGGAGCGCTCGCCTCCGGATGTACCTTGACAAGAGCCTTGTCTATGTGAACGCCCTCTGCAACCGAGACTACGAAGGGGAGATCGCCCCTGGCTCCACCGTGAAAATCCTCAACGTCGCAGAAGGGACAATCGAGGATTACGACGGTTCCCTCACCGCTCCGGCAGACCTCACGGATGAAAACAACGCGACTCTCACCATCAATCAGAAAAAGGCCTTCAATTTCAAAGTGGAGGACACTGATCAGGAATTTTCGGTGCTGAATCTGATTGACCAAGGGAGCAAGCGCCACGCCTACAAACTGGCAGACACCGCAGACCAGTACATCGCAAGTCTGCACGCTGGCATCTCCGACACCACACCAGATAACACCTATGGTGATTCCACGACCCCAATCATCATCGGTGGGGGCGGGTCCGATGTTGCTGCATACGATATGTTCCTTGAGCTATCCCAGCGGCTGGATGAAGCAAACGTTCCGCGCCAAGACCGCCGCATCGTTCTCCCACCGTGGCTATACCGCCGCATCAAAAAAGAACTTGGCGGGAAGGATTCCGGCCTTGGGGATCAGGTGCAGCTAAATGGCCTGATCGGCGAACTCGATGGGGTCCAGATTTTCCTATCCAACAACGTAGCCAACACCTCCGGTGCGAAATACAAGGTTATGATGGGAATCCCAGTCATCACGTACGCTGAGGCGATTATGAAGACTGAGACCTACCGCGTGGAATCAGCGTTCGCCACTGGCGTAAAAGGCCTACACGTGTACGGGGCTAAGCTGGTATCACCCGCAGCTCTTGCGCTGGCAACCGTCAGTAAGGGGACGCTGTAATGATTGCGATCTGGTTTAAGCATCCAAGTGGCCAAATCTTCGATGTAGAAAAAGGAAGCCACGCCGAGAAATTGGCACGGGAGCAGGGTTGCGTTGAGCAGCCCCCCGTGCCAGTAGCATCAGAAAAGCAGGTCAAAAAAGCAAAGGCATCGAATGACGTGGGAGACGCTACAGGCGCAAGCCTCTGACTTCGGTAGCGAGCAGCAGTGGATAGCGCAAGCACACGCTGCGGCTCTATCTGGGGCGGAATCACCGGAACTGATCTTTATCACCGAAGCAAAAGCCGACCTTGCCCGTGAGATACAACAGCGAGTCGGGCTGGACATCGGGGATAGCGATCAGTTGGCGACAGTGGACGCATCCGTTGACTCGTACCAAAAGCAATGGCGGTACATCCTAAGCCTGAAACAGCTTTGCCTTGTGTACGAGGCACTGGATCAAGGCGAAGGCTCTATGAATCGCATGAAGGCCCAGCGCTACCATCGGCAGTACAACGACCAACTTATGATGCTCCGGTCGCTTTTCACAGATAGCGGACGACCGCATCGGCACACCAGCGTGAGGATTTCGCTATGAGCTTCGGACAGCAGGTAAGAAACCGATGGACAGCTCTCAAGCGGGAAGTCTTCGACCGCGACACCTTGCGAGCAATCGCAAAAGAACAAGGGGAGTACGTGCGGATTCTGACGGTGGGACGGACGTTGTCAGGGCGCGACCGACAAGGGAAGCCCTTGGCTAAGTACAAACCGAGTTACGCCGAGATACGCAAGGCGAAGGGGTTGCAGACCAGCCCCGTAAACCTGAAGGTATCGGGGAAGATGCTGAACAGCCTGAAGGTGACAAAGATCAAGGTAGCGGGGAAGGCGGGGGACTCGATAGAGATCAGCTTCGACCTTGTGGTAGGATCACGGCATGAGCAACAAGCCTTCGGCCTTTCCACTGGGTTTCTGGGGAAAGCACGACGACCAGCAAGGCAATTCATCGGCCTTGCCCCGTACGGTGGCCCCTTGCGTAGAGCGCAAGAGAGGGCACTGCGGAAGATTGCGGCAAACCACATTAAGTTCAACGCAAAGGCAAAGGGCGTGTTCATTACCGAGGACCTCCGATGACTACACTGGAAGCGATTGTGGAGCGACTACAAACCGCCGCGCCATCGTGGCAGTATCGCATCGGATTCGGGGCCGACCTGATGGACTTCATCCAGCAAGCGACAGTCCCCGCGCCGACAGTGTTCATCTCGGTGGGAGAGCATACGCCGAACGTGGACACACTAACCGAAGCGTTTCGGTACGAGCGATTCATCGAGCACTTTTCGATTTTCATCCGGCGGGCTGAGTTCTCACCGGACGAAGCAGGGGTGATCTACCGGCAGTACCTCGACATACGGGACGCACTGAACGGATTCACCTTCAAGACATCGCGGGAAGGGGTCTCCATGCACCGAGTTTGTGCAGTCGAGACCGGCACCCCCTTATATGAAGGGGGATTCGCAGCAGCACAACTAAGCATCGCCGTATACTAACGGCAAAAAGGAGAAAAAGATCATGGCAGATACCGTTTTCGGAGGCCCAAATAAGGCCGTCATTTTCCCAATCTCTTCGGCGGCTTTCGGGACGACCGCAGAGATCACCTTAACCCTCACAGCCTCTACAGATGTGCAGCGGCAAGCCGATGGGACATTCGTCATCACCACAGACAGCGTGATGGATGACGACACGCTACAAACCTTTTTGTCCGCAGCTAATCCCGTTGGGGCGAGCGCGACGACCAATGAGGTTGTCACGCTGGAGAATGGCCAGACCGTCGGTGGCGGCAACGCCAACTCGGTGGACTACGGGATGATTATTTATGGCAACGTGATGAGCGCGGGGACGAAGCGCAAGACCTGGTATGGCGTGGTGAACGTGGACCCGACTTCTGGCAGTTGGAAACAGGAAGCGGGCAAAGCGAACCGTCCGAAGCTCGTATTCAACAGTAAGAAGGTGACAGTGGCCCACTCGGTCCCCGTGCTGTGCTTTGACACATCGCTGGTAACAGCCCCCGGTGCGCCAAAGAGCATTGCACAGTATAGCGGCGGTGTAATCGAGTTTTTGACAAAAGCAGCATAACCAAGCAAGGGGGGGCTAAGCCCCCTCTGTTCACCATGACCATACTATGGCAGAGCTAAAAACAGGGCGGTTCAGCGTCGAACTTGTGCTATCCAATGGCAAGACCGTATCGGCCCTTACGCGGGCTATCAATGGCCACACCTTCGACCTTGTGGAGCAAGCAGTCAAGGAGTTGGAGGAAGAGCGCATGGGGCTACTCGCTGAAGCCCCATCGCTGAAGCAGGCTCTTGTATCGGAGGATTCCGGCAAGGCATCGTTAAGCCAGATACAAGAGCTGTCGGCGAAAGCTCCAGAGCTGAACAGCAAAGCGCGCCGGCTGAAGGTCAAGACGACCTTAGTCATTGGCCGCCTCATGATCGATACTGATGTGCAGAGCGCAGCAGCATACAAGGATGAGGCGGAGAGTGGGATTGATAGCGACTTCTGGAAGAGCCAAGACCTTACGGCTCTGGGGGAAGCCGTGAAGCGATTTCGTGGACTGCTATTCGGCAGCGAGTAGAGAGGTTACGGCAATCCAAGAGTGGGGGGCATGGAGCGCGGCATTCCCGACAGACAAGGATAAGCATGGCCACCCAATCCCCCCGCTACAGATGTATCCGAGAGAGTTTATTGACCTTTCTCGCGATGCAGATTACATCTGCTGGGAGGTGGCAAAAGGTGTCCCATCAGAGCATGACCGGCTCTACTACGGAGAAGTACCATATCCACGGGTATGGATGCAGCGGGCATATCAGCGCATCGAAGCATTTATCGCCGTAAGTACGCATCACCACAGGGAGCAGTATAGAAATGGCTGATAGCGGAATCAGGTTTGGGATAGACACTTCGGAAGCAGAAAAGGACATCAAGCGGCTTGAGCAAGAGGCCGAAGAACTTGACGATCTGCTATCTGATCCTATCGAGATTGAGATTGATGCTGACGGAGCAAAGGATCAGCTCGGTGAGCTGACATCTCTTGCCAAGTCGGCTTTTTCTTTTGAGGCCATCGGCGGGGCTGGTGACTTCCTCTCTGACTTTGCAGAGCAAGGGAGAGAAGCGCGGGTATCCCTGCAAAACTTGGCCGCCCAGACGGGGGCATCAGGCACCGAAATACAGGCTCTTAGCGATTCTGCTGAGAGCCTTTTCCGCGTTGGGGTGGGTGAGAGTGTGGCCGATGCGACAAAGGCCATCGCTACGGCAAAGCAGCAGTTGGGCGGACTGTTGGATGCGGAAGGTATGGAAGCGTTCACGGCCAGAGCCGCAGCACTTGGGAAAGTCTTCGATAAGGATGTGTCGGAGGTCATCGGTAAGTCCCGGACCCTCATCAGTCAATTCGGCTTGGGTGGGTCTGAAGCTGCTGACCTTGTGTCGCTCGCTATGCAAAAGGCTGGCACGGCAATGGACGACGTGTTAGACACCACCGATGAATATAGCCAGGTCGTCAAGCAGGCGGGCTTCAACGCAGAGGAATTTGTCGGGACACTGGTTGCGGGTGTGCAGGCTGGGACACGTGACACCGACAAGTTGGCCGATGCTATCAAGGAAACCCAGATACGACTGCGTGCAGGGGATACATCCACCGCACTGGAAAGCATCAGCTCCCCAATTACCGCGACAATCCAGGGGATTGTAAAGGCGGGCGAGCAGGGGAAGCTATCCGTGAAGGATGTTCTCCAGCAATCAGCGCAGGCCATTGAGACAGCGTTTGACGCTGGGCAGATCAGCGAGACCATGCGGAGCCAGTTGCAAGTCGCTGTTTCAGGCACTCCGGCAGAGGACTTGGGAGCGGAAATCTACGCACGCACGTTTGGCGCACCTATCCCTACCGACAAAATTCGCGAGCAAGCAAAGACCGCTGGCGAGCAGATGCAGCAGGCCCTTGCCCCCGTCTCGTTCTTGGATCGGGTCGGCAAGGAATTCGACCTACTCCAGACAAAAGCCTCGGAACTCTTCGCCCCCGTCATCTCTGGTGCAGGTCAAGTACTGGGAACCGTGTCGCAGATCGGCCCAGCAATTAGTCTCTTGGGGAGCAAGGAGAACCCGTTGGGCGCGATGTTCTCCGGCCTTGTGGGGAAAGTGACAAGCCTCATCCCCGCATTCGGTGCGGTCGGAACATCCGCAGCAGCAGCAGGTACAGCCACAACGGCGAGCTTCGCCCCAGTCCTGGCGACGGTCTTGCCGATTGCAGCAGCAGTAGCAGCAGTGGCGGGCGTGCTCATCCTTGCTTACAAGCAGTCCGATACTTTCCGAGCCAGCATTGACGGCCTCGTGCAAAAGGCAAAGGAGCTATGGGACACACTGGTTGCGAAGGTCAAGCCCGTCCTTGAAGCGATTGGCGAAGTGCTGGGTGAGGTCTTCGCTTTTTTGGGTGATGTGGCCTCCGTTGTCCTTGACCTCATCATTGCACAATTCGAGGTGATGGTGAGTGTGATTGGCGCTGTGGTCGGGACTCTCTACAACATCGGGGCGGGGATCGCCGACTTCATCGCGCAGTTGCTCGGCGCAAAGGATGCGGGCGACCTCTTCGGGAAGATATTCGCAGGGATCAAGAGCGCGATCGGCTTTGTGGCGGACGGCGTGCGGTCGGCGCGGCTATCCTTCGAGGGGTTCAAGGCTGCAATCGGGTCACTTGGGGAAACCGCTGGCAAACTGTGGGATCAGCTCACCTCGTTCGACATCGGCGGGTTCTTCGGGACGTTGGTAAACGGTGTGAACGACGCGGCGGATGCAGCAGCCCAAAAGATACGAGACCTCAAGCAGCAGGCAGCAAAGGATGAGGGGGCCAAAGGGAATTTGGAGCAACTTACGGCTCCATTGGAGGCGATCGTGAAGGCCGTATCTGAAGGACGGTTTTCGATAGATCAAGCCGAAGCCTCCATCAAGCGATTGCAAGAGTCCTTTTCCACGCTATGGGCTGGGACTTCTTCCACTGAAGAGGCAATGGCTCTTTTTGATGAGTATCGAAAGAAGATTCAGGAAGCACGGGATGCATCAGAAAAGCCGATAACGCTCCCAAAGCCAAAGGGGGCATCATCGGCAGTGGCGAAGGCTGTTGATCTGGTCGGATTTGCTGACATCGTAGAGTCCGCATCCCGTGCCGCTGAAAACATCCGCAAACAGATTCAGATTGACGCGATTGCAGACGACACCGAGCGGCAAGAGGCCGCAGAGAGGGAGAAGCTACGGCTCGCACTGCAAGCGCTGGATGACAGGGAATCAGCACTGAAGGCTAAGCATGATGAAGCGGTCAAGAAAGGGAACAGGGTGGATGAAGCAACCTACACCGCAGCATTGGCCGCGTTGAAGGACCAGCGACTTGCGACGGAAGAGCAGACGCAGGCAGAGCTACGGGAGATCGTACGGAAGGGGCTGGAAAAGCAATTCGCCGATGCTATGGCGATGACAGAAAGAGCCGCAGGAGATAGGCTGAAGATACTTCAACTCCAACAGGAAGCCGCTACGCAGGCGTTGACCGCATCGCTGGAGACCGAAGAGTTGGCTGGCGAATTGAAGGGGGTTTTCCTCTCAGCATTTGAGGCGGAAGAAGCAGTGATGCGCGAGCAACTACAACAGGACCTTGCCGCCCGCGTTGCCAACGAAGAGGCGTTCAAGGTGGAACGGGCGCGGATCATATCAGAGGGCGCAGCAGCAGTGACAGCAGGGACAAAGACGGAGGCGGAGGTTCAGCAGCACTTACAAGATCAGGTCTCTACGGCTGTAAAGGCACGGGTGGCGGACACCAGTAGCTATGAGTATGCCACGGTGCAAGCGATGGAGCGGCGGCTCGCAGAGCTGAAGCGGGGATACCTGAAGCGACAGACAGACGAAGGGAAGAAGAACATCATTGAGCGATTGGGATTTGAAGAGACCATCACAGAGGCCTCGCTAAACCTCCAGAAATCCCTTTACAGTGCATTTTTCGACGCGATAGACACCGAGCGCAAGGCTGACCTTGAGAAGCAGTTAGAAGCCAACGCGCAAGCCGCTGAAGACCTGAAGGAGAAGATCAAAAACGGGGACTTGGACTACTACCAGAGCAACCAAGAGCGTGTGCGCATCCTGAACGAGCGGTTCGCGATTGAGAAGCAGATTGCAGAAGAATCCTTCGACATTGTGCGGAGTCTGAACCGTGCAGCGGCTGCGGGATTCAGTGCAACGCAAAATCGCATCTCCGAGGAGTTCAGCAAGACCAGCGAGCGCTACAACCAATCGCTCAAGGATGGGAAAGACACCTCCGATGACCAGGCGGCACTGCTGGAGCAATCAGCCGTAATGTTTGGGTTGATCGTATCTGAAGCAGCGGTAAGCGGCGAGAACCTTTTGAAAGCATCAGCCTCCGCATTCTTGGATGTGTCTTTGCGACTACTGGAAGCCGAAAGCAAGGCGGTTGTCGCTTTGATCTTCGGGAAGTCGGTTGCCGCTGATCCGATTTTTGGCGCACTGGCAGCGGCTGGATTGATCGCGGCTTTTACGGCTCTTGCCGCCGTAGCAAAGAACGCCCTAAACATCCAGTTCCGGCACGGTGGCTACACTGGCGATGGCGGGACATGGGAGCCGGCTGGCGTTGTCCACAAAGGGGAGTTCGTTCACACTACCGAGCGCACCGAAGAGTACTGGGAAGCGATTACCGCGATTCATCGCGGGACGTTCAACCGTGAGTGGGTGCGTATTACTGACATCCCCGCCCTTGCTACACTACGGCAGTATAGCACCAGCTACGTGACACCGAGCGGAAGCATCACGCAAGACAGCGGATTGCACCGTGACATTGCCGAACTGCGGGTTGCAATCGCCGAACTGCACGGTGCGGCGGGAATGATCCCGAATCGGATAGACGTTGACGTAAAGACACGGCAGCAGACAGCAGTGGAGGCGACTATCTCACCAAGAGCGATACGGCGGCACCAAGAACGGCAATCAGCCATTAATTTTGCGCGGCGATGATTTCACCCTACTACATAGACCTATCGGGCGACACTGATCCAGCGCATGGCACGCCGCTCACCTTTCGGCTGTACGTCACCCACATGATCCCCACCATCCAAGATGAGGGAGACCGGTTTGAGGGGTGGAACTACTCCATTGCCAACACCACGCTGCAGCGGTTGAAGATCGAAGTGCGAAGCAGTGATTTCAGCTATGCCGATGGCAGCACTACACAGGATAGCGGCGAGCGGCGCAAGCTGGAGGTCGTCCTCTTCCAGCCATACCTACGCATCACCGATAGCAACCTCCCTCGGCAATCAGCCTTTTACAAGGCATTGACTGGATTTTCGGGAGGGGAGATCAGCACCTACGGATTTGTAGATGCCTACCCGATAGACGTGGTGCGGGAGAGCGTCGAGTGGGAGACGAATGAGGTCACTGGTGAGATGCGGTGTGTGATCATGCTACTACGCTCGGAGGTCGGCCTATGATGTGGCAGAGCAAGCACAGCGACGCACCGGACGGGTGGCGGTATCTCTGGGAGATACGCATCCCGAACGTCGCCACCACCCCCGTCAGGACGCTCCCAGGCCCCGCGATCAGCAGCAAGATCAACGGTAAGATGGGGTGGGACAAACTGGCTATCGGAATGGCGGACGCGATGGTGATGGATGTAGAGGTAACCCGCCAGTTTTGCGATAGTGATCTCCGCGCAGCGATAGAGGGTGAAGGGGTGGACATCTTTGACGTGTTCGGCGTGACGGGCGGTTTATTTGTCTGTACGACATGGATACTCCGGACTGATGCAGGGAACAGCGCGCTCGCATGGGGCGATTTCGATCAGGTACTTTTTTGCGGGCTGCAAGTCTTTGAGACAGGGGACAGCTACCGCAGTGATGGAGTCTATAAGCTGACCCTTGTGGACGCGTTGAAAGTCCTGATGGAGAACATTGGGGTGGATGAATTTGCGCGAGACTTCAGGACGTTTACCAGCTACTGGGGGGGCGCAAGCACTTGGACGTATAAGGTCAAAGAGAGAGCGTATCAAGTACTTTTCAATTCCAGCGGGAGCACGCGGCACGCCTTGGTTGAATGGGCGGGAGACGATAGAGAAATCGTCTTTGTGCGTTGGGTTGACGTGATGCAGCACATGGCCAACTACCTCACAGTCGTGCTTGATTTTGTGACAGAGATGGCGGCGCAGGTGAGCTTCATGACTACCATGTACGATCCCGGAGGGGAGATTAACGCAAGTTATCCGTCGCCGCTACGATACTTGAAATTTTTCAAGCAGAATCTGGCCGCAGACGCTGGCAAGGGGGCAGAACTTGCACATAATAAGCTCTGGATCATCGGGTTTATCCGCGACACATCCGGAGGTGCGCCAGCAGTGGATTACTCCGATATTGTTGGCGGGCTACTCCACACGACGACGGGATGGGCCGCCGAATACAAATCTCTCTGGGACTTGATGTGTGATCTGACTGGAAGTGGCATGATGCGGGGCGCAATACGATACGACTGGGCCGCGGTCGTTCGTGGACGCATAGAATGGCGGGGCGCATGGCATGGCAACACAAGCGCGGAGACGATGCCAGCGACCGATAGTTATGGAGAGTGGGAGGTGATTCGGCAGCCCAATACGCTCGGCAGCGCAAAGGCCGCAATCGCCACTCCACGTGGTCAGGACATGAGCGGTTTTGAGGTCAAGATCGAGGGGCGAGGGGAGAACACCGCGAGCGCCGATACTCGGTTCCCCTTGCATTCCTTGCCGAGTGCTGACACCCCACAAAATTTTATCCCCGTAGCACAAGGGACTACATCCCTTTACCCCGCCATAGACAAGGACATCACAGGCACGCGGGCAGTGATCGGCAGACTGGACCCGACGGTTGAGAGCCTGTACTATGAAGAGCCTTCGACGACGAACGGCGGGGCGAGTTGGATCAGTGCCGATGGGGCAAGCGAGGTCTTTGCGCGAGTGCATTGGCGGGTTGAGCCTGCTGATTCAGGCTGGACATCGCACACCAGCTACATACCCGCCATGCCGTCACTGCCCTACACAGAGTACAGCAGTAGCCTACTCACGCTTTTCGTTCTTTGGCAGATAGACCTTGTAAGACAGCAAGCGGAATCATGGCCCTACATTGTGGCGTACTACATGGCTCATGCGTACAGCAATCGCCAGCAATGTGACTGGGAAGTTACAATCCGCAGACCCAACCCCTTCACCCCGTATCGGATACTGCACACATTCCCGATAAAACCGAGCGATTTGGTAGCGGGGATTTTCCCGCACCTTGAAGCGGAGGCGGTTATCCTTGAGGCGGAATGGGGGGACACAGAGGACAAAATCAGATTCAGCGTAAAGCCAGCGAGCTTGTAATGATTATCAACCGAATTGAACGCCGAAGCATCCCCCCTCGCGCTTTGACCGAAAGCATGACCTCTATCGCGCAGGGTGTGGTAGTACAAGCCGCGAGTACATCCGAGTACACCGTGGATGACACCCAGACACCTACGGGCGACACTGGGACACTCTCCACGCTCCTTAGCTGGATCGGTAAGATGCTGAAGTCCATCACGGGCAAGGCTTCATGGCGGACAGCACCAGACCGGACGCTTGCCCAATGCGTAGACAGCGCGGGGCTAACGGTGGATCGAGTGCCAAACGCAAGCGGGGCGCGGACGCTATCGGATAGCCCTATCGCGGTAAGCTCTGGCAACGTTGGGATCGGGATCACGTCATCGCTCACTGGCAAGCTCCACGTCAAGAGCACCGACGCAACAGCTGCGGTGCGAGTCGAGAACACGTATAGCGGCAACGGCGTTGACGTTAGCATGGTGGGGGCTGGTGGTGGTGTGGCAATCTCTCACACGGGGACAGGTCACGGGATCACCATGAGTAAGGGTAGCAGCGGGCGCGGGTTGCACCTCACACACTCGGGGTCCGGCGATTGCCTCTTTGTCAGCAACACCAACACGGGCAACGGCTTGGTGGTGACGCTCACTGGGAGCGGCAAGGGCGCGGTTATCACTACGCTGGACACCATCGGCGTTCAGGTCTCCATGAGTGGCAACGGTTCCGCCGCCGATCTTGTCTCCATCGGACACACGGGGTCATCGTACACAGGCAACGGATACCACGCAACGCTCACCAGTAGCGGCCACGGGGTAAAGGTGCTACAAGAGGGGACGGGGAAAGGGGGTGAGTTCACCATCTACAACGCCGCCAACAGCGCGATTGCTTTGGATGCCGCCACCAACGGCAGCGGGATAGCGATCAAGGGCAAGACGGAGGGGGCGGGTCGTGCAGCGTTTTTTGAGGTCAACCGTAGCAGCGCAACAGACCCCGCCGTGGAGATCAAGATCACCAACACCTCGGACGCTGGCGTAGGGCTACGGGTCAACGGGCTGGGCACTGGCTCCATGCTGCAAGTCCAGGATAACGGGACGAACGTGCTGGAAGTCAAAGACGGATCGAAGATCGGCTTCTACGGGGTGGCCGCTGTGGCTCGTGCTGGGGCACTGACGGCAAAGGACACAAGCACCGTGGATGCCACCTACGGCACGCAAGAACGAGATGTGATCAACAACAACCGCACGCGGATAGGCGAAATTGAAACGGCCCTCAAAAACATCGGCATACTCACATAGGGCGATGAAAGACGTATACCTCCATCGCTATATCTACCCTCTGATGCAGCTATGGGACGGTGCGTGGTGGAAGGCCGTGGCAGCCATGATAGCAGCAGCAATCCAACGGCTTTTCGCTTGGGATGTTGACTTGACGGTGCTCGTCGCCACGCTCATCGTGATAGACTGGCTAACGGGGATGCTGGCAGCCTACAAACGCGGGGAGCCAATAGCATCGCGAAAGATGCGGCAGACCGTCGTCAAGGCCATTGAGTATACCGCGTTTTTGGCGATGGCCAACGGCGTATCGCACGGGCTGGAGCCACACTACTCGGGCTTCGGGCTGGTAGATACTGGAGCCTATGCAATCGTCGTACTGACAGAGGCAAAGAGCATCACGGAAAATCTTTTCGGGGCGCGGCGGGCAAGAGCAATTATCGCGCTGCTGTTCCGCCGACCACAAGCCAACAAGGAGAAGCAGGATGACCACTGACCCCATTCACATAGACGCGCCAGCCTCGCGCGCGTTCAGTATTCAGCGGGGTGCCGATGTAGCATTACCGCTCCAATTCAAGGATGCTGATGGCGTGGTGATAGACCTCACAGGGCATACGTGGGACAGCGACTTTGAGACAATGGACGGAACTGCCCTTGCTGATGCCTTTGCGATAGACAGTGCCAGCCAAGCAACTGGGAGGATCACCTTATCAGTATCCCGCACCGTGACAGCGGACAGCTCCAAGATGCCCGACCGATTCCGTCACAAGTTATGGTCAACATCGGGGGGCGGGTTACGTCGGTTGTGGTGGTACGGGACTATCCAGATGAGAGGGTGATCTATGCCAGACCCTATCGTCGTATATCCTGACATGGCTCCAGTCACGGTTGTCGCTGACACATCCCCCGTAGTGGTGCAGGTTGGCGCGCAGGGCGTTCCTGGCCCGCCGGGGGGTGATGGCAGCACCGACATCCAAAAGATCGCTGGTGAGGCTCTGGGAGGCCATAGAGCTGTAGTCCTCAACGGCAGCGGCCAAGCAATCTACGCTGACCGGTCTACACCCTCACACGCTCACAAGGTGCTGGGGATCACGACAGGCGCAGCGTCATCCGGCGCATCGGTCACGATCCGCACACGCGGTGAGATCACCGAGGGGGGGTGGGCGTGGACGCTTGACCTACCGATCTTCCTAAGCACCACGGGACTACTCACCCAGACCCCACCAACAATCGGCTTTGTGGCGCGAATCGGCTTTCCGATCAACGCCACGACCATCTACATAGACATCCATCAAACAATCGTAAGGTGATCCCATGGCAGACAAGCCAGTCCAGTTGGTCAGCGGCGTGCTGACCGAAGTCGAGGCAAAAATCGCATCGGCAGGTGCGGGCGACGCAGGCAAGATTGTCGCGCTCGATGCAAGCGGCAAAATTGATAGCACCATGATGCCGTCAGGCGTAGGCTCCGACTCCAAGAGCATGACCGCAAGCGAGGCGATCAGTGCCGGAGACATCGTAAACGTCCACGACTCATCGGGCGCAAAGGTGCGCAAGGCAGACGCAACGGCGACCGGCAAGAACGCAGTCGGCTTTGCACCATCTGCGATAAGCAACGGAGCATCGGGGACGATCAACTTTGAGGGGACTATCTCAGGGCTATCGGGGCTGACCATCGGGGCGACGTACTACCTCGCGACGACGGCAGGCGGCATCACCGCCACCCCACCATCAGGCAGCGGCAACGTCGTGCAAAAGGTGGGGACGGCTATCTCGGCCACGGAGCTGTCCTTTGAGCCTGGCACTATCGTCGTGAGGGCATAGCATGGCAGACCGCAGGCCGCTGGTGGTCGGTACGACGGACATCACAGAGCTACCATCTGGTGATACGATGGCTCTTGCTCTCTCCAACATCACGGGGGCAACGGCCACCACCACGGTGGACCCCGTCAACGACTATATCCCCCTCTACGATGCGAGCGCGGGGGCCAACCGCAAGGCCACGCCCCACAGCATCGGGATGCCTATCCTGCTACCGAC
>ERZ724522.925-NODE-925-length-17129-cov-4.455722_pt1 | contig 17129 bp, 10 predicted proteins | sample MGYA00376055_ERZ724522 | MGnify/ENA primary metagenome ERZ724522 (study PRJEB28724, sample SAMN07190884) | wastewater metagenome | isolation source: effluent of sewage treatment plant in Hong Hong | place: Hong Kong | collected 2016-03-17 ... | reverse complement strand
AAGATAGTAAATATGATCCAGATAATTGTTTTAATTATTATACATTAAATGATAATCAAATAAAATTACCACAAACAATTTTATCTGATAGTTTATTTTCACTAAATAACATATTTTCTGTTATAGTTGAATATGAATATAAGAATTTAGGAACAATTATAGATTATAATACTTTAAATGTATATACTATAGAAAAATCTTCTAGAGAAACATTAGAACCATTACTAACAATTTTATCTTTAAAAGGTAAAAATATAATAAAACAAGATGGTTCAGATGGAGAAATAGGAGATATAAGTTTTGTAGATCCAAATACATTAGAAGAAATACAATTACATCCAGCATTTAAATATGAAATAAAATTTGCATATGATAATTTACCATCTAGAGTTGGTGAATATGCAGTTGATTATACAACAGGAACTGTATATGTATATGGAGAAGATTTAAATAATAAAGGTAGTGGAAGTTATCCTCCATTAGCTACATACTTTTATAAAAAAACATATATAGAAAATATTGATTATGTATATGATCAAGAATCAGGTGATTTAATACCATTACCAAATGGTAATTTAATAAATAAAAATATTTATATATCATTTTCAGGAGAAGAAACATTAGTTGAAAATGTTGATTATGTAAATAATTCACATATAGAAGTTTTAAATGAAAGAATAAATAATAACTTATTAGCAAAAAATGTATTAAGAGTAAATAATTATCCAATAACAGATGTATTTGAAATAAAAAATGAAACAACAGGAGAAAAATATAATTTAACAAGATATAATCAAGATAAAGTATATTTTAGTTATATAACTCCACCAAATATACAATCTATTAAAAATGAAAGAGTTACTTTTAACAAACAAGTAAATGAAACATTACTTGTAGAAAGTGTATTGTCTACAACTAATCCTGGAGAACAAATATATAAATTTAAATTACAATACCAAATAACATCATCTACAGACGATAGTTATGGATCATACACCAACAACAATGTCACATTTACCGATATAACTCATTTTACAACATTTAAATATTCTTCTCCTTATGAGTCAGAGACATTTAAATTAAATCTTATACAAAATGTAGGTGACTACACAATAGATTTTATTAATGGGTACATATATTGCAGAGTAGTAGCGGATACTTTTTTTGATTTCGGTGGCATAACTTATTCTACAAATTATATAAAAACAAATAATAATTACATAACTTCTGTTGAAGATGTTTATTATCAGATAAATTTAAATAATCCAAAAGATAAAAGTTTTGAATATTCAGATTATTCTGATAATTTAATAAAATTAAATTCATTAGATTATGCAGATGAGCAATATCTAAATCTAGACTTATCATTCCCATACTTAGCATATAACTCACAGGTTGGTGTATTTGATAATCTAATATTTATCCCAGGCGTATCTAAAGGCATAAAAAGTCTAAGGGGTGTTTATGAAGTTTCGGATTTAAAGAATAACTTATATCCTGTAAATTTTGCAGAAGTTTGTACATATAATTCTAATATAATAAATTTAAATTCTTTAAATAAAGAATATTATTTAGATGTACAATTTGATGGTAATTATTATGTTGAATTACCATTATCATTAACTTATTTAAGTTCTAATTTAACTTATACTATATCTGTTTTAAGATTATCTGATAGTTCCCAATTATGGGATAATGCAGGCACAATTTTATTAGGTGCAAGTGTACGTTTGTATTTAAGTGGAATAAATACACCAGCATTAAATGATAATGTTAAAGTAGAAGTATCAATATCTATAAATGATTTATCAAATATTTCAGTTGATTATAATAAAGGAGATATGTATGTTGATTATACATATTTAGCTGATGAAATATTAGTAAGTTATGAATATGGAGATAATAGTTTAGATTTTAGAAAATCAAGTGCTTTAGCACCTGGAGAAACATATTATGTAACATATAAAACAGGTGCTTTAAGAAAAGCATTATTATCTAATTTTGGTTCATTAATAAATATAGATCTTATGAATGATTTTCCTATAGATTTATATAGAGAATCATATAGAGATTGTGTGTATGCTGCATTACAATCTTTTGTTGCTGGCCCTACACTAAATTCAATAAATAATGTAGTTTATAATATTACAAAAGTAAAACCAGATATAACAGAGTATGTATTTCAAAATTGGTCTCTAGGTCAGAGCCGTTTAAATCTATCTAGACCAAAAACCATTTCTCAACCTGTATTAGAAAAAGCTAAATTTGATAATGGAATATTATTAAAAGATGATTTTGTAACTATTCCTGTATCAAGTAATATTAAATATAATTCAGGTACATTAGAAACTTGGATAATTCCAAAATGGAATGGAATAGATAATGATGCTAATATAACATTATCTATTAAATTAAACTCTAATCCAATAATTAATTCTGATATATTTGTTGGCTCTGATGAATCATATGTAAAATATAATGATTTAAATCAAATAGTTTTAAATAAAGATATAAAATATGGAGTACCAAATAGAAATAAAAATGGTGTTTATATTTATTATGCAAAAGATGCAACATTTGATTATGATAGATGGTATATTGAAGTAATTGGAGATATAGGTTCAACAGATATTTATACAATAAATATAAAAACAGATGGTAAATTTTATAATCCTAAATTAGTTACAAGTGATTCTAATACAAGTTTAACTACATCTGAAAGTAATATATTATTTAAACTAAATGGTTTATCAAATATATCATATGTATTAAATTTTGTATCTGATAAAGATCATTATTTAGTTGATTTTGGAGATGATAAATCATATTTTTCAATATTTAAAGATTCATATGGATACTTTAATTTTAAAATAAAAGATTTATCAAATATTGTATATCAAATATCAAAAGATATTTCATCTTGGAAAAAAGATGAAAAACATCATATAGCTGCATCATGGCAATTATCAACTCAATCTAATTTAGATGAAATGCATTTATTTATAGATGGAGTTGAAGTTTATAATTTAATAAAATATTCAGATAGTCAAAAATATTACCCACATCAAAAATATAGAACAATATCTCAAGAAGAATTTGTCGGTATATCAAATAAATCTATATATTATTTTTCAGATTTAGTAACAACTGCTGGATCTAATATAGTTACATCAACACAAAACTTTGGAACATTAAATATATCTATAGGTGACGTAGTAACTATATATGAAAATACATTTTCTACATATACAATAACAAGTATAAATGGAAATAATTTAACTTTAAGCGCTGCTATGCCAGCTAGTATAACAGATGGTAAATTTTCTATAAATGAGCAAACAATAAGTGTAAATACAAATATAGATTATAAAAAATTTGCTGTATTAACATTATCTTCATATTATGATAATAATGATTTATCAACAATATCTGGAAATAATATTATTTCAGCTACATCTGCATTTTCAAATACAAATATAGGAGATATAATAAGAATATCTGCCATAGGATTTGAAGATTATTATTTTATTACAGATGTTAGTGGTAATAATTTATACTTGTCAGATAATATGCCAAGTACAAATTCTAATTTAACATATTATTTATATCATAATGAACCTGTAGAAATACCTGGTTTAAGAGCAACAACTCCTTCATACTCAAATACAAAAACAGATAAAAATTATTTAATATTAAAAAATAATATATCTGAAAACGATATAATTTTATTAAGAACTTTAGGTATAAATAGCAAAATAAATAAACAAAAATATTATCAATGGGGAAATACTTCTAATATATTAAGAACAAGAGTATCGCCACCAATAGATATAAATGATGTAAAGATAACTCATGTAATTTTAGATCCATTACATATAGGATTATCTAATTCTACATACGTAGCGCCAAATTATGTAAGTTCAAATATAACAACTAATCAACCAAATAGTTCATCATCTGGTAGAACGTTATTAGTAAATATTACAGGTGATAATATAGATTTTTCAAATCCTACAACTGTATATATTAATGGTGATAATAATGCTACTCCAACATCAGAAACATTAACATTTTCTTCAAGAGGTTCGTTAGAAACATTAAATAAATATACAAATATAAATTATATAAATGTTGTAACTTCTCCAATGTCATCAACAAAACAAGGGGCTATTGTTACAATAAAAGAAAGATATGAGGTAACTTATAATGAAGTAAGTACTACATATCCAAAAATAAAATTTAGTTATCAATTATTATCAGGTAATACACTAACATCAGATGGAACAGATGTATTATTAGATAGTACAAATAAATTTAGTAATTTATATAAGAATAATTATTTATATATACCAACTCCATCTCCAGCCGCAGGGTATTATTTAATTACAGATGTATTTGATAATAGTATAACTGTATCAACACCTGTTGTAGCTGATACAAATATAAACTTTAAAATATTAAATGTAACAGATAATAATACTGGTTATCAAAATGGATATTTTATATTTGAAGAACATGATAAGCCAGGGTTAGTATATAATTTAAATGAAGGAACATATGAAGTTGAATATGAAACTTATTTAGATGTAAATTTAAATAATAATTATGATAATTTATATATAGGTAGCAATAAAAATAAAACTAATAACATAAATGCTATTATAGATCAATTTGTTACATATGATGTAATGTATACAGATACAAGAATTGGTGAAGTATATGGTGATACAAATTCTATAACTAAAAAATATAATTCATTAAAGAAATATCAAATAGAATCAGATATGTTATGTTATATTGATTTTGATAAAGATATTGTAAATAAAGCTAATTATTATTCTTTAGGTAATATAAAGAATATGCAATTAGATAAAAGCGTTAATGATAATTTTAAATCATGTGTGTTATTAAAAGATAGACCATTAGTATATGAGAATTTAGGATATTTAACAAAGAATGAAGGTAGTATAGAATTTTGGTTAAGTCCAGTATATAATACTTACAATGATCCTAACTATAGATTTTATTTTTCAGCAAATAATAATTTAATAGAAGAAGTTACAAGTTATAACTGTATGCAGTTAGTAGTTAGCAATAAAGTAAAAAAAGTTATATCTGTAAATATAAAAGGAGATAATAAAGATTATTTTGTAAATGGGAATGTACAAAATAATATAATAACATTAGGTATACCATTACCATCACAAAATACAAAAGTTATAGTTACATATGTATCTACAAATACAAATGGAGATAGTATAAGTATTTATAAAGATACATCTGGCTATTTAAATTATTTAGTTACAGCAAATAATAAAGATTATTTATTAAGATGTCCTATATTTTGGAATAGAGGTACATGGCATAAGATAAAGGCTACATATAAATTTAATAATATAATAACTGGTGTAGATGAGATAAGATTGTATGTAGATGGTTATGAGAGAGGCAATTTACTTTTAGGAGAAAATTTAATATATGGAAACGGTAGTGTATTGGGTGAATCTTTTGGTGGTACTTCTGGTATTGTATCTACTATAGTATTTAAAGATACATTAAATTATTTATATTTTGGATCTACAAGTTCAAATACAAATAATGGATATATTAAAATTGATAATATTAGATTATCAAATGTATCTAGAAGAGGATATTTACTTGGAACAGAATATATAGATGTAAATTATAATTACAATAGTAGTTATCCTATGACAAAAGATTTGTATACAACATTATTAAGTGATTTTAATAAAGTTGAAATAAAAGAAAATGATTAAAAAAAAAAAAAAAATAAAGTTAATGGTCAATATGATTTTGATGTAAACATATATGATTTATATGAAAAGACAAAAGATGAAAGAATAAAAAATATATTAGAGTCATTAATAACAAGACTAAAACCGGCAAATTCAAAAGTTTATATAAAATATAAATAATTAATACCTATTTATTAACATATTATTTGGTATATTAAATAGGTAAAATATGACAAAACGTTTGCCAACATCAAGTAAACAAAATAATTGGTTTGACTCTCAACAAGTCGATGATAATGATCTTAAATTAGAACAAGATCATAATGAACAAGTAACATCTGCAATAGTAAATAATCATTTTGGTTCTGGTGTATTATTATCAAATACAACAGAAAATATATTATTTAATAGTGATGATGTAAGTGGTTATTTAGATGGAGTTGGATTATATCCAACTTCACAACCATCTGATACTAATTTAGGTAATTTTTTATCTTTAAGTTTAAGTGGATCTAATGTATTTGGAAATAGAAAAATAAAAGTATGTTTAATAGGATTAGACTTTAATTCTAATTTACAATATGAAACTTTTTATTTTTCTAGAAATGAAACTCAAACTACATCAAAACATTACACTAAATTATTATTAATATTAATTAATGATATGAAGGGTAATGTTTCTCAATCATTTAATTTAGGTGGTACATTAAGTATATTTGAAACAAAATCTTTAACAATATCTAGAGATCCTATAATGATTTCTCAGAATATTGAGCCAAATTTATTCTTTAGAGATTTTTATATTGATGGGCCAGGGACTTTATCTGATTTATTAACAACATCATTACCAGATTATAATATAAATAACTTAAATATAAATACATCTTATTTAAAATTAAGATCATTAGATGCTGATGATGTATCAACTCAAATAGGACAAAAGTTTTTAGCAACAACAAATAATATTCAAAAAATAAGATTATTATTAGCTGTTGAAGAAAGTACATTAGGTTCTGGTTTAGTATGGACAGGAGATATAGTAGTATCGATATATCAATTACAATCTAATGTATCATGTCCAACAGACATATCACCTGGATTAGAAATAGATTTTGATCCTAATAATATACCATTAGCTCAATTATCATTTAACTATAATACTTTAAGTGATAAAGGATATATATTAGATTCAGTTCCTCAACCTATAGATTTTGTATTTTCAAATACAAATGTAGCTAATTCTACAATAAATGTAGGTAAATATTATATAGTTACTGTAAAAAGATCTGGTTCAGCAGATAATGCTAATATATTGTTTGCAGTAGGTTCTAATAAAATTGAAGATACAAAATTATGTATATTTGATGGTAATTCATGGACAAATATATCTGATGAAGATTTATGGTTTGAAATTTATACAGATTCTATAAAAGTTTCAGATGGTTCTGCATATGAATCTGGACATGGTATACAATTACCAAAAATTGAAACAGACACACAAACTTCATTAAATATAGATTATTTATATAATAAAATAAATTTTTCAAGAAACTATGTTTATTCAGCTTGGTTACAAGCTATAACAAAAACATCTGACAATGTACAAGATCAAAGAACAGGAGAAGATGTAGCTTCAAGAAAACAATATTATCCAGCTATAACATTATTAACAGCAACTGAATTAAATTCATTAGATTATTCAGAGCCATTATTAATAGGTAATGTATCAGATAAAAATACAAAAGGTTTTTCTGCTTCAGATTCACAATTAAATATAGATATAAATTATTTTAATTTTATAGGAAATAAAATAATTATAAAAGTTATAACAGATAATACTGATGGTTATTATAGAGCATCTATAAATAATTTAAAAACAGCTGTATTAAATGGAAGTGTACTTGGATCTAAGATTGTACCAAATAGAATAGATAGTAATTTATATTATAAAGTAGCAAAAGCACAAATATGTGAAAGAGTATATGGTGATATAAATGGAGATTCTATAGTAGATGATACCGATTTATCAGAGGTACAAAAACTAGTTGGATATGATTTAACAAATATACCTGATTTAAATACTTATATAACATTAACAAATAAATTTATAAATGATAGTGCTGTAGTATTTAATACATCTGGAGGTTCATTACCAGATGTATCTGCGACAGATGGTGTATTAAGTGTAAATGTATTAGATGATACATTAGCTAATTTTTATAGTCCAACAGTAGATTTTACAACTTTAGTAAATCCAACATCTAAGGATTTTACAATATCAACATCATTATATACAGAAAATGTTGGTACATTTAGTATATATTCTGTAGTAGATGCAAATAATATAATAATAAAAAAGAAATATATAGATAAAGAAAAATATTTAAAAATATTATCAGCAGATATAACAGGTAATTTTCAAATAACAAGTCAAGATGTTACTTACATAGATAATTATGTAAATAAAGTATTACCTATACCAAATAATACATCTCCTGCAAATAAAATAGGAACAGTATTTGAAGTAATAATATTAGAATTAGAAAGTTTTATAGATAGAAAAGATGATTATACAACAAATGTTTTATTGAGAGATAGTTTAATACATCCAATAAAAGATATTTTAACTTTAGATAGTTATTTTGCATCTGGATATGTATTTGGATCAGATATACAAATGCAAATAACAAAACAATTAAATTGGGAAGATTATTTAATTGTTACAAATAGTAAAACAAAATATTTACCATGTTCATTTACTTATACATCTGGTGATGTAGATAAAGTATGTGAAATGAATGATGTTAATTGTACAGATTATCCAGATAATTTAACTTTTGATCCTGGTAAAAATAATTTATATGCACCAAATGATTTAATAATAGATAAAGGTGATATTATAAATTTAGATGGTACTAAATTTAAAATAGATTTTGAAGTAGGTACATTTACATTAGAAATGCCAGCTATAGATTTTACAGAAGAAAAATCATTAAATATATTTACAGATTTAGTTGCAGAATATTCTAATGGAAAAACAAGATTAGGGTATGAACCATTAAGATTTGCAGATTGTACAAAAGTTGGTTTAGATGCATTAGGAAAAGAACAAGTAAGATTTAATGTATCTGTTCAATCTTTTTCTGCTAATTTAGATGGATATGATATTGATGGATATACTGGAACAATTGTAGATAATAAAATTGGTGTATTTATTGATTATTCAACAGGTATATTAAAATTATTCTTTACTAATTTAGAAAATTCTAATATATTAGATACAATGAAAACAAGAGTTCAAATTGTTGTTTACCTGAAAAAATCAGGATTTAATAATCAACATAAAAATATATCTTATGATAAAATAAAGAATTTATTCTCGTTGTAATTAAACAAAGCAAGAAAGGAAGAATACCAAGTTATATAACTTGGTATTTTTGTTTTAAAATGATAAGAAAAGATGAAATAAAAAACAAAATATTCTTTATTAAAGAAGAATTATTATCTGGTTCTATTTTAAAAAGATATTTAAAGAAAAAAATATTTGAATATGGATTAAAAGAAAGATATGATGTAATTGATTTAAGAAAAACAAAAAATAAATTATTTAAAGGTGATGATATTACAGGTTGGATGGAATATGATGACAAGATAACTGCATCATGTTTTATTTGTTTAGAAAGATATATTGAAGATCATTATGGTATAGATGAATTAGATAGATTAATAAGTAATACAAAAGAAACAGATGAATCTTATAAACCTTTAAATGAATTAAGAAATATTTATTATTTTTGGACAGAAGAAATAAATACTATTATTAATGAAGTTAATATATTAGAAGAAAAATTATATATATTGAATAATAGTAAAGATCATGAAGAAAATTTATTAGCTAATAATATAAGTAATTTAATAATAAATAAAAAAGATAAATTGCATAAAGATATAAATGATAATTTATCAAAGTTATTGATATATAAAAGTTACTTATGGCTATGAAATTTGGTATAAAACAATATTTAAATGGTAATCACAGTTGGAAATTTGTAGGAACAAATATAGCTAAACAATTAATAAATAAAGGACATATTGTTGATTGTGTATCTACAAATGGATCTGATCAAATAGATCCATTTATACAAAATTATATTAAACAAGATTTAGAAGGAGAATATGATTGTAAAATTAGTTATACTAGTTTTATAAATTTTCCTAAATATTTAAATAATAAAAAAAATAGATTTGGTATATGGGCTTATGAAACAAATATTTTACCAGAAGGATTAGCTAAATATACAAATTTTTGTGATTTAGTATTAGCTCCATCTAATTTTTGTAAGGACATATTTGTTAATAATGGAGTTAAAGAAGAGAAAGTTGTTGTATTAAGACATGGATATGATGAAGAGTTTATAAATAGAAAAGAAATATATCCTTTAAAAGGTAAAACATTTAAAATATTAGTTAATATAGCTCAACCACATATAAGAAAAAATATACCAGATATATTAGAAGCATATGGTAGAGCATTTAATAAAGATGATGATGTAAGTTTAATATTAAAAGTAAATGCAAAAAAACCAACAAATCCTTTTGAAGTTAATTTTAAAGAAGAATATAATTTTTATAAAAAAAGATTTCCAAATGGAGCAAATGTAATTATTATAGATGAATATATACCATATATTTCTGATATTTATAGAGCTGTTGATTGTGTATTTTCTATGACATATGCAGAGGGATTTGGTTTACCTGCATTAGAAGGATTAATATCAAATAAATTAGTTATTTATCCTAGATCAACAGGTCAATTAGATTTCTTAAATGATAACAATTCGTTTTTAATAGATACAGTAAAAGCTAGAGCAGATAGAAAAATGCAATATTGGATACCATCCAAATATGCTACATTAGATAAACCTATAATAGATTCTGCTGTTGAAAAATTAAGATTAGCTCATAAAACATTTTTAACAAATAAAAATATATTTAAAGATGAAGTAAATAAATTACAAGAATATTATAAATGGGAAAATGTTGTTGAAGATTTGATTGGATACATAAAATGATAGATAAAATAAAAAGAGACCAAACATTATGTTATTTAACATGTATATATTTTGCTAGTAAATATAACTTAGAAGATGCTTATATTAGTATAACTAAAGATAAACAAATAATTACATTTATTAATTGTAATGATTTTTTTTATTGGGGATGTGCTGATGATGAAATATTAAATATTGATAATTTAGATTTATTAAAAAAATCTATTTATGATTGTTTAAAAGTTAATTCTAAATTAGGATTTTTATTATTTTGTTCAAGAGTTAGAGGTATGAGACCTCAAGGTGCGTGTTATGGATATATAGATGCAGGTGTTCATCATTTATTTGATGAAGCAGGTCCTAATAGAGATAATGATGTTGGTAATACATCTAGAAGTTATCCATCAAATAACTTTGATACAATTGTAAATAGTATAAATAATAATATTGTAGAAGATAACATTAAATTTGATGAGAATTTTATTGAACAATGTTATTATAAAATTATTGAAAATGATCCTAATAATACATATGGATTAGAAATTAAAGATTCTGAATATAGATTATATTATTATGGCGATAATGATGAAAAGATTTTTTTGTAAAAAGGATTAAAGATGGAAATAAAACAATACTTACCGAACAAAGATAATATATTTGTTTATGCGTGTGCAATATTGGTAGTATTATTATGTATAAGTTTAAAATCATGTTATTATGAAAGTAAAGAAAAACAATATATACAAACAACACAAATATCTCAACAACAATTACAAGATAATATAACAAGATCATTATCAGAATATGTTACTAAACAAGATTTAGTAGAGTTATCAAATCAAAGTTCTATAAATTTAGATATTATAAAGAAAGATCTAGATAAATTAGATGGAAAAATAACTGGATTACAAACAGTAAAAGTGGTAAGTCAAGGTTATCAAAATTATGATATAGGTTCTAGTTATGTTACACCTGTAAGTACGGTACAACAACCAGTTGTATTATGTAATGGACAAGAGATAAAATGTCCTAATATAGATAAATATAATTATTTAGGAACAAAACAAACATTATTATTTAATGAGAGATTTTCAAATATACAAGTACCAATAGGTAATGTAAGTTTTTCTGCTAATAGAGAGAAACCTTGGGATTTAGAAATAAAATCTAGAGAATATAGAATGGATACAGTTTTATCTACATTAAGAGATGGTAGACATGTATTATACAATAAGTTTATGATAGATGTAGATGGAAATAGATATGAGATTAAAGATATACAAGGGAAATATTCTGAAGAATATCCTGGTGATGAATTTATGTGGAATAATCCTAAGTTATATTTAGGATTTAATAGTGGATATGGATTTAATCAAGACTTTAGTAATTCTGTAGGATTACATTTTTCGATGTTATCATATGGAAAATATTATTTATCTCCTGACTTTAATTTTTTGATTTTAGGAGCTGGTATAGATTTAAATAAGAAATTTGTTGGTATGGTAACACCAGCAAATGTTAATTTAAATAAATTGGTTAATATATTACATAATGTTTATATTGGCCCAACGATAGGTATGAATACAGATAAAGAAGTATTATTAACATTAGGACTACAAGTAGGATTATGAAAATATTTGTAACTGGATCTGGAAGTTTTTTAATGTCAAATTACATTAGAAAAACTATTTATGAAAATAAAGATATTAAATTTTCTAGTATAGATAATTGTTCAAAGATAGAGATATTAAATTATGTTTATTTAAACTCTAGTCATAAATTTTATCCTGGAGATATAAATGATTTAAATATATTAAATGTATTTTTTGAATTAGAGAAACCAGATATTGTTATACATGCTGCTGCAGAAACAAAAAATAGTTTTGATTTTTCAAAGATAGAAGAAATAAATAAAACAAATATAAATGGAACACAAAATGTTATAAATTGTTGTATAAAACATAATGTACAAAAGATGATATTAATATCATCTGATGATGTATACGGAGAATTAAAATCACAATCAGCTTCTTCATTTAAAGAAGATGCTTTATTAAATCCTAAGAATGTATATGGTGCTAGTAAATTATGTTCAGAAGTATTATTAAAAACGGCACATGAATATTCTGGATTAAGTTATAATATATTAAGATTATCAAATGTATATGGACCAAGACAAACAAATAATTTTTATATACCAAAGATAGTAAATAATATTATAAATGATAATTATTCAGAAATATATGGTACTGGGTCAAATATTAGAGATTGGACACATGTATATGATGTATGTTCTGCAATAAATATTATAATAAATGAAGGAATGAATAATGAGATTTATAATATAAGTTCTCATCAAGAGTTTTCAAATATAGAAGTTTATAATGAAGTATGTAAAGTTTTAAATAAAGGATATGATAAGATTAATTTTGTTAAAGATAAACAATCACATGATTATAGAAGAGCGATAGATTCTACAAAATTAAGAAGTTTAGGTTGGGAACCTAATATAAAATTTAAAAATGGAATAGTAAATACAATAAATTGGATAAAAGATAATAGATTTTTTTATAGGTAAAATATGACAGTTACAATAGAAACAAAAGAAATAGATAATAAAAATGAAATAATAGATGATATTTCTGATAATTTAGACAAAAGGATAAAAGATATGGATGAAGATAAGTTAGCAGCATTACGTGCAAAGATGTCAAAAACAAATGAAACAACATCAACAAAAATTTTAAATAGAAAAGAACGTTCTATAAATTTTGGTGTTGTAGGAACAGGTCAAGCTGGTGGAAGAATTGCAGAAAGTTTTTATAAATTAGGATATGTATCTGTAGCAATAAACACAGCAAAACAAGATTTAAGTTATATAAACATACCAGATGATTGTAAATTTTTAATTAATTATGGATTAGGAGGTGCAGCAAAAGATTTATCTATAGGTAGAGATGCAGCTGAATCTGTAAGAGAAGAATTACAAGAATTCTTTGATTCAAAGATAAGTGAATCTGAAGTAAACATTTTATGTTTAAGTTTAGGAGGAGGTTCTGGAGCTGGTTCATGTGAAACTATGGTTGATTTGTTATCACAAACAGGTAAACCATTAATTGTAATGGCAGCATTACCTATGAATACAGATGATACTCAAACAAAAGTAAATTCTATTGAGACATTAGCTTTATTAGCTAAATTTTCTCAAACAAGAAGAATACAAAATTTAATTGTAGTAGACAATGCAAAGATAGAATCTTTATTAGCTGATGTATCACAATTAGAATTTTATGGCAAAGCTAATGATATAATTGTTGAGCCATTAGATGTATTTAATACATTATCTAGTATGGCTTCACAAGTAAAAGGATTAGATAGTACAGAATTTAGTAAGATATTAATGGATGGTGAAGGTTTATCTGTTTATGGTTCTTTTGATGTAACTAATTTTGATGATCAAACAGCTATAGCTGAAGCTATTATATCTAATTTAAGTGGTAATTTATTAGCTACAGGATTTGATATAAAGCAAGCAAAATATGTTGGAGCTTTAATTGTATCTAATAAATCTGTTGCTGAGAAAATCCCTGCTGTATCTATTAATTATGCTATGAGTATGATTGATGAATATTGTAATAGTCCATTAGGTATATTTAAAGGTACATATGTAATAGATATGCCTGAGAATATAGTTAGGGTATATTCTTTCTTTTCAGGATTAGGTTTACCTGATTCTAGAGTTCAACAATTAAAAACAGAATCTAAAGCAAAATTAGAAGCTGCTAAAGAAAAAGATAAACAACGTGCTTTAAATTTAAATATAGATACAGGTAATGATGCTGTTTCTGAAGCTCAAAAAATAAAAGATAAAATTGCTGCTAAAGCTTCTCCTTTTGCAAAATTTACTCAAAAAGTAATTGATAAAAGAAAATAATATTAATTTCTATCAATATTAAACAATAATCTATCTTAGATATGCTATATATATAGTATGTCTAAGATTTTATTTGGTGATAAGTACAGTAAGATAATTGAAAACGATTTAAATTTTATATCAAAATTAGATAATCATTTATCATATAAGATTGATGGTGCGGAATATTCTCCAGCGGCAACGAAAGGATATTGGAACGGCCATCAATTTGTATTTTGGGATGGCAGACAAAAGATATTAACAGAAAAATTAACATTTCCATCTGGTTTAGTAAAAAGAGTAGAAAACTTTTATAAATCAAATAATAAAGAATATACAATACAAGATATAAGAAAACAAAAATCACAATCAAACTCTATAGATTTGTATCCTAGATTAAACGAGCTAGGAATTAAACCATACGCTTATCAAGAAGAGGTTGTAGATAAAGCGTTAAAACATGACAGGGGAATTCTTAAATTAGCAACAGGAGCTGGTAAGACATTAGTGTCAGCGATGTTAGCAGCTAAATTAGGAAAAAAAACATTAGTAATGGTAATTGGTTTAGATTTATTAAATCAATTTCATGAAACATATACAAAAGTATTTAATAAAAAAATAGGAATGATAGGTGATGGTGTATGTGAGATAGAAGATATTACAATAGCAACAATATGGAGTTTAGGTACAGCATTAGGATTAAAAAATAAAGATCTAAAAATAGAAGAATTTGAACAAAAAGAAAAAGAAGTAAAAGATAAAGATAAAATATTAAAATTTTTAAAAGAAGCAAAAGTTGTATTTTTAGATGAATCACATATAGCTGGATGTAATACAATACATAAAATATATAAATATATAGAACCAGAACATTTATATGGGTTTTCAGGAACACCATTTAAATTACAAGAATCTGATTTAATGATAGAGGCTTTATTAGGTGAATATATATGTGATATAGATTCTAGTTTTCTTATAGATAATGGATTTTTAGCTAGACCATATATAAAATTTATAAAAACACCAAAGATAGATGGATTAAGTTCAGCTAATTATCAAACTGTATATAAAGAATATATTATAGAAAATGATATAAGAAATAATTTAATTGTAAATAATACATTAGATTTAATTGATAAAGGATATCAAGTATTAGTTTTATTTAAATCAATAAAGCATGGTAAGATTTTATATGATATGTTAAAAGAAAAATGTAGATGTGAAATTATGGATGGTTCAGATGGATCAGATCATAGAATTAAAGTAAAAAATATGGCTTTAAATAAAGAATTAGATTGTATAGTATGTTCAACTATTGGTGATATTGGATTAGATATACCAAGTTTAAATGGACTTGTATTAGCTTCTGGTGGTAAAAGTTTAGTTAGAGCATTACAAAGAATAGGTAGAGTTATAAGAAAATATAAAAATAAAGATTGTGCAGCTATAATAGATTTTAATGATAATTGTAAATTTTTAAGGAATCATAGTAAATCTAGACATGAAATTTATTGTATGGAAAAAGGATTTAAAGTAGGTAAAATTTAAGATGTTATATATAGGTAATTGTTCAACAGATACATTTGATGATTATATTGCTAATAATGATTATATTGCTAAACAAAAATCTAGTACTTGGTTTTTATCATATGATAAAAAAGATTTAAAGTTGGAGTTAATTAAAAAATTTGGATCATATCCAAATATATTTATAGTTGAATGTGATGATAGTATAATAAGTCATATTACATATTCATTTAAATTAAATTACGATGTCATTAACAAAATAACATTAGAAAATAATATACAGAATAATATAGAAAATGGATCTATGTATATCGTCTATATAAATAATTCTTTCTTTAAAGAAACAAATAAATTTGTACATATAGATTTAAATTATATTAAATGGATCCTTTAAAAGGGAATATAATAAATGAAAAAAAATGCTTATATATTAATATCAACTGATATTCAATTAAATAAAGATGAGATATTTAAATATATTAATGAATCAAATAGATTAGTGGGATATGATAAAAGTGATGATAAATTAGAAATGAAAAAATATCTTATTGCATTAAATGATTTAAAATATAAATATATATTAACTACAGATCAAGATAAGGTACATTTTTTACTTAGAAATTATTTTTTTAGATTTAATTCTATTTGTCCTTGTAGGGTTAACTTTAATGATATTAACGATTTTACATACGAAGATGTAACAGATGATTGTGATCTAATTAATTTATTAACATGAAATACATTATTGATTTTTTTAATTCCAGTTTTACCGAAAAAAATAATTTTATAATAAGAAGTAAATTCAGTAAAGATTATTTAATAATACCAAACTTATTTATTTCTGATGATTTAGATAAGTTGATTATTAACTTTATTGAATAT